>Ga0307518_10000214_pt1 | contig 43847 bp, 53 predicted proteins | sample 25_EM_MG_FD_203889 | JGI IMG/M metagenome (GOLD analysis project Ga0307518, IMG submission 203889) | Populus trichocarpa ectomycorrhiza microbial communities from riparian zone in the Pacific Northwest, United States - 25_EM | ecosystem: Host-associated > Plants > Roots > Unclassified | place... | reverse complement strand
TTCAACCTCGCAGTACTTCAAAATATGCACTGGTTGTATTGTGGTTGTAAAAATGTTGGTAGAATTGTGTATTTTGTGAAACTGCCGGTTGACCATGACTGCCGGACTTGTTGTACAGCATAGTATGCTATCGTGTCATTGCCACAGGTGGCCAAAAATAGCAAGTGACCAAGTTTGCATCAAGTTGGCAGTCGCACTTGCAACGCGCACGATTGCAAAGGGCCTCAGAAAACATAACATCCGTTCAATATGTTACAAGCGGCCCTGCGCACCAAGTTTCCCCTTGCAAGAACATGCGCACTGTCGGCCTTGCGATACTTCAGTTCCAGCCTTCAAAGACAACAGACCTTCATGGTGTGGGCACCGGACTACACGGATGAGAAAGCCCTTTCCAGGAGAATGGCCGTCCGACCGAAGCACCTTGCCACCGCCAATAAACTTATCGAGCAAGGCATTCTTAGTGAGTGTTGGATCAATCATGCCGGATTTGGCCTTACGTATACGCCAAGAGGTTGCTGGTGGTCTCATCATCCCCGAGGTAGAATATGCCGTCTCGGATAGCAGAAGGTTTTTCGGCTCTGCGCTACTGTTCGAAGCGGAAAGCCTCGAGGCTGTTCGGAATTTGATCGAGCAAGACGTGTATTGGACGGAGAATGTCGTGAGTCCTCGAATCATTCCAGTTGTCTGCGAGTTCATCACTTCCGACGGCAGTGGGACAAAGATAAACTGACTATCCATCCAATTATTATGGCTACCGCCTTGCAAGAAAAGGCTGACATCACGCAGCCAACACCTTGGGATTGATGGATTAGGCCAGCGGAACGGGGGGACCCTCAGGTTAGCCAGTATTGTGGGCCATCTTGACCTCGACAGGATGTCTTCGATCGTGATCTCTGGTTTGGGTCACCAGGGGCTATGAACGAAGGGGTAATCAAGCCACCTGTCAAGGATAGCTGCTAGGAGTCCGAGGCTCGCTTGTGCTTACCACTCGAGAGGTGTAGCGATGACACTTGTGAGCATTGATTGATATATTGACATTACATTTCGGGAGGCATTGGTGTGAGTATCTTGTAATTGGTTCGTTGTGTGCGCAAAGATCACGCAGAACATTGAATTGGGTGTCGAGTTAGGCTAGCGACGTTCGACCAACACGTCCGACTGGCTATGCGGTAACGACCGTTACGACGGTGTCTTCCATGGACAGAGACTATGACTGAATAGTCATCCAATTCCAAGGACACCGAGGACCAACTTACATAGCGTGGATTTTGTTGGTCCGAGGATCTGATCGGCTTGTGTTACACGGGTCAATAATGTTTGATGAATCTTTGGTGGCAGGCGGTGCATGTCACACTGGAAACTTTATCTCGATTCTCAGTAGGGCAGCTGCGATACCCAGGATCGTTGCGGGGTAAACACAAGGTGACTCTGGAAAGAATACATCGATCTCCAATGGATTCTGGATTTATGGCTATACCCAGTGTTAAAATTCTTCGCTGTCGCCACTGCAGTTACCAGTATCAAGTTGCTCTTCATTCGCAACGCGTGATTGCGGTACTTGGTCTCTGGGCACCAATTTTGCCACGATGATAGCTGCGCAACATTGCTAGTGGGTAATGCCTGTAATGTTGGTCCATGGCATCGTCGGGATCAAAGACTTCGTAGAGACCCCGTATTGCTCCCACTGGTGGTCCTTTGGGGTCCCTGCTTTGCCGACTAGACAATGCGTGTTTCCACCACTAATAAAATAATCAGCTTTTCTGTTCTTATTTCCTGGCATGCTTTCTTCGGTTTAGCACTGGCAGCTAAGGACTCTACTGACATCCCTCTTCGTTTAGTGTCTGGTCATTAAATATCCAACACTTGCTGTGGGCGTTCACCAAGTATCGTCCTATTTGAACAATCCCCGAAGTCGATCACACAGTCCCACTACAGTCTCTTTCCCGCCATGGGAGATCAGGCGAACAGTCCCCCACCACTTAGGAAGGCCTCGCAGCATGCTAGTCATCACCGCACGGAAACGACTCTCCCAGCATCCCCTCAATCTTCTACCAAGCGCTCAAATAAGTCCAACACTTCTTCGTCGTCCACCGACCGGCCTCGCGATCTCCCCACCGTCAAGGAACTAATACGCCTACTCGCTGTTGAGCAGGACGCTACACGTGATCTGCGGCATGAACTCTCGCTCGTAACATCTCAGCTTGCGTTCGAGCAGGACCGCGCAGATACTGCCGAGTCCAAGACCAAGGAGGCTGTTATACGCTTCAAAGAAGCTAATGATGCACGCTTTGTCGCCCAGGCTGATGTGGCCAGGTTAACCGAGGAGTTAAGATTATACAAAGTTGCGTTGGACACTGCACAGAAAGAGATATTCAAGGCACAGGAGGTCTTGCAAGAAGTGGAGGGGCGGAGGAGCGAGGCGGAGGAAGAAGTAACAAGGTTGCGGAGGAAGCTCAGGAAATTAAATGAGGAGAAGATGCTTGAGATTGCCAGGGAAAAGGGAAGAAAGCAAGGACTGCGAGAAGGCATGGAAATGGGCAAAGACATAGGCTACCTTCATGGAAGGAACAAGGGATACCTCAATGGGCGAGTGACTGCAGACCGAATGATGGAGCAGTATTTCGTAACTCCTGATGACTCCGAAATTCGTAGGTCTCGCGGCGATCTTGGAGAGGAAAGCGAGCCTCCTTACACTGTGACAAGCACTCATTTCCCTCCCAGTCACGGTGCCTCCGCATCTTCATCGTCTTCCAGTGAAAGAAATCGACCACGTTCCCCTAACCGTGGTGCACCAACGGCTTCCACGCGAACGTCAATGTATTCTCCTGCGAAAATGCTTTCCGACATACCTCCTGACGGGTGGATTCCCGAGGCCGATGCATCTCTACTCATTAGACTTCCTCCCCCCCACGAACTGACTCGCCTGCCGCCGACCCCAGGAACTCGCTCACCCGCGCTATCCAATGTGTCAACTTCGCCTCCACTACCGCCTATTCCGGTTCCAGTTCATATTGAAGAATCCGTTCGTATGGTCCCCGAGCCGCGTTCACCAGGCTACCCAATGTCTGAGATCCCAGCTGAGCGACGGCCACTAAGGGTTCGGCGACGGTCCTCCCGTGACAGTATGAGCTCTTCGACACGCACGTCCGAACTCGACCTCCTCAACGCTCCAGAGCATTACACAGTTCGCGGAAATCGTTCGAGTGGTCTTAGTGCTATCCCCGAGGTTGCAAGTTTCCAGGAGTCACTTACACTGTCTAACGACAGTAGTAGGCAAAGTTCTGAAGACCGCGTGGATGAGGTATGTATCTCGCGCTTACAAGAGTCTTGTACAATCCAGCCAGTCCTCACGTGGTCTGCACAGGCCGGCTTCGTGCACGTGTCGATGCCTACGCCCCGGACGCTTGCTGAATCCTCCAGAAGTTCCAAGGCATCGAGGTCCCCCTCCCAAAGTCTCTCGGTGGAACAGCAAGGGGGCTCGCGGCCAGCAAGTACCTCGTCCTTTGATACCGTAAATATCACGATTCAACCGCCGGTATGTCCGTCTGAGTCATACTCTCATTCACCAATTTTAACGCCGCATTGTTTCTATCATTACATGCAGTCTCGTCCAGCATCGAATGTCTCTCAAAGCACTACTTCAGGAACACGCGCCCATCTTCTTAGCCCTGCAGATGCGGATCGGCCAATACCACTGCCTTCCCATGCAGAACAAGCACCCGCAATGGTGCCTGGCAGTACCATATCCATGAGTCTCCCGGATGGTTGTCTTCCACCGGGTTTTGTTCCGACTGGTCCACCTACACCGCTCACACATACGAGTAGTGAGAGGTCGACAATACGGGAAAATGTTCCGTCATCGACATCAGGATCCTATTATCATCACTCTCCTTCTCATCTCGGTTATTCGGGAAGCACTGTAGCTGCGCCACTTCCAAATGGTGGTAGTGTCAAGGGCGATACGCCTGTTGTGATACCACCCCCTCTGGGTAGATTTGCACGGAGAGAGGAGTCAGATGACTCCTCAAGTGATTGTGACTCGTTCACGCCCCCATCTACTCGGTATCGTGTCCCCTCTACTACGGGGTACACCGCAGCAGGTATTACCCTCCCGCCTTCGGGTTACACAGCAGCGGGGATGACCCTTCCTCCAAGCTCTGTTTCGGGTACGCCTTACTCGTACGCCCGAAGTCCTGGTGTCGACACTCTCTACATGAATTTGAACGGGAATGCAGGTCTTACTCCAGCTGCGCTGGGGCGCACCAAGTCGTTCTCGACTGATAGGGGTACATCAGGTTAGGCTATTTTGGTCTTTGACCGATAGATCGTCTCGAGCAGTTCTCAACTTCTGGTCGGACCTATTCTTACTATATCATGCATCATGAGGTTCCGCTCGTTTTTGTCTTACTACACTGCCCCAGAACTGCTCTGAGTACAATAGTCCCCATATATACTCGTTTCCAATGACAGAATTAGGGAATGATTAGGAATGAGATTAGTCAGCGGACTCTACTTGTGGACAGCAATACCCATTAACCGGTGCTGTCCCTTTAGCCATCTGAGCCCAGGAAGCGCCTTTTCTTTCCTGCAACTGCCAACATCTCCAGCGACACCGCTTCACGACCAGGCAACCAGATGCACCAGCTTGCCTAGATGTTCTCCGCCGTCACTACCACTTGGTGCAATTAGCCCTGTAGACTCAGCATCTCCACAGCAACACTACATCGGTTGCCTCCGCAAACACTGTATTGCGCTTGAACCCTTCTGTATTATTATCCTTCAAACCCGAATTTTGAATCTGTAACAATGCTCGCGCCGTCACGAAACCATAGAGCAGTGGCCAAGTTCAATGTCACTACCGAATGTAGGTTTCTCTGTTGGTATACTTCGGCCCCTCTTGACGCGGACATTCGTCCAGTCTCTTACCTTGGCTTGCATTCTGCCTCCGCCTCTGGAGATATTGGCCTTGTGCAGTATGCATTATCACATGGACAACCAGTCAATTCCGTCCTTGATGGCGTGCTCCCCCTGCACGCAGCATGTGCAGGGGGGAACGATATCGTCGTCAAGCTACTGATCAACCACGGTGCAGATGTTAATGCGGCGAGGTTCGTTTTCGGTCCCTAGCGTTATCGTTACCTCATCATCTCTTTCTCACTTTGCATGGGTTAGGCTCCCTCGGCGGTACTCTGACCGGAGTCGCGATGGAACTGCGCCAATCGTGGGCATGTCGGGTTCAACACCTCTCCACTTCGCAGCTGCCAATGGCCATGTGACCGTCGTCCGTACCCTCCTCGCACACGGTGCAATTCCAGACAGGGCAGACAAGCACGGCGTCACTCCAGAGCTTATTGCTCGGGAGAATGGATGGATAGAATGTGCTGAACTTCTGGCGGAGTGTGCCGCCAGCACGAGAGAAAGGGAGCGCCTCGAAAGAGGCGATCATACACCAGACAGCGACAACGCGGGGAAGGAGCGTGGTACACAGTGTCCTATAGAGCATCTGGAGAATTCACTGCGAAAGCGTTTAACCTTCAAGCGCTCCGTTGATCATACTCTAAGGAACGGAAACGGTCTCCCCGATCCGAAGTCGGGTTTCTTGCACCCGAACCCCTCGGAGCAGGACCAAGTCAAGGAGTCTGAGTCCTACTCTGCACCATCGACTGTACCAGGTACTTCTGGTCGACGTCCTTCGCTACCACACACGGAAGGGGAACCGGCCGCGCGCGCTTCATATTCGCCTCGCAGTCGTCGCCCCAGATCCGCTGGTACAGGTGCGGAAGTCGCGCCGCCACGCAAATTGCACTCGAAGCTATCGCTTCTCAGTCTCTTCAGGAAATCAAACGTTGATGGGTCCAGTTCAAGTGTGGCTTCTACTTCTGAGCATACTCCCCGTTCTCCACCACCCTCATCGCCAATACCTCTTGCTTCTTCACCTACATCTGGGCCTATCATTCTTCCAATCTCACCTCGCAACTATTCTGTATCTCTTTCTTCTTCCCCTCATGACATCTCTCACGTCGAATCCCATCGGCGAAGAAAGGAGGGCAGTGCCTCCCCACAGGGCGCCAGAGCTCATCTACCTCTACCCGCAGATCCCCAGAATGTTCTTACCGGGAATCATTCAGGTGATCATTCTACGTCTAGCCCAAGTACTGCCCCTGGCCCTGGTGAGGAACACGCTGGTGACAGCGTCCCCATAACATTTTCTGGAGCTCCTGTCAGGCCTGGTATACTCAGGATGCACAACCGGTCGTCGTCATCGGGCTACAGCACTCCAGCGCAATCTGTTTCGTCTCCTCGCATTATCCGCTTCCAGAGCTCGACATCAAGTATCTCCTCTCTCGGGGGCCGCTCGCGCAACCCCAACGGACGTGGCGGACAAACGATACGCTCTATGAACCTCTCCGCTGGCGGCCAGCGCGAAGACGACTACGATGGTATCCCAGACACCATTGAAGAGTCGCCTGTGGTACCGCCACAACCCACTCCGCCAATATTCGTCAATACCGCTGATGACGACGACGAACCAGAGGAGGAATATGGCATGCCGTTGGACAGTACGACATTTTCTTCCGATCCCCTGCATCCCCTTGACTCGCCGTCCGCTCTCCCCGAATTACCTTTCAGTATCAAGGTTCCCCCGCCCACTGATGATCTAGCGGCACCGTCTTCAACGCTAGAGAGCAGAATACGGGGCGACTCTATAAGTAGTGTGGGTACCACAGGCACCACGAGTACTTGTCCACCGTCCAGCTCTAGTGAGACTGCGTGGAGCGTGGGTACACCAAGCACGCCGCACACGTTGCCGGGCCCGGCTATCGCCTCCGCATTTAGCGAGGCAGACACCGAGAACGGGCTGTCTCGCCGTAGGAAACCTCTATTGCTCGATATTGACATTTCAACTATATCGTCTTATGCGCAGGCGGAAGAACTCGTTCAGCGGACTCGACAGTCGATTATGAATATGGAACAATATCTTGCGGAGAACACAAAGAAAGACACTGAGACTGGACGGACACCGCTCAGTGAGAAACTTGCAGCGTATGGAGAGAGTCTCGCTCTTGAGCGACAGTTGAAGCCGGCAAATGCAAATGTTTCGGATGAAAAGAATGGGACAGATGGAAAGAGACACGATCAGCCTGGACGATCCCTACTTTCTGCTACCAAGCCACCGCCCGATAACATACTGAGAAGCGCCAATGTGGGCGGTACGTGTGCAACGCAGTACATACTATTCTGTGATTTGTTGACTGGCATGTTATAGCGCCCTTGGATGAGAGAATGTCGTTCGAAGGACATCAAGATCGTCCACGACGTACAGCGCGTTCCGCATCTGATGACATTCGTGATGCTCGGTCCTTGGATCGTCTAGCGCTAGGTGGGACCGAACGCCTCCTGTACACGCCTCCACAATCCCAGACACTTGATGTTGATCTGGATCCCGATTTAACGAGTAATCCATTGTTTGCGAGATCGACTATGACTACCACTACGAATTTCAGCAGAAGCCGTAGCCGAGACAGGGATCCGATGCGTAGCGCACAGAAGCTTTCTCGAATGGGCTTCTCGACAATGGATAGCTGGCAGCCATCACCATTCAATGGTGAAGTTGCCCGTTCGCCTCCACCGAAACACCTTTTTGGAGGCATACGAACCTTGATGCAAAGTTTGCAAGGTAAATGAACAATGGATGTGTATTCTCAACCAATGCGATTGTGGCACCTATTATTACTGTCTTGTTTACCAGTCTTCTGTTGTTTCTAACCAGTGTACTATCTTGCATGTAGCAGGCTTTATTATCTCACTTATGTATTGGTGCATTGCACGAAGAGAAAGCAAAAAGGGTCCATTGGACATGTCCCAACATGTAACAAGACTCTAAGCAGTTATCCTATGACATCGACATCCGGTGGTGATGATTGGCGGGTCTCCCTTGTTGAGTGTCTCCTTTCGTAGTGCAGTACTTCTCGTGCTTCTTGCCGGCATCTGGTCTAGAGAGCGGTATACCACAAGATTTGCAATATACCTTGACCTCCAAATGACAGGCAACGATGTGCCTCGCAATGTTTCTGCGCTGAAGAGGAATATCACATTGTTCCCATGCGCACACCACAGTTTCTCCGTCGCATACGAAGCCGTGGCATTCACGTAGGTGGCGGGCAACGCTATTCTTGTCTCCCTCCAACGAGACAGGACAGAAGCCAGGACGGGACCACCTGCAGGAAAACCGGGCGGTGCTGGTGGCAGCACTGGTCGAACTAGCAGGTTGTGGCAACTCTTCGGAAAATCCGTACGACTGCACAGGGGCTGCGGGGGCAGGCTGCATGGGGCGTGCTGCGTTTTGAGTTCTTGGTGTACCCTGGGCGGGGCCGTAATTAGCATTGCTCGGGGCGGGGGAACGCAACATGTGCTGTGCATAGGAAGTAGACGTATGAAAAGAGGTAGTCGATGGTGCTGTGCCACCAGGAGGGTACATGTCAAAAGATGGTGTCGGATGGGTCGCGACAGTGTGCATCCCTCGAGGCTCCTGCGGTGTCCATATGGCTGCTGTTGGATATACAGAGGGATAAGTGCCCTGTATAGCGCTCATGGGATGCTGATATGGCTGATACTGGTTTCCAAAATGCGGGTTCGCATTGGCGGATTCGTATTGCTGGGGGAGCTGGGGTTGGTGGATGGCAGTGGGAAAACAGTACAAGGCACCAGGTGCCTGCACTGCCATATTTGGATGGCTGGAACTGGCAATGGCCCATCAGCTACTATTGCCCCTCCCACAATATCCAGCGAATTGCAACACTCACTCAGAGTAATCTGCAATTGCACCTTGCTGTCGTGAAGGCGGGAAGTCACCAGTTTCTTCCTCATCTGATCTGTTACTGATTCATCCGGTGAGCCGAAATCGACTTTACAACATGTTGAATCCAACATACCTCCTGGGCCAGTGTGACATTCTATGAGGCTATAAATGCTAAATGTACGCGGAAGAGGCGGGGAAAGTAGGTGCTGAATCGGTGTCGCTTTCTGACAGCCACTCCATTGATGACGCCTTATATTTCTTTCTGAAACTAACCTCATGTTCAGGGCACTGACAATCGGTAACCTGAGGTTCCGGTCGGTGAGCTCGAACGTTGTATTAAATCTACAGCAATATTGTAGAATACAGCAGTGGCGAGCAATTCATCGCTCTCACCACGGGGAAAGGTGGACCGATGCAACACCTGGTAGGTCCCCTCAGGCTATGCCTCAAATGTTTTTTTATCCACCCGCAGATACCTCCGTGAAGATTTGTGTGGAAACTGACCGCTGCGAACGAACTGCAGGTCTGATTATACCTTCAGATCTCCACTGCCCTCAAGGACGTGCTCGGTAGTAGCATCGACAACTACATAGGATGCATGTCTATCCATCCAGTAGTAGCTTTCCAGGCGTTGTGGGAGGACCGGTAGTTCTCTAACCGTGATCGCGATGCACGACCTGCGGGTGGTTTGGAAACCGCCATCTGCTTCCAAAATTTCCACCAGAAGGTTGTGTGCAAGATGAACTGGGCTCTCCCTTGGCATATCTTCCAGAAGGCGGTACACACAGGAAGACATGGTAACGACGATCCGAGTCCGAGTTTGTCGCATTTCTTCAAGTTCCATGCGAGAAAAGTAGTGTGATTCCGATAACTTCTCCTATAGTACTCGGTGAGAGGTCACTGAATCCTTCCATACTTACATTCGAGGTTGACTACTGCCATGCGAATTAAAATCTGCCACAGGAGATGGTAATGTGGAACTTACTTGATGCTAGACTTCTGAGGCGGAATGATGTGCGATAGGACTAGCCAAGGTTTACTCCAAATCAGATGGGCGAATAGATGACCCGAAGAGGGAATGCCTAATTAAAGCGGCTGTCAGTTTGACAAGAAGTCACATCCGCGAAATGCCTGATGTGCAATCCGGAGGGGTAAAGCACTCTGCTTAGCAGACCGTTGCCAACCGTGCTCCTACGCTGCTAGATGTCTCAAGATAGGGTTGAATAGAGGAGGCTGTAGTTCGTTATCTTGTCAAGGCTTAGTCCAGCCGAAGAGCCGTAAAGAGGATATGCGGAATCACCGCTGATCTCGGAAAGCAAGAACGTGACGAAGCATAGTAATTAATTTGTTTGGCGGTGAAACTCGGCCATCCATTTCATGTAACGATCATAAGTACGGCGGTTTGTGAGTTAATAAAGCACCTGGAAGATATATCAGTCATCTATAGGGCTTGTCTGAAACAATTCTGGCAGTACAGGGGGGGAGGATAATTGGGAAAGTATTGCAGGGACATGTCTCCCACTCCTCGACTTCAACTTGGCAGTGCCACAGGATAATCTGTCATTATGAACACTGATACGTTGCTTACCTTCGGAAGACCGCATTACCTTGTGGTGGCCATTTATGAACTATGATTTTTCCTGTGGGAGTCGAGGGACCGATGGAACTGTGAACTGTGACAAATCCACCACTTCGTCCCCTGGACAGGGGATTTCCATTCATACCTAGAATGAGGGAAGATCACTTTTCTTCCAGTGCTTAAGCCATGTAGAATCACAATTCCAGTTCAAGAGGTGGAGTTTGCATAACCTAAATGATGAAAATAACACCAGTTCAAGGAGCTATACATACAGTAATTTCCGATTCACCGGAGCGAGTGGTCTTACCTGATCAGGTGCCACTAGGATTTGGCTCTGCACTGGCCGTACACAAAAACTAATGCTAAATCAAAAAAACTCTTCTTGGGATTAATTACCGAGCAGAATCGGGTACTCACATTTCCGAGGACGGTCCATTGGTCCACAATAAGGGATCTCCGTCGGGTTCCAAAGCCAAAAATGTCCCTTCAAGGTCTCGCAAGACTTTGTCTGGGAAACGCCCAGTCGTGGGCATGGATTATCTAGACGCCAAAAATTGGTCCGTCTTATTTTTTACTTAACGACTGATCGGCGCCTGAAACAAGTGCAAGTGATAGGCCTAGTCATAACAGATAAGACATGAAGGTCCTCGTCCCGCTAAGCTGATGCATGACCACAGTAAGTGAGCTAATATGATCGATGGCATTATATCCCTGAAATCGGATGAAGCGAACGAGCCATACTATGTATTATACCTTCAAACCGGAATGAAGCGCAGAGGACATAGCGTCGCTATTCGCTCCTGCTGCGACGAATGGTTAGGGAATGGCCTTGGAAGCGCTCAATATAGCAGTGGCTTGATCGAAAGCAGTGGTAACTTCCAAGGCCGCTATACGGTATGATTTTATGGATATCTGGTTACTGTAGCACTGATCGTGGCATGAATCGAAAGCTCACGTGGTTCACTTGTACAGCAGTCATCCATCTTAACCGTCCTCCCATGAGGTGCCACAGCCAGTGGAGTCAAGGCTGTGTGGCGGTGACATCCATTGCAAGCAGATTTATTATGTGTGGTTAAAAATAAAATAAAAAACAGGTGTCCATCCGCTGGGACCTACGGCACGTGTCAATTACCGACGGGTGTGCATTTTTGACTCACTGGCATGTGGCTCTGGCTCGATTCATTCACAGAATGTTAATGGAATCGCGGTAGTTATGGGCACTGTGGAAATGGCGACCTGAAAACGTACCAAAGGTCGATCAAAGGACTGACCCTCGGACATGCTCTCGCTACTGCAGAAAAAAATGGGAGATCATTGAGCTGCACAGGCCAAGCCGTATGACCCACTTGAAGGCAATGTCTCTGGAACCACACTTCCGCAGCCAAGAAATAAGGAGTGCGACTCGCCTTCCAGCATGGTGTAACAGTAACGGGTTCCTCGTGTCCGGGGAGATGAGAGAAGTCTGAAATTAGCATCACAGCATAAAGCCTTGCGTATGCGCCCTTTACTGCCACCCACCACAAGGCAAATAGATTTGGACCATGTCCGAGTGGTAGAAATGGTGGCTTCGACTGCTCCTCATTCCCTTGAGCCAGGTACCAGGGATGGCACCAACCTTTTTTAGATTGACGTCGTGTTCCATCAAGTCACTTTGTATGTCAGCGCCGTTTGACACCCTTTGCGTGGAAATAGGGAATATGGTTTTGTTTTGATAAGCAACGTTGTTATTTAGTCTGGTGTGTTTTACTGTAGAACCAGAGCATGAGAACTCAAGTACTTACCGTCCAATGGTATTAGCCAGGGTTTATGTAATGGTTCCAGGCCCTTCCTGTTCGGGGAGTCAAGAGGAGTCTGAAATTGGCATCGCAGTATAAAAACTCGACTAAACCTTAACGGTGGTCTTCGTTCTTCTCCTTCCGCCACCACAAAACAAAAGTTTTTTGAACGATGTCGGGAAAAGTTTACGTCGGGTGAGCCCTCTCCCCCAGGTCATTCGAGTTAACTGATTATTATCTTGATGCAGTAACTTGAGTTGGAACACCACAGACGAGTCCCTGACCCAGGTTGGTCATTTCTAGCCCATCTGTGTGATCGATGTAAGCTGATTGTGTTGAAAAACTTGCCTAGGTGTTCTCCGAGTTTGGCCAGGTCCTTGATGTGCGCAAATCTCCATCATCGTGCGGCGATGGTCGAGATCTCTTTTCTGTGTTATGTTGCTGAATGAATTTCATACATTGTCTATATCGTCAATGCCTCTTCAATATTACCTGGTATGCTCGTATTTCCAGGCCATCGTTATGAAAGATCGGGACACTGGGCGTTCCCGGGGTTTCGGTTTTGTCACATTCAGCAGTGATGCCGAGGCACAGGCCGCCATCGACAACCTTAATGAGCAAGATATGGATGGCAGACGGATCAGAGTCAATATGGCGAACTCCAGGCCCTCTGGAGGAGGAGGTGGCGGCGGCGGTGGTGGTGGATACAATCGCGGAGGGCACGGCGGTGGAGGATATGGTGGTGGATACAGTGGTGGTGGTGGATATGGTGGACAATATTGATGATCCTGTTGACCTTGGTGCCGGACGACACCAACGTTTCTGATGTCTTCATCCTCCCATGTGTTACTTTGTATGTTCGATGTACAACCGGCTGATACCCCTTGCGTTGTAACCACAGACCAATGGTGTCCTTGCAGGTAACCTTGTCCTAGTGTATTTCGTGATGGGTGTAAATTGCTGTATCTGGCTGCTGAACTCGTGGCTCTTCAAGCAATAAGAATGTAATAGTCGTACAAGCATACATTTTGCCTTGAATACCTATCATTGGTCCGTGTTTTCACTGACAGGTATCGTATCGGAAAAGAAACAAGGGGGTGGGCAATAAGGAAAGCATGATCATCATCTGCCATCGTACAAGTATCTCAAAGCACATCGGAATATACAAGGGTTGAAGAAGAGAAAAAATGGACGAATGTGATGCTGCAGACCATCACGAAAGCTTTGTGGAGGGTGTAAAGAAAAGGGAATGCCAACTAAAAACATGTCACCGCCGGACGGCAGACAGAAAGTACAACCAGGCGACTCAATAGCCATAGCCGCCACTTGGGGGATACCCTTGGCCATAGCCACTTTGGGGGGGATAGCTTTGGTAGCCAGCTGTGGAGAAGTCAGAGTAAGTATGACATCGCCACGATAAAGTGCCATTACCATAGCCGCCGTATGCCGACGGGTTGGCACCAAATCCACCTTGGCCGTAATGTAAATCATGGTTCCTTGACATTCAAGAAAGCTCACCGGAACCACCATAGTTGCCGCCAGTGTAGCCACCGCCACCGCCACTGGCATTGGCATTATAGGAACCAGTACCGGTGGGACGGGCGTTGGCAAGGTTGACTTTTATTCTTCTACCGTCGAGATCTTGCTCGTTCATGCTACCAATTGCGGTGTCCGCCTCCTGAGGACTGGAGTATGTTACAAATCCAAACCCACGCGAGCGACCGGTTTCGCGGTCGCGCATGACAATACTCTAGCGACAGTGGACACATTTACGGGTCTTAATAAGCTTCACTTCGGGCAGACAGAGGACAAGGCGTACATCGAGCACTTGACCGTACTGGCTAAAGGCCTGAATAGCGAGATGGTTCGGACGGGGTCGAGACCAAGAGGGAGAACATGGCAAGATAAGGCAGGGTGTAAGAGACGACCGCTTAGATATAAACGGGACAACATAGCAAGAGCGAAACCCGAATCCTGCTATATTCATTACTGACTTGACGTAACGTGTCATCAGTGGTGCCCCAACTCAAATTTCTACACAATCGGGAACAAGCCAGCAATCAGTCTCGCTTCCCTGGGCCATAGGGGACAAAGGAAGCATGTGTCTCCACAAGTCAGACGCGAGAAGGTAGACTGACCCAACGTAGATTTTAGCAGAGGACATGACTTGCTAGTACAAGAGACCGAGATCGACGTGGGCGTTGGAGGAGAAACGGGGGACCCAATCCACTGCTCCTCTTATAACCCCACTTCAAACTCCGGTCTGAACTCTAACGCATTCTAGGCCTGCACGCACCTGCCTGTTTTGGACAACATGATCGGATTACCCCCGCGCAATTGAATAGGGGGGGTGATAAACGGAGATGTCCGGTAAGGGTCACGAGCCTGGGATCTGCGCCGTCCGCATCGGGAGGGGAACGCGGGGAACACGGACTCTGCCGGGACACATTCGTGATAACATTCAGCATGATCATCGTGGCGGTCGTAAGCTAGGTACTGCGAAGAGACGTATGAAACAGACGGAGAAATGGTAGGAAAAAAAAAAATGGATCCATTACGAGGATCCTATCTGCATGAAACTCCTTCTCCTTTTCTTCTTCTCTTCCCGCTCCTTGTCCTTGTCGCTTTGTCTGCTGAGCTCCCCAGAGTTGCGCGCACTATTTCCACCACTTCCAGTTGCGCTGACAACGTCCGCATCTTGGGCGCCCGTCTCTCCGCTCTTCGCTTCTCCACCCTTATCTTTGCTCTCGCCCTTGAGACTGGTGTCCCTCTTGAGCACGTTCGCAATATTGGCGATGCCAGGGATGCCAGTCCCCTTCCGTGGCGTACTTAACGAGATCCGGCGGGCAATGCGTTGGAAGTTTTGTGACGATATCCGCTTGCGCTTGCCATCCGTCGGCTCCGACTTGGGGGAGCCAGTGGGATCTGGCGTGCTGGCGCGCGGCGGCGTCGTGGTCGTGTCGAACGTGACCGAGGCACCGTGGATGTGCCCTGGGATCGCAGGGCGCGGATGCGACGAGACAGAGTTGGCGTCATCTGAGGTGGGAAACGAAACAGGAGCTGGCGCTTGGGTGGTCTTATCATCGTCTGAAGTGGGGAATGTAACAGGTGCAGGAGGAGTGTGCTCCACTTCGGCATCCGAAATTGGGAAGGAGATAGGATCATTGTTATCCTTCGTAGGAACGGACGGTGCGACGGACTCTGCATGGATCGAGGCAGTCGGGGCACGGACAGACGCAGCTGGCGGGAGAGAAGCGGTGGCAGCACGAGGAGACTCGGCAATAACAGCAGAGCCTGAAATTGCCTCTGCATCAACAACTTCGACATCATATCCAGTGGTGGAGGGATCAGGGCCAGTAGCAGCAGACACTTGCTGGTTGTGCTCAGCCCACATGGTCGCGAACACACCATCCGCTTCCAACAGCTCCTTAAAAGTACCTTGTTCGGCGATTTGACCATCCTTGAGGACAAGGATCCTGTAGTCAGTACAACACAAAGGTCAGCGACCTTTCTTGTGCGAGATGAGACGACTCACTGATCAACACCCTCCTGGACGCTTGCAAAGTGTGCACTGTCGACCTCCCACAGAACAGTTCTCGGACTGTTAATGAGCTGCAGCACATCGGCATCGAGATCGCCTTCGACAAGAACAACACGTGCATCCTTAGCAAGTGCACGAGAAACAGCTGCGCGACGCTCATCCTCGCCAACCTTGGCCACGACCGCAAGCTTGTCACGAATGCCGCAAAGAGAAATATCCCGGACGTTCTTGCCGTCAAGGTAAATCGATCCACCGTTGACGTCAGGGGTGTACAAGCGGTAAAGCAGTTTCAAAATAGTCGATTTCCCGCTGCCAGGAACACCAACAAGGGCAACAGTAGCCGATGCAGGCACGGTGAACGAGACGGACGAAAGTAAGGCGCCGTAGGACTGTGTGTGTTCGGCAGAGTATGGGTAAGTGAACGACACATTCTCTGCAAGTGGATCAGTCGGGGGTACACCGACGGTAAAAAGCACCAACCGAAGCGGATTTCGACACCACCATCCCCATCGAGGGAACCATTCCCAAAGTCAATGATGCCAGCAGGTCGCGCCAACACGTCAAGAACGGTACGGACATCCTCCAGCGTTCTGTAGAGGCAAGGGGTTGACGAAAATGGGAGTATAAGCTAACATAACGTAACATTTAGGTTTTCCCATAATAAGAAATGGAATAACACTCACAGCACACCAGTACCAAACCCAGGCAACCCAAGCACCGACACTCCAGACACTGTCGACGACCCCGCGCGCAATGTAGAGACTTCCGAGGAGAAGGCCACCAGAAGCAATGATGGCTTGCACCAGGGTGAGTAGCACGAATGCAAGAGATGCATGAGACGAAGCGTAGGACACCATAGATGGTGAGAGGATACGGGTGAGGACACAGCTCGCGTATACTAGTCAAGGACGTATCAACACTTGCTGCAGATGGCGTGGTAGATGATGCACTCACTGTAAATGGCCAGGAAGACGAAGACACCCAAAGCAACCTCCCAACCAAACAACAAGCCCAGCACGACAATACCGATGACGGCGTCGAGCACAACTGCCTTGACAATTAACAGTGCCTCGAGAGCCCTGGAGACTGCACCAGTCGGGTACAAGCTTGCCTTGTTCTTGACGCTGGCCCCGTCACCAAGCGAAAGGCCGAGAAGGAGAGAAACATAAGCAGATTCAAGGACGGAATCTGCCTGTTCTCCGATGCGAGACCCGAGTGCAAAGACCATCGCTGGGATACCATCCCGGGACGTCAGAAGGAACAGAATGACAAATGTGAAGATGTATGGGTATGGCGAAGTACCAAAGGGCATGGGAATTGGGTATGATCCAGCAGAAGAATGAGATATGAATGCATTGACCGCCGCTCCAAGGGAAAGGGGTAGAAGAGGTTTCAAGATACGGGTGATGATGTGAAGGAGGCCCGTGAAAGCCTACGTGGGCAGCTTAGCTAACAAAGAACAAGGGAGGACGGGGTAACGCTTACGGCGAGGAATTTACATCGCCTCGAGAATGTTGAGTAGAGATATGTCCTCAGACGACGAAGCGTAGTGCAAGATGATTCATGCTTCGGGGGGGCCTCCTGCGGAACAACGTCACGATGAGGTAAGTATTGTATTTTGAGGGCTCACCTTGGCATCGGGACATGTGGGAGGTGGACCCGAATCGCACTGACCCTGAGTAGTGAAGGTGCCATACTTGCTGCTTTCACCTGCGGGGCCATCCTCCTGAAGGGGCGCGCTCTCGTTGCTGTTTGCCTGCGCTTCTGGTTGTGTCTCCACGTGAGTGTAGATGGTGCGCGGAGAGTACAGGGAAAAGAGGAGGGGGATAAGAATGAGGACGCGAATAAAAGGGGTAAGGAGGTGGAAAGTGTCTGGAATGCACTTGGACAATTTAGTGTTGTCACAGAGATGTGCTGAGCCTACAGTCACCGGAAGCAATGGACAGAAGTACATTAGTAGGGTCCGTAGTGCCATGCTGTGTACATACCACGTGTCTTGACAGAGGGAGCAAGAAGGACGACTTGTGCGATGTCCAGTGCAAGCGCAAATGTGATGGCAAGTCTGACACGATTGAAGGACCATACTTGGATATTGTTGATATCCTTCCAAGCTCCAAGAGCAGCAAGGCCAGCGTATGCGACTAGGCCGAGCAATGAAGCAAGGGGAATACCGGTTCCGAGGGTCCAAGCCTTGTTGAATACAGCACCAGCGACATAGGCCAGCCCGTCGATGAGAAAAGAGAGGGAAGATAGGGAAAGAAGGACAAGGATAAGTGTTCTCCTTGGGACTCGCGACTCGACGACGACGGGTGTGACTGGGGAAGGGGGAGGAGGAGAAAGTGGCTTTATGGACAAGAGGGAAAGGGTTGCAAGGAAGACGACCGCGGGCGAAGACACGCGGATTGCGAACAAGGATGCGCCAGCACCCACAGCTGGTAGCAATGACGAAGTGAATCTAGATCCCTGGTACGCCATCACCAAGATGGACGATGGTGGTGGACTGAGTGTCTGCCTTTCGTAGAGATGGCCCGGTGCGTCGTTGGTCGTCGTTGGTCGTCGTCGTCGTGGCCGGTGTGGAGCGAAAAAGAGGCCCAGTCCGTGGGAACCGTGACAAGAGCGGATGCTTGGCTTTTGAGCTGATGGGTGGCTGTGCTTGGAGCGAAGGCAGATAAGCTTAGTAAAGCAACGTGTGGGAGGCATGTTCTCGTCCCTAGTATACGGCATACAGGATGTCCTGCGATTTACTGGCCAAGGAGCAACCCACTCACTCTTACGATCTCAGTGCCATGGCTTCTTCAAGCTCGTTCATCAGCAAAAGCACCCTCGAAATATTGACAATCGTCGTAATACACGTGTGGCGGACAAAGTCGATCCCGAATACGGTTTCCTTGCGTCACAACCTCACTCTCCAGGTGCGTGATCACTCTGGCTGCGGGCATGCTCTCGCACAGGAATTCACTCCCCGCACACACGCGGGTCAAGAGCTCGCCACCTCCTGCACAGTCCAACGCGTATAGCTTTCTGCCTTGGGCGATTGGTCACAGGCTGGTTTCTCCCGGACAATGAACTTATTGGTATCCGGATGGGAAAGGTTGTCAAGGAATCACATCTGACGAGCTCGAGACTTTTGCGGAATCGTCGACGTGCCGGCTCATTCAAAGCAATGTAATGATTATCACTTAGCTAAGAGCTTTGGACTGAAGATAATGGGGGTCCGGTTCGCCGCGGTGATCGAAAATGATACAGGCGTGTACTGTGAAAATTTCTTGCTGTCTTTCGGCCTCTTCTCCCGCCAGCCTTCTATCCGTTTCATCCTCTCGATGTGTACGTGTCATTGCGATGCGCACGATGGAAAGCGTTGGACCATGGATATCCTTCACCAGCTCGGTTCACCCGACAGGAAGACGAGGTAAACTCTACTTGTATCAACTTGCATGCCAATACGCGTCCCCATGTCGAACAGGAAGAGCCTGCCCGGTTATCTCAAACAGCGCGAGACGATGTGAAGGACCCGAGGCCTGGGCAGTTTGGCCAACGGAGATCAATGTCATCCAAGAAGGCAGTCGAGGATTCAACTAACCAAGCCAGCCCGCCATTTGCCCCACAGTAGTCTCTAAGTGAGTGGTTTTCTTTGGACAAGTGGTAGCAACTGACTAGTCTAGTTCTATGCAACCATATCGGGCTCCCTACCGGAACGGCCAGTCCGAAGAAAAATGCTCTTGATAGCGGGGGTGTGTGGGACTCTGGTGACGTCACCCCGTTAGTTGGAACTCCCTGTTAGCAGGTTGCAACTTGCAAATCATTTTCACGCTACCACGTTCCCAGCTGCGGCTGCCAATCTTCCCAACGAAATGTTCAAGATCCATATAGCGTTCTGCATAAGGCCAAAAATCAAAGCAGGATGTAATTATTGTAACCCCTAACGGTATATATCCTCTAGGATGGCGTTCGCACGCTCCCTCGGGAGCTTGCACTCCTGAACCAACATCTCCCTGATAGCCCGTCTCTTCGGCAATGTACCTCCTCTGATGAGAGACACCATCTTCTTCAAGAATGCTGACAGCCATTTATCTGTCTCCACCACGAATGGTGCTCCGGGTTCGTGTACAATCTTGAGTAATTCCAGTATGGCTTCCCGTGACTCGGTCAGCTTGTCCCTATGCGCACGGGTATTCCTGCTGATCGCAGTAATGCATGCGTGAGCGATGCAGTTAATCTTGAGGCTATCAACGTCTTCCTTGTTTTCCTCCCACCATGCCTCCATCACATCCTCATTCTCCAGATGCGTGACGATTATGGCCACTGGCACTTTCTTCTCGCAGAGATATTCCTGGAAGAGCTTATAGTTACTCAACTGGGCCTCGTTTATTCTCCCGCCGCGGATGCAGAATAACAGGAGGTCGACACCTCCTGCCCGGTTCAGTGCTTCGATGAGTTTGTGTGCCTTTTTGATTGCATGAAGAAATTGACTTTCTTCTACCGCCGCACAATTGAGACCCACTGTATCGAATATTCGAAGGCAAGTTGCGTCGCCGATAAGGCGGTACTCCCTAGAATCCAACGTGCAGCCTCGCACTCTTGACGAAACCGGTGCTTTCTCATACCCAGCAATAAGATTGATGACGGAGCTTTTTCCAACCCCTGTCTCCCCAAAGAGTACAACGTTTGGTATCCGGACGAGAGGGTTGGCTTTGCCAGTCAAGAATAAGGCATCCCTGAGTGTCAGGCCACACTTCTCGATCAAGATCTCCGTGGAATCAGCAAGGCGATCGAAGAGGGGATATATTGGGTCCTGCAAAACGAGTTCATTGTGAGGAGTAGCAATCCCAAGGAGTCGAATGACTGAAGCTTTGGACTGGTTGTAACGAGGGTCATCGGGTGAACCCCGCAACGGTTGGGTAGTGATACAGGCGTGCCCTGCGAAATTCAACCGTAACTTCTTGATATCCTTCAGGTTCCTATCCCACCAGTCTTCCATAGACCTCTCCTTCTCGCGATGCGTGGCAATCACCGCGATAGGTACAGTGCCATCGAAAAAGAAGTCGTTGAACAAGTGATATATTTGCCGAGTCGGGATGCTCAGCTTGTCCTTGCTCGTGCAGAGGAGGACAAGATCAACTCTGGTTTTCAACGATTGCATCAAGTTGCATGCCCTTTCGAACGGGACAAGGTGGCTCAAGCTGCCCACACGGGCCGAGCTAAAGCCCATGGTGTCGTACGCACGGACCTCAGTAGAGTTCACATTGAACGTGTACTCTGCAAAGGCTGTCGTACAGTTGGTGGCATCCGACGAAACTAGAGCCATTTCTTTATCGACGAGCATGTTGATTAGGGAGCTCTTGCCGGCCCCTGTTTCGCCTACAATTACGATACTCAAAGTCATCCTGAGCGAGAGTAAACATTGCATTCTATCACCCGTACCCTGAACTCACCCGTTGAAAAGATCTGAGAAACACACTAGTATGTCTCAGGTACTACGACACGACACGTTTGCCTGTGGACATTATGCAGCAACCACGACGGGGAGGGGCGACCCAAAGATACTCACCACCGATTGGTTTCACCTACACTTGGCGTTTTGGGCCGAGGATACCAGCAGCTGGTTTGGGGGTACCCTGTAGCTCAGGCTGCCGTTGTATCGTGGAAAGCCGTGCATCAGACGTCAAGACCGCATGAGGCTATGAACTGATCGGTATCGTGCATAGTAATCATCGAATGTAAGGACTTGTAGTCTGCTGCCACGTTCTTGCAGCCTCGAGCCAGTGGGTCGAGGGTGGGTCCTTACTACATGTGGCCGCCTCACTCTTGCAGGCTGTTTTCACTTCTGACTTGACTCAAAAAGACGACGGCCCCCGCTTTCTGCTCGTCATTTCCACGTCGTCAACACATACATCCGGTGAGACATTATACTTCTGTGCTATATACCCGGTTTGAGCGGCCCTCTTCAGACATGTCCCCACAGACTCTTAATGTCATCCTCTTCGGAGAGACTGGCGTAGGCAAGAGCTCCGTGATTAACCTTATGGCTGGAAGACGTATTGCCGAAACGTCCCTTGACGCCGAGGGCTGCACGATGAATTCCAAGGACTATAAGTTCAACCTACCACACTCTAACAGACCAATCAAATTATGGGACACCGTCGGCCTTAACGAGCCTCAAATGGGTGTCAATGGCTATTATGACGCGATCGTCAAAGCCTATGCGCTCATCCGCAAACTGAGCGAGGCCGGCGGTGTTGATCTCCTTTTATTCTGCATTCGCGGAAATAGGATCACGGCTACAACCCAGAGCAACTACCGGTTATTTTACGAGGTTCTCTGCAACAAGCGAGTGCCAATTGCGCTTGTTATCACCCATCTTGAGAGGGAGAATCCGATGGAAGTTTGGTGGGAAAGAAATAAAGACACAATTTTGAACCGTTACAGGATTCAGAGTGCTGGTCATGCCTGCGTCACCGGTCTCGAAGCCGAGGGCCAGAAATACCAGAAGTCCAAGGATGCGATGTTGGATCTTCTGTCTCAGCGTGACTCCAGTGGCAGGTTCTCTATGCCAGCGGACCCTTGGTTCATTCGACTCCTTCAAGCGCTCGCATCTCTCCTCCCTGGGGGTACCTCTACTACGAAGGATGTCGTGCGTATCCTGATGAAGCGATGCAACTTGGACCTTGAAACGGCAAACCGTTTGGCTGGACAGCTGGCTGTCCCAACTACTGGAACGTCGTGAGATTCTCGAGCATAGGCGGTCATTCATTCTCTTCAAAACCATTTGTTTACACCGAGTACATGCATATGTAGTTGGATTCCATCTGTACCACAGAGCAATCACAACAGATACTTATGTACCTACATACATGTCTTGTAGTTCGTTTGGCGGAGAGCCAGTAAGATGTGAATATTCCGAAGTTGCCATTCATCGTGAGATTCAGAAGTCATCTCAGAGATCTTCGCAGTCTATGATGTTGGTGGAGAGGGGGACAATTAACCATTATACCACACCGCTGTTCACAAATCTTCCGTAATCGTACCCATGATTCCCTGCACATTATCGGGATCAAGCCTACACCGTTTGATCAAAGCTTTCTCCAGGGCTTTTCCCTTTGGTATGCCAGCCTTGTCCCCTGTGAGCAGCTTCAGACCCTTGATGAGTCTCGCAATCCAATCCGCCTCCGGCATCATATATTTCCCGGTTCCATCGTGCTGCATTAACAGCTCGTGAACGGCCTTGCGCGATCTCCCGTACTTCCCCTCCGGTCCTCTGTTGTCTGGTATCCCAGTCACGCAAGCGTGACCTGCGCATTTGATGCCATACCTCTCGATGCTCTTCTTGTTCCGATCCCACCAGTCTTCCATATTCACTTCGCGCTCCAGATGTGTTATCACAAGGGCGATCGGCACCTGTTGTCCACAAAGCACCTCGTAGAAGAGTCTGTAGTTGCTCTGTGTGGTCATGGTGATCCGGTTGCCCCGAATGCAAAAAAGGAGGAGATCAACACCGCCAGCCTCCCTCAATTGCTTGATGAGAAGCCAAGCCTTTTCAACAGCTGGGACGTATCCGTGTACCCCCATCTCCGGCTCTTCTAGTCCACTGGTGTCCCAGATGCTGACACGCATCGACCCAACGTCGAACCTGTACTCTTTCGAGTGCATTGTGCATCCTTCGACGTCTAACGAGACCTCGGCCACAGTGCGACCCGCGATAAGATTAACAACAGAGCTCTTGCCAACACCTGTCTCTCCGAACAATATCACGTTTATCGATTTGTGGACCATCTGGGTGGTCATATGTAAGATAACCAACCGCACCAGACTTGATTTCATACCAATGAGGCGAATGCCACGGTAGTAAAGATACAGTGAAATTGGACTTGTGAGAGCACGTCTGAAGTCTAGGGGTATTTGCAAGAATCGAGGCTTGAGCAAATGAGATAGTTAAGTGCGGGGAGGTTGATGAAGTATGAGGATGGGATGATACCCACAATGCACACTAAAGTAGTCCGTAAAACGTTTCAATTGACAAATCAATACATGGATCGAGATCCCGTCAGACCACGGTGATTAACATCCGGCCAGCAGACAAGAAGACCACTACGAGTTGCCGTTAGCCTCGTGCTTTGCCAGGTGGAAGACAGCACGTCCATGGTATAAAATGCAATTCCAATTGTGGGTCGAGTGACACAGCGAGATCCTCCCGATGCCGCTAGCCACGACCAAACCACCCTGGCCCGCTTGGTGTGCATGTCAAAGTTGGGTGCCACAATACACGTAGGGGAAACGAGTCGTTGATGTATGTGAATGATGAACAAGCAAACGACCACATAAACTCTGGGCTGAATGGTGGAGGACAATGGTATATACTACCCCGCAAATAACCACCGGAGGGTTACCACTTCCTCGCAGCGTAACCCATTACCCTATGGGAGAGGACGCCGCAAATAGATCAAGGGAGTCGTCTGAAAGTAGAGATTTTGGATAGTCAAGAGATTTCGGCGACAACACGGACCGACAGGTAGTTTGTGCGGCAGGAGGCGATAGAGTCCATTGGGTAGATGTACGTGGAACGATGTATGTCTCAGGTATCATGATTTTCGAAGATCCGTTATTTGAATGCAAGTCAACTCTGTTTGTTTGGGCGTCGGCAAGTAACGTCGAAAAATTGATTCGGGGTTTCTTCAAGGGTGGTTGCCGCCGAGATGGCGAGTATTCCAAGTTCTCTTTGTCACTTTGGTATTCAGAGCCCGAATCAGATGACTGCATGTCCGAATCAAAGCATTCGTACGTCGCTGATCCTAAGAAACGCCTAGAGACCTTCGCGCATTGTAGGCTGGATGCGAACCTGACGACCTTGCGAATTCGTCCATCCTCGCATATTGAGCGCGAAGTAGCATTATCTTGGGATAGTTTTTGCGTTTTGTGTACTGGTGTTTTGCGAATCCAGCATTCCACCATCTCTTCCCACTCCCAATGCCCGCTCGACTTCCGTCGATGCCCCCTATTTCCTCTTTTAAAACGACTGGGAAGAGTGACGGGAGGACTACTGTAGTTTTCAGTCTGTCCAAAACACCTCTTCTCAGCAGCGTCGACAGCATCTACCAGCTTGGATATGAAAGCAGAGCTTCCTTGGGGATTGACAAAGGTCTTTTCAAAGTGGCTAAGAACGCAGGCCCAGAGTGAGGCATCCAGCTTCAGAAGATTTTGAGAACGCAGAATAGATGAATACCACTCAAGCTGCGACATCAAGTGTTCGACGAAGATGCGTTCCTCGGACGGACGGTGGCGACAGAGATACTCGACCAACTTGCTATAAGTCGTCGGGACAGGGGACACTCTTTTGAGGGCGGACACCAGTCGATCGTTGAAAGCCTCGGAATAAGCAAGTATTTGCGTGGCAAGTACCGTGGCAATGTCAGGTAGCCTGGGACACGTGTGCCCGGTTGCAGATGTGTTGTCGGCGGAACCTGCAATGTGACACTTTTCCAAGATATCGATGAGGAGAGGCAATGTCTCGCTAGACAAAGAATTGGGCAATTCCCAGGACGGCAACAGATCATCCCATAGATGTATCATCCACTCCCGAAGCTGAGTTTGCAATGTCCAGAGACGAGTATCCTCCGCTACTGAGGCGTCACTGCGCGACCGCAGTATTCTCGACTCGTCCGCGGATAAAAATGTCGCAAGGGCGTCTATCAGACGGGCAAACGAGTCAATGTCTTGGTGTCCGACTGTCTGTCCCAATTTGATCACTTCGTTCCATGCGGATAAAGTGTGGTCACCCGAATGTGACAAGGCAGAAAGGACCGCTTGGTAGAATACGGAGGTTGTAAATAGAGATAGACCATGCTGAGCATTTTGGTTCTGCCTCCCATTAGTCCATCTGGCGTGGAGGTCAACCAAATATGTGGCATGCGCTGGATGGGTGATGGGCGGTAGAGAACCTGGATCACTGGGGATGAAAGCCTGCGACAGAATAATGGATAACAGACGTTGGGCGTCAGAGACAAGATTGAATGATAAGCAGACGTCCAGAAGAATGTTGATGAGTGCATGGTAGCGGCTACAGGACTGTAATATTATGCCCAATGCGTGCGATACAACAGTGCACCTATTGAAAGAAGCTCAGTTTAGGATTGCAGCCGCGGGCGACAACACAGGAGTATACCTTCGATAGTGAGATGGAATTGATTCGTAGATTTCGTCCGCAACTGCTATCAGGTCGTCCTCGTCTACCGAATCAGCTTCCGAGTCCGTTCCCGAGACATCGACATTGGTGACAAGAATGTTATTTCCCATAACTGAACTGCACAAATCCGCAAGACTGGGGATCCGTTCAGTGCATGGCGTTCCAAAAGCTCCATACACAACGTTGCGAAACGCGTCACAAACTGCACGGATGCGCCGCTTTAGCTCATAGTTAGCCAAGATTAAGCCACGGTCTGATTTGGATTTCTTGCTGAATCCAGCTAACCCTTCGATAATCAAAGGAGAACTGTCGGTATCCCATGCAGAGATTGTGGTTGAGGATGGTCGTCCAGGCAGATTGATGTGCACCTGGCTAGAGAAACTGCTCAGGTTGGCGCACTTATTCCTGAGAGGTCGCAATAGGCGGTTAATACGAGAGGTAGTTAGATGGTTACCAGTTTCAATAGAGTGGGCAGGCATGACCAACAGAATTCGGACCACGAAATATGGCTCAGCGCGTGACGGCGTGTTCGATCACATGACGCATAGAAAAAGAAAGTTGATGATGCTAACCCGATAAAATAATCCACAGCGACAAACCAATTGTGTACATATGTCTACATACCTTGTGATCTACTACTACTGTAATCCTACAATTTACTCCGAATACTGATTGGATCCAAATTAGCATAGATAAAGAGACCTGGGCACCGTGATCAACTATAGGTGTCGTTGTCGCTTGCATTGCTGTCGCTTTCATCATTCCCCCAGACTGCAAAGGCACGACACGACATTGGCTGAGCTTCATGCCGATCCTTTGACCTATGACGGCGATTCTTTCCAAGGCTAGCATCTGGGACGGTTGGGGTCTGAAGGTTGTCGTCAAATTCCCTGTCCCTCGGAATACGGTTGCGGCTGCTGGAGTATTGTTCGCAATTGTGAATGTCATCCCGCGCACCCCGTTGGGCAAGGTCCATATTGAATAACGAATCAGTGGATGAATCCGATTCAGTGGGTGACGAAGCGCCCGAAGCAAACCCGGGGTAGTGCACGTGGCGATGCAAAATTTGGGGAGCAGAACGGGCAGGCCCAGCAAAACGTCCAGGAGTGTCAACGCCCGATCGAAGGCCCGATCGAAGGCCCGATCTTGACCGTGACCGTGACCTCGACTTCGACCGTCCTGTGTGTTTTGTATTCTGTCCTTTGAAAAGAGCAAGTGCAGCAAGTTCTGGGGTAGAAAGCGGGTAATTCCCAGGCGGGGGTGCATATTCTTGAGCTCCAAAAGTCCTAGCAGTAATCTTCCTGTTATTTTGTTCATTTGGCCCATGGACGGGGACTTCATTCGTGGAGGCCTCTGGAGATGAATCGTGGATATCGAAGTCGTCCTCCTCATCACTTCCCTCTTCTTCAGCTTCCTCAATCACGGAATTCGCGGTTTGGCCATCAGGACCAACATTCTCTTTCACAATCTTCTTTTTGGACGGACCCTCCTCGACTACAACAAATGACTTTTGTCGTTCACGTTCGTTCCATTTCAGCGTGCGTGAAATGGAATGGAACCAGTCAGTCGATTGTTTGTCCGCACAGACAGTTGGGAATGGGTACTTGGAAGCGGTGATCTTGACATGATCACCCTCTGGAAAGATGTGTCAACACATTACCAGACAGTGAATCCGAATTACACATACGTTTCAGCTCAACTCTCCCCCGACCGTCGAATGACGCCCAGGCGGTGCTGCGTGAGTTGAAAGGAACGCATATACGTAATTCCATGCTATCAGGCAAAAGCATTGGGCGGAAGGAAAGGGTATGTGGACATATTGGGGTGATAAGGATGGCTGGGATCTCAGGATGAGCCAATGAGCCACCAGCAGACAGCTGTCATAATGTCAGGGCTCATCCGCAGTGGACCATTTCTGCTCACTGAATATGCAGTCGAACCCGTGGGGGTGGCAACACATAAGCCATCTGCTTGCACAGTTGTCATGTGATGCTCATCACCTTGGCGGGTCTCGTCACGACACATGGGGAGACAAAATGAAAACTCACCGAAAAGCTCTAGTAAACTGACGTATGGACTGGGCCCCCGATCAACGACGAGTTCATTCAACACCTCGAAGGTCTCCACCGGCTTCGTCGTAAAACACATGATTTCTTTGTCCTTCACACATTTACCACCGTCTTGCATGGGTAATCCCCCAGACCAACCCCCTTCAACGGCCTCCCAACCACCACTCTTCATGTCTTTCATCATGATTTCGCCAGTTTCACCCTTCTTCACAGCTTTCCTGTGTGTGCGTTTGTCAAATATTGCACGATAAACGGTGCATGTAAACCGCATCCGTAGGTTGACACGGATACCGGCATCGATACAGGAGTCAACAACAGCAGGATAGTCCGCAAAGTCGAAGTTCGTAAGAAAGCCCAGTGAACCCATTGCGAACGGCAGGACAGGAGGTACAATTCTTTGAAAGAGCCAAGAAGTGAATAGGACTGTGCCGTCACCTCCGAGCTGGAAGCATATTAGATGGGGATAAAACAAGGATGAATGGCATTACCGTGATAACGAAATCGAACAGATGCGCACTGCGAGAGCACATATCACTTGTCCAGTACCTGAGCTGACCTTCCTCGGAGCCACCGCCTTCGTCTTGCAATGCGGAGAAAGACGAGACAGAAGAATTCGAGGACCTCCGTCGGGGTATTGGCCTGAAAAGCTCAGGATAATCTCGCTGTATTCCGGCTGCATCGAAGCGTCTCGAGGTTCGCAGCTGATGGTCCACATAGCTAAATGCGGATATTAGCCAGAGAGGTCACTGACAGAAAGCTACTCACACCACAAGTTTACGGTCACCCTGAGCAGGTTTGAGCATGAGATAAAGAGCAAGTTCTCGAGTAAGCTTGATGAGCCTGTTATCACGAGCCTTCGTCACAATGAGGACACTTTGTATATTGGTCCGTATCCGCGCTCGACCTGCACGGAGGAATAAGCGAACGGGACGAATGACTGTGTTCAAGGGTTTACCAAGCTGTCTGCTTAGTTCTCGGACCCCCATGGCGGTCTCTGCCAGCTGTCTCGTAAGACTTTGACCATGGTTGTCCTCATCCTCACTCCCGGATATCGCCGAATCTGGCCCTTCTGGATACTGCAAACCCGATGCATGCAATGTCTGTTCTCGAAGTTTCGTGCGTTGGAGAGACTTTGCGACGCCAAGGTCGATTCCTAAGACATCTTTTTCCTTCTCACGGAGGGAGTCTTGTAGAGAGGCGACCTTGTCAAGGTGCGAATGGATAAAGCAGGGGGATCTTTTGGGCACCTGTAGATTGATGTTCATTGCCGGGGGTTGTGATGAGCCTGCAGTCGAGATGGAGCTTGGGCTGGATAGTGGTGATTCGAGATGCGTAATCGGAAGAATGGCCCCACTACATGATTTGGGACTCTGATGACTGAGCCAGTGTACACTTTTGGCTGGCGATGGCCGTTCAACAGCGAAGTCGTGATTCCATGCGACATCTGTCTGCAACGGCGACAGCGAAGGCCATATTGGTGGTCGATTTCGACTATTGCGTCTGGAGAGGGAAGGGCGTATGGTATTGTCGGGGAACATTTCCAAGCTTAAGTCGTCTTCCGGACTTGGCGAGGTCGGTGGTGTGGAGTAGATCTCGCTGTCAACGATGGTTATCATGGTGTCAGTATTGCGACAGCCCTCATTGACAGACTCGCTTTATAGTCTCAGCCCTGCATGTCATGGTCGCTACGGGCACCCAGAAGAGTCAAGCGGACGACCGTCAGCTGCATTACGACTGCACCTCGCGGCTCGCCACGATACAACCCTCGCACTGGCAGCTTTGCTAGTAGGAAACCTTCGATCGAGAGTAAACTATTCTCACTCATCTATTGCGGGACAAGCGTGATGGTGACAAGGTAGCATACAGGGTATCCGTCCGACTGGAACAGGCTGTTCACATTAAAACCCTGCCTCATCCCTGCCTTCTGACCACTTATCGGTCGCTCGAATGACGACTTACTACTGCTGGCTACCACGAGATCCCGGGGGAACAGCTTCAATTATTAACTCATCGCCTCTCATTGTGCCGCGAGCCAGCGAGGGTTCTTGCCCTTTGCCCATGGTATAGGACAGGATCTTCAAATGTGCTATGTACCTGGGACACCTAGTAGAGCCAGAATCACTTACATATGCTCCACTTTCCATCCTAAGTGATGTAAGGCAAGGATTCCGTGGATTCATCATTGAGACTGGGGGTATTTTTTTTTTTTTCATATTTCCTTGCTCATACTAGACGTACTAGCTGCATAATCTTAACATGTAGTACCAGAGTTGCTGGCTGCTCCGACATTTTGATTGGATCATGATCCATCATACGCAGCGTAGTGGTTGGCTCAGGTTAGATGAAAGATATCCTCCGTCCTCGGATCTTGGACACCTGCGGTTTAACTACGTAGTAAAGAATGAGTGCCTCGAGTGAAGATAAATAAGTACACAGCCAATGTGTTAAGCCAAAGATACATACTGAATTACCAAAATTCCTCAGGACTTCCCCGTTGACATTTGTGTGCTAGAAGAAGACAGTATCCCTCTGGACGAACCTCTCCAGTTCCCTGTAGTCTGTCCGATCTTTGGCTACAGCCCAGAGCCAGAGGTCCAGCTCCGGTAGTGTAATGCTCTTGATCCAATATTGTTCCATAGGTAGAGCATCTTCGGCGAGCGAGCGAGCCACCTCAACAATCCGCTCGCAGGCGTCAAGTGCCGCAGCACGTAATATGTAGGACTGCTCTTTCGTAAGTATGGGTCCCTCCTTAAGGGGTATCTTAGGCTTCGTGCCAGTTGGCGTATGCGAGATTTGCGATGGAAGAGGAGGGAGACCCAAGAGGGAGTTCAGTCTGGCCCCGTCTGCAGCTCCTGGGAATTTGGTATTTAAACCATATGCTGTTGACCTCGATAAGTCGATGACGCCCAAATGGACCAATATAGACGGCAAAACGTTATCACTGAAAACGGGAATCTGGGACGTATCCGGAATTTGGCAAGGAAGCCTATTAGACGATTCAAATCGGATAACAATGGCGTGGACGAGAAACAGGGCCTTCTTGAAACAGTAGACGGCTATCAACAGAAACAACATAAAGGCAGCCTCTCTCCTCGTGATAATGTGTACCTACGTTGGCTGTCAACGATTGCCATGTCTTGGAAGGCCGGAAAAGCACCAACGATCTATGCGTGATGGTAGGTCAGTTGGACGCTTTAATTACCTGTGACCTACTTTTGACAACACGACATCGACACTGGCATTTGGATCAGCGCTACGTTTAGCATCTCCCTCTTCGAGGCTTTTGATCACAAAGGAACCTAGATCTGGTTCCCCAATAGACTCCAATACCTCACCCGTTTCGCGCAGCGTCGTGACAATTAGCTTCACCAAGTCGAAAATCGGACCGCCAAGCTTTCCGACGATCAACCCTGGTATTTCACTATGTGGTTTTTCGACGTGTAAATGAACTGACATAAGATCAGCAACTTGATTCTCGGTAATGGTCTGCATGCCCTTGGCTGTGAGCAGACACCCTTGACCAGCCGAGGAAGTTATGTAAAGCCCAAACATAAGGGCCCGGATGTTATCCCACGCTCCACGACCAGTTTGTTGATGAAGGGGAACACGGTATCCCGAGGCAAAGTTGAGAAGTGACAAAATGGAAAGGAAATTTATCTCGGAATGTATCGAGGGGAAGTTTAGGGGGAAATTCAGGCAATGATTCGCCGATACGCGTTTGAACGAGTTCAAAAACGATGAAGAAAACAAAAGCCGTTTGATGGCAGCATCAGTAACCTGATGAAATGGCACTTCAGTCATGACGGACTCAAACGGTGACTAAGGCGAGAGGAAAGCCGTGCCAGGGTCGTCTGACGACTCTGGCGCTGAGCCGCATCAATCGCGACGAAATACACAGCTTTGATCGAAGATACATAGCTTTCGTCCTTCGGGGACCGCGAATGGGGAAAACCTGATCACGAATCACAGAGAGGCCGCTCACATCAATATTTTGAGCGTTGCGCAGAGCCGCACATGTCTTCTTGATTTCAGCAACGTAACTAGCTCTTGGAAGCGGGGGGCGAAGTGGTGAGGAGTTCAAATTCATGGCCGTCTAAGTCGTTGGTGCTAACACATCACGTGCTCATTAAATCGGTCTCGCGTACTACATACTAGTACTCCGCGACCAGACCAATTCACTTCCGTTATGTATGCTAGTATCCTTCGTCACTCGACAGGGATACGACATTTTGTCGCCCGTCATTTCCGCACAAGCACTACCACCCCATGCGAAGGTATTTATGTAAATCAGAGTCCATAGGTACCAGTGTGACTGATGTTTTTCTGTTCAACAGATATACGCGAAAAGATCACCGCGGGAGTGAAAACAGCCATGAAGGCAGGGGGTTTTCCTTTGGTCCTTCAATGATTGTCCATGGTTTTTTTTTTGTACAGAACAAGGATGTGATAGCATCCACCACATTGAGGGTGCGTGATCTTTCCAGCTGTTTTATTTTGTAAATTTTATGCACCCACTATGCCTACTATTTTTTACAATGGTTCATTAGTCCGTGCTTTCGGAAGTATACAACCTGGATAAGGTGTCCGGGTCCAAGACTTCATCATCCGCTGTAGTGGGAGTCCTACGGAAGGCAGCTCTGCGTCGCGTTAGTCCCAACTAGTAATCGCTTCCATTGTTCGTACTAACAGCCACCTTCTCAGATGGGGTCTGCTGCCGAATTCACAAAGGGGGGTCGGTCCGACCTCGCAGAGAAGGAGTCGCGTGAGGCAGAAATAATTTCCGTGTTCTTGCCTCCTTTGATGTCAGAAGCTCAAATCGACCATACCCTCAAAGAAGTCCTTGCCGAATGTCCACAGGACAGTAGCTCTCATCCTCATAAAACGCTTGGAAAAGTGTTCAAAACCTTTTATTCTAAGGTGGACAAATCTAATGTCGACGCTGACCTTGTGAAGCGCAGAGCAGAGATATTACTTAACACCAATTGCTCATAGTCACGCGAAGAAATTGGATTGTAGTAGACACTGATTATTTCCTATTAGACCTTTGGCGTGCATAACGTAAGACCCCCGTTGTTCAGTGATGCTCCTCATGGAATATCTCTGCTGGCTGGGTAGTGTCCTCACTCGTCCTTGCAACTTCACTTGGTGGAGTTTGGTATGCTAATGGTATATTAGTACTTTCGCCATCAAATAAGGTGAAATCTCACATTGGATCGGATCAGGAGCACCACTCCCGGGTCCTGTTGAAGGCAAGGCTGTATTCGGGGACATAGGAAGTGCGCCTCTCACTCTTACAAGGTCCGCCACACAGCGGTCTATTGTCACCGACACGTTCTCAAAAATCCGTAGTCTCTCATCAATTGCTTCACGGGTAAGATGGTCCATTTGCATCAATTCAGTATCAAAAATGATGCGTTCTGTGGCAGTGTGCGAGACAGTCCGTGTTGGGGAACGCGGACGAGGCGTATAGTCGTGAGCACGAAAAACTGCGGGTGCGACAGGAACGTGGACTGGGTCCAAAGGGATAAGAGAAGGTAGCGTGAGCGGGCTCGTTGTATTACCCGTGGACGAAGAGGATTCATTATGAAAGATTGCAGCATTGGCTGGAGTGTGCTGTGAGCTGCCTCGTCCGGATGTTCCTGCTGGGATCTGTGATCCCCCGCTCACCGACGTGCCCGTGATGAAAGATTCTGACACAGCCTGGTTACTGCCACTGTTTGCGCTGTTTTCATCCGCTCGGGAACGAGACATCTCTTGATCTAACCACCGGTCCACACGCCATGGGCGCCAGTTTTGATCTGGACCAACAAATCCACTAAAGGGTGGAAGGGGTCGGGGAGTAGGAGTCGCTGCAGGTGGGTGGACCTGTCCCTGTTGGTGTTGGGTATTCTGATAATGAATGTTGTATTGTATTACAACACCAGGGACTGGTCCTGGAACCCAGCCTTGGACGTTGCCATTCTGATGGCCGGGATTATGACCTGTAAGAAGAGGGGGCTGGGCACCGTTACGCGCCAAACGGCCAAATACCCCCGCCAAGCCGTTGTTGCCCTGTTGAGGGTGTTGTGGGGCAGGAAAACCAAACAGGTTAGGCTGACGAGGCATGGGCCGTGGTTGTGGTGCTGCCCCCTGTTGTGGACGGTTCGGAGTTTGTGGCAGATTGTCCAGGACACTACGACGGCTAGAAGGAAATCAACATGTTAATAGGAAAATTCCGGAAAAGCCTCACCAAGTTGGGCAGCTTTGCTGGCGCTCAAGCCATGATCGAAGACAATAGAAGTGGAAAATATGACCACACGGGAGTTTCTTTGGGGTGATATTTGGCCCATCATGTGTCTCTGGGAGTGCAGGCTGAGTATCCGTACTCGCGTTAACTTGGATGGACATCTCCTCGCGGCAAATTATACAAGTTCGATCTGTCATCACCCGCATCTCTTGCTCAGTGGCGTCTGGGTAACGTTCCTCCATGTTACGAGTAGCTGCCTGATATCGGAAAAGTGCCCGAAGTCTCGTGATGAAAGATTTCCCAGTGAGATACACATCTCGGATGATATTTAATGGCAAGCCATAGAAAGCCACGATGAGCGTGAAGAACACAAGATATGTCGTGAGTTTTAAGAAGTCTAAGTAATATGGGTCATTGGAGCGCATAAATGTAACACAAGTAATGCGTACCTGTCACCAGTTCGACATAAAACACCCACATACTCTTGTTCTGCCAAGGTGGAGCGTTTTCCCCGCCCCGTTGTCGAGCTCGCCGTAGGTCAATAACACAGATAATATACTTCGCAGTGACATTCAAAGCGCTTGCCATTAATATTGCATACTGCGGAGACCCAGGTTAGCTTTCATGAATAGGGGATTAATGCACACTAACCTCACTCGCGAACATCATCATACCACCAATGCCATTCTTGGTGGTGCTCTCGACAGCGAAGGCGAACATGGAGACATCGACAAACCACATGACAAATAATAACGATGCCATTCGGATATGGAATAGAGATGGTGGCCCAGGATACGGTCGCTGATCCATCTATCAAGGATTCCACTTTGGTGAGGGTTAATTGTGTCAGGATAAGCGAGGCGACGGACCCATTCAATACGGTCCAAGGCCAACCAATGGAAAGACTTGATGAAGAGGAGGAAGCCAAACATGAGCATGAATGGTACGTCGAAGTCATCACGAAAGATGGTGAATGCAAGGAGTGACTCTGTTACGAAGAACCAAAGACGATCATGGAGGCGCTATATTCTTGGAAGTGACAGGCTTGTTTGTGAAGGAATAGGGCGGCTTACTTCGATTTCCTGAGGTCGCAAGGCTCCGAAGAATATACGCTGCGCAGCCCGACCACATAGCAGTGCTATGAGGATGCCAAAGTTGGCCAGAATCTTGAATCAAATAAGTAAATTGAGAAGTGACCGCAACGATAGGTTGGCGTACAATGACACTCCGGTTGCTCTTGGACAGGTAGACGGCCAACGAATAGAAGTTGCTGTGCCTCTTAAGCGCATTTGCAATGGTAGTCGTCACCGCGATGGAAGACACCAAAGTGTACAGAAGCACCTTGTGACCGTACAATGACGAAGCTATGGCACTCTGGGTCGGGCGAAGGACATCGTTCCAAGGCATGACGGTTCGAGTGAAACGTCTCACTGTCCACGACTCCACGTTACACTTCGTACACGTGACTTATGTACCCATTTGACGATCACTCGATCACCAACCTTCAGTTGCTGTCGGTGCCCATTCTGCTGAATCAACAGCTGCAGTTCGAGGCGGGGTTCGCGGCGCTGCATTCCCATTCTGTCTTTAGGCAAACCCAACACTTGATGCAAGACACTTGACTTCCATTCAGGCAATGTATATACAGTCATCAAGCGACAGTAGCCATTTTGTTTTGTCAACACAACACATCTTGACACCTCTCAAGCAACTTGCCTATGGTCCTCCCTATGTTCTGCAGGGAATACATACTGAACTACGTACCACACATATAAGTAGCTACAGTGTAAATAATAGTTTATCTAACATCTACGCTAACAAAGAGATATGCCAATTATGGTAAGTTTGTGGAGAGCCCCTGAGTTGGAGTTGCGGAAACCTCCGTAAGTCGTGTTGAGTACGCGTGACGCGTCGCGCTGGTGTAGTGCATTGAGCTTCGTCATCAACTACATGGAGTCTGCCATGCTCGGACAAAAGCGAAAACACTCGGGCCAACATCCAGGGCGCAAAAGAACTGCCGTCGAGAACCCAGATACCAACCAGGACAGTAGAAACCACGAAGAAGGGTACTGGATGATACAATGGTATTCATTCTTCAGGACCTCACCTTGAATATCTCATATCTTGCACGGTCTATCAGGCGACACCCTCAGTACAAGAAGCATAAAACATGGGATGGGGATGCAGTGCTCGTGCTCAAGGGTTTGAAAGGAACTTTATACGATCTCGAAGGTAAATTGTATGAACCCGTTTACATGCTATCCTACTCTTCGTTCCACTCAAAATTTACTATGATAGCATGGGGACAGGTTCATTGAGTCAACCAAATGTGAACGTGGGCGAGGAGTATCAATTCGGTGGGAAAGAGATAGGGATCGACCATCCAATATCACGCGCCGACTATTTATCTGGGAGGTGCTTTGGCCATGACTCTAGTCCTTTGATCACTTCCTGCCCAGCTCCTGTGAACACCTCCGCACTTTCAAGACAGTTCAAGCCACTGAAGACTTCTATATCTTACAAGACGCCCGCCTTCAAGAAAACGGCAATAGAGCTTGAGCCAGTTGGGTTTATCTCGAAAGGATCTGGGCATCCTCTACAAGATCGAGCGATTCAGTCATCTTGGACAGCGAACTGGTGAGCTGCAAGCTATTGCGGGCTATCATTACTGACCGTATACCAGGCGCAAACCGCAATCTAAGAAGCACAAGACCTGGGATGGAGATGCCTTTGTTAACTTTTCTGGGAATGAATTAACTGTGATATCTCACAAGGGAAAAATGTTTTGCATTTTCTCCTCAAGGCAAATGAATTTCTACTGAGCGCGCGTCCATTTGTATAGAATGGGACGGAAGGCCTGGGATCGCGGCGAACTAAAGTGTGGTTATCGCTTCTATAGTGGGAGCAGGGAAGTGGAGTTAGATGCACTGATCCCGGCTTCTCAATTGCCCTCTATCACTGGTATTGAAACGGGAACTGATGATTTGGACACTGATGGGGCGTTGGATCATGGTGCGCTGTCGGCAATGGCTCAAGACTACCACTCGAAGAAGGAGAATGTTCCGCAGTCGACGGTTCATCAACGATCGCCAAGAGCGTTTGTTCCTCCCACGTCGTTTTATGGACAGCGACTCACGAAGAGGGTTAATGGCCCACTGTAAGCTATTTAACGATTTTCGGTGAAGCCTATTGATAACTAAGTTCAAATGCCAGGCATGATCCTGCCGCCGAGGGCGCAGTGGTCATGAAAACCCCAACCAAAGAGCACTCGGAGAAATTTAACAAGAAGTAGGTTCTCACAAGCCCTTTATCGCGTCTCCTTTCTTAGTAAGCTTCGTTACAGAGGACTCCCCATTGTTCCAGTTGTTCTTGACCCCATCATTTCAAGACATTTGCGCCCTCATCAAGTTGAAGGTAAACCAATTCTAAAGAACCTCGTAAAAATATCCTGAAACTTGTTAGGCGTTAGTTTTCTATACGAATGTGTCATGGGGATGAGAAAGCATGAAGGCCAGGGGTGTATCCTTGCAGATGAGATGTACGTCATTGTTGTTGTTCAAAGACAGTCTGACCGTTTTTTCAGGGGTTTAGGCAAGACTTTACAGGTATAAATGTTCTGCGTTGCGCCCTTCTTGAAGCCATTGATTGTTTCTAGACCATCGTGCTCGTCTGGACACTTCTCAGTAAGTCCTTGTCGTTTTTTGTGTGCCTCAAATTAACCAAATTGTGAAGAGCAAAATCCGTACGGTGGTGTTGGAGGTGTGGTTGGGAAGGTCTTGGTTGTGTGTCCTGTATCACTGATCAATGTGAGTGCGTTCATCAGAATTCTACTGCTTACCCAACTTGACGTTGTTGCAGAACTGGTGTGCTGAGTTTCGGAAGTGGTATGTTGTAATTCATACCAAGTATTACATGCTGCAGGATTTTGCAGGCTCGGTCGGGACCGTATCGGTGTTTTCACTGGAGAGAAGGACAAATCTTCAATCAAACATTTCGTCAACTCGTACGTGGTATCATTATCTAATGCAAGTATTGTCAACAGAAAGCATTTCCAGAAAAATCCACCAAGTTCTGGTGATTGGCTACGAAAAACTGCGGAGTGTAATGTGTGCATCACCTTTACTGTTGTTTGGACGGCTTTCACCTTCTCGCTAGCGGCGACCTAGCATATTGCAAGTAAGTGGATGGCTTCCAAACACAGATCTGTACCAACCATAATTGTCACAGCCCTCCAATCGGACTAATTGTTTGTGACGAAGGTTTGTCGAATACGCGCCTTTCTTGTGCAGTTTGACTTAGAAAGTTTCAGGCCACAGGCTGAAATCTGCAAACAACAAGACTTCGATGATGTTCAAAGCCTTGCGCACACCCCGAAGGATTATTCTTTCGGGTACACCTATTCAGAATGACTTGGGCGAATTTCATGCAATGGTGAGCGGACTGAGCTTGCGAGTCCACTCAGTAATTTGACTCGACTAAAAAGGCTGACTTCTGTAATCCTGGTTTACTCGGTAAGCATGAGAAGTTAATGTCGTTGCTACCTGCACGAACGTAGTTTAGATGATCACAGTACCTTCCGCCGAGTGTACGAGGTACCCATTATAAAGAGCCGGGCACCAGACTGTACCCCCAAGGAGTTAGAGTTGGGGGAAGCACGCTCTGCGCAGGTGCATAACATTGTGAAATCCGGATTTCATGGCTCACTCGGTTTTTAGCTTACTGCAATAGCCAAGAGCTTTGTCTTGCGTCGCGAGGCCACAATTCTTAAGAACTACCTGCCTCCAAAGTGTATGTCGCAGCAATTTAATTTATGTTCTTCCCTTACCACATCCACAGATGAGTACGTTGTATTCGTGACTCCTACGCGGCTACAGCTGTCCATGTTGGCTGCTATTCTTAATCCTGAGAAGCTGGAGAGCCTTGTTGAGAGTTCCACTGCAGAGTCTCTTGCCCTAATCAATATACTCACGAAAATCAGCAATAGCCCCGTGCTCCTCAAGGCCCAGGTTGACAAGGCGAAAGGTTCCAAGTCAGGACTTATCGTCAGGCCTGGAGTCACGGAGGCTCTGAAACTGCTCCCTGAGAAAATGCAGATCGAGGACTTTTCACTCAGTGGTTTGTGTGAATCCAACCAAGTATAACTAATGGCTAAAAATTTCTAGGGAAACTTACCGCGCTTGCGAACTTACTTAAGACGATTCGACAGGTTTTTCTTTACGGTGTATGGTTAAGATGAATTCGCTGACGAGCAGTAGCACACAGAAGAAAAATGCATTATCGTCTCCCATTACACCTCGACTCTCAACATCATTGAGGTATTCTGCAAGACAAACTCTTATACGTATCTCCGCTTAGATGGGTGCGATTAGATGCCGTTTTTGTGTTAGTCGTTGTTCATGTTCCCTTAGACAAACACCAGCCGCAAAACGTCAAGAATATGTCAATGCGTTCAACAAGTCCTCCCAACGGAGTCACTGTAGGCTTATTTTGGAATGAAAAACGCTTGGATGGTATTGAAGAATCCACACGTAGTCATTTTCCTCCTCAGTTCTAAAGCCGGGGGTGTTGGCTTGAATCTTGTCGGCGCATCACGCTTGTGCTTGATCGACTCTGACTGGAATCCAAGGTACGTGCCATACAATGAAATTACAGATGAATGTTGCATTCACCACGGAAATAGTCACGACCTACAGTCCATGGCGCGCATTCATCGGTACGCTTTCTCAAAGCCCTCTCAATGTAAATTTGCTGAGGTAGATTTCAGTGATGGTCAAAAACGACCGGTATTCATTTATCGGTTTTTGACCGCTGGAACTATAGATGGTGGGTGCCCGAAGTGTTCCCGACCTCCATTTGACCTCACAAATAACAGAAAAAATCTACCAACGCCAAGTCACGAAAATCGGACTCAGTGATTGTGAGTTTTCAGCGAGTTTCCTGAAGACCTTTTTAACCTACGAGTTACAGCACTGATGGGCACTGTAGGCCAGTGGTCATGACCCAGTACTTTGGCTGACCGCATATGTTCAGGGTGGTTCCGGATCCAAAGCAGATTCTTTCACCCGTAAAGAGGTAAGAGTATTCCCATCCGAGAACCGGACGCATCCCAACTATTTATGATAGCTTCGCGATATCTTTCGCATACATCCAGATACTGCTTGTCATACCCATGACCTCCTAGGGTGTGGATGTGACGGGAGAGGACTATCGACTCTCAAAGACACTGACAATAACAGTGAAGCAGACGGCAGTATTTCAGGGGAAGCCCATGGTTTTTTGAAAGGTAGCTTTATGGTAGCCTCACAGATCACCTCGGGCTACCTAGATCAAATCGACAAAGCAGTATGTCATTTACTACCACCCTTGTTTTTATTCTGCCCGCTAAAACATCTTTAGGATATCCAGAAGAAAAGAGCTGGCCTGGCTGCTTTGGGAGAGTGGACTCATATTGATGGCCTGCGCCGTGTCGCTCATGACGAGATTCAAGACGATGTCCTTCGCCGCCTTCTCCATTGTGCCGTCCCAACGGATGGCGAAGAGTCGGATTTGGAAGGAAACGCGGCAGGCTCCCGACTTAATAAGTTGCTGGCTGCCAGTGATCTCGACAACATCATGGCAGTGGATGAAGCTCCACCATCAGTCCGTGACGTGCCAGGCGGGACAATTTCATTCTTGTTTGAGAAAATATCCAATTCCAACTTGGACAATGGGGCAGAATTAGATGGAAATTAACTACAATGATACCATTTCAATCGTATTGTGCTCTGCCGCATCTACGGACTGACTCACACCGGTGCCTATGACATTGAGATCTACACACCGAACATGACACATTGAAATGAACTGAGATTACGGCCGACTACGCTACTACACAATATTGTCAGGTCGTTACTTGTCACGTGATGTGACAGGTTCGTGTTTTCAAACTTTCAAGGGCCTCCGCTCCGAGACCCCCTTCAGCCCGCTGCTGTCAAGATCGTACCATGGTATACACTGCTGCTGCAATCTAATCCTGACATTCAGGTGGGTTTTATCTGCTTGTGAATTGGAAAACAAACAGCTCATGCACTTGCCTGTGTGGATTTAGTGACAAATCGCTGACCATCTTTCCTCGACGTGATGACGAAGATATACGACCCGCCCTGTCCGGCTGGCATGCTGCAGTTAATACAGAGCTGAACACACTCACGCAGGCTTCTTCGTCAGGTATACCTTTCTTTGATTTTGCCTGGCGATTTCCCGGACATGAAGCTTTTGGAGAGATATGCAGACCCATTGTAGGGCCGAATTCGGGCTGTAGGGTGGAGGACCCATGCATGATGCTGGCGAACTCTACCTCGCTCGTACAGCCTCACTTTATGTGGAGAGTGGGATTAGAGATCATCAAGCGCTTCCGCAATGTGTTATGGAAGGCAGTCACTATGCGCGTACTCAGGAGGGCCAAGCCAAGCGGATGGCAAAGAGAGTACAAGACGCCTGGCTGAAGGCAATGGGTCTGCCATCATCAAAGAGCCCCCTTTCTCCTTTGCCGCAAGATGGGATTGGTAGTCCCTCATCGTTGATTGATAAATATTTCGGAAAAGGGAAGACGCAATGTCGCGGAGCGATCCTTACCTCCTGTGATCCAGGTACCCATGGAAACCTCATAACAAAGATTGTCGTAATCACGCATATACGGACGGGATGCTCGAATATCGCATTGGGACTCGACCAGAACCTTTGATAACCCCACAACATGATTCATCCGCCCTTTCGCGTCGCACATCCGAAAATGTATCAACCGACCTTCACAGGGCCCCGCGCTTATGTGGCTGCCTCCATCATGAGGGAGGTGCACCCTGATTTGGTTATGGAACCTGAAGACAACTTGGTGGACATAGCCCATGCGAGGCAATCCAATTGAACAAAGGCGGCGGTGAACATGATAGAAGCCAGTCGACATTTCAACTTCCTTCAACAACTTCCCACCCATCGTCCCAATAGCGGGAAATTCTTCGACCCAACCAGGACGTTACTTGAATGTGACCTGTCTCTTGGTGCCTCCTCAGCCATCTTATGACAATCCCCCATGCTGACATTTTTTGTTCTCGATGCCCAATCTCGATGACAGTGGCTATTTGGAAAGCGAGACTCCGTGCTTTCTTGGATCCCGTGCGAGGACATTACTGTTACGGACGGCATCGGCTATCGCAGGGGAAGGTCAGGTTCTGATGCCCGATGCAAGTCGGTAAAGAAGAAAAGATAGCGCATGCTTCTGACGGACCTCCTCAACTACCTCCCCGAATACCTGAAGGCATTGAAACCGTCGAACTATTCAGCGATTCCGACGAAGACATTTTTCCCAGTCGCCTAGCCTCTCTTCTCAGAAAGCCCCCAAGTGAGGGGCAACATGCACACGGCAAGCTTGCAAAGTTCTCGGTTCCACTGCATTCCCCCAAAACGCCCTCAAGTAGCTCTAGCATTTACAGAACATCATTGATTTGACATGATTATATATTATGTACATGGACGTGGCTCGGCTCCTGGACAGTATACAAGTCGTATAATACAGAACCAATATAGTGCCACATGCCGGTTAGCTAGTGGTGTGATTAGAAGGTGGTTGTCGATACTTGTGTATCGCCGCAAGGTCGGCGTCCATGTAAGCAATGCACCTGAGAATCTGCTTAACTTCGCCATCACCCAGACCACATTCACCAAGTATCTGAGTTTTCTCCCTGAGTCGAGAATGAATGCCCACCACCTCCAGCGCCTTGTGCACGACGTGGACGAATCGACGGGCTTTCTCTCTAGCAGCATGCTGTTCGTCATGGTGTCCAAGTAGAAGATCGTGAATTTTTTTCCGAGAAGCCTCGTATGCAGTGTTGAACTCCGGATTTGTCGTGATACAGACGTGTTTAATGATATGAAAATCTTTGCCAGCAAATTCCTTTTGGTTTTCTGTCCACCAGCCCACTGCCTCGGATTCTTCATGATCAAAATGCGTAATAACCAGGGCGACTGGGACCATTCCGTGGCAGAGAAATTCGTAGAATAACTTGTAGTTGTATCGCCACGTGTCCACAAACCTGTCTTTTTGAATGCAAAGTAGAAGCAGATTGAACCCGCCCGTATCGGCAACACTCTGCACGAGACGGTACGCTTTGTTAATGGCACCAATCAACCTATCTGGGTCGTCGACTGCTTGCACCTCGTGTAAACCAGCAGTATCGTATATGCGGAACAACGTGTCTTGGATGGTCGCATCATACGGTTTGGCATCTAGCGTGGAACTGCTGGCGTCGGAGGCGATCCTGGCTGTCTGAGAGCCAAGAATCAGGTTTACGAGGGAGCTCTTGCCAGCACCTTTGTCGCCGAAGATGACGACATTCGAGCGATGCTGTTGTCGCTCCATTCCTTACTAGTAGTATGTATAGTATTAGTTACAAGTTCTGCTAAGTGCACGCCGACTTACTGGTAACTGACAGCGATACAAACTCAACGAGTTTGAGTCAGACAGACTTGTTGAAAGAGGTGTAATCCAGAAATGGGCGTCAAGACCTTCCATGATGAAAAGGAGGCCGACATATACAATGACCTACAATGACGCACCTTCAGTTTTAGTACCATCAGGCTGTGCACCTGAGTAGTCGACCCTATTCATTTTAACATGATGAAATCCGGTGATGAACGTTAACTTT
>Ga0307518_10000213_pt1 | contig 43894 bp, 39 predicted proteins | sample 25_EM_MG_FD_203889 | JGI IMG/M metagenome (GOLD analysis project Ga0307518, IMG submission 203889) | Populus trichocarpa ectomycorrhiza microbial communities from riparian zone in the Pacific Northwest, United States - 25_EM | ecosystem: Host-associated > Plants > Roots > Unclassified | place... | reverse complement strand
CCGGGGGCCGAAGCGGTCGTACAACGCGCCGACCGGGCGGCCGAGCAGCCCGAGGACCAGGCCGCCGGGAAGCACCGCGAGCCCGCTGACGAACGTGCTGGTGCGCAGGACGGTCTGCAGGTACAGTGGGAGCAGGATCGCCGCGGCGCCGAGCAGGCACATGAACAGCAGCGCCGTCAGCACCAGCGAGACGACGAAACTGCGGTGGGTGAACGGGCGCAGGTCCAGCAGCGCGCGATCTTCCTTCTGCAGGCGCAACTGGCGCCAGGTGAACACCGCGAGCGCCGCGGCCCCGACGACGATCGGCACCCACGGCGGCACCGGCTGATGCCCGCCGGCGGACTCGCCGGACACGGACAGGCCGTACAGCACGCCACCGAAACCGACGGCGGACAGGATCACCGAAAGCACGTCCAGCGGAACCTTGCGGGTGTCGCTGTCCAGCCGCAGCTGCAGCATGCCGACCACCAGTGCGGCGATCGCGAGCGGCAGCACGATCCAGAACATCCAGCGCCAGCCGAGCGAGGAGAGCACGGCACCGCCGATGGTCGGGCCGATCGCCGGGGCGACCGCGATGACGATGGTGATCGTGCCCATGGTGGCGCCGCGTTTCTCCACCGGGACCAGTCGCATCACCGTGGTCATCAGCAGCGGCAGCATCACCGCGGTACCGCAGGCCTGGACGACCCGGCCGGTCAGCAGCAGCGCGAAGCCCGGGGCGAGCGCGCTGACCAGGGTGCCGGTGCTGAACAGGGTCAGCGAGGCGAGGAAGACCTGACGCGGGGTGAACCGTTCGAGCAGGAACCCGGTGGTCGGGATGACGACCGCCATGGTCAGCAGGAAGCCGCTGGTCAGCCACTGGACGGTGGTGGTCGGGACCTTCAGGTCGACGGTCAGGTCACGCAGCGCGACGCTCAGGATGGTCTCGTTGAGGATCATCACGAACGCGGAAAGGACCAGGACCCCGATCAGGAGCCCGGCTTTCGCCGGTGCCCGTTCCTGGTCGTGGGTGGTTTCGGGCAGGGTCTCGGTCATCAGTGAAGGGCTCCTGGAAGGGCGCGGGTCCGCGTGGGCCGCCGTCGGCGCCGGCAACGGTGACAGCGAAGGCGAGGGTGAATTCGTCCTTCAGTCTGCCTGTGCGGGTCAGTGCCTGTCACGTGAATTTCCGTAGTGAGTACGGTCACTGCCCCTTCGGGCGGCTTCGGACCGCACGGCAGCGGAACGGATTTTCGGTGGTAGCGCGGTAAAATCGGCACGTGACCAGAGCGATCACGGCGGATCGATGGCATTCGGTGCGGCGAGCCTATCGGGTGACGGGTGCGCGATTCGCGGAAATGGTGGGCCGCGCCCCGGATCCGTCCGCGATGGTCACCGCGGACTGGACGGTGGCCGATACGGTCGCCCATGTCGCGATGATCGCGAAGATGTACACGGCGCTGGTGCGCCCGGAGAGCGCCCCGGTGCTGGACACCCGCGGGCAGAGCCAGGTCGAAAAGACCACTGTGGACACGGTTTCCGTGTTGAACGGCTTGGTGCTGCGGGACTTTCCCGAACGCGACCTCGGTGTGCTGGTGACCGGATTGCTCGCCGACATCGAGGAAGTACTGCGCGTGACCGAGGACGCCGACCCCGCGACCTTGCTGGACTGGCTCGGGGACTCGAAGGTGCCGCTCGCGGGGGTGCTCGCTCACCTGGTCAACGAACTGCAGATCCACGGCTGGGACATCGCCAGGGCGCTGAAACTGCCGTGGACGATTCCGCCGGGTGACGCGGCGTTGTTCTTCGATCTGTTTCTGGTCGGTGTCCTGAGCCACGACATCGGGCACCTCCTCGACACCGGCGAGCCACCGCGAGAGCGACGGATCGCGGTGGCGTTCCGGTCGGCTTACACGTCGCCGGTCGTGCTGGTGCTGCATCGGGGACGGGTGACGGTCGAGGAGCCCGGAGGTCCGGTCGACGTGCGGATCTCGTTCGATCCGCCGTCGCTGAACCTGATGCTGTTCCACCGGGTCGGCAAGGTGCGTTCCGCGCTGACGGGGAAGGTCGTGGTCGGCGGTCCGCGACCGTGGCTGTTGCCCGCCTTCCTGCGTGTCGTGCGTTTGCCCTGATGCGGACTCGTGAGTGGCAAGGACGGTTCTAACCGTCCTTGCCACTCACGAGGCCCTAGAGCGTTAGAGACCAGGTGTCGAGTACGCCGGTGTCACCGGGCCCGTAGTCGGTGACCCGTAGTTGCCACTTGCCGCCCGCCGGCGACGACGAGCCGGGCGCCGTGAACGTCCGCACGCCGTTCCAGGCCGTACAGGCCGAACCGCCGCTGTACTTGAGCGGGTAGGCCTTGCCCTGCGGATCCAGGAGCGTCACGCCGAGATCCTCGGCGCAGGTGTGCCGGATGGTGACCGAGATCCCGAGCGAGGCGGCGGCCTGTCCGGTGAGTGTGGAGGTCACCGGGCTGAACACCTGCTGGTAGTCGCGGATCGCGAAGTCGGTGCCGTTGCTCAACGTCCGGCCGCCACTGTCGCCGGGCTGGGTCTTGACCGACACGACACCGCTGGCGGGCGACACGTTCCCCGCCGCGTCACGAGCTTTCACCGTGAAGGCGTACGAGGTGTCCGGGCTGAGACCGGTCACGGTCGCGCTGGTTCCCGACACGGACGTCGCGAGCACCGAGCCGTTGTAGACGTCGTAACCGGCGACACCGACGTTGTCCGTCGCCGCGTCCCAGGTCAGCGAGACGCTGGTCGACGTCGTACCGGTGGACCGCGCGTTGCCCGGCGCGCTCGGCGCCGTCGTGTCGCCGTTGCCGCCACCGGTCACCAGGGTGAGGTTCCATTTGTTCAGCGCCTCGATCACCGGCTGGAAGATCGACATGTCCCCGTCGCTGGGATTCGGAACGCATTGCGACGGTCCGCCGTCGTGCAGGCCGACCGCCTTGGTGCCGAGGAGCCAGCCGCCGCCCGAGTCGCCGCCGAGCGAACAGGCCGTCGTCCAGGTCAGGTCTTCGATGATCAGCCCGCCGCCGTAGTCGACGGCCTTGTGCGTGTACTTCACTTCGCCGCACTTCCATTTCGAAGTGTTGCCGGAATGGCAGACCCGGTCGCCGACCATCGCCTCGGCCGAGCCCGTGACGGTGACGGCGGGCTCGCCCCAGGTGTTGACCGCCGCCGAGAGGTCCCAGCCGGGCTGCGTCACCGCGACCACGCCCATGTCGCCTTCGCGGGCGTTGACGCTGCGTGTCCCGCCGACGTTCGAAGTGCCGATGCGGTTCTGCTGGCCGGACGCGCCATATGCGGCCTGGTCACGGTCGTTCGTGCAATGCCCGGCGGTGAGGAAATGCTTGGCGCCCGTCGAATCGGTCGCGCCGAAGCCGACCGAGCAGTTGCTCTCGCTGCCCGGCCACCACGGGTCGCCGGTGTGGATCGTGCCGTCCTGCTGCCGCGGCGACGAGCCGGTTTCGGTGATCCGCACGCCGAGACCCCTTGCCCGGGAAAGAAAACTCTCGGTCCCGGCGGTCTTGCGCGAGCGGTCGACCGAAACCCCGACCTCGTTGTTCCGGACGTCGACACCCCAGCCGAACACCCCCGGTACGCCGTCGCCGACGAGCGCGCGGACCGCCGCGTCGGTCCGGTCCAGGTCGGCCTTGCTCCGCGACACCAGCCGGGGTTCGGCGCCCGCGGACCGGGCGGCCTCGGCGTCGGCCGCGCTCGTGACGGCCAAGACCAGCTTGCCCGTCGCCGCGTCGAACCACTGCCCGGCGGAGCGGGCACGCAGCCCGTCCGGGAGCGACGCGGCCAGCCGGTGCGCCACGTCCTGGGCGGCCAGCTGGGATTCCGCTTCGGACCGGCTCAGCCCGAACGCCGCGGCAACGCCGTTCACCTCGGCGTCGGGATGGGCCGGACCGGGCGGGGACGCCGCCTGAGCCACCGGGCTGAGCCCCAACACGGCCAGGGCCATGACACTCAAACAGGAAAGCACTCCGTTGTGCCGTCGCATACGCACTCCTCGAATCGAAAGGCGATGCGCAGACGGTAAATCCTTCGTCTCACGGAATCGTAGGCCCGCGAGTCGTTAACAATTAAGAGTCCCAGTCCCATTCGAACCCGAATCGGCCAGGGCCGAAATTCAGGGCGACGCCATGTACGGAATCACCTACCGGCAGGACTTCCGACGACTCCGCGGGCTGTCCGTCCTGTGCGGAGTGACGACGGCATCGCGCCGGGAGCATGCCGGGCGAGAATCGGATCTCGAGCACGTATTCCCGGGTGGGCAGCCGGAATTTACGTTCGTAGTTCGTCGCGTGCGGGAATGGGGCGCTGTTCACCAGAGTGTGCTCGGTGATGACCGTTTCGCCTTTCGCGAGCGGCCGCTCGAACAGCAGTTCCGTCACGAGAAGGCCGTCTTCGGGGTGGAGCACGCTACGGCCGGGGCGGCAGCCTCGCAGTGAGGTCACTTCCGGCAAGGGGTGATCGTGCTCGTCGATGTGGACGATCACCACCCACCGGTCCGGGCCGTCGGCCTCGGCGCGCAGCACCTGCCGGGACTGGAACGTGAGCTCCTCCTGGCAGGGCCCGACGAAGACGACATCGTGTTGGCTGATCCTCGTCAGCCGGTCGTCCCAGCGGGTGTCGACTTCGCTGACGGCCGAGTCGATCCGAGTCCGGTCCGGCCAGTATCGGCCGATCTCCGGCAGGCCGTCGGCGCGGGCGGGCCACCGGCCTCGTGCGCGCGGCGGGCCGAGCAACGCGGTCAGGCTGCCGGGCGGAATTTCCAGCACCTGTTCGAGGTGGCGGAGTCCCAGCACCGAATCCCGGCGCTCCGGGCGGCTGCGCCCCGACTGCCAGTAGCTGAGCGTCGCGGCGGTGATCGAGACGCCGCGAGCGCGCAAATGATCGCGAAGGCGTTCCAGGCTGAGGCCGCGCACCCGGATCGCCTCGCGCAGCGCGTCCGCGAAGGGCCCGTCGCGGAGCAGGCGCTCGAACTCGGGCCGGGGTTTCGCTCCGCCGGAGATCACCAGGCGAGCATAGAACGCGGATCCTCGGAAGTTGAACCGCGCGAGACCGTGGCCAGGCCGTTAACCGTTAACAGGCGCGTCGAACCGGCGGCGTGAGGCTTCGATGTGGCCGAGGAACCGGTGGGTCCAGTCGCACATCCCGTCGACCGTCGCGCGCAGGCCGCGGCCGGCCTCGGTGAGGGTGTAGTCGACACGAGGCGGCACCGTCGGATGCACGGTTCGTTCGAGCAGACCGTTGCGTTCCAGCATGCGCAGGTTCTGGGTGAGCATCTTGTGGCTGATGCCCTCGATGTCGTCGCGCAGTTCGGTGAACCGCCGCGTGTCGTCGCCGACCGTCTCGATGATCAGGAGCGCCCACTTGTTGGCGACGTCGGAGAAGATCTCCCGCGCCAATGAGTCCGCCCGCAGGAGATCGGCGTCGTCCGAACCGTTGAGCTGCTTGGTCACCATCAGGTTCCCCAGTCACGAAAAAGTGCGTTCTTCCAGGTCGGCGCACACTCTCCTACAGTTCCTGGGTAACCACAAGTGACCATTGACGAGGAGTACGGATGAGCATCACCCTGGTGAATCCCGCGGGGCTGCCGGAGATCCCCGCCTACCGGCAGGTGTCGATCGCGACCGGGTCGAAGCTGGTCTTCATCGCGGGGCAGGTCTCCTGGGACGCCGACGGCGCCGTCGTCGGCGAAGGCGACCTCGCCGCCCAGGTCGAGCAGTGCTACCTGAACATCGGCACCGCGCTCGCCGGGGCCGGCGCCACCTTCGGCGACGTCGCGAAGATGACCGTCTACGTCGTCGACTGGACGCCGGACAAACTCGCGCTGTTCCTCGAAGGCGTGGACCGGGCCGCCGCGAAGCTGGGCGGCGCCCCGGTCCCGCCGGGAACGCTGATCGGTGTCGCGGCACTTGATGTGCCCGAGCACCTCGTCGAGATCGAGGCGACCGCCGTCATCGACTGACGCTCACTGGCCGCGCGCGGCACGCCAGACCGGGCTGTCGACGTAGTGGTTGTCGTACTGCTTCGACGACGCGGCGATCTCCGAAGGGTCCGCTTCGCCGCGCGCGACCCGGTCGAGGAGGCGGTAGTAGTCGAAGCGGGCCATGCCCGGCGTGAAGGTGACCAGGACGTCCGCGTCCGATCCTGCGGCGGGGCCGAACGCGTGCGGCACCTTGGGCGGCACGGCGAGGAAGTCGCCCTTCTCCAGCGTGTGCAGGGTTTCCTCGACGAGGACCTGGAGTTTTCCTTCGAGCACGAAGAAGAACTCGGTCGCGCGGGTGTGGAAATGGGCCGGGGTGCCGAAGACGCCGTCCTTCAGGGTCGCGCGGTTCGCGGTGAAGCCCCCGTCGGTGGTGTCCGAGTCGGCGAGCAGCGTGATCTCGCTGCCCGGCGCGTCGCTGACGATCTCGGCGTCGGCGGCCCGGAGGAGGATGGGGTCGAACATGGCGGCGTCTCCTTGGTTCTTCGTGTTCAGCAGGCTCGCTGACAGGACCAGCTTCTCCGGGCAGCGGAGGTCGATCAACGCGGAAAGCCGCACCGATCGATAATGTGGGGGTTATCGATCAGTGCGGCTGCTGGCGCGTGGTCCGCCCTCAGGCGGCGAAGACCTGCGAGTCGTCGGCGAAGGCCTTGAACTCCAGCGCGTTGCCCGCCGGGTCCAGCAGGAACATCGTCCACTGTTCACCGGTCTGGCCTTCGAAGCGGACGTAGGGCTCGATGACGAACGAGGTGTCCGCGGCGCGCAGCCGGTCCGCGAGCTTCTGGAACTCCGGGACGGTGAGGATCAGCCCGAAGTGGGGGACGGGTACGTCGTGACCGTCGACGGGGTTGTGGATCCGCTGCGGCCGCTCCGGGGCGAGGTGCGTGACGAACTGGTGGCCGTGGAGGTTCCAGTCGATCCAGGTGTCGGAGCTGCGCCCCTGCTCGAGGCCGAGGACTTCGCCGTAGAAGGTGCGCGCGGCGACCAGGTCGTCGACGGGCATGGCGAGGTGGAAGCGCGGGATGGGGGAGTCGAGGACGGTCATACCGAGGGTTCCTTTCCGGTGGGACGAGCACTTGTCGCAATGTTAACATTAGGACAAAGTGCGAGGTCGCTACGATCGGGCATCCCGGCGGAAGGATGAGGATGAGCGAACCCGGCAGGGTGGTGCCGGCGCGTCGTCGCGGGCTGGCGGACGAGGTCGCCGACAGGGTCAGGGACGCCATCTTCGGCGGCGCTTATCCGCCCGGCGCGCAGCTGCGCGAGGTCGAGCTTTCGGCGGCGCTCGGCGTCAGCCGCGGTCCGGTGCGCGAGGCGCTGCTGAAACTGGAGCGCGAGGGCTTGGTCCGCAGCGAATGGCATCGCGGTGCGATCGTCACGACGCTGTCCGATGTGGACGTCGCGGAACTCGACAGCCTGCGCTCGGCGCTCGAACAGCTCGCCGTCCGGCTCGTGGTGGCGAACGCGTCCGACGCGGACTTGGCCGCGATCGACGAAATCGTCGACCGGATGGACCGCGCGCGCGACGAGCACGAGATGGTCCGCTGCGACATCGACTTCCACGACGCGGTCTACGCCGCGTCAGGGCATCGGCGGCTCGTCGAGGCGTGGCAGGCGATCCGGTCCCAGGTGTATCTGTTCCTGCTGACGCGGATCGGCGTGAGCTCCGACGGCTACCTCGCGAGCATCCCGGCCGAGCATCGTCGGCTGGCGTCCGCGCTTCGTGCCCGCGACGGCGAGAAGGCGCTCGAACTGTTCGCCGTGCACCGCGGCGAGGCCTTCGACGTGCTGACCGGGAAGTGACCCCTGGTGAACGATACGGTGCCGAGGCGGACGAAATGGTGCTCCGGGTCTTGACGGCAAGGTGGCCCACGGCTTAACTCAAGCCCTGAAATAAGGCGTGTCCCGGGTCACAGGCCCGGACGCGGCTTGGCCACTCACCCCGAGGACCATCGATGCGAATCGGAAAGATCGCTCCCGCGCTCGTTCTTGCGCTGGCGGCCGCCGCCACGACGGCGTGCGGCGGCGGCACGTCGTCCAGTGCTCCCAAGGAGCTCGTGTACTGGGCGTCCAACCAGGGCACCAGTCTCGACAACGACAAGGCCGTCCTGCAGCCCGAACTGGACAAGTTCGAGAAGGCCTCCGGGATCAAGGTCAAGCTCGAAGTCGTCCCGTGGACGGATCTGCTCAACCGGATCCTCGCGGCCACCACGTCCGGCAAAGGCCCGGACGTGCTCAACATCGGCAACACCTGGTCGGCCTCGTTGCAGGCGACCGGGGCGTTCCTGCCGTTCGACGACGCCGCGCTGGAGAAGGTCGGCGGGAAGTCGCGGTTCCTCGGCCCGTCGCTGGCGGCCACCGGGGCGAGCGGGCAGCCGCCGGTCGGCGTACCGCTCTACGGTCAGGCGTACGGCCTGTACTACAACAAGAAACTCTTCGCCGAAGCCGGTATCACCAAGCCGCCCGCCACCTGGGAGGAGCTCGTCGAGGACGGCAAGAAGCTCACCAAACCCGACAAGGGCCAGTGGGGCCTCTCGCTGCAAGCCGGCCAGGTCACGGAGAACAGCCACCATGCGGCGATCCTCGGCGCTCAGCAGGGCGCGCAGTTCTTCACGGCCGAGGGTAAACCGCAGCTCGCGTCGGATCCGTCGGTCGCCGCCGTGCAGCAGTTCGTCGACCTGATGCAGAAGGACAAGATCGTCAACCCGGCCAACGCCGAATACGCCGACACCGCCAAATCCCTCAAGGACCTGTCCGACGGCAAGGCCGCGATGTTCATGAACCAGGCCTCCGCGGGGTCGTTCAAGAACATCGGGATGGACATGGCGAACCTCGGTGTCGCGCCGATCCCGTTGCCCGCCACCGCACCGCCGAACGGCCGGAAGGTGACCAGTTTCGTCGCGGGCATCAACATGTCGGTCTTCAAGAACACCAAGAACCCCGACGCCGCCCTGGATTTCGTCAAGTTCATGGTCTCGGCGCCGGAGCAGGCGCTGCTCAACAAGACCTACGGCTCACTGCCGACCGTCCAGGACGCCTACAGCGACGCGGCGTTCCAGACCGAAGACGTCAAGGTGTTCCAGAACGTGCTCGCGAATTCGGCCGAGCCGATGCCGCAGGTCCCGCAGGAATCCCAGTTCGAGACCCTGATCGGCACCGCGATGAAGGGGATGTTCGCCGACGTCGCGGCGGGCAAACCGGTCGACGGGGCCAAGATCCGCGACCAGCTGAACCAGGCGGACCAGCAGATCGCGGCCGGTAGTTGATGCCAACCGCGCTCGACGACGCCCCGGCCGTGAAGGCGGCCGGGGCGCCCAAGCCGCGGCGCGCCCGGCGTAACCGGCGCCGGGTCGCGCTGCCGTATCTGCTCCTGCTGCCCGCGATCCTGCTCGAACTGCTCGTCCACCTGATCCCGATGGTCGCCGGGCTCGTGATGAGCTTCTTCAAGCTCACGCAGTTCTCCATCCGGGACTTCTCTTCGGCCCCGGCGGCGGGGCTGGACAACTACAAGTTCGTCCTGGACTTCGACTCGGCGGCGGGGAAGTCGCTGCTCGGCTCGTTCTGGATCAGCATCGTCTACACGGTCCTCTCGGTCGGGTTCTGCTGGCTTTTCGGAACGTCGGCCGCCGTGCTGATGCAGAAGAACTTCCGGGGCCGAGGTCTGCTCCGGACGCTGTTCCTGGTGCCGTACGCGCTGCCGATGTACGCCGCGGTGATCACCTGGTCGTTCATGTTCCAGAAGGACACCGGTCTGGTGAACGACCTGCTGGGCACCGATTCCTTCTGGCTCATCGGGGACAACAGCTTCTGGTCGCTGGTGGTCGTCTCGGTGTGGCGCAACTGGCCGTTCGCGTTCCTGATCGTGATGGCCGGGCTGCAGAACATCCCCGGCGAACTGTACGAGGCGGCGGCCATCGACGGCGCGGGCTGGTGGCGCCAGTTCCAGACGATCACCCAGCCGATGCTGCGCCCGGTCAACCAGGTTCTGCTGCTGGTGCTGTTCCTGTGGACGTTCAACGACTTCAACACACCGTATGTCCTTTTCGGAGCGTCCGCGCCGAAGGAGGCGTCGCTGATCTCGATCCACATCTACCAGAGCTCCTTCGTGACCTGGAACTTCGGTCTCGGCTCGGCGATGTCGGTGCTGTTGCTGCTGTTCCTGCTGATCGTCAGCACCGTCTACTTGGGACTGACTTCGCGCAGGAGGAACGCCGTTGTCTGAGCCTCGCTGGGTCTCGTGGGCCCGCCGATTCGTCCTCGGCTTCCTCGCTCTGTTCACCCTGATTCCGCTCTACGCGATGGTTTCGTCGTCACTGAAGCCGCTCGGGGACGTGCAGGGCACCTGGGAATGGATCCCGACGACGCTGACCATCCAGCCGTTCTTCGACATCTGGGAGACCATCCCGCTCGCCGAGTACTTCGTGAACAGCCTGGTCATCTCCGGTTCGGCGGCGATCCTCTCGGTGGTGATCGCGATCTTCGCGGCGTACGCGCTGAGCCGGTTCCAATTCCGTGGCAAGAACTTCTTCAAGCTGACCGTGTTGTCCACGCAGATGTTCCCGGGCATCCTGTTCCTGCTGCCGCTGTTCCTCATCTTCGTCAACATCGGCAACACCACCGGCATCGTCCTGTACGGCTCGCGGCTCGGGCTGATCATCACCTACCTGACCTTCTCGCTGCCGTTCGCCATCTGGATGCTCGCCGGCTACATCGACTCGATCCCCAAGGAACTCGACGAGGCCGCGATGGTCGACGGCACCGGGCCGTTCGGCGCGCTGATCCGCGTGGTCGTCCCGGCGGCCATGCCGGGCATCGTCGCGGTGGGGATCTACTCGTTCATGACGGCCTGGGGCGAGGTCCTGTTCGCGTCGGTGATGACCGACTCGGGCACGCGGACCCTCGCCGTCGGTCTCCAGGAGTACTCCACCCAGGTCCAGGTGTACTGGAACCAGGTCATGGCCGCGTCCCTGATCGTCTCCGTCCCGGTCGTCGCCGGATTCCTGCTGCTCCAGCGTTATCTCGTCGCCGGGCTCACCGCCGGTGCCGTGAAATGACCCGCCCGTCGCTCCGTACAGAGAGGTCTGCCTTGAATCTGCACCTGCCCGCCGATTTCCTGTGGGGTGCGGCCACCGCCGCGTACCAGGTGGAAGGCGCCGTCGACGCCGACGGCCGCCTCCCGTCCATTTGGGACGACTTCGTCCGGGTCCCGGGTGCCGTCCTGAACGGCGACACGGCCGACGTCGCGTGCGACCACTACCGGCGCTGGCCGGAGGATCTCGCCATCATGAAGCAACTCGGCCTGGACGCCTACCGTTTCTCCGTCGCTTGGCCGCGGGTGATCCCGACCGGGCGCGGCGCGGTCAACGCGGCGGGCCTCGACTTCTACGACCGGCTCGTCGACGCGTTGCTCGAAGCCGGGATCCGGCCATTCGCCACGTTGTTCCACTGGGACCTGCCCTCGGCGTTGAAGGGCGGCTGGCCGGAGCGCGACACGGCCTACGCGTACGCCGATTACGCCGCGGTCGTCGCGGCTCGGCTGGGCGACCGGGTGAGGGACTGGAACACGGTCAACGAACCGCTGTGCTCGGCCTGGCTCGGCTATCTCGAAGGCCGGTTCGCACCTGGCGTCAAAGACCTCAAGCAGGCCATCGACGCGTCGCACCATCTCCTGCTCGCGCACGGTCTCGGCGTGCAGGCGATCACCGCGAACGCCGTCCGACCCGCGAACGTCGGCCTGGTGGTCAACCTCAGCGGGATCGAGCCCGCGTCGGACGCCGCCGCGGACGTCGAGGCGGCGAAGCGGATGGACGGACACGTCAACCGCTGGTGGCTCGACCCGTCGAACGGCCGCGGCTACCCGGCGGACATGATCGAGGTCTACGGCGTCGAACCGCCCGTGGTCGGGAACGATCTCGAGGTGATCTCGACCCCGGTCGGCTTCCACGGCCTGAACTACTACTTCCGGCAGATCGTCGAGGACGACCCGGACGGTCCCGCGCCCCGTGCCCGGCAGGTGCCGGTCGAGGGCGCGGCGACCACGGCGATGGGCTGGGAGATCCACGGGCAGGGGCTCGCGGACCTCATCCACCGGCTCGCCAACGAGTACGGCGCCCGTGCCATCTACGTCACCGAGAGCGGTGCGGCCTTCGACGACAAGGTCGGAGAGGACGGTTCGATCCACGACGCCGACCGCATCGCCTACCTGGAGGAACATCTGGGCGCGGTGGCCGGAGCCGCTGAAGCGGGAGCGCCGGTGAAGGGCTACTTCGCCTGGTCGCTGCTCGACAATTTCGAATGGGACAGCGGGCTGAGCAAACGGTTCGGGCTCGTGCGGGTCGACTACGACACGCAGGTCCGCACCATCAAGGCGAGTGGTCACCGGTACGCGGAGATCATCGCGGAACACCGGAAACGCTGACGGCCTCGTGAGTGGCAAGGACGGTTCTAACCGTCCTTGCCACTCACGAGGGTTTTCGTGCGGGCGGATGGACCGAGGGGTCCGGATTCGTCGCGCGGTACGAACGGACGCCAGCCGAAACCTCCTAGGGTCGCCATGAACGAGGCGATCCTAGGAGGCGAAGTATGCGGACACTCTTGCGTGGCGGTCGTGTCATCGATCCGGCGACGGGATTCGACGGTACGGCCGACGTGCTGGTAGCCGATGGCGTGGTCACCGCGGTCGGGGAGGGCTTGACCGCGGAGCCCGGCGACGTGGAGATCGACGTCCGCGGGCTCGTCGTCGGACCGGGTTTCATCGACCTGCACAGCCACGTGCACACCATCGCGGGCCAGCGGCTGCAGGCGATGGACGGGGTGACGACCGCGCTCGACCTCGAAGCCGGGCTGATGCCGATCGAGCGGGCTTACGCCGAGGCGGCCGCGGCGGGACGACCGCTGCACTACGGGTTCTCCGCGTCGTGGGGTGCCGCGCGGGCGCAGGTGCTCGCCGGGATCGAGCCGGACGCCAATATCGACAGTGGGCTGACGGTCCTCGGAAACCCTGTCTGGCAAAGGACTTCATCGCCGAAGGAGCTCGCCGCGTGGCTGTCCCTTGTGGACGGTGAGCTGGCCGCGGGCGCGCTCGGCGTCGGTGTGCTCCTCGGCTACGCGCCGGACACCGACCCCAAGGAGTTCCTCGCGCTGGCCCGGCTGGCCAAGGAGGCCGGCGCACCGACCTACACCCACGTCCGTGAACTGGTCGAGGTCAATCCCGAGACGCCCATCGACGGTTCGGCGGAGATCGCGATCGTCGCGGCCGAGACCGGCGCCGCGATGCACCACTGCCACGTGAACAGCACCTCCGGCCACCAGATCGAGCGAGTGCTCGCGGCGCTCGAAGCCGGCCGCGCGGCCGGGTCGCGGGTGACCGTCGAGGCCTATCCGTACGGGGCGGGCAGCACGGGGATCGGCGCGGCGTTCCTCTCACCCGAACGCCTGAAGATGAAAGGCCTGTCCCCGTCCAGCGTGATCATGCTGGAGTCGGGGGAGCGGATCGCCGACGAAGGCCGCCTTCTCCAGGTGCGCGCCGAGGATCCCGGCGCGCCGTGCATCCTGGAATTCCTCGACGAGAGCAGCCCGCACGACCTCGGCCTGCTGCACCAGGCGCTCGCGTTCCCGGACGCGATCGTCGCCAGCGACGCGCTGCCCGTGTACTGGAAGAACGGCACCAGCGAGAGCACCGAATGGCCGTTGCCGCCCGGCGGGGCGACGCATCCGCGCACGTCCGGGACGTACAGCAAGACGTTGCGGCTCATGGTGCGGGAGAGCAAGGCCTGGACCTGGCTGGAGGCGTTCCGGCGGTGCTCCTACCTGCCGGCGCGGGTGCTCGACGAGGTCGCTCCCGGTGCGGTGGCGAAGGGACGGCTGAACGTCGGAGCCGACGCCGACATCGTCGTCCTCGACCCGGAAACCATCACCGACGCGGCGACCTACTTCGACTCGACCAGGCCTTCTGTCGGCGTTCGGCACCTGTTCGTTTCGGGGGTTCCGGTCGTCACCGACGGGAATCTGCGCAAGGACGCGTTCCCGGGCAAGCCGCTGCGGGGTGAGCCGCGATGAGCGACCTGCTCGCCGACATCGAGACGCTCGTGCGGTGTGAGTCGCCGTCGTCGGATCACGACGCCGTGGCCCGCAGCGCCGAAGTGGTGGCCGAGGTCGGCCTGAGGCTGCTCGGAGTGGAACCCGAGCGGATCGTCGTGGACGGAGTCACCCATCTCCGCTGGCAATTCGGTGACGGTCTGCCTCGGGTACTGCTGCTCGGTCACCACGACACGGTGTGGCCCCACGGTTCGCTGGAGACGCATCCGTTTTCGGTACGGGACGGGGTGTTGCGCGGGCCCGGCTGCTTCGACATGAAGGCGGGTGTCGTGATGGCACTGCATGCCGCGGCGACCGTGCCCGACCGCGACGGACTGTCCATTTTGGTCACCGGCGACGAGGAGATCGGCTCGCCGTCGTCCCGCGCGCTGATCGAGGAGACCGCCGCGGGCTGCGACGCGGCGTTCGTGCTGGAGGCTTCGGCCGACGGCGGTGCGCTGAAATGCCGTCGCAAAGGCGTTTCCCACTACCGGGTCGAGGTCGTCGGCCGTGCCGCGCACGCCGGGCTGGAACCGGAGAAGGGGGTCAACGCGGGAATCGAGATCTCCCATCAGATCCTCGCGGTGGCCGCACTCGCCGACCCCGTGGCCGGGACGAGCGTGACACCCACCGTCGTCTCGGCGGGAACTACGGTCAACACCGTGCCCGCCGCCGCGAGGGCGGCCGTCGACGTCCGCGTGTGGGACGAGGCCGAGCAACTCCGCGTCGACCGGGCCATGCGGGAGCTCGCTCCGATCGTGGAAGGAGCCGAGGTCCGGGTGACCGGCGGGATCAACCGGCCGCCGCTCGAAGCGGGCTCGTCGGCGGGATTGTTCGCGCTGGCCCAGGACCTGGCGGGCGACCTCGGCCTCGGGGAGCTGACCTCCGCGTCGGTCGGTGGTGCCTCGGACGGCAATTACACCGCGGGCCTCGGCGTTCCCACCCTGGACGGCTTGGGCGCCGTCGGGGGCGGGGCGCACGCGGATCACGAACACGTCGTCGTCGCGGAATTGCCACGCCGCACCGCTTTGCTGGCCGCACTCGTGGAGAACGTGCTCGCGAAACGGGATCCGTCCGGTGCGACGAATCGCGCGGGCGAATCTGGTACGGCACGACGGTGACTCGGCCGTCGTGCGGGGAAAGGATTGTCGCGTGACGAATCTTGCGACGAACGCGGAAAGCCTCGCTTCGGCGGAGGTGCGCGACGAAGCCGTCGCCGCCGCGCGGGCCGCGGCCACGGCTTCGGGCGTCGAAATCCGCGAACTCACCGAAATCGCCGATCTGGCCGCGGTGGTCGGCCTGTTCGAGTCGATCTGGCGCTCGGCACCCGGCGCGCGGCCGGTGAGCACGGAACTGCTGCGTGCGATGTCCAGCGCCGGGAACTACGTCGCGGGCGCCTTCGAGAACGGTGAGCTGCTGGGGGCCTGTTTCGGGTTCTTCGGGAACCCCGGGAAGGCGAGCCTGCACAGCCACATCGCCGGCGTCGCCAAGGCAGGCGTGGGGCGCGGGATCGGATACGCGCTCAAACTGCACCAGCGCGGGTGGGCGCTGCTTCAGGACGTCTCGGTGATCACCTGGACCTTCGACCCGCTGGTGCGCCGCAACGCCTATTTCAACCTGGGGAAACTCGGCGCGCGCCCGATCGGCTACCTGCCCGACTTCTACGGTCCGATGGAAGACAGCATCAATGGGTCGGGCGACACCGACCGGCTGATGGTCGGGTGGGACCTCAAGAGCCCGCAGGTCCGCGCCGCCGCCTTCGGTGAGCCCGTGCTCATCGACGCGGAACGGCTGGGCGTGGCGAAGGCGCTCTCGGTCGGCTCCGACGGCGGTCCGAGCATCGGATCGGCCGACGCTCCGACCGTGCTCGTCGCCGTCCCGCCCGACATCGAACGGTTGCGCCGCACCGACTCCGGCCGGGGCACCGCGTGGCGCACCGCATTGCGTGAAGTCCTCGGTGGACTGATGGCGGACAACGCCGAGGTCACCGGTTTCGATCGTGCCGGCTGGTACGTGATCTCGAAGGAGCAGTCGTGAAACTCAGCGGTGTGGAACTGCGCCGGATCCGGATGCCGCTCGTGGCCCCGTTCCGGACGTCGTTCGGAACGCAGTCCGAACGGGAGCTGCTGCTCGTGCGCGCGGTGACCCCGGCGGGCGAGGGCTGGGGCGAATGCGTCGCGATGGGCGCACCCGTCTACTCGTCGGAGTACAACGACGCCGCCGAACACGTGCTGCGCCACCATCTGATCCCCGCCCTGCTGGCCGCGGAGGACGTGACCGCGTACAAGGTGACGCCGCTGCTGGCGAAGTTCAAGGGACACCGGATGGCGAAGGGGGCGCTGGAGATGGCGGTCCTCGACGCCGAACTCCGCGCGCACGAACGATCCTTCGCGGCCGAGCTCGGGTCCACACGCGACTCCGTGGCCTGCGGGGTCTCGGTCGGGATCATGGATTCGATCCCGCAGCTGCTCGACGTCGTCGGCGGCTACCTCGACGAAGGCTATGTCCGGATCAAGCTGAAGATCGAACCCGGCTGGGACGTCGAGCCGGTCCGCCAGGTGCGTGAGCGCTTCGGTGACGACGTGCTGCTCCAGGTCGACGCGAACACGGCGTACACCCTGGGCGACGCGCCGCTGCTGGCCCGGCTCGACCCGTTCGGCCTGCTGCTGATCGAGCAGCCGCTCGAAGAGGAGGACGTGCTCGGCCACGCCGAACTGGCCAAGCGGATCCGGACGCCGATCTGCCTCGACGAGTCGATCGTCTCCGCCAAGGCCGCGGCGGACGCGATCAAGCTGGGCGCCTGTCAGATCGTCAACATCAAACCGGGCCGTGTCGGCGGCTACCTCGAAGCCCGCCGGGTGCACGACGTCTGCGCGGCGCACGGGGTGGCGGTGTGGTGCGGCGGGATGATCGAGACCGGACTCGGCCGGGCGGCCAACGTCGCGCTGGCCTCACTGCCCGGTTTCACGCTGCCGGGCGACACCTCCGCCTCCAGCCGGTTCTACCGCACGGACATCACCGAGCCGTTCGTGCTGGACGCCGGGTATCTGCCGGTGCCGACGGGGCCGGGGCTCGGCGTGACTCCGATTCCCGACCTTCTGGACGAGGTCACCACCGAGAAAACGTGGATCGGTTCGTAGCGCGCCACGAAATCCGGGGTTAGATTTGGTCGGATCGAACCAGTCGGTTCGGTGAGGCCGGGTTTAACTTCGGGGGGTGCTGACACCGGTGCCCAGCAAGCCGCATACGAGCTTGGGACGCGTCCTCGAAGACCTCGGGGACGTGCTCCTGGAGCCGGTCGCGGTCGGCCGGACCACCCGCAAGCAGCTCGGCGGGGTGGTCATCCACGATCCGCACGACGAATCCGAAATCCCTGGCGGGGCCGTCGTGCTCGGCGTCGGGGTGCGGGATCAGGACGAGGTCGTCCGCCTCTTGCACGACGTGGGTGCGCGAGGGGCGGCGGCACTCGTCGTCCGGTCTCCCGTCACCCCGGCGCCGGAACTCCGGCGTGCCGCGGACTCGTCCGGGGTCGCCCTGCTCGGACTAGCGCGCGGCGCGTCGTGGGCGCAGCTCGCCGCCATGCTCAGGACCTTGCTCGCCGAGGAGGACGTCGGCGAGGTCTCGCCCCAGACACTCGGCGGAATGCCATCGGGTGATCTGTTCGCGCTGGCCAACGCGATCGCCGCGCTCATCGACGCGCCCGTGACCATCGAGGACCGCAGGAACCGGATCCTCGCGTTCTCCGGGCGCCAGGACGAAGCGGATCCTTCCCGGGTCGAGACCATCCTCGGCCGCCAGGTGCCGGAGCGGTTCGCCCGTGGCCTGGAGCGGGACGGCGTCTTCGAGAGGCTGTACCGCGACCACGCGCCGGTCTACGTCGATCCGCAGCGATACGACGATAACGAGATCGCGATCCCGCGCGTGGCGTTCGCCGTCCGCGCCGGCGACGAAGTGCTCGGGTCGATCTGGGCCGCGGTGCGGGAACCACTCAGCGAAGAGCGGACGCAGGCGCTGATCGACGCCGCCAAACTCGTCGCGCTGCACCTGCTCCGGCTGCGTGCGGGCGCCGACGTCGAACGACGGCTGCGCGCGGACCTGGTGAGCACGGCGCTCGAGGGCGGCGCCGGCGCACCGGAGGCGATCGCCCGGCTCGGCTTGCTCGGCCAGCCCTCGATCGTGCTCGCCATGGGACTGCTCGGCGCCCCCGACCCCGAGGACGATCTCAGGCTGGTCGCGGACCGCCAGCGGGTCGCCGACGCGCTGGCCATGCACCTGAGCGCGGTCCAGCCTCGTTCGGCCGTCGCGCTGGTCGGCGACGTCGCGTACGGAATCCTCCCGATGCCCGGAGGGCAGGCCGACTGCCAGGAGCGTTCGGTGCGGGTCGCGTCGACGTTCCTGGAGCGCACGGGACGCCGGGCGGCGGCCGCGATCGGCATCGGACCGCTCGCGCTCGACGCGTCCGGCCTGCACGCCTCCCGCGACGGCGCGGACCGGGCGTTGCGCGTGCTGCTCACCAACGGCGGCGCCAAACGGGTCGCGACCGCGGAAGACGTCCACGTCGACGCGCTCATGCTCGATCTGGCCGACCTCGCCGCGGCGAGGGGAGACGTCGCGACAGGACCTGTCGCGCGGTTGCTCGCCTACGACGCGCAGCACCAGTCACAACTGGTGCACACCCTTCGGTGCTGGCTCGACGCCTTCGGTGACATCGGAGCCGCGTCCGCGTCGGCGTATGTCCATCCGAACACCTTCCGCTACCGGCTGCGGCGTCTCGCCGAAGTCGGCGAGATCGACCTCGACGACGCGGGGGAGCGGTTCGCCGCGATGCTGCAGTTGCGGCTGCTGCCCCGTGACGCGCGGACCGGACCGCCGGGCGCCGAAGACTGACGTTGGTCTTCCGGTCCGAAACGACGGCCGATGTTCGTGTGATCGCACGAACTCCGCCCGCCGACCGCGTTTCAGAATGAGTGATCGGCGCCACGCTCGCGCCGTTCTCCTTCTCTCCCAAAGTTTCCGCGGAGGCGCCATGACGGCAGTGGTCAACGAGGACACCTGGACAGCACGGCGGATCAACCGGACGGCGCTCATCACGATGGTGGTGATGGTGTTCGCCTGGGCGGTCGACTACATCGACCGGTTCTCGATCGGGATGGCGCTGCCGATGATCGGCGCCGAGTTCGAGCTCAGCAAAACCCAGCAGGGCTGGCTCGTCACCGTGTTCGCGCTGGTGTACATGGTCTGCCAGATCCCGGCTGGCTTCCTCGCCGACCGGTACGGCTCGCGGGGGCCGATGCTGGTCACGCTGCTGCTCTGGTCGGCGTTCACCGCGATGACCGGGATGGCGGGCACCTTCGGCATGTTGCTCGTCGTCCGTGGTCTTTTCGGTGTGTGCCAAGGACTTTTCCCGGCCGCCTCGTTCAAGGCGATCGCGGAACGGACCACGCCCGGCAACCGCGCGACGGTGACCGGCGTGATGCTGTCCGCCGGTGGTATCGGGGCCGGCTTGGCGCCGTTGATCGTCGGCCCGCTGCTGATGGCGGTCGGGTGGCGGCACACGTTCTTCTGGATGGCTGGCGTCGGCGCGATCATCGGCGTGGTCGTCTGGACGCTGCTTCCCAAGGCACTGCCCGAAAGGCTGAGCAGCCTTCCGCGCGACGAGGTGAAGACCCCGGAGGTCTCCCGCAAACAGGTGCTGAAGTCCTTTGTGGTCTGGAAGTTCACACTGTTGTTCTGTGCCACCAACATGCTGAACTACGGCCTGATCACCTGGGTGCCCAGCTACCTGCTCGAGGCGCGGGGCCTGACGCTGAACCAGACCGGTGTGCTCGCGGCGATCCCGATGCTGGTCAGCATCGTCACGACCATCCTCGGTGGCTGGCTGTTCGACCGCTACTTCCACGACCACGGCCGGTGGTACCTCAGCTCGATCGCGCTGGTGACCGTGGTGCTGCTGATCCTGATGGTGTCCGCGGAGACCACGGCGGAGTTCACCCTCTACGAGACCCTCGCGCTCGCGGTGTTCGGCATGGCGACGATGGCCGTTTTCGGCCTGCCGCTCCGCGTGCTGCCCACGGCGGTCACTGGGATCGGCATGGGAGTGATGAACTTCGGCGGCCAGGTGGCGGGCGCGGTCGCGCCGGTGGCCATGGGCTGGCTCGCGGACGCTTTCTCTTACACGGCGGCGTTCGGTTTCCTCATCGGCACGACGTTCCTCACCGCCGTGATGGCGTTCTGGGTACCGCAGAACCCGGCGCAGTTCACGTTCTCCCCGGCCAGTCCCAGCTCGGCCTCGTGAGTGTCACCCGGCTCGTTGAGCGCAGCGTGTCGCGAAAGCCACTTTCGGGACATCAGACGTCGCGAAAGTGGCTTTCGCGACACGGAATGGCGAGGTCTGACCACCCCGACTCAGGCTCACCCGTCGTGCGCCCTCCCGGAAGGCGTTGCGAAAGCCACTTTCGCAACCTTCAACGTTGCGAAAGCCACTTTCGCAACCCCGCCCGGCTCCCGGCGAGACGCTAGTCCCAGCTCGGCCTCGTGAGTGTTGAGGACGGTTCTAACCGTCCTCAACACTCACGAGCCCAACGCAGACAAGGAGTTTCATGACCACCGCGTCCGAAGTCACCGAAAAGATCAACGAGCGCGCGAAGGAGGTCGGTGTCCGAGTCCGGCTGCACGCGGCCGAAATCGACGGCACCCGGCGGATCGGAGTCGACGAACACGCCCCGGTCGTCACGGCGTCGGTCTTCAAGGTCCCGATCGCGCTGGAGCTGGCGAAGCAGGGTGCCGAGGGCGGGCTCGACCTCGGCGAGCGGATCACCGTCCCGCCGGGGCATCCCACGCCCAGCCCGTACGGCCTGGCCACCTTCCGGCACGAGATCACGATGTCCTGGTACGACCTCGCGATCCTGATGATCGGGATCAGCGACAACGTCGCCACCGACCTGATCCTGGACCGCGTCGGGAAGGAAGCGACGGAGAAGACGTTGCGCGACCTCGGTTTCGAGCACACCACCGTCACACACGACTGTGGAGAGGTGCTCGGCAGCATCGGCGAGGACCTCGGAATCTCCTACGAGGACGACGAAAGGGTGCTGACGGAGCTGCCGATCGAGCGGATCACCGCGTTGCGCGCGCTGCAACCGGAGCACGGCTGCGCCACGACCGCCGAGGAGATCACCCGGCTGCTCGGGCTCATCTGGCGCGACGAGGCGGCCGCGCCGGCGGCGTGCGCGGACGTCCGGCGCTGGATGGACCTCCAGGTGTGGCCGCACCGGCTGCGGTCCGGGTTCCCGGACGACGGGATCCGCGTCAGCGGCAAGACCGGGACGCTGCCGTCGGTGCGCAACGAGGTCGGTGTGGTCGAGTACCCGGATGGCGGCCGTTACGCGGTAGGGATTTTCACCGACGCGGTCGACGGCCGGTCGCGGGTGCCGGAGCGGGACGCGTTCATCGGGTTCGCCGCGGCACAGGCCGTCGAATGGCTCAGGCTTCCCGAGGCCGACGGCGAATGATTCGTCCGCCCGGATGAATTTTCCCGCCGCTCTCGTCGTTCCGCACGAACCGGTGACGCCCGTCACCGGCCTAGCATTCCGGGAACCGCCGGACCACCCTTTCCACGGACAAGAGGTGCGCATGTCGAAACTTTCCGAAATCGATACCTGGCTCGCGGAGAACTTCGCCGCCCTTCTGGAGGAACATCAGGTGCCCGGCGCCGCCGTCGCGGTCTTCGCGAACGGCGAGGTGATCGATCACGCGGCCGGCGTGCTGAACAAGAACACCGGCGTCGAGTCCACAGTGGACTCCGTATTTCAGATCGGGTCGATCACCAAGGTGTGGACGACCACCCTGGCGATGCAGCTCGTCGACGAGGGCAGGCTCGACCTCGACAAGCCGGTCCGCGACTACCTTCCCGAGTTCACGCTCTCGGACGACGACGCGGCGTCGCGGATCACCGTGCGGCAGCTGACCTGTCACACCTCCGGCTTCGAGGGTGACATCTTCACCGACACCGGGCTGGGCGACGACTGCGTCGCGAAGCTCGTGGCGACGCTTTCCGACGTGCCCCAGCTGTTCCAGCCGGGGGAGATGTTCTCCTACAACAACGCCGGGTACTGCGTGCTCGGCAGGATCGTCGAGGTCCTGCGTGGCAAGTCCTATGACGACTGCCTGCGCGACCATCTCTTCACACCGCTCGGCCTGACCCACGCCGCGGCCGGACCGTACGACGCGATCCGGTACCGCGCGGCGATCGGCCATCTCCAGCCGAAGCCGGACGACGAGCCGGTGGCCGCGCCCGTCTGGGCGTTGACGCGGTCCAACGTGCCGGCGGGTTCCCATCTGGCGATGCGCCCACGCGACCTGCTCACCTTCGTGCGCATGCACCTCAACGAAGGCCGCGCGGACGACGGCACCCAGGTCCTCAAACCCGAAACCGCCCGCGCGATGTGGGAACGGCAGGTCGAACTGCCGTACCTCGGCCTGATGGGCGGGGCGTGGGGCCTCGGCTGGATGATCTTCGACTGGGACGGCGGCCCGGTGATCGGCCACGACGGCGGGACCATCGGCCAGTCGGCGTTCCTGCGTGTGGTGCCGGGCAGCAATGTCGCGGTGGCCCTGCTGACCAACGGCGGCAAACCCCTGCACCTCTATCGGGACGTCTTCCGGAAGGTGCTGGGCGACCTGGCCGCCGTCGACGTCCCGCCGCTGCCGGAGCCCAACGCGGCGGAGACGCCGGCCGACGCGTCGCGGTTCGTGGGCGAGTACTCGTCTCAGGTCGCGGACATCGTCGTGAGCCAGGACGAGGACGGTGGCCTGTGGCTGGAACGCACCCCGAAGGGCGTGTTCGCCGACCTCGGTTCAGGGCCGGAGAAGAACAGGCTGCTGGGCTACCACGGCGACACTTTGGTCGCCGAAAACGACGGCCTCGGCCTGCACCTGCCGCACGCGTTCGTCGGTGACGACGGCACCGGCCGCGCGTTGTTCGTCCACACGGGACGGGCCGACCGCCGGGTGAGCCGGTGACGGCGATCGCCGACGAGATCGAGGCCGTCTTCGCCAAGGCGGGGGCGCGCGGATTCGTGCACGCGCGCGAGATCGGCGTCCCCGACGGTCCCGAAGTCGGTGTCGGCGCGGACGATCCGGTCGTGCTCGCGTCGGTGTTCAAGATCCCGGTCGCGGTCGCCTTCGCCCGTGAGGTGGCCGCCGGACGGCTCGACGAAACCGAGCGGATTCGCGTCACCGCGCGGTACCGGATCGGCGGGATCGGCACCGCAGGCTGCTCGGACGACGTCGAGATGAGCTGGCGCGACCTGGCGCATTTCATGCTGACGATGAGCGACAACGCCGCGACCGACGTCGTCTACCACCGGGTCGGGCAGGAGGCCGTCGATCGGGTGCTCACCGACCTCGGCCTCGCCCGGACGCGGCTGATTGGCTGCTGCGAAGACCTCTTCGCCTCGGTGATCGCCGATCTCGGCGCGAAACCGGACGACGACCTGGAAGCCGTCTTCAGCGCGGCCTCCGAAGAACAGCTGTGGAAGCTCTCGGTACTCGACCCGGAACGCACGACGTCGTCGACGCCGAGGGAGATCACCGCGCTGCTCGACGCTATCTGGACCGACCGCGCGGGCGACCCGGCCGCCTGCGAACGCGTGCGGACGATCATGGCGCAGCAGATCTGGCCGCACCGGATCTCGTCCGGCTTCCCCGCCGGGGTGGAGATCGCGGCCAAGACCGGGACGCTCCCCGCCGTCCGCAACGAAGCGGGGGTGGTGACCCATGTGGACGGTCGCCGGTACGCCGTCGCGGTGTTCACCCGCGCCGAATCCCTCGCCGACCGCCAGCCCGCGGTCGACTCCGCCCTCGGCGAGGCCGCCCGCCTCGCCGTCGATCACCTCCGTGCGCAGACCGTTACCCAGTAGGAGAAACCGCATGAAGAAAGCTCGGCTCACCGCCGCGATCACGAGCGTGGTGGCCTTGACCGTGAGCGCGTGCGGGGGGACGTCGCAATCCGGGCAGGACCGGACCGCGAATCAGAAATTGACCGAGGGCAAGACCTTCACGATGGCGATCGGCACCGATCCGGGAGCGCTGGACCCGGCGATGACCGTGCTCTCGGTCGCGCTCGACATCGGGCGCTACCTCTACGACAGCCTGATCAACCTCGACGAGTCCGGCAAGCCGATCGCCGGCCTCGCCGAGAAGTGGGAGGCCTCCACCACCACGGCCTCCTTCACCCTGCGGAACGGGATCACCTGCGACGACGGCACTCCGCTGACCGCGAGCGACGTCGCGGCGAACGTCAACTTCGTCGGCGATCCCGCCAACAAGTCGCCGATGTCCGGGCTCACCGTCGCACCGGGGACCAAGGCGACCGCCGACGACGCGGCGCGGAAGATCACGCTCACCAGCGGCGCGCCGGACGCGTTCCTGCTGCGCAACGTCGGCGGTCTGCCGATCGTCTGCGGCAAGGGCGTGACCGACCGGCAGGCGCTCGCCAAGGGCAAGTACGGCACCGGCATGTACACCATGACCGAGATCGTGCCGAACGACCACTACACCCTCACCCGGCGCAAGGACTACGCGTGGGGCCCGGGGGACTTGCAGCGTGAGCAGCCCGGACTGCCGGAGAAGGTGACCTTCCGGGTCATCCAGAACATGACGACCGCCGCGAACCTGCTGTTGTCCGGTGAACTCAACGGCGCCCGGATCACCGGCCAGGACCAGCAGCGCCTGCGTGCCCAGAAGCTGTTCCACGGTGAGCAGGTCGTGCCGATGGGCGAGATGTTCTTCAACCAGGCGCCCGGCCGGGCCACCGGCGACCAGGCCGTGCGCCGCGGGCTGGTGCAGGCGCTCGACCTCGCCCAGATCGGCAAGGTGCTCACCAGCGGCTCCGGGGCGCCCAGCCAGGGGATGGTCACCACCGAACCCAAGGCGTGCGCCGGAGACTCGGTGACGGGCAAGCTGCCCGCGTTCGACGTGGCTGCCGCGAAGTCGACCCTGGACGCGGCCGGCTGGAAGCCGGGAGCGGACGGGGTGCGGGTCAAGGACGGCAAGCGGCTCGCGCTGACCGCCATCTACGGCACGCAACTCGGCCCGACGATGGCCCCCTCCGCCGAACTGATGCAGCAGTCGTGGAAGGCCGTCGGCGCCGAGGTGACGCTCAAGGGGCTCGACAGCCCGGGCACCAGCCAGGTGCTGTTCAACACCGGTGAGTGGGACATCTCGCTGGCGCCGGTGACCCTGCTGCTGCCGAGCCAGGTCGGTCCGTTCGTCTCGGGACCGAAACCACCTGAGGGTACGAACTTCGCGCATATCCAGAACGAGAAGTACACGTCGCAGGCCGCGCAGGCGGCACAGATGTCGGGTGACTCGGGCTGCGCGACCTGGCTCGCGGCGGAGCAGGCGCTCATCGAGCGGCTGGACGTCGTGCCCTACGTCAACTCGGTCATCCCGACCTTCGGCAGCAACGCGCGGTTCAAGGTCATCTTCGGTTCGGTCGAGCCGTCGTCGATCCGGATGTACGGCTGATGGCCGTCGCGGTCGCCCCGGCCGGATTGCGGGGCAGCCCCTGGCTGTCGTTCGCCGTGCGCCGCCTGGGCCGGTTCGCGATCTCGTTGTGGGTCTTGATCACCACGGCGTTCCTGATGATCCAGCTGATCCCCGGCGACCCGGTCCGCGCGGCACTCGGGCTGACCGCTCCGGTCGAGCTGGTGAACGCTCGCCGGGCGGCGCTCGGCCTCGACGATACGCTGTGGCTGCAGTACGTCCACTACCTCGGCGGACTGGTCACCGGTGACTTCGGGATGTCGATGACGAGCGGGCAGCCGGTCTCCGAGGTGATCGGCGACCGGCTGCCCGCCACCCTCCAGCTGGCGTTGCCCGCCTTCGCGGTGGTCATCGCGGTCGCGATCCCGCTGGGCCTGCTGTTCGCCGTGCTGACCCGCGGTGGACGGCGGCGGGGCGGCGAGCTGGCGTTCACCTCGACGACCGTGTTGCTCGCGGCCATCCCGGAGTTCCTGCTCGCCGTGGCGCTGGTCGCGTTCTTCTCGGTCCAGCTGGGGTGGTTCCCGGTCGCGGGGAACGCGGACGCGAGCTCGTTCGTGCTCCCGGTGATCGCGCTGGCGCTCGGCCCGGCGTCGGTGCTCGCCCGTATCGTCCGGGTGGAGACGCTTTCCGTGCTGGGCAACGATTTCATCCGCACCGCGCGAGCGAAGCGGCTGCCCGCGCGGCTGGTCTACCTGCGGCACGCCTTGCCGAACGCGCTGACCGCGACGCTCACCATGGGCGGGCTGATGCTCACCGGGATGGTCGCCGGGACGGTGCTGGTGGAGAACGTCTTCGCCTGGCCAGGCCTCGGTTCCACCATCGCCCAGTCGATCCTGCAGAAGGACTATCCGCTGGTGCAGGGGATCGTGCTCGTCTACGGCATCGGGGTCCTGCTGGTGAACCTGACGGTGGACGTACTGCTGGCCGTTCTCGATCCGCGTTCGACGATCCGGGAGAACTGAGATGGCGAAATGGTTCGCGGCCCTGCGCACCCCGGTGGGCGGGTTCGCGGCGGCCCTGCTGACGCTGGTGCTCGCGCTCGCGGTGTTCGCCCCGATCCTGTGGCACGACAACGCTTTCGCGATCGACACGGACGCGATCGCGCAGGGACCGTCGGCGGCGCATTGGCTGGGCACCGACGACCTCGGCCGCGACATCCTCTTCCGAGTCCTGGTCGCGACCCGGCTTTCGGTCCTGTTGGCGGTGCTCGCGACGGTGATCGGTGTGGTGACCGGGCTCGTCCTCGGCACCTTGCCCTCGCTGCTGCCGCGGCCGGCCGCACGGCTGGTGACGTCCGCGGTGAACATCGCGGTCGCGTTCCCCGGCTTGTTGCTGGTGTTGTTCTTCTCGGTCATCTTCGGGGTCGGGACCCACGGCGCGGTGTTCGCGGTCGGTTTCGCGCTGGCGCCGGCGTTCGCCCGGCTCGCCCAGACGCTGTCGGCCTCCGTGGCGGGTCAGGATTTCGTGTCCGCCGCGCGGATCTCCGGGGTCGGCCGGATGCGGTTGCTGATCCGGCACATCCTCCCCAACATCGGTGAACCGCTGGTGGTGAACGCGACCATCGGCGCGGGTGCCTGCCTGCTGGCGTTCTCCGGGCTGTCGTTCCTCGGAATCGGTGTACAGGCACCGGATTACGACTGGGGACGGCTGCTCGGCGAAGGGCTCAACGGGATCTACGTCAACCCGGCGGCCGCGCTCGCGCCAGGGGTCGCGGTGGTGCTGGCCGGGCTCGCCTTCAACCTGGTCGGCGAGACCGTCGCCGGGGTGATCGGCGTCCGCACCGGGCTGCGCAAGCTCTCCCCGCGGCCGGTCACGCCCGCCAGGGAGGACGCCGCCGACGCCCGCGACGACGCGGTGCTGGTGGTGGAGAACCTGCAGGTGGCGTTCCCGCGTCCGGCGGGCTGGACGGTTCCGGTGCGCGGGGTGAGCTTCACCGTCCGCGCGGGCGAGGCGATCGGTGTCGTCGGCGAGTCGGGTTCGGGGAAGAGCCTGACCGGGCTGGCGGTGTCGCGGCTGGTCGAGGCGCCGGCCGTGGTCACCGCGGACAAACTCGAATTCGCCGGGAAACCGGTGCTGACGACGCCGGAACGGGAGTTGCGCGGGTTGCTCGGCACGTCGCTGGCGATGGTGTTCCAGGATCCGATGACCTCGTTCAACCCGACCAGGCGGATCGGCCGTCAACTGGCCGAAGTCGCCGAGCAGCACCAGGGACTCCCGCGTGCCAAGGCTTTCGAACGGGCCGTGGACCGGTTGCGTGCGGTGCGGATCCCCGCCGCCGAACGCCGCGCGCGGCAGTACCCGCACGAGTTCTCCGGCGGGATGCGGCAGCGCGCGATGATCGGCATGGGCCTGATGGGCGACCCGAAGCTCATCATCGCCGACGAGCCGACCACCGCGCTCGACGTCACCGTGCAGCGGCAGCTGCTGCGCCTGCTGGCGCGGACCAGGGCCGAACGGGACACGGCGATCATCCTGATCAGCCACGACATCGCGGTCGTTTCGCAGACGTGCGAGCGGATGCTGGTCATGTACGCGGGCCGCGTGGTGGAGGACCTGCCGTCCGCCGCGACCCCGCGGCATCCCTACACACGCGCCCTGATGGCCGCGACGCTCGACCTCGAGACCGATCGTGAGGCTTCGCTCGCGGTGATCCCCGGCCGACCGCCGGAACCGGATCGCGTGCCCAACGGCTGCGCGTTCGCCGACCGGTGCCCGGCCGCGACCGACCGGTGCCGTCTCGAAGACCCGGCGCTGGAGCGCGTGGAGCCCGAACATCGCGTCGCATGCTGGTATCCCGCGGCGCTTTCCCGCCCCGCCAAGGAAACCGTGACCGCCGGAGGTGCGGAATGAGCGATCTCGTCTTCGACGCGGTGAGCGTGCGGTACGGCGGCAGGCGCGGACTCACCGCCGTCGACCGGGTCGGCCTGACCGTCCCTTCAGGACAGGTCGTCGGCCTCGTCGGCGAATCGGGATCCGGGAAATCGACGCTGGCCCGTGCCGCCGTCGGGCTCTCGCCGATCAGTGCCGGACGCGTCCTGCTGGGCGGCGTGGACGTGCGCGAACTGCCGCGCCGTCCGCCCTTGCAGATGGTGTTCCAGGATCCGTATTCCTCTTTGGACCCCCGGATGAGCATCGGGGAGTCGATCACCGAAGCGATCCCGCGTGGCGTCCTGCCCGGCCGCGCCGCGCGCCGGGACGAGGTCGCGCGGCTGCTGGAACTGGTCAATCTCGACCCCGACCGGGCGAGCCACCTGCCGGGGCAGCTTTCCGGTGGCCAGCGGCAGCGGGTGGCGCTCGCCCGCGCGCTGGCCGGGCGGCCCGAGGTGCTGATCGCGGACGAGATCACCTCCGCGCTCGACGTCTCGGTGCAGGGCGCGGTGCTCAACCTCGTCCGGTCCGTGCAACGACGGCTGGGCCTGTCGATGCTGTTCATCTCGCACAACCTCGCGGTGATCCGCTATCTCAGCGACATCGTCGCCGTGATGTACCTCGGCCGGATCGTCGAGGTCGGCCCGGCCGAACAGGTGCTCAGCGACCCGCAGCACCCGTACACCAGGGATCTGCTCGCCGCGGCGCCGTCGGCGACCGGTTCATTGCTCGACGTCGGCGACGCGAGCGAGACCGCCGACGTCGAACCCGCCGACCCGCACCATCCGCCTGCCGGATGCCGCTACCACACCCGCTGTCCGGTCGGCCCGCTCGTGCGTACCGGTCGCGAACTCTGCCTCCAGGCGGACCCTTCGGACGACACCGCACACCGACGTCATTCGGCGGCCTGCCACTTCAGCGACAACGAGAGCCGCAGGCTCACGATCTCCAGAGGAGCAAGCGCATCATGACCCGACGTCTCGGTCTCGACGACCTGTACGACATCGCCGTCCCGAGCCAGCCTTCGCTTTCCCCGGACGGCGACCGGATCGTCTACGTCCTGCGCACGGCGGACCGTGACGAGGACCGGAACGTCTACACGCTCTGGGAGGTCGGCGCGACCACCGGCGAAGCGCGGCAGCTCACGCGCGGAACCGCCGACATGGCACCGAAGTGGGCGCCGGACGGCACGCGGATCGCGTTCCTCCGTGCCCAGGACGGACCGCCGCAGGTGTGGTTCCTGCCGTCGTCGGGCGGGGAAGCCGAACGGATCACCGAACTCCCGCTGGGTGCGGGCGCCCCGGTCTGGAGCCCGGACGGCGGCAAGATCGCGTTCTCGGCCGCGGTCGACCTGGCGGGCGGTGAGCTCGCGCCGAACGCCCCCGTGGTGGCCGACCGCCTGGACTTCAAGGCCGACGGAGCCGGGCTGATCAAGACCATCCGCAAACACCTGCACGTCCTCGACGTCGCCACGCGGGAAGTCCGGCAGGTGACCTTCGGCGATTGGCACGCCGGCGAACCGGCCTGGTCTCCCGACGGCACCCGGCTGGCGTTCTCCGCCGGGCGGGACGGCGACGCGGACCTGACCTTCCGTTCCGGTGCCTACGTGCTCGACGTGACCACCAAGACCGCCGAGCCGCGGCTGATCGGCTCCGGCGAAGGCATGGCGGGCACCGTCGGCTGGACCGCCGACGGCACCGCGCTGCTGGTGGTCGGCCGGCCCGATACCGAGGTTGGGCACCTGGGCTTGTGGCGGGTCCCGCTGGACGGCGGGGACGCGGCCGAGTTGAGCGCGGCGCTGGACCGCAACGTGATGTCCGGCGGTCCCGGCTATCCGGGAGCCCTGCCGCAGGTGACCGAGGACGGAGCCGCGCTGTTCGGCGTCCGGGACCGCGGCTGCACTCATCTGTACAAAGTGGACACCACGGGTGGGGAGCCGCGCCCGGTGCTGGCGGGCGCGGACCGCGTCGTGTCCGGAATGGACATCGCGGGCGGGCGGGTCGTGGTCGTCCTGGCCACGAGCACGTCGTTCGGCGAGGTCACCGTCGTCGACCCGGCCACCGGCGCGGTCGATGTGCGGACGAAGCACGGCGAGTCCGACGTCGAGCTCTTCCGCCACGAGGAACGGGAATTCACCATCGGCGACGGCACCGTCGTCCACGGCTGGCTGCTGCGGGACCCGTCGCGATCCGGCGCCGCGCCACTGCTGCTCGACATCCACGGCGGACCGCACAACGCCTGGAACGGCGCGGCCGACTCGATCCACCTCTATCACCAGGAGCTCGTCGCACGAGGCTGGGCGGTGCTGCTGCTCAACCCGCGCGGCAGCGACGGCTACGGCGAGGACTTCTACACCGGCGCCGTCGGCGGTTGGGGCGTCGCCGACGCGGCCGATTTCCTCGAACCGCTGGACCACCTGGTCGCGGAAGGGATCGCCGACGCGGACCGGCTCGCCGTGGCGGGCTACAGCTACGGCGGGTTCATGACGTGCTACCTGACCAGCCGCGACGACCGCTTCGCCGCCGCTGTCGCCGGCGGTGTGGTCAGCGACCTCACCAGCATGGGAGGCACGTCGGACGCCGGGCACTACCTGGCCGTCGGCGAGCTCGGCGGTCCGGCTTGGGACAAGGCGAACGAGCGGTTCTCGCCGTTCGCCCGCGTCGCCGACGTGCGGACGCCGACGCTCGTCGTCCAAGGCGCGAACGACGACCGGTGCCCGGTCGGGCAGGCCGAGCAGTGGTTCGGGGCCCTGCGCGCCCGGGGTGTCCCGTCGCGGCTGGTGCTGTACCCGGACGCCTCGCACCTGTTCATCCTCGACGGGCCGCCGTCACAGCGTGTCGACTTCAACCGGCGCGTGCTCGAATGGGTCGAGCAGTACGCGGCGCCCGCGGACGGGGTGTCGCGAGTGCCGATCGAAGCGGCGCACTGGCGTCGCCGTCTGGCCGAGTTGGCGCGCAAGCACCGCGTTCCCGGTGCGGCGCTGGGGATCGCCCGGGTCGGGGATGACGCCGAGGTCTTGGCCTCCTACGGCGTGCTGAACACGACGACCGGAGTCGAGGTCACCGAAGACTCGGTGTTCCAGATCGGCTCGATCTCCAAGGTGTGGACCGCGACCGTGGTCATGCAACTGGTCGACGAAGGCCTTCTCGATCTCGACGCGCCGATCGCCGACGTCGTCCCCGAGCTGCGGCTCGCCGATCCGGACGTCGCCAAGCAGGTGACCATGCGGCATCTGCTGACGCACACCAGCGGGATCGACGGGGACGTCTTCACCGACACGGGCCGAGGCGACGACTGCCTCGAACGCTACGTCGAAATCCTCGACCAGGCGGCGCAGAACCATCCGCTCGGCGAGACCTTCTCCTACTGCAACTCGGGTTTCGTGCTCATGGGCCGGGTGATCGAGAAGCTCACCGGGCAGACGTGGGACGCCGCGATGCGGGAGAAGCTGTTCGCCCCGCTCGGACTCACCCACACCGTGACGCTGCCCGAGGAAGCACTGCTGCATCGCGCCGCCGTCGGGCACGTCGGTGGCGCGGACGAGGACCCGAAACCCGCGCCGGTCTGGGGACTGCCGCGGAACATGGGCCCGGCGGGCCTGATCACCGCGACCGCCAAGGACGTGCTCGGCTTCGCCCGCCTGCACCTGGCCGGCGGGCTCACCCCGTCCGGCGAGCGGATCCTGACCACGGCGTCCGCCACCGCGATGGCCGAGAAGCACGCCGACCTCCCCGACAAGCATTCCCTCGGTGATTCCTGGGGCCTCGGCTGGATCCGCGACGACTGGAGCGGACGGCGGATAATCGGCCACGACGGCAACACGATCGGGCAGTCGGCGTTCCTGCGGCTGCTGCCCGATCAGGGGCTCGCCGTCACGCTGCTCACCAACGGCGGCAACACCCGCGACCTGTTCGAGGAGCTGTACCGGGAGATCTTCGCGGAACTGGCGGACGTGGCGATGCCGCGACCGCTGACGCCGCCTTCGCCCCCGGTCACCGTCGACGGTTCGAGGCACGTCGGCGTCTACGAACGGGCCGGTGTGCTGATGGAGGTACTGTCCGAAAAGGACGGACTCCGCCTGCGGCAGACCGCCACGGGACCGCTGGCCGAGCTGATGCCGGAGAAGACGATGGAGTTCGACCTGGTCCCGGTGACCGATTCGCTCTACGTCTGCCGTGAGCCGGGCGCGCAGACCTGGATGCCGGTCACGTTCTACACGTTGCCGACAGGGGAGCCCTACATGCACCACGGGGTGCGCGCGACGCCGAAGGTGTCCTGAAAGCACTCGGCCCGCCCGGACTTGCGGGCGGGCCGAGGCGGTTCAGGCCCTGCGCCGTGCGATGTAGCGGACGATCAGCAGCACGATGCACACGACCGAGATGCCGCCCGCGATCATGCGGAACGTCCAGTCCAGCCCCGCGAACTGGCCGATCGAGTTGGTGGCCGCGCTGACGAGGAGGACCAGCCAGAGGGTGGCGGTGACCATCATGCCGCCGGCGTTTTTGGTGTCGTTCATGGGGAAGACGCTATGGTTCGGCGGATCGGGGGACCAGGGGAGTGGCCCCCGTCGTGGGGTGGTGCCAGCGCTACCCCGCCTGCCTCGTGAGTGGCAATGACGGTTCTAACCGTCCTTACCACTCACGAGGCTTTCAGCCTTTACCGCCCAGGTAGGCCAGCACCGCCAAGACCCGCCGATGCCCGCTGTCCTCCGGCAACCCGAGCTTCGCGAAGATGTTCCGGATGTGCTTGTGCACCGCGCCGTCGCTCACCACCAGCAGTTCGGCGATGGTCGTGTTGTTGTAGCCCTCCGCCATCAGCCCGAGCACCTCGCGTTCCCGCGCGGTCAGCCCTTCGAGCGGATCGGTCGCGCGGCGGTGCGCCATCAGCTGGGTGATCACCTCGGGATCCATGGCCGTCCCGCCCTTGACGACCCGGTCCAGCGCGTCGAGGAACTTCTCGACCTTCCCGACCCGCTCTTTGAGCAGATACCCGACAGCACCCTTGCCGTCGGCCAGCAGTTCCGCCGCGTAGCTGGTTTCGACGTGTGCGGACAGCACGAGCACGGGCAGCCCGGGGTACAGCTTCCGCGCCTTGACGGCGGAACGGAGGCCTTCGTCGGTGTGGGTCGGCGGCAGCCGGACGTCGGTGATCACCGCGTCGGGCCGGTCCTTGGTGACCAGTTCGAGGAACTCGTCCACGTCGTCCACCGCGGCGGCGACGTCGATGCCCGAGGTGTTCAGCAGCATCACCAGGCCTTCGCGCAGTAGCGCGTCGTCCTCGACGATCACGACCCGCATGGCAACTCCACTTTCAGTACGGTCGGCCCACCGGCGGGGCTCGACAGTTTCAAGGTCCCGTCGAAGGCCTCGGCCCGCTTGCGGATCCCGGACAGGCCGCTGCCGCCGGATTCGTCGGCGCCGCCGTGGCCGTCGTCGCGGATTTCGATGAGCAGGGTGTCGGCGGTGCCGTCGAGAGTGATCCAGGCGTGTTCGGCGCCGGAATGCTTGGTGATGTTGGCCAGCATCTCGGCGACGACGAAATAGGCGGCCGCTTCGACGGCGGCGGGACGGCGGCTGCGGCTGCGAACGTCCACAGTGCACGGAACCGGGCAGCGGTCGGCCAGCGCGGTGACGGCGCCGTCGAGGCCGCGGTCGGTCAGCAGCGGCGGATGGATGCTGCGCACGACGGTGCGGAGTTCGGCGAGAGCGCCGGTCGCGGTGTCCTGGGCCTTGCCGAGCAGCTCCCGCGCCCGCCGCGGATCCTTGTCGAAGAGCGAATCGGCGATCCCCAGCTGCAGCACCACCGCGGCGATCCGCGCCTGGGTCCCGTCGTGCAGGTCGCGTTCGAGGCGGCGGAGTTCGGCGCCGTGGGCCTCCAGCGCGGCGGCCCGCGACGCGGCCAGTTCGACGACGCGGTCGGTCAGCACCACTCCCGGCGCCGGCGCGAGCAGCCTGCGCGCGATGGAGGCCTGCCAGCGGGCCACGCGGGGGTACAGGAAGATCAGCGCGATCATGCCGGCCCCGGTGATCGCGCTGAGCGCTGCCAGCGGCCACGACGTGACCACGAACCCGAGGGAGCTTTCCACTCCGCCGGGGAACGCCGGCCAGATGAACGCCGTGACGATCTGCCGGAGCCCGCCGAGCGGCAGGGCGATGGCGAAGATGCCGATGACGAAACCGGTGGCGCCGTGGAAGAGGAGCCAGCCCAGATCGCGCCGTGAGGCCGGGTCGGTCACCGGGTTCCCGGACCGGTACGGCTCGGGTATCGGCTCGTCCAGCAGCCGGGCCGCCCGCCGTCGTTCGAAGCCGACCGGACGCCGGATCAGCTGGAGCGCGATGGGCAACGCCGGGATCCCGACGCCGAACGGGCACATCAGCAGCACGAACAGCATGCCGACGAGGACGAACCAGGCGAGCATGGAGGAGGCCGCGCCGACCGCGAGGTACCGGGTCGCGGACCAACAGGACCGGAGCCGGGTGATCACCCCGTCAGTCTTTCATCCGGCCTTCGGCGGCCTCGGAGCGGAGCGCGTGAAGGCCGGCTTTGCGATACTCGGGCCATGATTTTGATCGTCCTCAAAGCACAGATCCGTCCCGAGAAGCGCACCGAATGGCTCGCCGGTATCGAGCGCTACACGCAGGAGGTGCGCAGCGAACCAGGCAACATTTCGTTCGACTACTACCAGAACGCCGGTGACGAGAACGAATTCGTCATCGTCGAGGTCTTCGCCGACAGCGCCGCCGGTGACGCGCACGTCGCCACGCGGCACGCCCAGGAGTTCTTCCCGTTCATGGCGACCGTCGTCGCCGAGAAGCCCCGGATCAACTACCAGAACCTCGACGGCGACGCGTGGTCGGAGATGGCCGAGGTCACGCCGGTCGACTAGCCGCCTCCTTGGCGGTGCGGTCGATGATGGCGGCCAGTGTCGTGGCCGCCTCTTCGGGGACCCAGTGGCTGACGCCGGTCAGGACTTCGAGCCGGTAGGCGGCGTCGACGTACTGGCCGGCGAGTTCGGCGCTGCGCCGGGACAGGGCGGTGTCGCCGTCGCTCCAGACGTGGGTGGTCGGCACGGTGACCCGGGCACGGAGGGCGGCCGGGTGCTGGAAGAGCATCGCGCGGTACCAGTTCAGTCCGCCGGTGAGGGCTCCGCCGCGGACGATGTCCTGACGGACCCGGTCGATTTGGGCGGCGGTCATGCCGGTGCTGGCCAGCGTGCGTTCCAGCACGCGTGGCCGGCTCCGCATGGCGAGTTCGGGCAGCCAGGGGAGCTGGAACAGGAACATGTAGTAGGACCGGACGAGCTGGTCGCTGCCGAGCATCGCGCGGAGGAACGCCCCGGGATGCGGGACCGACACGGTGGTCAGCGACCTGACCAGATCCGGTCGTCGTGCCGCCGTCGACCAGGCGGCGACGGCACCCCAGTCGTGCCCGACGAGGTGGACCGGCCCGGAGCCGAGGGTCTCGATGAGGGCGACGGTGTCGGCCACGAGGCGGCCGGACCGGTAGGCGAAGCGGCCTCGCGGGCGGGCGCGGAGTGAATAGCCGCGCTGGTCGGGCACGATCGTGCGGTATCCCCGCTGGTGGAGCAGGGCGGCGGTGTCGGCCCAGGAGCTGCCGGTCTGCGGGAAACCGTGCAGCAGGACGACGACGTCGCCGTCGAGCGGGCCGGTGTCCCGGACGTCGAAGATGAGTCCGTCGTGGTCGAAAGTGGCGATGCGGCGGGGTGCGGGCATGGGCGGGTTTCCCCTTCTTTCGTGGACTGCTTCTATATGTTACCTTGAGTAACAGTGAATCGCGGTAACAGGTAGCCGCGCACTCTGTCGACGTCGTCAGGGAGGTCCGTATGACCAGCACCGATGTGCCACGAACGGCCGGGGCAGGCCGCCACGAGACCGCGCAGCGGCTCCTCGATTCCTCGGCGATGCTGTCCTACGACCCGGCCACCGAGGTGGACTGGGAGACGCCGCTGGACAAGGACTTCCACGGGGCCAGCCCGGAGTGGAGCACCCTCTACGGCACGAGCTACTGGGCCGAGATGAGCCCGGAGCAGCAGAAGGAGCTCACGCGCCAGGAAGCCGCTTCGGTGGCGAGCACCGGCATCTGGTTCGAGATGATCCTGCAGCAGATGGTGCTGCGTGACTTCTACGCCAAGGACCCGACCGATCCGGCGTTCCAGTGGGCGCTGACCGAGATCGCCGACGAATGCCGTCACTCGATCATGTTCGCCCGCGGCGCGGCGAAGCTCGGCGCGCCGCCGTACCGCCCGCGCAAGCTCGCCGTCGAACTCGGCCGGGTCTTCAAGGCGACGGCCAGCGGAGAAGCGGCGTACGCGGCGATCCTCGTCGCCGAAGAGGTCCTCGACGTCATGCAGCGCGACTGGATGCGTGACGAGCGGGTGGTCCCGTTCGTGCGCACCATCAACAACATCCACGTGGTCGAAGAGTCCCGGCACATGAAGTTCGCCAGGGAGGAGACGCGTGAGCAGTTGGAGGGCGCGGGCTTCGTGCGCCGCCGGATCGACGCGCTGGTCATCGCGATCGCTTCGTACTTCATCGTCAGCAGCATGATCAACCGCGACGTCTACAAGCACGCGGGGCTCGACACCAAGCGTGCCTTGCGCGAGGCGAAGGCCAACGAGCACCACAAGTCGATGATGCGGTCCAGCTGCGCAGGGCTGATGGAGTTCCTCGGCTCGTGCGGTCTGCTCACCCGCCCCGCGCTGGTGTTCTACAAGCGGGCGAACCTGATCTGACATGGCCTTCGCGATCACCCAGACCTGCTGCAACGACGCCACCTGTGTGTCGGTCTGCCCGGTCAACTGCATCCACCCGACGCCGGACGAGCCCGATTTCGGCACCACCGAGATGCTCTACGTCGATCCTGCCACGTGCATCGACTGCGGCGCCTGCGCGGACGCGTGCCCGGTGGACGCCATCTTCCCGGCGGATCTGCTGACCGGACCACTGCAGGTCTACGCGGGAATCAACGCGGCCTTCTATGCCGACCGCGAGCCCGCCGCCTCGGTGGATCCGGCGCCGAACTTCCACCGATGGGGCCCGCCGACGTTCGACCGGGCCATCCCGAGCGACTTCGCGCCGCCGGACGTCGCCGTCGTCGGCACCGGCCCGGCCGGTATGTACGCGGTGGAGGACCTCCTTCTCCACACGAACGCGCGGGTCACGCTCATCGACCGGCTGCCGGTCGCGGGCGGGCTCGTCCGCTACGGCGTCGCCCCGGACCACCCCGCCACGAAGCGGATCGGCGAGACCTTCTCGCGTTTCCACGAGCATCCGCGGCTGCGGATGCGGCTGGGCACCGAGATCGGCCGCGACGTGTCGGTGGACGAGCTGGCCGAGCGGCACGACGCCGTCGTCTACGCGGTCGGTGCCTTGTCCGCGCGCCGCCTCGGCCTGGACGGCGAGGATCTGCCCGGCAGCATCGCCGCGACCACCGTCGTCGCCTGGTACAACGGTCATCCGGACGTGCCCGCGGACGCGGTGGACCTGTCCGCGGAACGTGTCGTCCTGGTGGGCACCGGCAACGTCGCGCTGGACGTGGCCAGGATCCTCACCGCCGACCCCGACGACCTCGCCGGGACGACGATCGCCCCGCACGCGCTGGAACGCTTGCGTACCAGCAAGATCCGCGAGGTCGTCCTGCTCGCCCGGCGCGGACCGGAGGACGCCGCGTACACGTCGCCGGAGCTGCTCGCGCTGGCGGGACGTCCTGGGGTGCCGCTCATCGTCGATGACGCCGACCCTCGCACTACGGCCGCGATCGACGCGGGTACCGGCAAAGCGGCGCTGCTGCGCGAAGCCGGTCGTGAGACCGTCGATTGGACCGTTCCGCCGCGTTCGGACGCCCGCCGGATCGTCCTGAGGTTCCACTCCGCGCCCACCGAGATCGTCGGCGACACGCAGGTACGCGGCCTGCGTGTCACGGGACAGGACGGGCCGGTGGAGATCGCCGCCGGTCAGGTCGTCCGCGCTGTCGGCTATCGAGGTGTCCCGGTGCCGGGGCTGCCGTTCGACGACGGCCGCGGCACGATTCCGAACACCGCCGGTCGCGTGGACGGGCTCAATGGCGCGTACGTGGTCGGCTGGATCAAACGGGGTCCGTCGGGCGGGATCGGCGCCAACCGCACTTGTGCGCGGGAAACCGTGGCGACGCTGCTGGAGGACATCATCTCCGGCGCGCTCCCGGTGCGGGCGCGGCGATCGCCGGTGGCCGCGTTGGCGGCACGGTTCCGCGGGAAATGACGCGAAAGTCCGTGAAGGCCTCCTTGAGGGACTCTGGTTCCCTCAAGGAGGCCTTCACGGACTGGGAACACAGGCGCGGCGTGATCGAAGGCGTAACTCGCGTGATCAGGCACGTAACTCGCGTGATTGGAGGCGGCACTCGGTGTTCCGCCGCTGATCACGTGAGTTACGCCTTCAATCACGCGAGTTACGGCTTCGATCACGTGAGTTACGCGAGTGGCGGACTTGGCGGTCTGGAGGCCTGACCGGGTCCGACAAGCATCGCTCGACTTCTGGCGGAATCGGCCACATCATGGGCGGATGGATCCGCTCGATCTCCGTATCATCGGAGCGCTGCAGGTGGACGGCCGGGCGTCCTGGCGGCGTATCGCCGAAGCGCTCGGCGCTCCGGAACGGACCGTGGCCCGGCGCGGGGTGCGGTTGCTGGAAACCGGGGTCGTCACGGTGATCGCGGTGACGCCCTACGGCGTGCCGATGCTGGTGCGTGCCAAATGCACCGCCGGGCTCGCCAGGACGGCCGCGACCGCGCTGGCCCGCCGCGCCGAGGCGAGCTTCTGCTACCTGCTCACCGGGCAGGCCGAGGTCGCCGCGGAGGTGCGCTGCTCGCGCGAGCGGCTCGCGGCCTACCTGTCGGAGGACATCGCCACGACCCCGGGGCTGCACGAGATCACCGCGGATCCCATCACGAAGTACTACCGGACCGTGCACGAATGGCAGCCGGGGATCCTGACCGCGGCGGAAGTGGCCGAGTTGAGCGAACTTCCCCAACTGACCCCGCAACCGCGGCATCCGGACGGTCACGCGTTCACCCCGGACGAACACGCGCTCGTCCGGGCGTTGCGCGAGGACGGCAGGCGGACCCACGAGGAACTCGCCAGGCTGGTCGGGGTGTCGGAGTCGACGGTGCGCCGCCGGGTGGAGTCGCTGCGCCGGAGCGGGGAGATGTTCATCCGCGCCGTCGTCGAACCGGCGGTACTCGGCCTGCCGATCGAGGCCTTGCTGTGGATCCGCAGCCGTCCGTCCGATGTGGACGAACTCGGCCGGGAGCTGCTCGCCTCGCCGTATGTCCGGTATGCCGCGGCGACGATGGGCGAGCATCAGCTGATGGCCGACGTGACACTGCCCGATTTCGAGACCCTGCACCGGTTCGTCGCCGAATCGGACTGGGCGCTGCGCGCGGTTTCCGTGCACACCGGGCTCGTGACGAAGGGATTGAAGCGGAGCGGCGTGCCGGCACCCGAGCTACGGGGCTGAGGCCGGGCGCTTGAGCCGGACCGGCAGCGATCGATGGCCGTTGGAGATGAACGAGTCGAGATGCCGTAAAGCGTCCGGCGACGCGAGGGTCATGTCCGGGAAACGCTCGAACAGCGCCGGAAGGGCGATCGCCGCCTCCAGCCGGGCGAGCGGCGCGCCGATGCAGAAGTGCGCTCCGAAGCCGAAAGCGATGTGCGCCTTGTCGGTACGCGTGACGTCGAACGCGTCGGCGTCGTCCCCGTGCATTGCCGGGTCCCGGCCGGCGGCGGCGTAGCCCGCCAGGATCGCGTCGCCCCGCCGGATGACCACATCGGCGACGGCGATGTCCTCGACGGCGTAGCGCAACGGCAGGTTCGCCACGGGAGCTTGCCAGCGCAGGGTTTCCTCGATCGCGTCGGTCCAGGAGACCTGCCCGGCGCGGAGCAGCGCGAGCTGATCGGGATGGCTCAGCAACGCGGTGATGGCCTGGTCGAGGAGATTCACGGTGGTTTCGTGACCGGCCGAGATGAACAGGATGAGGGTGTCGATCAATTCGGTTTCGTCCAGCCGCGCGCCGTCGGCCTGCGCGTTGATGAGCGCGGTGGTGAGGTCCTCGCCGGGGTTCTCCCGTTTGACGGCGACGAGTTCGGTGAAGATCGAGTGGATGTCCTGGTACGCGGCCAGCATCGCCTCTTGGCTCGCCGAGGTCCGGAAGAAGACGTCGACCGAGTGACGCAGCCTGCCGCGAGCCGAATCCGGTACGCCGAACAGGTGGCAGATCACTTCGATGGGCACCGGATAGGCGAAGTTCTCCCGCAGATCGACGGGTTCGTCCGCGGGCAGGGTCGCGAGCCCGTCCAGCAGATCGGTGACGATCCGGGTGATCCAGGGCTCCAGCGTGGCGATCCTGCGCGCCGTGAAAGCCTGTGTCACGAGCGAGCGGAGCCGTTTGTGGTCGGCGCCGTAAGCGGTGAACATGTTCCGCACGGAGACCCAGACCAGCAACGGCCAGTCCGCGCTGACCTCGGCCAGCGCCGGCCAGTGCTGCCGGGCGTCCTTGGACACACGCGGGTCGCCGAGCAGGTCACGCAGGAGTTCGTAGCCGGTCACCGACCAGGCCACGACACCGCCCGGCAACTCGACTCGGGTGATCGGGCCTCGTTCGCGAAGCCGTTCGTTCTCGGCGTGGATGTCTTGGCCGTTCGGATCCAGAACCAGGGGACGCGTCACCGGGGATCACCCTTTCTCGGCGGAGCGGACCGGGTCCAGCGTGCCAGCGACGCCCGCCGCCCGGCTATTCGCCAAACGGTGGTCGCTCAGTACAGCTCGATGACGAGCCGGTCGGTCAGCGCGCGTGAGACGCACAGCGCCATTTGGCCTTCACGGTCGGCGGCGGTCAGGCAGTTGTCCCGATGGTCCGGGGTGCCTTCGAGCACGCCGGACACGCACGAGCCGCAAATGCCTTCCTCGCAGGACTTGAACACCTCGATGCCGTTGTCTTCGAGCACCGCCAGGATCGATTTCCCGGCCGGTACCTCGAATTCCTCGCCGGTGTCGAGTTCGACGGTGAGGGGACGGTCGCCGGAGGTGTCCACTTCGGCGGCTTCGAAATGTTCGACGTGCACGTGGTCCGCGCCGACGACCGGGCCGAGCACGTCGCCGACCTGACGCATGAAACCGTCGGGGCCACAGGTGTAGACGTGGGCCGACGGGGTCAGGTCCTCGGCGATCGACCGCAGTACGGCGGGATGTTCGCCGCGCGGGACACCGAAATGCGGCCGGATCCGGTCGGCGAACTCGACCCGTTCTTCGAGAAGTTCCACGAACGCCGCGGTTTCCCGCGAGCGCGCGAAGTAGTGCAGCTCGAATTCGCTGCCCCAGGTGTAGAGCTCGTAGGCCATCGAGAGCAGCGGCGTGATGCCGATACCACCGGCGACGAGGACGTGCCGGTCCGCGTCCTCGGCGACGGTCAGCAGATTGCGCGGCTCGCTGATCTTGAGGTGATCGCCGACCGAGACCTGATGCATCGCCGCGGATCCGCCCCGCGAATTCGGTTCCCGTTTGACCGCGATCAGGATCGAACGCGGATCGTCGGGGGCGCCGCACAACGAATACTGCCGCAACACCCCCGTCGGACCGACCACGTCGACGTGCGCCCCCGCCCGGTACCGGACGCGCAGCGGCTCGTCGTCCTGCCGGACCAGCCGCAGGGTACGGATCTCCGGTGTCTCCTCGGTGATTTCGACGACGCGGAAGAGGACGTTCGTCATCCAGGTGCCTCCAGGTCAGCGCATGAACAGGCCGCCGTTCGCGTCCCAGCAGGCGCCGGTGACGGAGGCGGCTTCGGGGGAGGCGAGCAACGCCACCATCTCGGCGATGAACGTCATGCTGCCCAGCCGCCCCACCGGGATCCCGGCCTTCAGGCGGTCGAGGTTCTCCTCGCCGACGATCCGGTGGACCATGGGGCTGTCCTGCGGTCCGGGGGAGACCGCGTTCACCGTGACCCCGCGTGCGGCGAGCTCGCGGGCGAACACCTTGGTCGCCGTCAGGATCGCGCCCTTGGAGGACGCGTAGTGCCCGCCGGTCGAGGTTCCGCCGTTCTGCCCGGCCAGGGATGCCAGGTTGACGATCCGGCCGTACCCGGCTTCGGCCATATGCGCGCCGAACAGCTGACAGGCGTGGAAGGTGCCGTTGAAGTTCACCGCCATCACCTCGTCGAGCTCCTGCGGCGTGATCTCCAGCAACGGCCGTGCCTGGGTGCGGGCGGCGTTGTTGACCAGCACCTGGACCCCGCCGAAGTCGCCGAGCACCGACGCGAGCAACTGATCGATGTCCGGGCGGCTGGCGACGTCGACGCGGTAGCTCTGGGCGTGCGCCCCGGTCCGGTCCAGTTCGGTCGCGAGCCGTTTCGCGGCCGCCTCGTCGAGGTCGGCGATCGCCACCCGGTGGCCGCCGCCGTGCAGACGCCGGACGATCCGCTCGCCCAGCCCGGTCGCCCCGCCGGTGACCACGGCGACCGGCGCGGAGCCGCTCACAGCAGGAATCCCGCGGCGGGAACGGCTTCGTCGGCGTCGACCAGCCGGACGACCTTGCGGGCGAAGCGGTCTTCGTCGCCACTGGCGCCGAGGCGGACGACGTAGTCGACGTCCGCGGCCCAGAGGTCGTGGCGGCCGCGTTTGTAGGCCACGATGATCTGAGCGGCCTTGAGCGTGACCGACCGGTCGTCGACGTCGGTGGGGACGAAACGCGAGACGGTCCGCACGGTGATCGCCGAATCCACCGCGGCGATCGCGTAGCCCTCGGTCATCCGCCGCACGCGCAACCCCCGCATCCGGGCGTCGTCGTGGACCATGTTGAGGACGTCGTCGAAGTCCTCGGCGTCGCGTTCGATCGGGATGATGTACATCGCGTCTTCGGCGTAAAGCCCTTGCCAGGTCTCGTAATCCTTGGCGTCCAGTAGCGCGGCCTCGCGCCAGGCCAGCTCGATCGCGCGGACCACCCGCGGATCGGTGAGAGTCTCAGTCATCGCTCATCATCCGCTTCCATTGGGCGTACGCCGCCCGCATTCCGGTCTCGTCGGTGACGTGGCTGGTCGGCCAGCCCTCGGCGGAGGGCTTCTCGCGGCCAAGGCCGCGGTTGACCATGATCGGCAGCTCGGGTGCGCCCTGGGCGCCGCGCTGCACGCGGTCCCAGCCCTCGGAGTCGTCCGGCGTGCCGAACCCGAACGGGCCCTGGAAATGTTCGTGGGCGCGCAGCCGCTCCCGGTTGACCGGCCCGACGATCTCGGCCGGGCCGTCGCTGCCGAGGGCGACGTGCTCGATGACGGTCTCGTCGACGCTGATCGGCCGCAGCACCCGGAAGAACGAGATCGACATCGACACGTTCGGGAACAGATTGAGGTTGAAGCCCGTGCCGTGCACGGCACGGAC
>Ga0307518_10000212_pt1 | contig 44023 bp, 37 predicted proteins | sample 25_EM_MG_FD_203889 | JGI IMG/M metagenome (GOLD analysis project Ga0307518, IMG submission 203889) | Populus trichocarpa ectomycorrhiza microbial communities from riparian zone in the Pacific Northwest, United States - 25_EM | ecosystem: Host-associated > Plants > Roots > Unclassified | place... | reverse complement strand
TGGAGCGAGCAGGAGGATCCGGCCGGCCGAATCCACCGCCCGCTCACCCGCCACCGCGGCGTCCACCGTCGCGGCGATGACCACCAGGCGGGTACCCGCCCGGCGATCGGCGTATCCGGCACCGCGGACCGGACGTGGCCGCTCGGTGACCACCACCCTCGTGGTGGCGTCGCTCCCCCGTGCGGCGGCGGCACGGAGGTCGTCGTGCTCGGCGGCCCGGATCCGCAGCGCCACCGGGCCGGCGGTGAGCACGCCGAGGACCGCCAGTGCACCCAGGCCCGCCACCCACCGGGACGCCGTCCGGCGGGCACGGACACCGGCGACGATCGCGAGCACCACGGCGGCCGCACCGCAGAGCATCGTGATCCACCATCCGGCGAGCAGCCCGGAAAGAGTGCCGAGCCAGGCCGTCGCCGCGGCCGGTAACAGCCGCAGGTCCTGACCTCGCCACGACGCGGTGTCCACCTCGGACGGATCGGCGGACGGGTTCATCCGACGGACACCACTTCCCGGAGCTTTCGGTACTTGCTTTCGCCGATCCCTTCTACGTCACGGAGTTGCTCGACGGTGGTGAACCCGCCGTGCCCGGACCGCCAGTCGACGATGCGTTTCGCCATCACCTCGCCGACTCCGGGCAGCGTGTCGAGTTGCTCGGCCGTGGCCGTGTTCAGGTCGAGCTTCCCCGCCGGTGCCGCCGTTCCGGCCGCGGCCGGAACGGGGACACCGACGGCCACCTGCTCACCGTCGGTGAGCCGCCGGGCCAGATTCACTCCGGTCAGATCCGTTCCGGGCTGTGCCCCACCGGCCGCCGTGAGGGCATCGGCGACCCGTGCGCCCGGAGGGATCGTGACCAGGCCGGGTCTGAGTACCCGGCCGACGACGCTGACCACCAGAGGCGCTTTGCCCGCCGCGGCGGGGACGTCTCCGGCGGCCTTCGCCGACGGCAGGGGCGGCACGGTCTCCGCCCCTGGCCGGTGTCCGAACAAGGCGATCGCTCCGGCCACGATCACGGCCACCGCGATCAGCACGGCCACCACGGCGAACCACCGCCGGTTCACCGGAATCCCGTCCGCCGTGAACCGGGCGGGCACCCAGCGGCGTACGAGCCTGCCCGCGGGCGGGCCCTGGGTGGGCGACGACAGCTGCGCGGCCAGCCACGCCAGCCTGGCGTTGACGGAGGGACCCGGTGACCGGGCGGTTTGGTCGAACACGTGAACGACGCTACGGAGCGGGGGCGGCGGGCGGCAGTGGAGAATCCCGAGGCTGTGGACAAGTGGGGTGTTGTGGACAACTCGGCCGCGGCCGAGGCCGGGTCACCGACTCCGTCAGGGCCGTATGGGACGCTGGCGGGTTTCCCTAACCCGCTCGCTGGATCACCACACCGAGCACACCGGGTCCGGTGTGGGCCCCGATGACGGCGCCGATTTCCGAGACCACGCACCCTTCCGGGCAGTCGATGGACTCCTCGAGCCGGTTGGCCAGTTCGACGGCTCGCTCAGGCGAAGCCAGATGGTGGACGGCTATGTCGGCGAGCCCGCCTTCGGCCGCCTTCACGGCGAGTTCGACCAGCCGCGCCACCGCGCGATTCATCGTCCGCACCTTCTCCAGCGGCTGGATCCGGCCTTCGGACATGTGGAGCACCGGTTTCACCGCGAGTGCCGTACCGAGCAGGGCGGCCGCCGGGCCGATCCGTCCGCCGCGACGCAGGTATTCGAGGGTCTCGACGGCGAACAGGGTCTCCGAGCGGCTCACCGCGTCGACCGCGGCCGCCTCGACTTCGGCCGGGTCCGCTCCGTTCGCGGCGGCACCAGCCGCGCGCAGGGCGGCGAACCCGAGCCCCATCGCGGTGCTGCGCGAATCGACCACGCGCACCTTGTCCGGTCCGACCTCCTGGGCCGCGAGCACCGCCGCCTCCCAGGTCCCCGACAGTTCCCGGGACAGATGGACCGACACGACGGCGTCCGCGCCCTCGGCCAGCGCCGCCCGGAACTCCTTCACGAACTCGGCGGGCGTGGGCCGGGAGGTCGTCACCAGGCTGCGTTTGCCGAGCGCCTCGGCCAGGGCCGCGGGCCCCATCTCGACGCCGTCGAGGAACACGACGCCGTCCACGAGGACATGCAACGGGACCACCCGGATCCCGTTCCGTTCGGCGAAGCCTTCCGGCAGGTGGGCGGTGGAATCCGTGACTACGGCGACCGACACGGCAGCCAGCCTACGTTGCCGCGGGGCGGAGCACCGGGGCCATCAGGCGGGCCATTTCCGCGCCGACGGCGGCATGTCCTTCCCACCCCCAGTGCATCCCGTCCGGATTGCCCCGCCCGCTCAGCACGTGGTCGCCGACGACGGCTCCGAGATCCAGCAGCGGGACGTCCACACGACGACCCCACGCGGCGAGGGCGGCGGCGGCACCGGCGCGGGCGGTGTGCACGCGGCCGTAGGCGTCGGACCGGTGGACGGACGGCAGGATGCCGAAGATCGGCAGGTCCGGTCGCAGCGCCCGTAAGGCCCCGACAGCGGTGTCGAGGTACTGGACCGTGAGCTTCGACGGCAGGACCGCCGGACGTCCTCGAAGAGCGACCGCGAGCCGCGGCTGGGCGGCGAGGTAGGCCTTGCGCGCCACTCGCCGCAGCGGGTCGGGCCGCAGGTACCGCAGGCCTATACGCAGGTAGGTGGGCAGCGGCGAGGGCAGCGTGTCCATGCTTCCGACGGCCAGAACGACGGCGTCGACGTGATGGAGATCGGCCCAGACGCGCGGATCACCGATCAGCGACCACCAGGCGTCACGGGCGTTCCAGCCGAACCCGGCGACGAGGTCCGCGTCGCCACCGAGTGCTTCGGCGGCGACGTTGGGCCACAGACGCGCGTCGTCGGCGGCGTGCGGGCCGTCCGGGCCGTGAAAGCTCAGGGAATCGCCGAACACGAGCAGGCGCGGGGCCATGGATCAGCCGGTGATTCCCGCGTTGTAGGCGGCCAAGCGCCAGTTTCCGTCGCGCCGGGTCAGCTCGACCCAGTGGCAGTTCGCGATCCCGCCCAGCGACGGCCAGGAGGCGACCGGCAGGCCGAGCAGTTTCGCGGTCAGCGCGATGATCAGGCCGCCGTGCGTGGCCAGCAGTACCGCGTCGCCGGCGTCGGAATTGGCCTGATCCAGGTCCGCGACGACCTCCAGCGCGCGTGCGGCGACGTCGACCCGTGACTCGCCACCGGGCGGCGCCCAGGTCGCGTCGACGCGCCAGCGGGCACGTTCGCCGGGGTACGCCTCGTCGACCTGCTGGCCGGTGAAGCCCTGCCATTCACCCAGATGGGTTTCCCGGAGGCGTTTGTCGATGCGCAGCGGGACGCCGATGGCCTCGGTGAGCACCGTGGCCGTGTCGGTCGCGCGGCGCAGGTCCGAGGCGATCACCAGATCCGGCGAGAACCGGGCGAGCGCGGGCACGGCGAACCTGGCCTGGTTCCAGCCGACCTGGGTCAGCGCGGAGTCCAGATGCCCCTGCATCCGGCCCGCCGCGTTGTAATCGGTCTCGCCGTGGCGCCAGAGCACCAGCCGCCGCGGGCTCACGAGGCGCCTTGCGCGTCGGCGGGGTCCTCCTCGGCTGGGTCCTGCTGATCCGGCGCTACCAGACCGGCGACCTCGATCCGCGGGCAGTCCTTCCAGAGCCGCTCGAGACCGTAGAAGGAGCGTTCCTCCTGGTGCTGGACGTGGATGACGACGTCGACGTAGTCCAGCAGGACCCAACGGCCCTCGCGGGCGCCTTCACGGCGGACGGGCTTGTGCCCGCCGATCCGCAGCTGCTCCTCGACGTTGTCGACGATGGCGCCGACCTGGCGCTCGTTCGGCGCGGACGCGATGACGAAGGCGTCGGTGATGACCAGCTGGTCGGACACGTCCAGCACGACCACGTCGCTCGCCTTCTTGTCCGCCGCCGCATGGGCGGCCGCTACGGCCAGCTCTCGTGCCTCGGACGTGGCTGTCACAGTTCTCCTCAAACAGATGGCTTTACTCGCGGGTGCGCCCGACGAGGGTACCCGGTGGGGAACCTTGGTCTTTGCGATAGAGGTCCTTTTTGGCGATGTAGCGCACAACGCCGTCGGGGACGAGGTACCAGACGGGCTCCCCGCCTTCGACCCGCTCGCGGCACGCGGTGGACGAGATCGCCATCGCGGTCACCTCGACCAGGCTCACCTTCCCGCTCGGCAGATGCTGCGAGTTGAGGCGGTAACCCGGCCTGGTGACACCGATGAAATGCGCGAGGTCGAACAGCTCGTCGGCGTTGCGCCAGGTGAGGATCTGCTCGAGCGCGTCCGCGCCGGTGATGAAGAACAGCTGGTCGTCCGGATACTCCGCGCGCAGGTCGCGCAGGGTGTCGACGGTGTAGGTCTGCCCGACGCGGTCGATGTCGACGCGGCTGACCGAGAAGACGGGGTTGGACGCCGTCGCGATCACCGTCATCAGATAGCGGTCCTCGGCGCGGGTGACCACCCTGTCGGACTTCTGCCACGGCTGACCGGTGGGCACGAAGATGACCTCGTCGAGCGCGAACCGCGACTGGACCTCACTGGCCGCGACGAGGTGCCCGTGGTGAATGGGGTCGAACGTGCCGCCCATGACCCCGATCCTGCGTGGTGACATGGGTCGTGAGCCTATACAGCGCGCGAGGCTTCACGCTCGGGTCGCCGGACCCACCGACCAGGCGTGATCTGGATCACATTACAGTCGGTTCCATGGATGAACGGTCCGTTCACGACTTCCCGGTCGCGACTTCGTCGGTGGCATGGGGTAGAGGTGGGGACGTGGACACATCGACTCTCCGGGATCGCGCCGAGACCCTCCTCCAGTCGCTGGCGGGTGAGGGCGCCCGGCTGCGTGACGACCAGTGGACGGCCATCGAGGCGCTGGTCGCGCACCGCCGTCGCGCGCTCGTCGTGCAACGCACCGGCTGGGGGAAGTCCGCGGTGTACTTCCTGGCCACCGCGTTGCTGCGGGAGCGGGGCAGCGGCCCGACCGTGATCATCTCGCCGCTGCTCGCGCTGATGCGCAACCAGATCTCCGCGGCGGCGAGGGCGGGTATCCACGCGGCGACGATGAACTCCGCGAACCCGCAGGAGTGGGATCAGGTCCAGGCCGCCATCGCGGCGGGCGAGGTCGATGTCCTGCTGGTCAGCCCGGAGCGGCTCAACAACCCGGACTTCCGGGACACCGTCCTGCCGAAGCTGACCGCGAGCGCTGGCCTGCTCGTGGTCGACGAGGCGCATTGCATCTCGGACTGGGGCCACGACTTCCGGCCGGACTACCGTCGGCTGCGGACGCTGCTGAAGGACCTTCCCGACGGCGTCCCGGTGCTCGCCACCACCGCGACCGCGAACGACCGCGTGGCGACCGACGTCGCCGAGCAGCTCGGCATCGGCAACGGGGGCGACACCCTCGTCCTGCGCGGCAGCCTGGACCGCGAAAGCCTGCACCTGTCGGTGGCCAAGCTCCCGACGTCGCAGGCCCGGCTCGCCTGGCTGGCCGAGCATCTGGAGGAACTGCCGGGCTCCGGCATCATCTACACGCTCACCGTCGCCGCGGCCCACGACGTGGCGGGCTTGCTGACCGAACGCGGCTATCCGGTCGCCGCCTACACCGGGAAGACCGATCCCGCGGACCGCCAGGCGGCCGAAGACGATCTGTTGAACAACAACGTCAAGGCACTCGTGGCCACTTCGGCGCTGGGCATGGGGTTCGACAAGCCGGATCTGGGCTTCGTGGTCCACCTCGGGGCTCCCTCCTCCCCCATCGCGTACTACCAGCAGGTCGGCCGTGCCGGACGTGGTGTCGATCGCGCCGAAGTGATCCTGTTGCCGGGCCACGAGGACAAGGACATCTGGGCGTACTTCGGCTCGCTCGCGTTCCCGGACGAACTGCGGGTGACCCAGGTGCTCAACGCGCTGGCGTACGCGGACCGTCCACTGTCGACACCCGCGCTCGAACCGTTCGTCGAGCTGTCCCGCTCCCGGCTGGAGATGGTCCTCAAGGTGCTGGACGTCGACGGCGCCGTCCGCCGGGTGAAGGGCGGCTGGGAAGGCACCGGCGAGGAGTGGCAGTACGACAAGGAACGCTACGCGCGGGTGAGCGCGGCGCGGACCAACGAGCAGAACGCCATGCTGGCCTACCTCGAAACCGACGGCTGCCGGATGGAGTACCTGCGGAAGCAGCTGGACGATCCGGAGGCCACACCCTGCGGGCGGTGCGACAACTGCACCGGAAAGCATTGGGACACCACGATTTCCGACGACGTCGTCGACGCGACCCGGCAGCGGCTGCGCCGTCCGGGGGTCGAGGTCGCGCCGCGGAAGATGTGGCCGACCGGGATGGCCGGGCTGGAGGTCCCGCTCTCCGGACGGCTGCCCGCGGGCGAGCAGGCCGAAACCGGTCAGGTCGTCGGGCGGGTGACCGACGTCGGCTGGGGCACGCGGCTGCGCGAGCTCGTCGGCCCGTCCGCGGCGGACACCGAACTCCCCGATCCGGTCTTCCAAGCCTGCATCGAGGTGCTGAAGGGCTGGCAGTGGCCGGAGCGTCCGGTAGCGGTCGTGGAGGTGCCGTCGGCCACCCGTCCCCAGCTGGTCCACAGCCTGGCGACGAAACTGGCGTCCATTGGCAGGCTGAACTATCTGGGCGCCATGACCTCGACGGGACCGCCCCCGCGTCAGGCGAACAGCGCGCAGCGGCTGGCCGATCTGTGGAATCGCCTCAGTCTCTCCGAAGGGCTCGCCGCCGAAGTCGCCGCGGCGGAGGGCCCGATCCTGCTGGTCGACGACCTGATCGACACCGGCTGGACGATGACACTGTCCGCACGCTTGCTCCGCCAGGCCGGGGCTCGCGCCGTACTTCCGTTCGCCCTCGCGAGCACCTCGTAACCGAAGAGCCCCATCCCGACATTCGACAGGTTCTTTCCCGCACGGGAACTTTCTGGCAAGGTTCCGTTCCACGCGCGAGTACGGAGGTGCCGATGGCGGACGCAACGACGGAGCGGCTGAGGCATCGGCTCCCGGTGAAGAAGTTGTTCGCCGCCAGTGTCGGGAACGCGCTGGAATGGTTCGACTGGACCATCTACGCGACCTTCAGCATCTACTTCGCCAGCGAGTTCTTCCCGAAGGGCAACGAAGCCCTGGCGTTGATCAACACCTTCGCGACGTACGCGCTGGCGTTCTTCTTCCGGCCGCTCGGCGGGATGTTGCTCGGCCGCTTCGCCGACGTCAAGGGCCGGAAGCCCGCGATGATCCTGACCATCGTGCTGATGGCGGGTGGTTCGGTGGCCATCGGTCTCCTGCCGACGTTCGACCAGGTCGGCTGGCTGGCCCCGATCCTGTTGCTGCTGGCGAGGGTGGCGCAAGGACTGTCGCTCGGCGGCGAGGTCTCCAACGCGTCGGCGTACCTCGGTGAGATCGCGCCGCCCGCCCGCCGCGGGCGGTACTCCGCCTTCTTCTACATCTCGACCGGTTCCGCCGTCCTGATCGCCTCGATCCTCGGGTTCGTGCTCGCGCGGACGATGTCCAAGGCGGATCTGACGGCGTACGGCTGGCGGATCCCGTTCCTGCTCGGCGGTGTTCTCGGCATCATCGGCCTGTGGCTGCGGCGCAGTCTCGCCGAGACGGAGATCTTCGAAGAGAAGAAGTCGACGGCGCGCCGCGTCGAGCGGCCGCTGCGCACCACCCTCCGCGAGCACCCGCGGGCCGTCGTGCAGCTCGTGGGTTTCTCGATGCTGTCGACCCTTTGCTACTACACGTTCTTCAGCGCGCTGACCTCGTTCGCGGTCAAGACCCGCAAGGCCGACGACGTCGACGTGTTCCTCGCGTTGTCCATCGCGACGGCGTTGTTCGTCGCGCTTCAGTACCCGATGGGCGCCCTGTCGGATCGCTTCGGCCGCAAGCCACAGCTGCTCGTCTGGGCGGCGGCGACCGCGATCCTCATCGTCCCGCTGTCCACTTTGGTCCGGCCGGGACTGCCGGGTCTGCTGGTCGTGTTCTGCGTCGGGCTCTGCCTGTACACGGCGATGACGTCGATCGCGCCCGCGATCATGAGCGAACTGTTCCCCACCGAACTGCGTGGCTTGGGCATCGGCGCCTGGTACAACCTGACCGTCGCGTTGTTCGGCGGGACCGCGCCGCTGGTGCTCACGGCACTGTCCGACGCCGGGCTGTCGACGCTGTTCTTCTGGTACGTGGCCGCGGGAGCGGTGATCGCGTTCTTCGTCATCCGGACCCTGCCGGAGACCAAGGGCAGCGACCTGCGCTGAAACTCCGTCGCCGACGACGTGGGTAGTGGCTACCCTCGCGCTCCTACGACGAGCGTGAAGGAGGGACACCGTGTTGTTCGGCGATGTAAGCGAGGAATTGGCGCGACGCGTGGTGACGGCCCTTCGCGACGTCACCGACTTCGAACCGCCGTCCGCCCTGGTGCGGGTCTCCGCGCAGAGCGGCGTCGACTATCAATGCGATCTCGCGATGAGCTTGGGCAAACGGCTCGGCAAACCGCCGAGGGAGATCGCCGCCGACATCGCGGCGCGGCTCGACGTCGCCGATCTCGCCGAACCACCGGAGGTCGCGGGGCCGGGCTTCCTCAACTTCAGATTGCGCTCGTCCTGGCTGGCGGAGCGGACGACCGCGCTCAACGGCGACCCGCGGCTGGGTGTCGCGGCGACGCCGCGGCCACGGCGGATCGCCGTCGACTACAGCAGCCCGAACGTGGCGAAGGAAATGCACGTCGGGCACCTGCGGTCGACCGTCATCGGCGACGCGATCGTCCGGCTGTCACGGTTCGCCGGGCACGAGGTGATCCCGCACAACCATCTCGGCGATTGGGGTACTCCGTTCGGCATGCTGATCGAGCATCTGCTCGACGAACGCCCGTCCGGCCCGTACGCGATCGGGGATCTCAACGGCTTCTATCGGGCCGCCCGGTCGAAGTTCGACACCGACGACGGCTTCGCGACCCGCTCGCGCGAGCGCGTGGTGCTCCTCCAAGGCGGTGACGAAGCGACGCTGTCGCTGTGGCGGCGACTGGTCGACGAGTCGACACGGCATTTCACCCAGGTCTACGACCTTCTCGGGATCGGCTTGGCGAGTGAGGACGTCTACGGCGAGAGCTTCTACAACCCGTTTCTCGCCGCGGTCGTGGACGACCTGGACACCGCCGGGCTGACCGAGATCAGCGACGGCGCGGTCTGCGTCTTCCCTGACGGTTTCCGCAACCGGGAAGGCGATCCGCTGCCGCTCATCGTGCGGAAGCGGGACGGCGGTTACGGCTACGCGGCCACCGATCTCGCGACCCTGCGGTACTGGACGGAACAACGCGAGGTCACCGATCTGCTCTACGTCGTCGGCGCGCCGCAAGCGCAGCACTTCGCGATGGTGTTCGCCGTGTGCCGGGCCGCCGGCTGGCTCCGCGAGGAGCACCGGGCCGAGCACATCGGGTTCGGCTCGGTGCTCGGCGAGGACGGCCGCGCCATGAAGACCCGGGCGGGTGAGTCGGTCCGGCTCTCCGACCTGCTCACCGAGGCGATCTCCCACGCCGCCGAGGTCATCGACGACCGGGCCGACCTCTCCCCCGAAATCAGGGAAGAGGTCGCCAAGGCGATCGGGATCGGCGCGATCAAGTACGCCGACCTTTCCGGCGATCGCGAACGTGACTACGTCTTCTCCTGGGACCGGATGCTCGCCAAAAGCGGGAACACGTCGGTCTATCTGCAGTACGCCAACGCGCGGATCCGTTCCATGCTGGCGACAGCGGATCAGGACCTCACCGGTGCGCGGGTCCTGCTCGACCATCCCGCGGAGCGCGCTTTGGCACTCGCGCTGGCCCGCTTCCCCGAAGCGGTCGGTGCGGCGACCGCCGGACATCTCCCCCACAAACTGTGCACGTATCTGTACGAGACCGCGGTCGTCTTCTCGCGGTTCTACGAACAGTGCCCGGTGCTGAACGCCGAAGGTCCCGGCGTCCGCGACTCGCGATTGCTGCTGGCCGAACTCACCTCGAGGACACTGACGCTGGGCCTGTCCCTGCTGGGCATCTCCGCTCCCGCCCGGTTATGAGTCGCCGTGGTCGCTGAAGACCTTGCGCTTCAGCGGAGGGACCGCTTGGAAGAAGCGGAACATCCCTCGTGCCATCGTGCGACCCGCCCGGTTCTCCGACACGAACTGGCGGGCACTGCGTTCCGAGTCGCGCACCGCCGCGAAGCCGTAGTCACGCATCCGCTGCTCGTAGTCGGCGACCGCGGAGCGCACCGCGCCGGTCTTCCGGGCTTCGACGAGGTTGCGGCACAACAGTCGCGCGTCCCGGAGCGCGGTGTTCGCGCCGATACCGCGGAACGGGGTCATGCTGTGGATCGCGTCGCCGAGCAACGTGACATTGCTCGTCGGCCACGGCCCCACTGGCTTCGAAGTGAAGATCGGCAGCCGGGACACCGCCTCCTCGGGCGAACCGGCGACCAGTTCCTTGAACGCGGGATCCCAGCCGTCGATCAGGTCCAGCACCAAGGCCCGCAACCCGGCACCGTCCAATGAGGACAGATTACCCGGGTAGCGCCGGTCGTCCGCCGCATACGCCCACATGACGTAACTCGAGGTGTTGTCGAACAGGACGGGGTCGTAGTCCGCCGTCTCGTCGTTGACCGACGAGGCGCCGGCCAGCTCGTGCGGCGCGGTGAACAGGCCCGCCCCGGTACGCGGCATCACCATGCTCGGACCGTCGGTGAGCCGGGCGGGCAAACGCTTGCGGGTCTCTTCGGTCAGCGGATGCTTGCCCGCGATCGCGACGATCCCCGTGTCCACCCGCTCGGCCTCGGGAAGAAACTGTCCGCGCACACGGGAATTGGCCCCGTCGGCGCCGATGACCAAGTCGGCTTCGACGGTGGTCCCGTCGGCGAACTCACAGACGACCACCTCGCCTTCACGGCGGTAACCGACGAACTCCTTGCCGTGGTGCAGAACTCCTTCGAGCCCCTCGGACAGCACCTGATGCAGGCTGATCCGGCTGACCGAGTGATGGTCCGACGCGGGATCGGGACTCGACGTGAGCTCGGGGTCGATCACCATCAGGTCCCGCAGCCGCTCGGTCACGAAGGTGAACGGGCCGTTCGTGGTGCCGGCGGTGTCCAGGAACCGCTGCCAGAGCTCAGGCGGCAGGCATTCGTGCAGGGCGGCGGCGCCTTGCGGGTTGATGTGCACGCGATAGCCCTGCAGGCGCTCGGTCCGGGTGCGGCTGCGTTCGTGAACGGACACGTCGATTCCCGCCTTGCGCAGCCCCTGCGCCAAGCAGAGACCGCCCGTTCCGCCACCGATGATCGCGATTCTCGTGGTCATGGGGTTCTCCTCTCTCCGCCGACAACTATCAACCATACGGATGATAGTGTCAACCACATGTTTGAAACAGTCAGCGGCTAAGCTGAACCGCATGTCCGAAGCCGCCCCGCGCAGCCCTCGCCGCGCCCCCGTCGAACGCCAGCGCGATCCCGAGCGCACGAAGGCACAGCTCCTGGAGGCGGCGAAGGCCGAGTTCGGCGCGAAGGGCTACGCCGCGGCGCGCGTCAGCGAGATCGCCGCGAAAGCGGGCGTGAACAAGCAGCTGATCTCGTACTACTTCGGCGGCAAGGAAGGGCTGTACAACGCGCTGACCGCGACGATGTACGGCGACTACGTCGCGGTCGCCGACCACGAAAAGCCGTTCGCGGAGGTCGTCCGGTTCTTCGCCCGATCGGGAGTCCGGGATCACGACCTCGCCAAGCTGTTCCTCTGGGAGAACCTGACCGACGGCGCCCCCGACGCGATCGGGGTCGAGGGACAGCGCGAATTCCTCCAGCGGCAGGTGGAGTACGTGCGGGCCCGGCAGGCCGCGGGCGACTTCCCCGCCGACCTCGACCCGGCGTTCCTGCTGGTGATCTTCATGGCCGCGTCCAGCGCCGCACTGGCGCTGCCTCGGATCGTCCGGGCCGTCTCGGGGCAAGACCCGCAGTCGGCCGAATTCGCCGAGGCCTACGGCGAACAGCTGGCACGTCTCGTCGGCCACCTCGCCGATCCGGGAAAGCGGTAGCAAAGGTCCCCTGCTACCGCTTGAACCTTTCGGGTCTCCCCCGGACTAGAGAGGGCAGACGAAGAGGGGGTGGCCGATGGGACAAGCGAGAGACACCGATTTCAGCGAGTACTTCGCGGCCCGTGTGCAGCGGTTCCGACGGCTGGCGTTCGGTCTGTGCGGCGACTGGCACGGCGCCGAGGACCTGGTGCAGGCCACGTTCGTCCAGTTGTACCGGCGCTGGCGGCGTGTCCGGCCGGACACCGTCGACGCCTACGCGCGCCGGATCCTGCTCAACCTCTTCCTCAGAGGAAAACGCAAACACCGTAGGGAACTGGTGACCTCGGCGCCGCCGGACCGGGCCGCGCCGGCGGCCCACGACAGCCACGACCGGATCGATCTCGAGCGGGTGCTCAGCGACTTGACACCGCGCCAACGCGCGATGGTCGTACTTCGCTTCCTCGAAGACCTCTCGGTCGCCGAAGTCGCTTCGCTGCTCGGCGTCGCTGAAGGCACCGTCAAGAGCCAGACGGCCCGCGGGGTCGAGGCACTGCGCGCCGCCCTGGCCGCGCCGTCGAGCAAGGAGTAGGCATGGAAGACCAGGACGTCCGCTCCGCTCTCAAGGAGTACGTGACCGAGGCCGAGCCGCCGATCGGGCTCACCGGTGACGACGTGCTCGCCAAGGGCCGCCGTTCACGACGGCGACGCCTGACGACCGTGGTCGGGGCGGCCGCGTTGGCGACGGGATTCCTTGCGGGAACGGCACTCGTCGCGCTTCCCGACCGGCAAGAGCCGGCCGCGACCTCACCTTGCGGCGAGAAGCCGCCCGAGGAAACGACCGAAGCGGCGAAGGCCCGGCTTTCCTGCGTGATCGAGACGGCGATCAGGACCCGGGTCCCCCTCGGCTCGGACACGCCGATCGAGCTGAAGGCCATCCCGATCGGCAAAGGGAGCGGCTACCTCCTGGTCCACCCGGTTCACGGCGGTTCCCTGTCCGTGTCCGTGATGCCCAACGACGGGACCCTGCTCTCGACCGGGCTGGCCTGCCAACGGCTGGAGCCGGCCCCGGCCACTTGCTCGGCGAGCCTGATCGACGGCGGGACCTTGGTGGAGACGACGACCAAGGAGAAGGACGGCCGCCTCGCCTACGGGGCCGCCTATCAAACCGAGACGGCGATCGTGGAGGTCTCCACGGAGGGCGGCGAAAACGCGCAGCCGCCTTTGAGCGAGGCCCAGCTCCGCGAAATCGCCCTGACCCCGGGTCTGGTGCCCTAGCGACGCAGGGGAACGAGATCGTCCGCGTGGACGACTTCGCGCCGCTGCTCCGCGGGCAGGTCGTGACTGGAGCGGCCGATGAGGTCGGGCAGTTCGCCCGCGTCGAAGGCCACGACCCCGCGCGCCACGGTCCGCTGCCGGAGATCGACCAGGTCGACGACGTCGCCCGCCTGGAAGTCGCCGTCGACGCCGGTGATCCCGGCGGCCAGCAGGGAGCGGCGGCGGCGGACGACGGCCGCGACCGCGCCGTCGTCGAGGTGCAGTTTCCCGGACGCGCCCGCGGCGTAGCCCAGCCAGAACCGGCGGGCCGACAGCCGGGAATCCGCGGCGGCGAACGCCGTGCCGACCTCGGCGGTGGTCAGGGCGCGCGCGGCCTCGGAAGCGGCGGCGAGCAGGACCGGGATCCCGGCACCGGCGGCGGTGCGGGCGGCGGCGAGCTTCGACACCATGCCGCCGGTGCCGAGCCCGGAGCTCGACATGCCGACGGTGATTCCGTCCACATCGGACTCCCCGGCGACCTCGGCGATCTTGCGGGTCGCGCCGTCACGGGGATCCCCGTCGTACAGACCGTCCACATCGGACAAGAGGACGAGCGCGTCGGCGCCGATCAGGTGCGCCACCAGCGCGGCCAGCCGGTCGTTGTCGCCGAAGCGGATCTCTTCGGTGGCCACGGTGTCGTTCTCGTTGACCACGGGAACGGCGCCGAGGGCCAGCAGCCGGGTGAACGTGTTCTGCGCGTTGCGGTAATGCGCGCGGCGCACGACGTCGTCCGAGGTCAGCAGGACCTGGCCCACGGTCAGGGAAAACCGGCCGAACGACTCGGCGTAGGCGTGCGCCAGCGCGAGCTGGCCGACACTGGCCGCGGCCTGCTGAGTGGCGAGGTCACGCGGGCGTTTGCCGAGCGCGAGCGGCGCGAGTCCCGCGCCGATCGCCCCCGAGGACACCAGCACGATCTGCGTGCCGCGGGAGACCCGGTCGGCGATCGCGTCCACCAAGGCGTCCAGCCTGGCCACGTCGAGACCGTCGCCGGCGGTGGTCAGCGCGGAGGAACCGACCTTGACGACCACACGTTTCGCGTCGGCGATCGCCACCCGGGTTGAGCTCACTCGTCGTCCATCTCGTCTTCGTCTTCGACGCCGTCCGGACCGTCACGACGGATCCGGCGGGCTTCCTTGCGCTCGGCGGCACCGATCCGGCTGGTGTTCTCCAGCCGCACGTCCGTGCCCCGGCCCGACAGGTGCACCGCGACCCCGGCCGGGGTCGACGGCTCCCACTCGAACTGGACGTCGCCGATGGTGACGGGGCTGCCGGGTACGGCGCCCTTGCGTGCCAATACTTCCTCGACACCCAGCCGGTTGAGCCGGTCCGCGAGGTAACCCACGGCTTCGTCGTTGCCGAAGTTGGTCTGCCGGATCCACCGCTCCGGACGAGAGCCGCGGATGATGAACGCGCCTTCCTCCTCCGGGTCGAGTTCGACGGTGAAGCCGGCGTCGTCGACGGCCATCGGCCGGAGCACGACCTTCGCCGGCTCGGGGGCGGGCTGGTCGGCGCGGTACTTCTCGACGACCGCCGCGAGCGCGTAGGTCAGTTCCTTCAGCCCCTGCCGCGACGCGGTCGAGATCTCGAACACGCTGAGCCCGCGCGCTTCCAGTTCCGGGCGCACGAACTCGGCGAGTTCGGCGGCGTCCGGGATGTCGATCTTGTTCAGCACCACCACGCGCGGCCGGTCGGCGAGGTCGCCGCCGAGGCTCGGTGTGTAGCGGGCCAGCTCTTCTTCGAGGGCGTCGATGTCGGACAGCGGGTCGCGACCGGGCTCGAAGGTGGCGCAGTCGACGACGTGCACCAGCACCGCGCAGCGTTCGATATGGCGCAGGAAGTCGAGGCCGAGGCCCTTGCCCTCGCTCGCGCCCGGGATCAGCCCCGGCACGTCGGCCATGGTGAACACGGTCGAGCCGGCGGTGATCACGCCCAGGTTCGGCACGAGGGTGGTGAACGGGTAGTCGGCGATCTTCGGCTTGGCCGCGGACAGCACCGAGATCAGCGACGACTTGCCCGCGGACGGGAAACCCAGCAGCCCGACGTCGGCGACCGAACGCAGCTCCAGGACGAGGTCGCGGGTCTCCCCCGGCTCGCCCAGCAGCGCGAACCCGGGCGCCCGGCGGGCCTTGGAGGCCAGCGCCGCGTTGCCGAGGCCGCCACGGCCGCCCTGGGCGGCGACGAAGGTGGTTCCCGGCCCGACCAGGTCGGCCAGGATCTCGCCGTCCTCGGTCATCACGACGGTGCCGGACGGGACGCGCATCTCCAGCGTCTCCCCCGCGGCCCCGGCGCGGTTGCCGCCCTGGCCCAGCTTGCCGTTGCCGGCTCGGGCGTGCGGGCGGAAGTGGAAGTCGAGCAGCGTGTGAACGTTCGGGTCGACGATCAGCAGCACGTCGCCGCCGTTGCCGCCGTTGCCGCCGTCCGGGCCGCCGAGGGGTTTGAACTTCTCGCGGTGCACCGAGGCGCAGCCGTTCCCACCGTCACCGGCGGCCAGATGGATCACCGCTCGGTCCACGAACCGGGACGCCATGACTTGCCTCTATTCACTCGCAAAAATGGGGTTATACAAAACAAACGAGGGGTGGGCCCGGATATTCCGGCCCCACCCCTCGTCAGAGGTTCTCAGTCGAAGCCGAAACTCAGGCTTCGGCCGGCACGATGTTGACCGTCTTGCGGCCACGCTTCTCGCCGAACTGGACCGCACCGGCGGCCAGCGCGAACAGCGTGTCGTCGCCGCCACGGCCGACGTTCACGCCGGGGTGGAACTTGGTGCCACGCTGGCGGATCAGGATCTCGCCCGCGTTGACTTCCTGGCCGCCGTAGCGCTTCACGCCCAGCCGCTGCGCGTTCGAATCGCGACCGTTGCGGGAGCTGGACGCACCCTTCTTGTGAGCCATGGCTCAATCCTCTTTCTGACGAAGATCCGGAGAAAGTCCTACTTGGAGATGCCGGTGACCTCGACGCGGGTCAGCTTCTGCCGGTGACCCTGACGCTTGTGGTAGCCGGTCTTGTTCTTGAACTTGTGGATCCGGATCTTCGGACCCTTGGTCTGCTCGACGACCTTGCCGGTGACCGAGACCTTCGCCAGCGCGTCGGCGTCCGTGGTGACGTCGCCACCGTCCACGAAAAGGACTGCGGGGAAGGTGTGCTCGGTTCCCGGCTCGCCTTCGAGCTTCTCGACCTCGACGACGTCGCCGACGGCCACCTTGTACTGCTTGCCGCCAGTCTTGACGATCGCGTACGCCGACACGGAAGTCTCCTGCTTACTCGACAACGGGTGGGGGCTTGCGTGATCGGCCCACCAGGAAAGTCTCGGTGGTCCAGATGCTGCGCAAGGTGCCCGCTCTAGGTGGCGGGCCGTTCTACAGGTTACGTGGGGCTCCCCGGTGCGATCACACCGGGGTGCCCCTAGGTGTTCACTAGCTCTTTTCCGACGCCTTGACCGGCGGACCGGCAGGCCGCGAGGCCGCCCGTCGCGGACGACGTCGGGTGGTGGAGCGCACGGCCGGGGCCGGAACGTCCACCTCGGGCCCGGTCTCCTCCTGAGCGGGAGGAGCCTTGGGCTCGGAAACCTCTTCTGTCACAACAGCCTCAGGAGTCACCGGAACCTCGGGCGCTTCGGGCTCCGGGCCCGATTCCGCGACGACGGCGATCTCTTCCTCGCGCACGGCCGGAGCCTCGTCGTCCGGAGTCGTCACCGGTTCACCGGCGAGTTCCGTCGCGGGCGCCTCGGCGACCGGCTCCGAGACCGGCTCAGCGGCCGCTTCGGCCGCCTGTTCGACGGTCGCTTCGGCAACGGGCTCCGAACCCGCCTCGGCCGCCTGCGGGGCGTGCCCGTTCAGCGCGGCGCCCTCGACGTTCTCGGTGGCCTCGTGCGGGTGCTCGCCCTTGGCCGCCTTCGTGGCGTTGGCCACGGCCTGGACCGCCGAAACCACCGACTCGCGCTGGGCGGGCGGAGGCGTTTCGGCCTTGGCCGCGGCGGGCTCGTTCTGGCCCTGGTCCTCGCCCTTGCCCCGGCCACGGGACCGGCGGGAGCCCTGCTCCTTGCCGCCGCCACCACCGCCACCGCCGTGGTTGTGACCGTTGCCGCCGCCACCGGTGCGCTGCGGCTCGGTCGAGACGACCACGCCGCGGCCCTTGCAGTGCTCGCACGGCGTCGAGAACGCCTCGAGCAGCCCGGTGCCGATCTTCTTGCGGGTCATCTGCACCAGGCCGAGCGAGGTGACCTCGGCGACCTGGTGGCGGGTGCGGTCGCGGCCGAGGCATTCGGTCAGCCGCCGCAGCACGAGCTCACGGTTGGATTCGAGCACCATGTCGATGAAGTCGATGACGATGATGCCGCCGATGTCCCGGAGCCGGAGCTGGCGGACGATCTCCTCCGCCGACTCCAGGTTGTTCCTGGTCACCGTCTCCTCGAGGTTGCCACCCGATCCGGTGAACTTGCCGGTGTTGACGTCGATGACCGTCATCGCTTCGGTGCGGTCGATGACCAGGTACCCGCCCGAGGGCAGCCAGACCTTGCGGTCCAGCGCCTTGGTGATCTGCTCGTCGATGCGGTGGTCGGCGAAGGCCGAACCGGTTCCGGTGTACCGCTTGACGCGATCCGCCAGGTCCGGCGCCACGTGCTGCACGTAGTTGTAGATGGTGTCCCAGGCCTTGTCGCCCTGGATCTCCAGCTTGGCGAAGTCTTCGGTGAACAGGTCACGGACGACCTTGACCAGCAGGTCCGGCTCTTCGTAGAGCATGACCGGGGCGCTGTTCTTCTTGCCGCCGTTGCCGGCTTCGGCCTTCTCCTTGATGACGTCCCACTGCGCCTTGAGGCGGCGGACGTCCCGGTCCAGCTCCTCCTCGCTGATGCCCTCGGACGCGGTGCGGATGATCACACCGGCGTCCTCGGGGACGATGCGCTTGAGGATGTCCTTCAGGCGGCGGCGCTCGTTCTCCGGGAGCTTCCGGGAGATGCCGGTGGCGCCGCCCGCGGGCACGTAGACCAGGAAGCGGCCCGGCAGCGAGATCTGCGTGGTCAGCCGGGCGCCCTTGTGCCCGACCGGGTCCTTGGTGACCTGGACCAGCACGGAATCGCCGGTGGAGAGCGCCTGCTCGATCTTGCGGGCCTTGCCCTCGAGACCGGCGGCGTCCCAGTCGACCTCGCCGGCGTAGAGCACGGCGTTGCGGCCGCGGCCGATGTCGATGAAGGCGGCCTCCATCGACGGCAGCACGTTCTGCACGCGGCCGAGGTACACGTTGCCGACGATCGAGCCGGTGCCCGACGACGTCACGAAGTGCTCGCACAGGACGCCGTCCTCGAGCACGCCGATCTGCGTCGACTCGCCCTTCTCGGCGACGACCATGGTGCGCTCGACCGACTCGCGGCGGGCGAGGAACTCGGCCTCGGACAGGATCGGCGCACGACGGCGGCCCGCCTCGCGGCCGTCCCGGCGGCGCTGGCGTTTGGCTTCGAGCCGCGTCGAGCCGCGCACGCTGCGGACCTCGTCCCGCGCGGGGCGCTCGGCCTCGGCGGCCTTGGCCTGGCGCACGTGGACGACCGTGTTGGGCGGGTCGTCGCTGGTGGCCTCGGCGTTGTCGTCGTCCCCGCCCTTGCGGCGACGGCGGCGACGGCGACGCTTGCTGCCGCCGTCCGAATCGCCGTCGTTGTCCGAATCGGACTCGGTGGACGCTTCTTCGGTGCTCTCGGCGCCGGCCTCTTCGGTGTCGGCGTCCTTGTCCTTCGCGCGCTGCTGACGGCCGCGCGGAGCCCGCGGCTCTTCGGACTGCTCGTCCTCGTTCTCGGCTTCGGCCGAGCCCTCGTCGCCGCCCTTGCCCCGGCCGCGGCCACGACGTCCGCGACGGCGGCGGCGACGGCCGTTGGCGTCGTCACCGTCCTCGTCGGTGCCCTGGCCCTCGGCCTGCTCCGGCTGCGTCTCGTCCTCGTCGGAGGCGGCTTCCTCGGTCGGGCTGAAGGCCGGCTCCGGCTTGCGGGCGGGCTTCGCCGCGACGGGCTCCGGCGGCAGGAACACCGGCGACGGCGCGGCGAACACGGGGACGTGCACGGCGGCCCTGGCGCGCTTCGTCGTCGGCTGCGGCGGCTCCGGGGTCACCGGGGCGGCCAGCGCGGGCGGAACACGCCGCGAAGGGGCCTCCACCTGCGGAGCGGGCTCCGGCTCGGCCTCTACCTTCGGCTCGGGTGCCGCCGGGGTCTCGGCGACGGGAGCCTCGGCGACAGGGGTCGCCTCGGCGGTTTCGGGCTCGTCTCCGCCGGCGAGGGCTTCGGCGAGCTTGAGTGCCACTTCGCGGGTGACGCTGGACTGCGCGCTGCGTACGGTCTCGCCGAGCTCACCGAGCTTGGCCACCAGTTCACGGCTGTTCGACCCGAGCAGCTTCGCCAAGGCGTGCACCCGGATCCGGGGCGGCAGTTCGGCCAGCTGACCTGCGATGGGTGTGGCGGTATTCCCGCCGGTGACGGCGGGTGTGTCCGCGTTCGACATATATCTCCTCCGCCCCCGGGCGCGTCGGCTGGCTCACACCGGCTCGACGCGGCCGCGCAGGGGCCCCTTTCTGTTCGTTCCGCCGTGGTGGTCACCAGCAGCGGGAATCCTTGCCCGGACCGCGACGGCGCCGGGGTTGTCCGGGCGCCGCGTACGGCTGAAGGTCTGCTCGGCGGAGCGCTGGCCACGTTCGCGACATCGGGCCGCCCGCCACGTCGTCGAGCCGCATACAGCGGCGACGCGTGTGGAGGATGTGCAGCACACCACCGGGCCACGAGACCGCGAGCGCCACCTCTCACGTGTGCCCGTCGGCCAGCGGCCACCGCGAGTATCCCACACCCCGGCCCCACTCCGGTGTACTCGGTGCCACAGAGCAGGCTCCCGGGCGCGCCGCGGCCACCGGCCGAGCGAACTTCGCGGGAGAGCTTGTCGACCCGGCCGAGGGTGGCTAGCGTGCCGCTCGGGGGTACTGAAGCGTAGGCCGCGGTGCCCTCGTTGTCCGATGTTCTCCGGTGGGAGGTCCGGTGTCCCTGCTGGGGCGGTCCCTGCGAGCGGCCGTGTGCGCCTTGGTGGTGCTCTGCGGTTCGCTCGCCGCTGTCGCGACGGCGGAGGCCGAGGCCTCGTGTCATCCCCAGGGACGGGCCCTGCGTTACGTCGTCGCCTTCGACAAGGGCACTTCCGAAGCCGAGGCCAGGGCGGCCGTCGCGGACGGCTGCGGCAGCACGACCGTCTACTACCCGCAGATCGCCGTGGCCGTGGCGACCTCGGCCGACCGGGACTTCGCCGAACTGGTCCGGCCCGCCGCCGCGTTCAGCGCGCAGGCCGAACGGCTGGCCGTGCAGCGGGCCAACGGCACGTCACCGGCCAGGTCCGCGCCCGCCCGCGCCGAACTCGAACCGACCGATCCGGCGAAGGTGCCCTCCGCCGACCGCACCGGCGAGCAGTGGGACATGCGCGCGATCGGCGCCGACCGGGCCCACGCGATCGAGCCGGGCAGCCCGGACGTCGTCGTCGGTGTCCTCGACTCCGGCGTCGACCCCGCCCACCCCGACCTGGCGAACGCCCTCGACCCGGGCAAATCCGCGGGCTGCCTGACCGGCGCGCCCGACCGGAACTGGGCCGCGACGACGTCGGCGCACGGCACCCACGTCGCGGGGGTCATCGCCGCCGCCGACGACGGCAAGGGTGTCACCGGGGTGGCGCCCGGCGTGCGGATCGCCTCGGTGAAGGTGATCGACGATCGCGGGTACGCCGACCCGGAAGCCGCCGTCTGCGGGCTCATGTGGGCTGTTTCACAGGGCATGGCGGTGACGAACAGCAGCTACTTCGTCGATCCGTGGTCGCTCTCGTGCGCCCACGACGACGAACGGGGCGTCGTGAACGAGGTCATGGCGCGCGCCGTCGAGTACGCGACGTCGGCGGGCACGCTCAACGTCGCGGCGGCGACCAACGAGGCCGCCGAGCTGGTGCCGTCCCCGCGCTCCGGTGCCCGGCGCCAGGCCGAAGGCTGTCAGGCGCTGCCCGCTGGTCTGCGGGACGTCGTCGCGGTGTCGTCCGTGAGCGAAGAGCGGGTCAAGGCCGGTTACAGCTCGTACGGGCTCGGCGTGATCGACGTGACCGCTCCGGGCGGCGAGGCCGGGCAGTGCGTGCTTTCGACCGTCCCTGGCGGGTACGCGCCGCTGTGCGGGACGTCGATGGCGGCGCCGCACGTCGCCGGTGTCGCGGCGTTGCTCGCTTCGAAGCATCCCGGCTACAGCGCCCGTCAGCTGCGACGGACGCTGGACGCCCAGGCCACCCCGATCGCGTGTCCCGCCGACTACGACCTGACCGGTGACGGCTCGCAGGACGCGTACTGCACCGGCTACGCGGGGTTCAACGGCTTCTACGGGCACGGGATGGTCGACGCGCTGGCCGCGGTGGCGCCCCGGCGGACGGGCGCGAACCCGGCCCGGTGACGGGTCAGCGCAGCAGGAGCTTGCCGAACCGCTTCGAGGACGCGTAGATCCCGACCGCCGCCAGCGCCACCAGGTACGCCACGTTGCCGACCATGCCCCACGACAGGACGCCGGCCGAGAGCCCGCGCATCAGTTCGATGCCGTGGTACAGCGGGAAGATCTGCACGATCCACTGGATCCCCGCCGGGTACACCGAAAGCGGGTAGAACGTCGTGGAGAACAGGAACAGCGGCATCAGCACGAGGTTGATGTAGTCGAACTGCGACACCGACCGCAGGAAGGTCACCAGCACGATGCCGATGGCCGAGAACGCCATCGCGATCAGCAGCGCCGCCGGGATCATCAGCAGGGCCCACCACGACCCGGGCAGCCCCATCACGGTCATCACGCCGAGGAACGTCGCCGAGTAGATCCCGCCGCGCAGCACCGACCAGCCGACCTCGCCGAGCGCGATGTCCAGCGGCCCGATCGGGGTGGCGAGCATGGCGTCGTACAGCTTGGCGTACTTCAGCTTGAAGAACAGGTTGTACGTCGAGTCGAGGATCGCGCCGTTCATCGCCGACGCCGCGAGCAGCCCGGGCGCGACGAACGCGACGTAGCTCATCGTCTGGCCGCCGGGCCCGACGACCTCGCCGACGAGCTTGCCGAAGCCGAGCTGGAAGGCCATGAGGTAGAACAGCGGCTCGAAGACGCCGGACACGAACAGCATCCAGGCGTGCGAGTACGTCAGGAAGGTGCGTTCCAGCACCGCCATGGACCGGCCGCTGTACAGCGCGGACGGCAGGACGCGCAGCAGCACCCCGCGACGCGGGGCCTCGGTGAGCACCGCCATTTCAGACCACCAGCCGTCGGTAGAAGTACTTGTGCGCCAACGCCCAGCCCGCCCCGGCCAGCACGATCAGGAAGGCGAGGTGGCCCAGCGTGGCGAGCGGCCCGACGGTGCCGAGGCTGACCGCCCTGGCGGCCTCGTTCCCGTGCCACAGCGGGGAGATCCAGGCGATCCACATCAACGGGGCGGGCAGTTCGGCAATGGGGAAGAACGTGCCGGAGAACAACGTCATCGGGATCAGGATGAACCGGAACACCAGGCCGAACCGGGTGCCCTCGTCGTAGGTGGTCGCGGCCAGCGCCATCACCGGGGTGCCGCACGCGATGCCGGTGAGCGTGCCGATCAGGATGACGGCGAGCACGCCGAAACTCGTCCAGGAACCGAAGAGCGCCGCGATGACGGCGTAGATCACGCCCGCCAGCGTCAGCCGCAGGCTCACCCACATGATCTGGCTGCCGAGCACCTGCCCCGGGGTGATCGGGGTGGCGGTGACGGCGATGTAGTCCTGCTGCCATTTGAACCCCGACAGCACCGGGTAGCTCGACTCCCCCACCGCCAGCTGCGCCGCACCGGCGACGAGCAGCGCCGGGGCGACGTACTCCAGGTACGAGAACCCGCTCGTCGCCGCGCCCGCCTGCACCTGCGAGCCGAAGCCGAGCCCCATCGCGGCCAGGAAGAGCACCGGCTGCAGGCCCGTCGAGTACAAAGTGGACACCCAGTAGCGGCGGTACCACATCCAATGGCCCTCGACCCGCAGCCAGGCTCCCGCCCAGCGCGAGACCACGCGGCCCGTCGACGCCTTCGTCTGCGCTGTGGTCATCAGTCCACCAGCGTCCGGCCGGTGAGGCGGAGGAAGACGTCCTCCAGCGAACTGCGGCGGACCAGGCTCGACAGCGGACGCAGCCCGCGCGCGTGCGCCTGCTCGAGGGTGGCCTCACCGGTCATCGTGTAGAGCAGCACGCGGTCCGGCAGCACCTCGACGCGTTCGGCGAGGCCCTCGATCCGCTTCGCGGCCGCCTCCTGTTCGCCGTTCGGGAAGCGCAGCTCCACGACCTCGCGGGTGGAGTACCGGCTGATCAGGTCCGCGGGCGAGCCTTCAGCGGCGATCCGGCCGTTGTCCATCACGACCAGCCTGTCGCAGAGCTGTTCCGCCTCGTCCATGTAATGCGTGGTGATGATCAGCGTGGTCCCGCCGGCCTTGAGCCGGAACAGCCTGTCCCACAACAGGTGCCGGGCCTGCGGGTCGAGCCCCGTGGTCGGCTCGTCGAGCAGGAGCAGCTCCGGGTCGTTGACCAGGGACCGCGCGATGGTCAGCCGCCGCTTCATCCCGCCGGAGAGCGAATCGACCTCCGCGTTCGCCCGGTCGGTGAGCTGGGCGAACTCCATCAGCTCCTCGGCCTTGCTCCGCACGTGCGCGCGGGAAAGCCCGAAGTAGCGGCCGTAGATCTGCAGGTTCTGCCGGACGGTGAGCTCGGTGTCGAGGTTGTCCTGCTGCGGCACCACGCCGAGCCGGGCGCGGATCTTCGGCCCCTCGACGTCCGGATCCATGCCGAGGACCCGCAGGTCACCGTCGGAGCGCGGGGAGACGCTCGCGATCATCCGCATGGTGGAGGACTTGCCCGCGCCGTTGGGCCCGAGGAAGCCGAAGGCCTCCCCCGGGCGGACCTCGACGTCGATCCCGCGTACGGCCTCGAAATCGCCGAAACGCTTGACCAACGCCTTCGCCTGCACCATCGCCGGTTCGTGCTCCGAGTCACCCACGGTAGGCACCCTAGGACCTGCCACCGACAAAACTCGACCGGTTTATCCGGGCCCTTGTCGGCCGTTGCCCGCTCGTCGATACTCACCGACCATGAGTCTCAAGCCCAAAATCGCCCTGTTGTCCGTTTTTGTCAGCGCCGGGCTCCTGGTGGCGCCCGCCGCGCAGGCGGCCGAGACCCCTGTGACCCCTGTGACCACCGCGACCACTGTGGACCCGCGGCCGTCCACCGCCAAGCTCGCCTTCGAACTGCACAAGCTGGCGGCGCTCAGCCACGGCAGGATCCGCGTGGACCAGATCGGCCGCAGCAACGAGGGCCGTCCGGTGTGGGCGGCCAGGGTCGGTCACGGCAAGACCCGGATCCAGTACGTCACCCAGCAGCACGGCGACGAGCCGCTCGGCACGCCCGCCGCGCTCGAGTTCCTGCGCGAGGTCGGCGTCGGGAACAGCGCGTGGGCGAAGAAGCTGCTCGCGAAGGTGACCGTCGACATCGTCGTGCGCGCCAACCCCGACGGGCACGAGCGCGACTGGCGCTACAACTACGACCCGGACGCCACTCCCGAATACGGCGAGAAGGGCAAGGGGTACGACATCAACCGCTACCACGACCCGGCCGTCGCGCCGAAGGACAACCCGGCCACCGAGGCCGGCCTGATCCAGCGGCGGAACGCGGCGTTCAAACCGGACATCATGGTCGACTACCACATGCAGGGCCGTTACCGGGACGCGAACGGCCGGGAGATCACGGCTTCCACGCTGTGGCCGACGAATCCGGGCGTCAAACCGTCCGATGTGGACTTCGCGAAGCAGATCGCGGTCGTGGTGCAGCGGTCGATCGACGGTAACGGCGGCTACGTCTCGCAGTACCCCGGCGGCGACTACCAGGGCATCGCGCGCAACGGGTACGGACTGCTGGGCAACGGCAGCGTGCTGATCGAGCTGAGCCTCATCCCGGAGCGGGAACAGCAGCAGATCCAGGACGCGCGCGCCTCGATGCTCGCGATCGCGCGGGCCGCGGCCGACGGTTCGGTGCGGACCGTGGACCCGGCCGACGCCGACGCGATCCCGCCGCGGGGTCCGGCACTGCCGGGCACGGTCGAAGAGGCGCACGAAGCCGCCTGAGCCTCGTGAGTGGCAAGGACGGTTCTAACCGTCCTTACCACTCACGAGGTCGTTCAGCGGACGGTGACCGAGAGGCTCTTCGTGACCCCGTTGACGGTGACCGAGAGGTTCGCCGTCCCCGGCCGCAGCGCGGTCAGCACCCCGCTCGCCGGGTCGAACGACGCGACGTCCCACGGCATCGCGGGCAGGAACCCGCCGGCGACATGCGTGCCCCAGCCGCCCTTCCAGTCCGCGCTAACCGGATACGACACCGGCACCTGACGCGCTCCCTGCGTCACCACGGCCCGGATGTCCGCCTTCTCCCCGCGCGCCAGCGACGAGGGCCCGGACAGCGTCAGCGCGTCGACGTTCGGCCGCGTCTCGAACCGCACCGGCTGCGCCTTGTCGCCCGGTTCGAACCGCACCATCGTCCAGCCGACGAACCCGCCGTCACCCGGAGCCGCCGCGGGCGACTTCCCGGAGTTGCCGTTCACCAGATACGGCACGCCGTCGACCCGCGAAAGGCTGAAAACACCCGCGTGCGAGGCGATCGCGGCCGTCTGCTTGCCCGATTCGCGTTCGAAGGCGGTCAGCCAACCGGTCAGCATGGCGGCTTCCTTGCGGTCGGCCAGCTGCGAGTTCCCGGCCACGCCGGGGTCCTTGACCGGATGGTGCATCGCGACGACCACACCGCGGATCCGCCGGTCCGCCTTCGCCCCGTCCAGCGCCTCGCGCAGCATCCGGATCTGGTCGAACCCGCCCGCGCGCAGCGATCCGCGCGAGGAATCCATCAGCACCAACCGGATCCCGGCGACGTCGGCGACGCGATGGGTCTCCCCGAACGCCGCCTGGAACTCCGCGAGCCCGTGCCCGCCGTCGGCCTCGTGGTTGCCCGGAACGTAGTACCAGGGCGCCTTGCCGACGAGCTCTTCATCGATGATCGACTTCGCCAGCACGAAGTCGGCGGCCGTACCGCGATCGACGAAGTCGCCGTTGATCAGCACGAGATCCGGTTTCGCCGCCACCGCCTCGCGCAGCGCGCGCCGCGCCTGGGCGACCAGCGGACCGTCCGGCTGGTCGGCGGTGAACTGCGCGTCGCTCACGACGGCGATCCTCAGGCCGCCGGTCGCGACCCCGTCGGTGATCAGCGCCGGGTCACGCGGTGCCGGATCGGCGGGGACGGCGGCCGCGGGCGCGACCTCGAAGGTGAGGTCGTCGAAGACCAGCCGTCCCTCATACTGCTGATCCGGGACGTTCTCGACGGCGTAGAACTTCGTCAGCCGCTGCCCGTCGGGAAGCCCTGCCGGGATCGCCGCGCGGACGTAGCGCCAGCCCGTCCAGTCGACGCTCAGCGAAAGGTCCACGACGGACGGGACGTTGGCGGCGTCACGGAGTTCCGCTCGCAGCCAAGCACCCTTCGCGTCGCCGTTGACCCACAGGCCGACACGCTGGGTGCCGGGCGGCAGCGCGAGCGGCGACGCCGCATTGACGTAGGCCGCGCGCGTGGCGTTGCTCCCGTTCAGCCGGTAGTCCAGCGCGAGACCGCGACCACCGTCACGGCCGGGCGCCTCGGAAAGCGCGGCGCCGACGACGGCCGGGAAGACGCTGGCGTTCCAGCCCGCCGGGCCGTCCAACGGTGCCGCCACTCGGGATTCAGTGCCGACCGAAGCCGCCAGATGCGTCACCTTCCCGCCCGCGGTGGCGGTGATCGCCGATGCGCCTGACGCCTTGAGCGCCGTGACCGCGAACCCGTCACCGGACGGTTCGATCCTCACCACGGCGGGGTCGTAGTCGAGTTTGACGTCGTCGGGCTCGATCCATGTGCCGTAACCGTCGGCGTCGTAGCCGAAGACCTTGAACGTGCTCTTCGCGCCTTCGCCGGACAACGCGACCTGTTCGGTGCTCGTGCCCAGCCGGACCGGGGAGCCGAGGACGTTCAGCGTGGTCTTGCCCATGACGCCGCCGCGTTTCGCGTAGACGTCGACGTTCGCGGGCGCGTCGGGCCGGAGCCGGTCGGCGTGCGCGGTGAACACGCCCCCGGTCACGGTGCCGCGGAAGGGATTGGTGCTGAGCCATTGGACGTCGCCGCCGACGGCGGCTCCGGTCTCGTCGTGGCCTCCGGCGACGAGTTTCCGCGTCAGCCCGGAGAGCACACGCGTCGCGTCGGTGGTGTCCTGCGCGGGAGCGGGCGCGAATCCGGTCAGCCGCCCGCTTCCCGGCACAGTGGCGACGCCGATCCCGTTGGGCACCAAGCGTTCCCCGCCGTCCGACGGCGAATTGCGCACCAGCGGCGACTTCTCACCCTCCTCTCGGGCGAGCATCGTCGAGGAGCCGCCGCCGTCGAGGTTGAGGGCGTCGTCCGCGCCGAGCGACTTCATGTGCCGGGCGAGTTCGAGTTCCGTCATGCCGCGGCTGTCCGCCTGGCGGCCGTCGACCGTGGCCAGCCACATCTTCGTGCCGTCGGCGGAGAACCCGACCGCGGTCCGGGGGTGCATGGCGACGTTGTCGATCGGCTGGACCGCGCCGTCACGCAGCAGGACCTTGTTCCCGCCGACCGAGACGGACAGCTTGCCCGCGTCACTCTTCGGCGCGTACGCGACACCCACCTTGTCGCCGGGCTTCAAGCCGGACAACGAGTCCACGCCGCCGTCACGGGCGAGCAGGATCGTCGCCCCCGCGGCGATCGGGCCGTCGGCGGGCTGTGGCCGCACCTGCGTGACGACACCGTCGGAGACCTCGATCTCGACGACGCGCTGGGCGCCCGCGACCGACGTCCGCCGCGAAGCCGCGCCCCACAACGGCGTGTAGACGCCGACCGCGTCGCCGCTGAGCACGGGGCTGTTGAAGTTCGACGCGGGCACGACCTTGCCGTCGGGCAGGGTCACCGACGCTTCGAGGAACACCTCCGCGAGACGTGCCTTGCCTTCTTCGGTGATCGACGCGGTCAGGTTGTGGCCGCGCGCGGGCGCCGTCTGGAGGTTCCCGGCGTCGACGCCGACGCCGATCGGCGCGCCGGATGCGTTGATGTCGAAGAAGTCGCCGTTCACCCCGGCGACCGCGCCCGCCCTGGCGACCTGCTGCGAGAGCGGTGTCCGCGCGGAAACCGTGCCGGGGCTGAGGTATGTCGGTTTGAGGGTCTTGCTGGTGAGATCGACGGCGAGGGTGTCGCCGCGGATCCAGCCCGCCGGGTCGTACCGGTCGAACTCGGTGAGGCTCAGTCCGGGCGCCACGCGCGAAGTGGCGCTGGTGGTCACGAGACCGTCGTCCGGCGCGGCCACGGCGTACGCGGACGGGCCCTCCTTCGCCGAAGAGGCCGCCGGAGCGGCTTCGACGGGCGCCGGACCGAGCGGAGCGGCCAAGGGATCGGCGTACGCCGGTGGGGCGACGAACAATCCGGGCAGCAGGGCAGCGAGCAGCAACAGGCGTGAATTTCTCACGAATTACCCCACGATCGAGTGATAGGCAGCATCGCTCAGCACAGCGGACGCGAGCCGCCAGGAGAAGACCCCGAGGTGAACGTGAACCGAACGGCGTAGGGCGCGAAGGTCAGGGCGTGAAAGGCCCGGAGAGGAAGGTCTTCGCCGCCGCGGCGTCACCGGTGATTTCGATGCCGGCCCCGTCGAGCTCGATCCGTTGCCACAGCAGCAAGTCCAGCGCTTCCGCGGTCCCTGCGACGACGGCGCCCGCCGCTTCGGCTGGATCCGCCTGCCGCGAGCCGGGGACGTCGGTTTCACCCGGCGGTGTGATCAACCAGGCGTGTCCGGTGTCGGATGTCTTCAGCAGCACCGGAACGGTGACCGTCGGCGGGGTGTGCCAGCGTTTCACCTTCGGCAGCATGCCGAGGAGGACCTCGTCCACGCCGTCGGCGGCGACGGACGGGTCCAGGGTGTATTCGGTCCCTGCCGCGCGATGCGCGTCGAGCAGGTGCACCGCGGTCTCGTGGACCTGGCGGCGGTACCAGAAGGCCTTGGTCTTGCCGGCGGCCGTGAAGTTCCAGGCGCCGTCTTCGGGAGATGCCTCGCGCAGCGCCTCGATGAGGTCTTCGGCGCTTTCGCGGTACCAGGCGGCGAGGTCCGGCCCGGGTTCGGCTTCGAAGATCTGCGGGGCGGGGTCGCCGGTGCGCACGATCCCGGCCGCCCAGCGGTGGACGTTGCCGAGGTGGACGACCAGGTCACGCAGGCGCCAGTCGCCGCAGCACGGCACGGCCGCGGTGGGGTCCCCGGTGCTCGCCACCCGCGCGAAACCGGCGGTGAGCTCCCGCAGGCGTTCCAGGTACTCGTCCGGTGTCATCGCGGCTCCCCGGGTTCGTGGGCGGCGCGGCTGTCCCGCGCCGCCCACGAGTGTGTCAGACCTCGGGGAACCAGAGCTTGAGCTCGCGCTCGGCCGACTCCGGGGAGTCCGAGCCGTGCACCAGGTTGTACTGGGTCTCCAGCGCGAAGTCGCCGCGCAGGGTGCCCGGGGTGGCCTTCTCGACCGGGTCGGTGCCGCCGGCGAGCTGACGGAAGGCGGCGATGGCGCGCGGGCCCTCGACGGCGATCGCGACCAGCGGGCCCGAGGTGATGAACTCGAGGAGGTCGCCGAAGAACGGGCGCTCCTTGTGCTCGGCGTAGTGCTCCTCGGCGACCGAGCGCTCGACGGTGCGCAGTTCGAGGGCGGCGAGCTTCAGGCCCTTGCGCTCGATGCGAGCGATGACCTCGCCGACGAGGCCGCGCGCGACGCCATCGGGCTTGACGAGGACCAGCGTGCGTTCAGTCACGGCGGTATTTCTCCTTGGGTGGGATTCGTGCTATTCGCCCGGAGCCTACTGGGTGCTTCTTCGCTCACTTCACGTCGGACCAGGGAATGGCCCCACTCCCCGAGCAGCGGCCCGTCCTGGAGCGCGAACGGGATGAGCCCGTTCCCGTTGCCGCCCACGACGGCTGTCGCGACCGCCCGGCATGGAGTCATCCTCGAAGATTTCCTTTGGCTGGAGCGAGAAATGCCGAAGACGCCGGTGACCGTCGTGGGCGCTTTCCTTACGGCCGAGGAGGGCGTCGACGTCGCGTGGCAGCTGCCGACGCACGCCGTGCCGACGGAACTGCTCAGCGTTGGGGCGCCAAGGTCTTCGACCACAGCGAAGCGCCCGTAGCGTCCCGCAGGTCGACCGTGAGCGCGCCGCTCCGCCCGTCGATATTCACCTCGCCGAAGTGCTGGAAGCCGTCGGCCGGCGAGGTGTTCGCGGCGGGCGGGGCGTGCACGAACACCGCTTCCGGCCCGAAGGTCGGGTCGAGCTTGTTCGGGCCGAAGGCACCGGCGTTGAGCGGACCGGAGACGAATTCCCAGAACGGGTCGAACTCGGTGAAGGAAGCGCGATCCGGCGAGTAGTGGTGCGCGGCGGTGTAGTGCACGTCGGCGGTCAACCAGACGACGTTGCGCACCCGGCGCCGCGAGATCTCCCGCAGTACCCAGGCGAGTTCGGTCTCGCGGCCGCCGGGCGCGCCGGGAAGGCCGTTGGCGACGCCCTCGATCGCCTTGCCGTCCGGGACGGTGAGGCCGATCGGGAGGTCGGCCTGGATGATCTTCCAGGTCGCGGTGCTGCGGTCGAGCGCGTCGACGAGCCACCGGGCCTGCCGGTCGCCGAGGATGCGGCCCGGCTTGGTCTGGTCGGCGGTGTTGGCGTCCTTGTAGGTCCGCATGTCCAGTACGAAGACCTCGGCGCGGGAGCCGTGCCGGAAGTTGCGGTAGACGCGGCCGTCGACGGCCTGGCGCCGGTCGATCGGATGCCATTCGTGGAACGCCTGGAACGCCCGCGCGGCGAGCACGTCGACGCGCTTCTCGGTGTATTCGGGGCGGTCATTGAGGATCTCACCGGGGTACCAGTTGTTGACGACTTCGTGGTCGTCCCACTGGACATAGGCGGGCACGCTCGCCGTGAAGCGCTTGAGGTTGTCGTCGAGCAAGTTGTAGGCGAACTGGCCGCGATACTCGTCGAGCGTCTCGGCGACCTTCGACTTCTCCGGGGTGACGATGTTGCGCCACACCCGCCCGCCGGGCAGCGCGACGGTCTCGGTGAGCGGCGCGTCGGCGTAGACCGTGTCTCCACAATGGAGGAACAGGTCCGGACGGCGGTCGGCCATCGCGCGGTAGATCGTCATGCCGCCACGCTCGGGGTTGATACCCCAGTTCTGCCCGGCGACGTCACCCGACCACAGCAGCCGGACGTCGGAGCGGCCGACGGGGGCGGTCGTGAAGCGGCCGATGACGGCCTCGCTGCGGGTGCGGCCGTCGAGGTCCTCCGCGGTCACGCGGTAGTGGACTTCGGTGCCCGGCAGGAGACCCGCGACGCGGACCTTGCCCGTACCGCCGGTCTCCGGGCTCATCACCGGACCGCGCACGCGGCGCGCGTGCCGGAACGACGGATCCCGGGAGACCTCCACGATCAGCCGCGACGGCCGGTCGGCACGCGACCAGACGATGCCGGAACCAGTGGTGACGTCGCCGGACTGGACACCGTGGGTGAGCACCGGGCGGTCGCGGCGGAGCAGCGGAACCGGGTTCGCGGTCGCGGTTCCCGGGACGAGCAGGCCGCCCGCGACCGCTCCGGCGCCGGTGAGACCGGCTTTGAGCAGCGTACGGCGGTTGTGGTGGGTTGCGGTCATGGCGCGGTTCTATCCCGCGGCCACGGCCGGTGGGCCAACGGCGGTTTGCGCGATGATGAACGAACGGACGGTAGCCATTCCGGCGTTCTCCGCGACCCTATTCGACTTGGCGTGCTTCGCGTGTTCTAGCCAGCGAAGGAAGGTTTCGCCGCCGAGAAGCGACTAAAGAATGCTTCGCGCGACAAAGAGTGCACCCAAAGAACGTGAACCAATTTTCGCGCGTTTTGCTAACTTTTGATTCGAATCTTTGTTCGATTACTGGTATTCTTGTGGGGTGTCCAGCCAACGCATCCTCGAACCGCCGCAGGAGTTGTGGCGTGCCGGTGCGCGGGAGCTCGCGCACGGTGTGGTGGAGCGGTTGTCGGTGGCACGGCAGGCGTTGGCGGAGGTCGGGCAGTTCCTGGTCGAGATCGAGTCCCGGGGTCCGATGGAGCTGTTCGGGCACGGCTCGACCGCCGGTTGGTTCGCCGAGACCGCCCGGATCAGCCCCAACGAAGCCCGTGACACCGTCACTCGCGCGCTGGCTGTGAACGAGAGCCGGAATCTGGACGGCACTCCCGCCCCGGCGTTCGCTCCGATCGCCGGAGCCGCGGCGGCGGAGGGTGACTTGGGGCATCAGCAGCTGGATCCGATCCTCGCGGTGCTGAAGAAGATCCCGGACGATGCCTCGGCCGACGACCGGACCGGTGCCGAGCAGATCCTGGTCACCCTGGCCCGCCACGCCGGACCCCAAGAGATCAGCAACGTCGGCGCCGACCTCTTGGCCCACCTCGACCCCGACGGGAACGAGCCGAAGGACGAGGACCTCAAACCACCCTCGCGCGAGGTGCATCTGCACAAACGTGACGATGGCTGGTGGCGGCTCAACGGCTTGCTGGACCCGGAGTTCGGGGCCCGCGCCAACGCCCTCTTCGAAACCTGGGGACAGCGAAGACCCGTCGACGACGACGGCAACCGCGACCCGCGCACCCCGGGCGAACGCCATGGCGACGCGTTGTTCGACGCGATCCACTACGCCATGACCAACGACAAAGCACCCACCCTCTCCGGAGACCGCACCACGGTCGTGGTCACCATCCCGCTGGAAACCCTGACTTCCGGGTTGGGAGCGGCCTGTGTGGACGGGGTCGCGCAGATCACCGCCCGGCACGCACGGATGCTGGCCTGCGACGCGAAAATCATCCCCGCGCTTCTCGGCACCGAGAGCGAACCGCTCGACATCGGACGCGCCGCCCGTAGTGTCACCCCCGCTCAACGCCGGGCTTTGAATCTGCGGGACCACGGCTGCGCGTTTCCAGGCTGCCGGCGAAGACCGAAGCACTGCGAAGCCCACCATATTTTGCCGTGGGGGCAGCTCGGCGACACCGACCTCGACAATCTCTGCCTGTTGTGCCGGTATCACCACATGGTCATCCACGGACAATCCGGCTGGAAAGTCCAGATCACCGACGGCCGACCCGAATTCATCCCACCCCAGTATTTGGACCCGCTACAAACACCCCGCCGCAACCACCGCTGACACCGAGGGAGCCCGCCGACCATTTGGCGACGGGCCCTTCGGCATGCCCAAGTGACGAGACCTACTGCGGTTGCTGCTGCTGACTGGGCAGCGTCCCCGCCGCCATCCGCCGCGCCACATCGCGCCGCAGCCACAGCAGCCACAGCCAGATCCCGAGGAAGATCACCCCGAGGATCGCCACGGCGGGCAGCGCGACGAAGAAGGCGATCAGCGCGACCTGCAGCACGAGCACCGCGGGCACCGCCCAGGGCTTCTTCAGGAAACCGCACAGCACGATCAGCGCGACCGCGATCACGATCACCGACCAGCCGGTGAGCGAGCCGACCCCGCCGCCGAGTTTCGCCACCACCGGCAGCGCGAGCGCGACGGTGATGCCCTCCATGATCAGGGAACCGGCCATCACACCGCGGAAGGACTTCATCGGGTCCTTGGCGGGCGGCTTCGGGGTCTCGTCGGTCACGCCGGCTCCTTACCGAACAGGGTCCTCGCCTCACCCGCGGTGACGACCGAACCGGTGACCAGGACGCCGCCGCCCGCCAGTGGCTCTTCGGGGTCGTCGCTCTGCTCGACGAGGCCGATGGCGGTCTCGATCGCGGCGTCCAGGCTGGGCTCGGCCACGACGCGGTCTTCGCCGAAGATCGAGATGGCGACGTCGTTGAGTTCGTCGAGCGGCATCGCGCGCGGGGACGAGTTCTTGGTGACGACGATCTCGGACACCACCGGTTCGAGGGCGTCCAGGATGCCGCGGGCGTCCTTCTCCGCCATCACGCCGACCACGGCGGCGAGGCGGCGGAAGGCGAACTCCTCGGCGACGGTGGTCGCGAGTGCCTTGGCACCGTGCGGGTTGTGGGCGGCGTCGAGCAGCACGGTCGGGGCGGCGCGGACGCGCTCCAGCCTGCCGGGGGTCTCGACCTCGGCGAAGGCCTCACGGACGGCCTCGATGACGAGCTGCTTGTCCTTGCCCGCGCCGAAGAACGCTTCGACGGCGGCCAGCGCCAGGGCGGCGTTGGCGGCCTGGTGCGCGCCGTGCAGCGGCAGGAAGATCTCGTCGTACACCCCGCCGAGACCCTGCAGTTTCAGCATCTGCCCGCCGACGGCGATCTCGCGCTCCATCACGCCGAACTCGCTGCCCGCGCGGGCGACGCTCGCGTCGACCTCGATGGCGCGTTCCAGCAGGATCTTCTGGACTTCGGGTTCCTGCTCGGCGATGACCGCGACGCTGCCGGGTTTGATGATCCCGGCCTTCTCCACCGCGGCTTTCGCCGGCGAGCCGCCGAAGTACTCGACGTGGTCGACGCCGATCGGGGTGATGACGGCGACGTCGCCGTCCACGACGTTGGTGGCGTCCCAGGAGCCGCCGAGCCCGGTCTCGATGACCGCGGCTTCGACGGGTGCGTCGGCGAAGGCCGCGAACGCCATCCCGGTGAGCACCTCGAATTTGCTCATCGGCACGGCGTCCTGGCCGCCGGCGTTGTCCACCATGGTCACGTACGGCGCGACGTCGCGGTACAGGTCGACGTACGCGGCGGCGGAGATGGGGGCGCCGTCGAGCGCGATCCGCTCGGTGACCAGCTGCAGATGCGGGCTCGTGTACCGGCCGACGCGCAGGCCCATGCGGGTCAGCAGCGCGTCGATCATCCGGGTGGTCGAGCCCTTGCCGTTGGTCCCGGCGACGTGCAGCACCGGGTAACCACGGTGCGGTTCACCCATGAGGTTGACCAGGGCCGCGATCCGGGCGAGGGACGGCTCGATCTTGGTCTCGGGCCAGCGCTGGTTCAGCTCAGCCTCGACGGCGAGCAGTTCGCGGCGCGCCTGCTGCCCGTTGGGGTCGGACGGGGCGAACTCGTCGCCCTGGTCGTCCAGTTCGTGCAGTTCCACGTCCTCGGGGGCGACGAGGTCCGGTACGGGTCCGAGCGCGAGGTTGTCCCCCAGCTGCCCGATCCCGCCGATGCCGCCCCGGGAACCGCCGCCCGCCTGGTACGCGGCGTCGGGTGCGTCCAGATCCGGGTCGGTGTCGTCGGACGGATCGTGGGCGCGGGCCCCCAATTCGTCGACACCGGCGAAACTGTCCAGATCTGCCAGGTCCGGGGCTTCCCTGAAATCTTCGGAATCCCGGCCGTCACCTCGCGGCACGAACTCTCCTCTTACCCTTGCTACCTGTCACGCCGAGTCTACGTGCGGCTTTTCCTGGCACTCTCGACGCATGGGGTTCAACCACAACGACCACTATCACCCGCTGCTGCTCGACCAGCTGCCTCCCGGCCCCGGCGTGGCGCTGGACGTGGGCTGCGGCAGCGGACGGTTCGCGCGGCGGCTCGCGGCGACCGGCATGCACGTCGAGGCGATCGACCGGTCCGGTCCGATGATCGAGCTCGCCCGCGCCGCCGGCTCGCCGGGTCCCGGCACGATCTCGTACCGGCAGGCCGACGTGGTCGCCGAAAAACTGCCGGACGAGGCGTACGACTTCATCTCCTGCCTCGCGGTGCTCCACCACGTGCCCTTCGACACCGTCACCAAGCTGCGTGACGCGCTGGTCCCCGGCGGAGTGCTCGCCGTGCTCGGCCTCGGCAGGCCCAGCACCGCCGCCGACTACGCGCGCGCTCTCGTGGCCTCGCCGGTCAACGCGGTGGCCAGGGTGGTCGTGTACGCGGGCGACCGGCTGAACGGCGGCGCCGATCCGCTGCCGACGGCGCCCATCGTGGAGACCTACCCGCCGATGAACCGCATCCGGCGCGATTCGGCGGGCCTGCTGCCCGGGAGCAAGGTCCGCAACCTGCTCTTCTACCGCTATCTGCTGGTCTACCGCAGACCGGAAGACGATCACCCGATGTGACACCCCAAGCGGGTGAAACCGGCGCCCGACCACCCGATCGGCGGCGCCGACGGGAGCGGATCCGGTTCATTTTTGAGAGGCCATCCAGTCCGGAGATCGGGGTCCTCATGCGCTACAGACGCGTCCTGTTCGCGGCCGTCTCGACCGTCGTCCTGCTGATCGCCTCCGCCACGGCGGCCACCGCCACCACGCGGTCCTACCGGAACTACGTGGCGCTGGGTGATTCCTACACCTCCGGACCGCTCATCCCGCTCCCCCGCCTCGATCCGCTCTTCTGCGGCAAGTCGACGCAGAACTACCCGTCGATGCTCGCCGCGGCGCTGCGGGTCCGCTCCTTCACCGACATCAGCTGCGGCGGCGCCGACACCACCAACATGACGCGGCGGCAAAGCGTGACCCTCGGCAGCAACCCGCCCCAGTTCAGCGCCCTGCGCTCGAACACCGACCTGGTCACGGTCGGTATCGGCGGCAACGACTACGGTGTCTTCGGCACACTCGTCGGCACCTGCCCGTCACTGCGGGCGAGCGATCCCACCGGGAACCCGTGCCAGGAGCGGTTCACCGTCGGCGGTGTCGACACCATCAAGGCCAAGATCGCCGACACCGGCAAGAACGTCGAGAAGGTGCTGGCCGGGGTCCACGCCCGCTCGCCGCGCGCCGACGTGCTCGTCATCGGCTACCCGCGGATCGCGCCGGAACGCGGCTACTGCCCGAAGATCCTGCCCTTCGCCGAGGGCGACTACGCGTGGCTCAACGACGTCGAGAAGACGCTGAACTCGGCGATCGAGAAGGCCGTCGCGGCCGACGGCAAGGCGACCTTCGTGGACACGTTCGGACCGTCGGCCGGGCACGACGCCTGCGCGCCGAACGGGGCCGCGTGGATCAACGGGCAGCACACGAAACTGCTCGCCGCGGCGGCTTACCACCCGTACCGCACGGGGATGGCGGGCGTGGCCGGAGTGATCCTCAGGCACCTCCGCTGAAAGCCTCGTGAGTGGTAAGGACGGTTAGAACCGTCCTTACCACTCACGAGGTCAGGAGGCGGGAAGGGCGGCCAGCCGGGCGTTGATGCGCTCGATATCCGCGACCGCGGTCTCCTTGCGGGCCCGGATCTTGCCGATCACCGGCTCCGGCGCCTTGTCGATGAAGGCCTGGTTGCCGAGTTTGGCCTCGGCCTGCGCCAGCTCCTTCTCCGCCGCGCCGAGGTCCTTCCGCAGGCGCTTGCGCTCCGCGGCGACGTCGATCGTGCCGGACAGGTCCAGCTCGACGGTCACCACACCGGCCGACAACCCGACCTCGAGCGACGCGCTCGGCGCGAAGCCCTCCTCGGGCCGGGTGAGCCGGACCAGCGAGCGGATCGGCTCGTCGTGCCCGGTGAGCTCGGCGAACCCGTCGCCGGACAGCCGCGCCGCCACCTTCTGGCTGGGCTTGAGGCCCTGGTCCGCGCGGAACCGGCGCACCTCGGTGACCAGCTTCTGCACATCCGCGATCCGCTTGTCCGCCACGGCGTCGGCGTACGAGGCGTCGGCCACCGGCCACGGCGCGATCACCAGCGACTCGCGGCCGGTCAGCGCCGTCCACAGCTTCTCGGTGATGAACGGGATGAACGGGTGCAGCAGCTTCAGCACGGTGTCGAACACGTGCCCCAGCACCGCGCGCGTCGCCGTCACGCGGGCCTCGTCACCCTGGAAGACCTGGACCTTCGACAGCTCCAGGTACCAGTCGCACAGCTCGGTCCACGTGAACTGGTAGAGCGTGTCGGTGGCCTTCGCGAACTGGTAGTCCGCCAGGTAACCGGTGACCTCGTCGACGACGTTGCCGAGCCTGCCGAGGATCCAGCGGTCGGCCTCGGTGAGTTCGGCGGCCGGGGGCAGCGGGGCGTTCGCGTCCGCGCCGTTCATCATCGCGAACTTGGTGGCGTTCCAGAGCTTCGTGGTGAAGTTCCGGGAGCCCGCGACCCACTCCTCGCCGATCGGCACGTCCGTGCCCGGGTTCGCGCCGCGCGTGAGGGTGAACCGCAGCGCGTCGGTGCCGTAAGAGTCCATCCACTCGATGGGGTCGACGCCGTTGCCCGCGGTCTTCGACATCTTCTTGCCGAACTGGTCGCGGACCATGCCGTGCAGCGCGATGGTCTTGAACGGCGCCTCGCCGGTGGCGTAGAGGCCGAACATCATCATCCGCACGACCCAGAAGAACAGGATGTCGTAGCCGGTGACCAGCACCGACGTCGGATAGAACTTGTTCAGGTCCGGCGTCTTCTCCGGCCAGCCGAGGGTGGAGAACGGCCACAGGCCCGAGGAGAACCAGGTGTCGAGGACGTCCGGGTCCTGGGTCCAGCCCTCGCCCGAAGGCGGCTCCTCGTCCGGTCCGACGCAGACGACCTCGTCGTTCGGGCCGTACCAGACCGGGATGCGGTGGCCCCACCACAGCTGGCGCGAAATGCACCAGTCGTGCAGGTTGTCGACCCAGTCGAAGTAGCGCTTCTCCATCTCCTGCGGGTGGACGTTCACGCGGCCGTCACGCACGGCGTCGCCGGCGGCCTTCGCGAGCGGGCCGACCTTGACGAACCACTGCAGCGAAAGCCGCGGCTCGATCGGCTCCTTCGACCGCTCGGAGTGCCCGACGCTGTGCAGGTACGGGCGCTTCTCCGCGACGATGCGGCCCTGCTCGCGCAGCTTCTCCCGCACCGCGACCCTGGCCTCGAACCGGTCCATGCCGTCGAACTCGGTGCCGGTGCCGTCGATGCGGCCCTGCTCGTCCATGATCGTGATCATCGGCAAGTCGTGGCGCTGCCCGATCTCGAAGTCGTTCGGGTCGTGCGCGGGGGTCACCTTGACCGCGCCGGTGCCGAACTCCGGGTCGACGTGCTTGTCCGCGACGATCGGGATCTTGCGCCCGGTCAGCGGCAGCTCGACCTCGGTGCCGATGAGGTGGGTGTAGCGCTCGTCGTCCGGGTGGACCGCGACGGCGGTGTCGCCGAGCATCGTCTCCATCCGGGTGGTGGCCACGACGATCGCGTTCTCGCCGTCGCCGTAGCGCATCGAGACGAGCTCGCCCTCGACCTCTTCGTGCTTCACCTCGGCGTCGGACAGCACCGACCGCAGCTCCGGCGACCAGTTGACCAGGCGCTCGGCGCGGTAGATCAGGCCGTCGTCGAAGAGCTTCTTGAAGATCGTGTTGACGGCCTTGGACAGGCCGTCGTCCATGGTGAACCGCTCACGGGTCCAGTCGACGCCCTCGCCGAGGCGTTTCATCTGGGCGAGGATCTTGCCGCCGTGCTCGTTCTTCCACTGCCAGACGCGCTCCACGAAGGCCTCGCGGCCGAGCTCGCGGCGGCTGGTGCCCTCGGCGCGGAGCTGCTTCTCGACCAGCGCGTGGACCGCGATGCTCGCGTGGTCCATGCCCGGCAGGTACAGCGTCTCTTCGCCGAGCATGCGGTGGTAGCGGGTGATGGCGTCGATCAGCGTGTGCTCGAACGCGTGCCCGATGTGCAGCGAACCGGTCACGTTCGGGGGCGGGATGACTACCGTGAACGGCGGCTTGTCCGACGTGGGGTCGGCCGTGAAGTAGCCGGCGTCTACCCAACGCTGGTAGAGCGAGGCTTCTTCGTCGGCCGGGTTCCAGGTACCCGGAAGGTCGGTCTGCTGCGGCTGGGCGTTCTCGGTCACAGTTGACAAGTCTACGAACCCCCTCTATCGACTTCCTCACCGGCCGTAACGCCCGCCGTTCCCAGCCGATGAGGGGTTGTCGTCACGCACTGGGGAGGGGCGGGTTCTTGGAAGACCGGCAGCTGGAGACGCATCCGGATCTGATGGATCCGGAATGGCGCAAGCACGCGGAGCGCGAGGCTCGGCTCGGCGCGAAGAAGGACCTCAAACGGCGCCGGAAGCAGCGGCCGCGCCGCCGGTTCCGGATGACCCGCAAGGTCGTCGTGGTCCTGTTCGTGACCGGGGCCGTGGCGGTGCTCGGGGCCGCGACGGTCGTCGTGCAGCAGATGCGGGGCGGCTCCGCTCCTGGGCAGCCTCCGAAGGCGGCCCCGGTGCTCATCGGCGTCGACCTCGACCGGCCGTTCGACCGCACTCCCGCCGCGAACTGGCGCGAAGGCCTCGCCGGGATCACCGTGCCGCCGGGACAGGCCATCGGTGACTTCACCGCGCAGGAGGTCGACGTCGCCTATCGCAAGGCGACGGAGGCCATCGCGGCCGCGCGGCTCGGCTCCCGTGCGCTGAGCGGCGACGGCTCGGAACTGCTCGCCCTGCTGACCCCGAACGAGCGCGCCCGGCTCGAAGCGACGCTGACGAGCGCGCCGACCGTCGAGAAGGGTGCTTACCTGACCCTCCTCGGGACGAATCGGCTGCTCCCGGCGCGGCCGCGCATGACCGGTTTTCTCACCGCGAAGGCCGGTCGCAAGGGCGAGCTGATCGTCCACGCGAGTTACGTGACCGCGTACGCCTTCGACGTACGCCCGGGTGACGCCCGCTCGCCGGTGGACATCGTCCCGTTCGTCCGCGACGAGGAGGACTACGTGCTCCGCAAGGCACCGTTCGCGAAGGGTGACGCGGGACTCAGCTTGGGCGCGAGCTCGGGCTTCACGTCACGCATGGCCTGTGACGCCATCAAGACCGGCGTCCTCGCGCCCCAGTACGCTGACAAGAGCGCGCCCAATTACGGCGTTCCAGCTGTCGACGAAGCCGCCACCTACGACCCGACGAAACCCATGCCGACGAGGGACACCTGCCGGTAGCCGGCCGAAACCCTGGGGAAGAGGACCGAGATGGACGAAGAGGACCGGCGGATCGAGACCCATCCGGATCTGATGAATCCGGACTGGCAGAAACACGCCGAACGCGACGCCTGGCTGGGCGCGAAGAAGGAACTCAAGAAGAAGCGTCGTAAGCAGCAGAAGGCCGCCGCGGCCTCCGGGGGCGGCTACTCCGCGCCAGGGACGAGCCGGTGGCCGGGCATCGCGGCGCTCGTCGGCCTGATCGTGCTGGTCGTGGCCGCGGTGACGGTGAACGCGGTGCAGGAACACGGCGTCAACGAGACGCCCTGGTTCCCGCTGGACGAAGCGCAGATCTCCCGGATCGTCACCAACGCCTGACCCCTCGGTCGCGCGCGGAAGCGACAAGGCGCACGATGGGGTCATGACCCGCGAAGCACCCGCGAACGACGTTGACGAGACACAGCTCGAGGTCGGGAAACCGAAGAGCTGGGCGGCCGGGATCCCCGGGGTCGCCGTCTCCCTGATGCGCGGCATGGAGCAGATGGGCGCCGCGCGCACCGTGAAGACGCTGCGCCTGCTGAACCAGCGCGACGGTTTCGACTGTCCCGGGTGCGCCTGGCCGGAGCCTCGCGAGGTCGACGGCGAACACCGCAAACTCGCTGAGTTCTGTGAGAACGGGGCGAAGGCCGTCGCCGAGGAGGCGACGAAGCGCCGGGTCGGCCGCGAGTTCTTCGCCCGGCACTCCATCCACGAGCTGGCGGACAAGACGGACTACTGGCTCGGTCAGCAGGGCCGCATCACCGAGCCGTTCGTGCTGCGCGAAGGGGCTTCGCACTACGAACCGATCTCCTGGGACGACGCGTTCACGCTGGTCGCGGACGAACTGCGGGCGCTGAGCGACCCGAACGAGGCGATCTTCTACACCTCCGGCCGCACCAGCAACGAGGCCGCGTTCCTCTACCAGCTGCTCGTGCGCTCCTACGGCACCAACAACCTGCCGGACTGCTCCAACATGTGCCACGAGTCCTCCGGCGCGGCGCTCGCGGCCACGACCGGGATCGGCAAGGGTTCGGTGTCGCTCGCCGACATCCACAAGGCGGACCTCATCGTGGTGGTCGGCCAGAACCCCGGCACCAACCATCCGCGCATGCTGTCGGCGCTGGAGGAGGCCAAGGGCAACGGCGCGAAGATCATGGCGGTCAACCCGCTGCCCGAAGCCGGCCTGATGCGGTTCAAGAACCCGCAGAACGTCCGCGGCGTGGTCGGCAAGGGCACCCCGCTGGCCGACGAGTTCGCGCAGATCCGGCTCGGCGGCGACCTCGCGCTGTTCCAGGCGATCGGTCATCTCCTGCTGCAGTGGGAGCAGGAGACCCCCGGCACGATCGTCGACCACGCGTTCATCGAGTCTTCCTCCGAAGGATTCGAGGACTACGCGAAGCACCTGCGCGAGATCGACTGGGCCGAGGTCGGCGCCGCGACCGGGCTGCCGCGTGAGCAGATCGAGCGGCTGGCGAGGATGATCGCGACGTCGAAGCGGACCATCTACTGCTGGGCGATGGGGCTGACGCAGCACAAGCACGCGGTGCAGACCATCTCCGAGATCGCGAACCTGGCGCTGATGCGCGGCATGATCGGCGAACCGGGCGCGGGACTCTGCCCGGTACGCGGGCACTCCAACGTCCAGGGCGACCGGACGATGGGCATCTGGGAGAAGATGCCGGAGTCCTTTATGGACAGTCTGGACGAAGAGTTCGGCATCAAGGTGCCGCGAGACCACGGTCACGACACCGTCGCCGCGATCCGCGCGATGCGGGACGGGCAGGGCAAGGTCTTCTTCGCCGTCGGCGGCAATTTCGCTTCCGCGACACCGGACACGGAGCTCACGGAGAAGGCGCTCAAGTCGTGCTCCCTGACCGCGCACGTGTCGACGAAGCTCAACCGCTCGCACGTCGTGCCCGGCAAGACGGCACTGATCCTGCCCACCCTCGGCCGCACGGAACGCGACCTCCAGGCCGGCGGCGAGCAGTTCGTCACCGTCGAGGATTCGATGTCGCAGGTGCACACCTCACGCGGCAGGCTGGCCCCGGCCAGTGAGCACCTGCTCTCCGAGGTCGCGATCATCTGCCATCTCGCGGAAGCCCTGCTCGGTGCCGGGCACGCCGTGCCGTGGCGGGATTTCCACGCCGACTACGACCTCATCCGCGACCGGATCGCCAAGGTCGTCCCCGGCTGCCACGACTACAACGCCCGGGTGCGCGAGCCCGACGGGTTCGTCCTGCCGCACGCGCCGCGCGATTCCCGGCAGTTCAACGGAACCGCGAACGGCAAGGCGAACTTCACCGTCTCCGAACTCGAATACCCCCAGGTGCCCGAAGGCAGGCTGCTGCTGCAGACGATGCGCAGCCACGACCAGTACAACACCACCATCTACGGCCTTTCCGACCGTTACCGCGGCATCGAAGACGCGCGGCGCGTGGTGCTGGTGAACCCCGAGGACCTGGCCACGCTCGGGCTGTCCGACGGCGCGATGGTCGACCTGGTCTCGGAATGGCGGGACGGCGACCGCCGGGCCCCGCGGTTCCGGGTGGTCTCCTATCCGACGGCGAAGGGGTGCGCGGCGGCGTACTTCCCCGAGGCGAACGCCTTGGTGCCGCTGGACGCGGTGGCGGACAAGTCGAACACCCCGGTGTCGAAGGCGATCGTGGTGCGGCTGGAGCCGGTGGCCGCACCTTAGAGCGTGTCTTACGTGGTGATCGGTGGCTGATGCGCGATGATCTTGGTCGTGGTTGATCGGTTGTCGTTGCGTCTTGTGCCGGATGAGCTGTGG
>Ga0307518_10000211_pt1 | contig 44109 bp, 47 predicted proteins | sample 25_EM_MG_FD_203889 | JGI IMG/M metagenome (GOLD analysis project Ga0307518, IMG submission 203889) | Populus trichocarpa ectomycorrhiza microbial communities from riparian zone in the Pacific Northwest, United States - 25_EM | ecosystem: Host-associated > Plants > Roots > Unclassified | place... | reverse complement strand
CCTCCTCAGCACATCCTCTCTGGACACCGCGGAGGTAAACCACCACTCGCACAATTTCATAGTCCTTTGTTGGTGTTGTGTTTGGGTTATTTCTCCGACCCAAATCCACACTTTGACTCACAGCGTTTCATCGCGTCGTCTTTATCTTCGTCCACAGTGATCTTGGTGAGAGGGTCCCATTTCGGTGAGTGTCGAACTGCCTTGATTTCTTCAGTTGCCCTGGGGTGGATGGGAAAGGAGGCGGCAAGGTGGTGGAGAGGGGATCTATGACGCTTGCGGAGACGGGCGGCTTGTCGGATCTCCTTATGGATGGGGTTAGATGCGGGGAGGGTGGTCATTCTCACGAAGGATCGAAAGGAGATGCGTTGAAGGAGAAGTGGGAGGGGCGTGATGTTGGCGTGGGCGACCGCTACTTCTGTGGATGTTGTTGACATTGCGCCTGTGGTGGTCAGTGCGTGCATGCGGAGGACCCTTTCCAGTATCCTTCCCAGACCTCTGCTCCCCGCTTTGTCGCCCATCCTAGCAACCATTTCGGCGCCCCATACGTCTGCCGCATACAACATCTTAGGGACTACTACACTGGTGAATAGCTGGTGCATGTGGCTGAGTCGAATGCCTGTGGACGGTTTAGCAAAGTGGCGGCATGCAGCGGCGTACCGTGTGCCCTTGGCTGCTGCTGCTGCTAGTTGTTCCTTGAAGCATAGCTGTTCGTCGATGATTACTCCCAGGAACTTGTGTGAGGCGCTTGGGGGAATAACCCAACCAGAGATCGTGATTGGAGATCGGCTGATGGGGACCGTCTTTCGTGGGTTGTTGGGATCTTCGTCTGCGACGAGAGGCTTGGACGAGCACGGTCTTGTCGATCTCCCATTCTATTTGGTGTGATGTGCTCCAGTCCCTGAAGCCGTTTGGCCTTTCGATCATGTCTGCTAAGATTCTATTGGCGGCTTCAAACGAGGGACCTCTGGCGAGGAGACAAATGTCGTCGATGAAGCCTAACACTAGTTCTCCTTTGTCTCTTCTTGGGATGTCTAAAATGTCAGCATTGTAGTATAAGAAAGCTAACGGTGAGAGGGGACAGCCTTGATCGACCCCGATCTCGATCTGAAAGGGTTGTGAGCGGTAATCATCGAACTCTAGAGTGGTGGACCGTCCCGTTAACCTGGTTTTGTACCAGTTAACGTATTCCGTCGGAATACCTCTCTTGCGCATGTTGTGAAATAGCTGCTCGGGAACGACACTGGGAAAGGCCGCTTTGACATCCATGAACATCATCGAGACGTGGTTATCTGTGGGGTGGGCCCAAGCGTCGTGTACGAACTTGGTGAGTAGGTGAAGGGAGTCTGTCGTGGATCTGCCTGGGAGACCACCGAAGTGAGTGTGGGGGAGAAGGTTGTGTTTTGTGGTGATCCAGACAAGGTCTTCAGCGACACAGGCGGAGAGGATCTTGGACATTGTGTCTAGTAGGGCGATGGGTCTGTAGGCCTTGGGGGCGCCGTAGTCGGGTCTGCCAGGTTTCCGGATAACCACCATTTTGGATGTCAACCATTCGTCTGGAAAAAAGTTCAGTTCAAAGGTGGCTCTAAACAGAGGACCCATCCAGGGGATCAGGAGGTCAGCGCATTTCTTGAATACTATGTTGCTAATTCCGTTGGGACCTGGGGCCTTGAATGGGGCAAGGCGGCTTATGGCTCTATGGATTTGCTCGTCCTTGATGGGTTGGAACTCGCAGACTGGGTCGGGGTAATCTGTGGATATATCAGCCTGTGTCCTGTTCAGAGAGGAGGGGAAGAAGGTTTGGTAGAGGATTTTGCTTTTCTCGTCGTTCGTGTCGACTTCGACAGTTTGTCCGTTCTGGGAACGCCTGAGTGTGGGGATTCTCGCGGCACCTCCGTCCGATGGAGCGCTGTTTGCGTACTTGTGTGCGGTCCAGATGTTGTCGGCGTCAATTTCGTCGAGCCATTGTTCCCAGTGGGTTTTCTTGGTCCGTTCAAGAGTTTCTACATAGACCTTGGCTGCCTCTGACGCCTCCTGGTGGACCGGGTGTAAGCGTTGTGCGCGTAGGCGATGAGACTTAGCTCTAAGCGACTGCTTCTTCTTTCGAAGTTCGGTGAGCTCTTGCGTCCACCACCGTTTGATGAAAGGGGAGGGTTTCGTCTTGGGAACCGTCTGGTCGGTAGCGCTTTGGATGGCCGCTGCAAGTAGGGCAAAGGTGGTCTGAAAATGTGGAACGTCAGCGATCGGTTGTGGAGCACCCATGGAGGAAAGATTGAGCGTGAGTTTGGTCCTGAACTCGCCCCAGTCTGTTTGTCTCCAATTGAGGCGGGGGGCCGGGTTGGTTCTTTCGGGAACAATGTTCATCTTTCCAATAATTGGAAAGTGGTCCGTTCTTGCTGGTCGCTTTTCCGGTTTCGTATCACATTCTACAAACGTGGGGAGGAGGTTAGCGCTACAGAAGACATTATCAGGGCGAGAAAAGTTGCCGGAGCAGAAGGTCTGGAGTGTGGGGAGACCCGCAGGAAGGGCCATTTCCATTTCGTGTGTTTCGATGAGCTCAATTAGGGTATTAGCAGCCTCGATGTTCGTGTTGGTGAAGAGCCGGGTGTCCGATGGGCTATCCCAAAGAGGATGGTGGCGATTGAAGTCCCCCAGCCATACCATGTTGTCCTTGATAGCTTCACCTGGGCGCGTTGTCCTGTTCTGCCAATGGGTCTGAAGAATTGTTAGCGTGTCTGAGTTTTCGCAGGCATTATAGATGTTGTAAAAGTATACTATACTATCGGCGCAGGTCAACTCTACTCCTGTGACGTCGGGGCTGTTGACAGGAATCTGTCTCCAATTGTTCTTGGAGACTGCCTTATTGACCAGTATGATCGACCTTGTGCGTGCCGGGGAGATGTTGTGCGGGGTGGGGTAAATGACTGTCCAGTACTGGTTGGCCCTAGTCTGGTTAAGGAAGTCGATGTGGGGTTCCTGAATGAAGACGAAGTCAGTCTCTTTGGGAGCGATCTCGTTGAGGAGATCCAACTGGGCGGTGAGGGACTTGTTGAGATTCTGCTGCCAAAAGCAGATGATGGGCGCGTTGTTGGCGTCGTCCATCATGAGGTGAACGTGGAGAGTGCACTATCATAAGGGGAAGAGGGGGGGGGTGTACCCGTGGAGGCGGTGGCGAGTGAGTTGGAGGCCACTGCTTCGTTGGGCTGGGAGGGATCTCGAGAGTCTGCAGGTGTAGGTGTGGGAGAGGTGGGACGGGCGGGAGAAGGGTTGTTGCGGTTGCGGTGGACTGGGTTACGCTGTTTCTCATATCTAAACATGGGGTGAGGTTGGGGGGTCAGTCTTGTTCTCGCCGGGCGGCTGTTATTTGGGTGCGGTCCATTTTCCCCGTCTTCCAGCTCCCACAAGGAGTGATCGTCTGCGATAGGGAAGAATCTGTAGTTGATGTCGGGGAGTTTGGAGTGGTGTCTCTTCATGAGCTCTTTGAAGGTGGGGCATTCCCTGTCCCAGGCGGCGTGACCTCGGGTTTTGCAGTTGGCACAGTACCTGTCTTCTTGTCTTGAGACCGTGCAGGCACTGGTTCGGTGGTTGCCTGCACATGTGCCACAGACGTCGTGTGAGTATCTGCAGTTCTTGGCAAAGTGGCCGTTCTCGAAGGATTGGCACTTCAAGCAGCGTGTGGGTTCTGGGAGGAGGCGACGGGTGGGGGTTTTCTTGCCCTGGATGGAGAATGGATGTCTGATGGCTGCGTTGGCGTCAGTGGGGCAGAAAAAGTCGATAATGGCGTGAGCGTGTTGCTGGTTGGGGGTTCTGCGTTCGATTGGTTTGATCCACCGCATGGAACAGATGGCGCCCTCGGGAAGAGAGTTGGTGCTTTCGATGGTTCTCAGGACCTGTGGGTCGTCAGTCTTTGTGCCCACTGGTACGTATTCTGCAATAATAGAAAAGGGCCGAGTTTCAAGAGAAACATCTGGGCCGAAGTTAGCTGTAAATAAGACCCTTCCTTCGGGGGATCTTAGCCATGCAGCTGCCTCCTCTGTGTTAACTTCGTATAAAATGCTCCCCGATTTTGATTTCCTGGCCGAGAGGAACCTTGCATTGGTTGGGATGTCTACCGTTGTAGTCCGCGCGAGATCTAAGGCTTTGTTGGCCTTTTCTACGAGTACTATCTCCGTGAGGTCTCCCCAGGGAGGTGCACTATCTGGCGATGGGGTGATGTGAACTGTCCTGGTTTGGGATTCGCAGAGGGCAGTGGCTTTGGTGTGGGAGCTGTGTCTAGCGATGTCAGCGTAGGTCGCTTTCTGGGGACCGATGGCTGGGGATGGGGATGGGGAGGAGGCCAGGCTAGATGCATGTGCGTTGGCTGCACGCGATACATTGAGAGAGGTGCTTTCTAGCTCTTTCTTTGTGGATTCGGCTAGTTTGGCAATGGTGGCCGCCGATTTGCTGTTGGAGTCTGTGGCAGCCTTGATCTCGTCTACAATCGTGGCCAGACAATCTATTTGTTGTTGCATTGGGGCCAATGTGGAGGGGATGGCTTCTGCTGGGGTTGGGGTGCTGGGGGAGAGAGACTCTACGATGAGGGCGGTAGCTCTGATCACGTCAGCGACCTGGGCATTAACTCCGGTCGCAAATGTAAGGCACAGGAGGGTATTGCAGATTTGAGCGTGGCTGGGGTCCGTGTTGAGTGGCAACAGGCCGTGTTCAGCGAGAAGTTTGCGAGCTGATGGTTTGTCTGACGCGTTGTGTCCTTCGAAGGCTGGGTGCTTTAGCATGTTCTCAGTCGTTCGACCGATAGCTGGACTGATGGAGCTGGCTGACTGCTTCCTGGTGGAAGGGCCTCTGGTCTGTGACGCCTTGGGAGGGACGGGGGTCGTGGAAGGGGGTGGTCTTCCACTACTCATTATTGGATTGTATAGAGTATGGGCCTTGTATATGGTTAGTAGAAGGGAAAACAGAGCTCTAGAGGGGGGTAGGGTGTTGTGAAAAAACCGGGGTCCTTGGGGTTTCGGATTTGATGATGGTGGTTCCGGTTGAGTGATCTGTTGATAACCAGCCCACTGTCAAAAAGGGAAATCTCATGTGTTCACGTTACTTTACAACATGTTAACTAATGAAGCTAACCAAACGGGGACTATTGTGAGCACTTCTGCTCGGCTATGACTTGCAGATGGCCCGGGGTGCCAGCTCTAAGCGGTTTGCTGATAGGCTACTTTAGTTTCCCCATATATGTTACTCTCCTACGGCCTGTGGCACCGCGTCTTAGCACTATTTGTTTGCTTGCAGCGGTATACAAATTCAGAATTCTCTCTCTCTCTCTCTCTCTCTCTTCTATTATGCCGATATAATCCAGGAACTAAGCCATTCATAGATGGCTCTCGGTCGTCTCTCCCATGGGACCCTTCACTGTGTGCACGTTAGTACAGCTGAGGCGGCTGACCCACCCAGCACAGTATAGTACGTACTTTCGCCACCACTACACTGGCCCTCAGACGCAAGGCCTGCAGAACGATGGACACGTCAAGTCGTTATTTATAAAACTTATTGTCGCTGTTCAATCATTCCACCGGTGATGATCTGGCATTGTACGAACCATAGCAATGACCGTTTGGTTTGCTTGGTGCGTTTGCACGAGCGGCTACTAGGTTCTTGATCCTTTAGCTCAGCGCCGTAATCTATTACTCTAGCGTTGATTTTGCGCGATTATCGCGGACCTGTGCACCATGATCTCGCGTTCCTTGCAAGGACCCAGCCCCCGCTAGGCTCCCTTAAGGTTCCGCAGACGCAGGGCTGCACAGGGTGAGACTCGAGAGAGAGAGAATGAGAGAAATTCTATATACCGGCAAACAGTACAAAGCCCGGTCTCAAGACGGGACGCCCCGACTCTATTCTCGATGGGGTATTATAACGATGCAGGGTGTGTTCGTGCCTGTACATTTACAGGCGCGCTCATAAAGTATTAGATATTAGGTTACTCTGCCTTGGTTGTTGACACTGACAGGTCCCTCATACACTAGTACATTTTGCATTCAGGAACCGTGACCGCGTATCATGGTTGCTTTCATGTCCTGAAATTCGCGAATTTTTTCCCCCTTACTTAGTGGTACATACGGGTAGCCGATTGGCATTCCAGACTCATTTATTTCCATGCTGACGATGCAGGGTCGAAGTGTAGTGATGCCCGGTGTCAAGTCCATTATGTTCTGGTTGGAGATAACATACAGATAAGGTGACAGTGACTGAGCTTCGAAGGGCTGTGAGTCGAATGGTAGTACAGAAATGCGAGGGTTGTGGGGAATGGAGTTGGTTGTGGGCCGCGGGCTTCCAACGGCTCCGGGACGGAGTGGGCCGGAGCGAGGGCAAACGGAGTTACATAAACAGGAAACAGGGGATCAGAACGGGAAGTCGGGACGAATGCGGCCAAGAGACGATCAGCGATGATCTCGGCGACGGCGACGACGACGACAACGACGAGCACTGTACGACGACGACGACGACGACAGCGACGCGACGAGGACGAGTGGATGGGCATCGATGCCCGCTGAGCTGTGCGAAAATAGCCAAGCGCCTCGAGGCTGGCTCGAATATTTTCCAGCTCGGCTCGCTTTTTGTATGTATATGACTACGTTCATATCGCGCTTGGTCTTGTCTCTTCCTCCCCCCGAATGGCCACTGCAGTCCAGGTAAGCAGGAGACCCCGTCCTCGTCTCTGCGCAGGCTCACCGACCCGCTCAGCGCACCCCTGCACCCCCGCTGTCCTCTTCCTCTTCGCGGCCTGCTCGCTCCTCCCCGCTCGCAGGCCCGGTACTCTCCAGAGCCCCGTCCGCGGCTTCTAGACCACTGCGAGATGACGGCAACGACGACGACGCCATAGACCGCGCCCGCTCTCGTGCTTCCTTGACACGCTCGTTCTCAGACATCCCCTCCCCTCCCTTCCCACAGTCGAGCTCGTCCTCCCTCCTCCCCATCTCAAGGCGTCCCAAGTCAAGCGACGGCGATCGAATTAAAGACAAAAGTGAGTACCCATATCAGATAGTTTGCTTCGAATCCACCCTAACTCAACTCTGCTTTCGCATTCCCCTCCTCGCCGTGCCCCAGGCCACGCTGCCATATCTGCACTCCACTTTTTCCGCCGTCCACCTTCCACAGTCGGTCACTCTTCCATCGGTCATTCAACTGCCTCCCATTCCACCTCAAGTGCAACCACTCATTCCAGCATTTTGACTAATGCCTCTACCAGCACGCAGCTGACGCAATACTCCAACTCCTCGTGTCCCTCCGACTCCCTCCCTCTTCCCCCTCCCGCACATGTACACTCACGTGTCATGTCTCTTCCAGGTTCTAGACCTGTATCTTTTGCTGGAACTGCATCATCCTCAGCGACGGGTGCACCCTCGGAGTTAAACAGGCCTATTTCTGTCGCTAGATCTCAAAGTTCAACCTTGGTCTCCCCATCCGCATCTCGCAAGTCCGGTGCCAACCCCACTGCCGCCACTCACCAGAGATCAAGGACCAGCACAAACGCTGACAATTGGAACCCTCTATGGGCACATACCTTGTCGACTGTCTCGTCTACGCCCCCCATCCCGAAAGTACTCCCCTCTGCTATCCCATCCAAAGCTTCCCCAGCAATGTCCTCGACCACCCAGAGTCCCTTTGGACCAGCAGAGATCCCCCGGTTCTCCCGTAAAACACTCAGAGAATCAGCAGTCGTCATGCCAATCAGTGCAAAGGAATGGAGGAGAAGACAGAGCATCGCTGCCTCTTCTGCCAGTGTCGTCTTCTCAGCGCCTGATCCAACCACTAGTCGCATCGACAAGGGCAAAGGCAAGGAAAGAGATGGCCAGTCCTATGCACGGCAACGCGTCAGTTTTGTCGATGCCGTCGGTGGGGGCGTGCCACGCGGTCCGTTACCGCCTCAGCAGCCATCGCAGGTATCACCCGTAGAGGTGAGGGTGCATCCACCCTCTCCGGTATTCTCTTCCCATCCTCCCGAGATCGCTTTTCTATCCCCCGCGCAAGCACCCGACACGTCAGAGGGTCCGACCACTCCAGACCTTCCACAGGAAACACACTCTCTTTCACCAAAGTCGTCCGCGGCAAGCTTTGCCTCATGCACATCATCTGCGTCCCCACCCAGCTCTGCCTCTCCTACCCGTGCAACTTTCGCCCTCCCTCCTTCACCTGCCCCGTCTTCTGTGTTAGCATCCACAGACACGTCTGGAGACGAGCTACAGGTGCCACCGGCCCGTCCTCGTCCTAGGAAGCGACACCAGTCGACCCCCCAGAGTGGAGCCGGTTCAAGGCTGAGCTTTGTCGATGCGGTGATGCGCCTCTCAGTGGGATCTATTGGGTCGTTTGTCACTGCCCACTCGGGAACGTCGGATAGCAGCGGTGGTGCGTCTGGAGACGAGAAAAAGACGGTCAGAGAGGATGGCGATGGTGAGGGCGACCGGAGCGTGCTTCCGCGTACGAGGAGCTTAGACGGTTTCCTCTTTTCCTCTCTTCGATCTCCCTCCCCACCGCCTGCGATGCCCCCGGTGCAAGTAGAGCGGGTGGGCGATAAGTCTGGAGTCGCTGCGGCCTTGACACGAGGAAGTGGTCCTAATGCAACTGTGGATCCTACTGCGAGTGCTTATGATGCACCCGCAAATGATCATCCGCGTATATGCGGAGCACGCCGATCCGCAGAAGTGGTCAATAGAGATCATCGACAGAGCATGCCCATGTCCGCCCACGCGCAACCGCGCCCACAGGAGCAGCAGCGAAAGCGAAAGCTGACCAAGACCCGCCCGGCATCCCTACATTCGAGCACAGTCCATGCCATGCCAGCGTCTCCCGCTCCCCCACTCCCCCCCGCACATGAGTCTTTACTCGCTCCACACATCGGACCCAAGCACGCCCCGACGGTCCTCTCGCCTATCATTGAGGATGGATCGTCCCATGGCCATTCTTCGTCGCATGGACACGGACATGAGCAGGAGCGTGTCAAGGTATCGCCTGTCGAGGAAAGGAGTACACCGGTGAAAGAGGATGTCTTTACTGTACCGCGAACGGGACACGTCAAGGAGGGTGCAGCGGTCGACAAGGCCGCATCGTCTACCAGGGTAAGCGCATCCCCGATCAAAGCAGGCACTGCATCGTCTCCTGCCAAGGCAAGCACATCTCCCAAGGCAAGCCCGTCGCCAACCAAGACAAACACGTCCCCCACCAAGACAAGCCCATCGCCCACCAAGACAAGCCCATCACCCACCAAGGCAGGCCCATCGTCGACCAAGTCAGATGCTTCGCATACCCATTCAAAGCGGTACAGCTTCCGCCTACCTAGTCTTCCGTTCCGGAAGTCACGGGAGTCGAAGAGCGGTGAGGTGAGAGACAGGGAGAGAGCTGAGTCTCCTCCCATTGCCTCGGGCACGTGTATTAAGCCTGGCGCAGGTTCAGACAGAGACTCGCCTCCAAAAGGCGGGCAGATGAGGAAGAAGCGGGAGGTCGAGGATGCGATCGTCTCTGCTCCTCCTCCCTCTGTCGCTGAGGATGTGGACGCCACCGTTCCCTCGGGCCGTGATGTAAATGTGTCGAACTCCAATCTGGGTATAGTCGGACTCCCACATGGGAATAGTGAAGTCACGTTGGTCGCCTCTCATAGCCCCTATCCTCCTTCCTCGCCTTCACCGTCATCTTTCCTTGTGTTGCATTCTCACCCTTTGGTGGTTGAGTCGGGATCGGGTCTAGGTTCGGCTGCGAGCAGTATACGGATCCCTCATGCTGCTCGTACTAGAGCGAATGATGTCAAATGTGCAGAGACTAACGGTGACACTGTGAAGACCGGTATCGAAGTGATCGTACACCCTGATGACACTGCTGTTACGAAGAACGTCAACCTATGTCTCGCCCATCAGCTCAGCCATGGACACTTGTTCGTAGAGAAAGGCGCCACTGTCGTAGCGGACGCGAGTAAACTCCGCCCTACGTCCGCCGCGTCGTCCAGACCTGGTACGGCGAGCTCGACGCTGACGACATCCAGCGATGCCGCATCATTTTCGACTGTACCGTCGATGCACTTCCCTAATCCTTGGGATGCCATTCCAGTTGGGCTTGTTCCGCCCAAATCGCACCATTTCTGTCTGATGTGTGGACGGTGCGGGCCGCAGATGCCACTACTGTTACCGCCTCCCGGGGATGTGTTCCCACTTCCTGCTCCCCTTCCTGTCCCAGTCCGTAGTCGAAGTGCTGGTAATGCCATTCTACGACCCTCTGGCGCCGCCTCTCCCATTCCACCCTCACCCCTTCAGATGGCGCATACCCGGGCCCAGACATGGGCACCCGCCCATTCGAATGGTGTCGGTTTGCCGCCCCCACCTTTACCCTACTTCCAACCCTCCGCATCCCCCTCGCCTATGCCTACACCTAGATCTTCCCCCCGGAAACTCAAACGGCCTCAAACGGCGCCGGGTGTTCCTCGCTCGAGGAAGCCTGTCGATGGTAGAGGCGCCATGATGAACATGGAAGCCTCGGCGTCAGTGGTGCACTTTGCACCGCTTCCCAAGGTCGAAAAGGAGTCGAGAGTGAGAGGTATCCTGAAGGGACTATTTGGCATTGCGGCGTGAAGGATAATCGCGAGGTGTGTGGTGTCCTTTCTCGCTCCCTTGAGTGGGTATGGCACGGCCAAGCTGGGCACGTGTCTTATTAATTATTGTAGGGTTCTGGTCTGTACTCTCTTTCCACCCCCTCCCTGTCTTTGCTCTCGAACTGTGCCCGATGAAGCGATTACGTTGTGTACGATATTGGCGAACGTTCCTTTCTTGGTTTTCATTCCTTTTACCTAACTGCCGCCGGGTCACCGGACACCTGATCCACCCATTCATCTCGGCTCTGATGCGCGCACGGACGATGAAACTGACGCTCGGTTCGATTTTTCGTTTTCCGTTGGATCGCGGCGGTTCGAATGCTGTGTGCTTTAGCTTGTCCCAGAAGCATTCAATCTTCGTTTTTTTTCTGGTTGATGTACAATCCTTTTTAGTGGATACCTCGTGGGATGCTCTTCGTTTTCTTGATGCTTTTCATTCAAATCTTAATTTTGGTCATTTAAACGGTTATATTTTGGTTGCGTTTGTGCGTTTGCTGGTACCCCTCCAGAGCAGATATCCATACATTCACAAGAACTTGCTTCACAATTAAGATTCCTTGCACGACTTTTGCGTTACCCTCGATAGAGATGATATATATTTGGGATCATGTGGTGATTCACATCGGGGGAGAGGAATGGGAATATCAATTGCAGGATGATATGTAACTCGCCTCCAATATATTCTCGATAAGACCGCATGGATGTGGACGGCCATAACTGATGAAGCTAGTCCGGGGAACTACAAGGCTGTCGAGGCCGGCGGCCTGAACTTACTCTCAGGCTACATTAGTCGGTTCCCCAAGTTCTGCTGTCTGGTGATGAACTTTAGCTATATATGCAATCCTACTGTCATTCTAGCATCCAGCTGTTACACGGCTTACTGCTTAGGCCATTTACGGGGTGCAGAGGGATCTTCCTTGAACATTTTGATCGATAAGAAATGTGGCGTACCCAGATCGATAATCCTGGGAAGCACATCCACCAGAAGAGGACTATAAGTAGGACAGAAACATGGGGAGTAAAGGAATAGAATATATTCATGGGAGATACACTGCAAGCTGCTAACAACATGGACGTCATATGAAGTAAAGAGTAGTTTTTTAAAAAATATAAAGCTCATTTGCTGCCAACTACTATGGCGAAGCCCTGGCATGCCTAGGTGTTCAGCACCTCGGGACGCGTCGTATATATTGCCGGGGTGAGGTTACAAAAGTAATCCCCTGCCAGACACATGTGCTCGTGGATAAGCACAAATGGGACAGAACTACCGTGCAGCGCAGAGCATTGCAGTGGAGCAAGGGCCTGGAATGGGAACAATATAATAAACGGCGGACCATAACGGCGACGGCGACGACAAAGACGTAGACGGATCTGATGGATCGCGCAGACTTGGAATGTCCCAAGCACTCAAACAAAACCAACCTAGTGTCGACAATCATCAACTCTGCGGCCACAAGGGCAAAAACAGAGGTCGATGCATCTTCATGACAAGTCAAACATTGGCGCCCCATAGCCGAGACGCCATCGACCGGCTGGGATAATGACCGGGTCTAAGATATTGCTGTCGTGCAGAGGTGCTTTCACTTGAAAACGTGTCGAACTGACTCGCAGACGCGCCGGATCCTGGCATTGTCGTTAATGAAGGTCCGCTTGCAAATGCGATTGCAGGGTCAGCTCGTCCGGGGGCACGTCCGATAGTGGTCGGATAAGGTGAAAGACCAGAGTGTCCCGGTACTCCCAAAGGACCTCCTGGGTTGATTGATGATGAAATCCCCCCCGGGTTCACTGTGCCAACCGGAAGCAGCCCAAGGCCAGCAGCAGTACCATCGGTGGATACCCCGGGCAGGCCAGACGCACCATGTGACGGGATCGTAGCTGACTGGTGCATGACCTGCGGTGAACTAGACACGCTCAGCGACAAGGACCGCTGATGACTTGGACCAGGACCTCGGAGTGTCTGGAATGGTTGTGGAAACGCTGGAGAGTGCGAAATGGGGCGCATAAAGGGGTCATCATAAAGAGCAGGTTGGTACACAGGGGGTAACGAGATTGGTTCAGCTGGACCATCCTTCATCCCAAGAGGGCGTCGAGGAGTCCGGTCATTAGCACTGCCGTTCCGAAGCGTCCCAAGCGAAGGTGGCCACGCAGGTAACAAACCTGCACCTGATGACGACATAGGCAGAGAATGGGAACTATGTGTCTGGTTTTGCCCAATGACACCGACGCTATTCTCGGTACCCAGAGTCATCACGGCTGGTTGTGACGGTGTGTGGCAATGGTGCTGGGCAGGACCCTGATCCAACGAAGTGGACCAAATCGAAACCGGCACATTTTGCGAGCCCCCAAACAGTAGAGGCGGCGGCGGCGGCGATGAAATTACACCGGAAGATAGTCGGGGAGACACCACCCCAAACCCAGGCCCACCTCCACTCCTTAACCCGTGCTTGGATGTACCAATTCCCATAACATTGTTCAGTAGGTCCTGGGCCGTCGTCCCAGCTGAAGCAGGCAGTGACTTGGGTTGCGATAACGAGGTCGTCCTATTGGGTGGTGAGAGCAAGAGCCGTGACATGAGATTTGGGCTTTCCATCGACTTAGGGGGAGAGGACATTGTGGGTGCAACCGTTGGCGCACCCATGTTCGCTGCGATAGTTGTAGTGGGCAACGCCACTTTTGGCGGAGAACCTATAGGCCTATACAAGTCCAGAGTGACGTCGGTACACCGCGTGATATATGGACAAAAGAGAAATCAATGACCTTGGATTCCATACAATCTCATCTTCGTCTTCATCATCCTCCATCTCTTCATTCTCAGACAAGTCGTGATTATCTAGCACTTGTCGGAATGCATCTCCAACGGGATCGTCATCCGTACGACCTGTATCAGTCATTTCATCGTCATCCAGTTCTTGGTCACTTGTCACCATGGGATGAGGATGACTGTCTTGATGATGTTCCTGGTGATGGCGATGCATCCACTCCCGTCCGCGTTCCTCTGGAAGATTGGGCGGAAGATTTGAATTCGTCGCTGAAATGGCAGTGGGCTGCCCATTTTCCGCCTTCGCCATACCTTTCGCACCGTCAAACTTCAAGGTAGAACCCTTCACATAGACAGGGAAACCCTACAGACAAAAACAAGAACCGCATGTGTGGCATCAGTAAGTGATCATTTGCAAATCACAGGCGAATCAAAGATCGCCAAGCTTGGAGAATGATGATCCTTACCTCAATCTCGGCCAACCCTTTCGCATCCATTAGTAGATCCCATATTCGCATGAGCTGCTCCTCGTTAGGGTGGACTTTTTCAGCTATAGCCACAGTTGCGTGGACGTCCCCATCGCCATTCTGTCTCATTGAATTGCTTCGGTCTCCCAAGTTTTCCCCGGTTGAACTTGCTGTGGTGGGTTGCTCTCCGTCCGCCACGTCACCTCCCAGCATCCTACCTCTCAGCGGTAGAAATCCCCTCAGATCTATATCTTCATCCAGTGGAGCCTCGAGCCTTGGCAGTCTATCAAGTGGAAACACCACTCCCAGCGCAGTATAGAACTCGGCAAAGCGGTTATAAAAAAGGGACATGCCACCGCGCAACGCGATTCCCTCTTCACCATGTTCGGATGACGTCGAAGCCACCTTGATGATATACCCAACATTTCCAACCAACCATTTACTCGCTACCCTCAAGGCAGGCAACATCCTTCTGAATGCCGCTGTGATCTTCGGCGCCAAGTCATTGTCGGACGCATCTGGCGGGGGAGGCGTTGCGAGTTGCGCAGTGCCTACCTCGAGGAGGATGCGATGGATCGTTAGCAGGTGGGTGAGGATACGAAATTCAACTGTGAGTGGTGTATCTGAGTTGCTATTGTTGGGGTCGTTGGTCGTATCTTGTTCTACCTTGGTTCGACCTGCAGATTCGGAACGCGAAGCACGCTCACGTGACTTGTGGGCCCTTGGGTTATCCCGGATCATCCGGTGTTTCCATACCGCGCTGTGAGTGAGTACGACCACGCGAGTGACCATGTCGATCGGAAGTACGCGATCTGAGATGAAAGCCCTAAAGGATTGTGCAATGTCTGAGGAAATGACTTCGGGGCTGAAATTGAGCCTGTATAGCAAGGGATAAGAATATGTTATGTTGTTGTGGTCAGGTGCACATGACTTACCTCTCAGCTTCGACCCGTAACAACGCATGCAAAAGCACGATATTGTCTTTCATCCTATCCACCTTCACCTTTGCTGGCACCTCCTCCCCTTCCTCCTCTCCTCTCGCACCTTCCCTCGCCCACCTCGCAGCCCCTTCACCTATAGCCCTGCCAAACACCTTCCTTAGGTTCTCCACCGCAGCCTCATAAGGACCCTTCACACAAAGCGCCCTCAGGTACCAATACAATGCGTCGAACACGTCGCCACCGTAGAATGATAAAATGGCAAGCTGATGCGCCGCATTCCCGTCGCTTGGAACCAGTGCGCGGGCATGTTCGTAGAAGGATATCGAGCGATGGTACGTACGGGCCCTTGCGACTTGCTCTAACCCAGGACGCCGATGGCGCCCACGACGAGCGGGCATCACGCCAGGACCGTCTTCTTGACCTGCTCTTGGGCGGCCTCCAGACTCATTATACAGCTCTCGGTACCGTGCAATATCGCCGAGACACACGAACGCCTTGGCGAGAATAGCCAGCCTAGCCGCATGCTGTTCCCCCTTGCCGAGACCTAGAGGTAAAGGTGGTGCAACGACATCTTCCGGTGGGAAGCCGAAATGATCGCGCTGGGGTCGTGAAGTATTGTTTGGGCTCCCATCATTCGTATGGACCGCCGTGTTGGGTGTGGTAGGGTCGGCAGACCCACCGTCACCTACATCTCCAAGTTCCGGTATCCTGACGGACATCGTAGTGGGGACCACCCCAAGCGCGAGAAGAGCGGGCTGAGCTTCGGAAATCCCAAACTGGCGATAGTAGCGTGCGACGAAAGCGATCCAAAACTTTTCCTCCTCGGCTAGGAACTGGCGGAAACGCTGCATGAGCTTGCGATACTCGACGGGTCCGTGTTGGCGCTGATCATGCTGTTGCTGTTGTTGGTTTTGTTGTTGGTTAGAGTGAAGGTTTTGACGAGAAGAACGAGTACGTTGTTGCTGTTGTTGTTGCAGGGCACGATCCAAAGTAGCAATGTCTTGTTTGTAACGAGAGATGAATGGATAGGAGGTCTGCATCCATAGATGTGTCTCTGCATCCTTCGATTCTTGCGCATATGGCTCAAGGAGGAGGAGGCGGAGGTAGAGGCGACGCAGGCTTGATCAAAAATACATTGTCAAAGAATGTGAAGTGTAGTTCTTGCGTCAGCGACACGAAATAGGGATGCTAGATGGACTCACTTCTTCCGATTGAACTCGACCTCCTTGTCCCAAGGGTTTCGTGTCTTGAGGAGTTCTTTCAGGCCCTGGTGTATCCCTTTGGCCTCTCTACATGACATTCGATGCGATTCGACATGCAAGTAAGACCAGCGTAAATAGTTGAGAGTGGGTCAGTCATCCACAAATAAAGAAACCCCACCTGGCGATTTCTTCAGGTGTTTCGCTGGACATGATTTGTGGTGAAGATTGACGTAGGCTGTTTGCGAGAATGACACTCGAATATGGTCTGCTCGTGATACACAGCTATATGACCATCATCTATCGACTGCTAGAGCTTGGCCTGTGCTGTGGTTGGAGGCTCTCGTGGTAGTTGCTGCGCGATCAGTGCATATATGCTTCCGTAGAGAGGGGAAAGGGCGGTCCCCGTGGGAAAAAACACACCCATGTCCTCGACGTTGAGCTCGACACCAAAGTATTACTGTTCCTTGGCTTGACTGCTAATCGGGACGGACCAGTAGTTCAGCCTGTTGGTATCCATTTCCATGGCGTAATACCCCAGGGCCCTCGACTCTTACGACAACGCACAGACCGTGTACACCATAATATGGAATCCATCCACTTCCACCAGATGCAAGCATGGTGCACGATGATCGAACCCAGTTTCTAGAATACAACCACGGTGATTACTTCCAGCTCACGGGGCCGTCCTCAGGGTCCTTTCTTTCCGCGTATTCAATCCAGGCTAACGGTGAACTACTGATCAACTGATTATCAGCTCGCCGCTGACTCCAAAGTTCCGATAAACTATCCATTATCGTCGATATTCAATTCCCCAAACCTCTCTAGAGCTGGTCCACGCTGAAAGGGGGAAGTTAAAAATTGTTCAGCACAGCATCGGTGCTCTATATACTGGCTCTTGTGACGAGGCCCCGTACCTGGACACGTCGAGCGACTTTGCCTATCGTGTCATCAAGTCCCTATCAGTGTGTATTTCTATCTTCTCGGGGGCTATTTCATGCACCCAGTGCACCTCATGTTAGATCGTCGCGTCTAGTCACATACGATAAATAGGTGCCGCTGCACTCTCTCTTGAGCGCAAGTTCGGTTGTGGATCAATGTATGTATACGGACCCGATATCGTCGAATTGGACGGGAGCTCCGATTCATAATAGAGTCATCGAGTGCAGTCATCCTGTCATTTCGGAGCATGCACACCTACCAATTCCTGTTAGCGACTTACTACTTACAGATATATGCTGGGCAAGGACCAAGATGTCAGGAGACAAAAACGACCATGACAGAACTGGTGGGCGCCCAGTAATGCCACCGTTTAACCGCACTGCGTAAGCTATGAACTCAGTGTGTCCACCTACCAGGCTTGACCGTCATCCAGAAAAAGGTGCGCATGTCCACTTTGAGCAGTATGGGCATTTGGATCCATCGGCCGTCTCCGACCTATACGCTGTCATTCATTCATTCGGTGAATCGGTCATTCATTCGTTTCCCGACGGTTCCCTCTCAACGGCATTTTCCTTTCTTTCCATCTGATGGAAGCTGCTCAATCTATCTATACCTGGGGAAACTAAACACCGTAACTTGCAGTCACCTTGTTTGCCATTGCCACACGATGAGTATTCACCATTCTTGGGCTGCGCAACTGTTTTCCATCCGATCGAAGAAGTCGGAATGGTCGGATCAGCTGCTCCAGGCAATGCAATATATGCTCTACGAGCTTTTCTTCGCTAGGTGAGTATTAGGTCGATCATGGGGTCGGAGCGCTCGGACCGAAGGATGTAAATAATGATTACGACGGGACGAGCAAATCGTAAATCCACAATAGCACCCTCGGTCCCTGATCATTTCCACAATGAATCGAACTCCAGCAGGTTCCCTAGTGGTGTGAGCCTGAGGCAACGCCAGGTTCGCAGGTAATAGGTGCCCGTCTATGCTTCTCTTGGTGTAATGTATCTCCTTGGTTGACCACCCGAATTGGGTGTGTATACTCGAACGATTACACCATTAAGGCGCGGATTAGTCTCTAACCCGACTGGCTGACAGACTCGTCCCAATGTCAGCAGGTCTCCCTTATTGGGACGAGTCTGTCAGCTAGTCGGGTTAGAGACGAGGCGCGGATCATGAGATTTAAAGAAAATCTCTATTGGCCCGCGTCACCATCGAAGAAGCCCGTATGTCTCAGATAGACATACAAGTAACTATGTAGTGATGTCAATTCATTACATACTTTGGCTTCATACTGATGCCATTTGTGGACATGCTCAATTATTGAAAGGTCCACATTCCCCTGTCACTCCATTGGGAAGGTATTAGGGGGAGGCATAATTCAGTGGGCGAGACCTCATCTGATCGATCGGTGACATTCCTGTCCACTATTATGTAGCACGTCGCGTAGCCAATTCGGCAGGTTCAAAACTGCAAAGTGGTAGTCAGTCTCGTGATCCAAGTGTCGGACGATTCAGCAAAGTGCCTGGTGGCAACTGTTGATGGTTAGGTCACGGTGCCAGCCACTATGCCCAGTGGATATGCCCTGGAATTTTTAAAAACAGGTCGCAGCAGGCCGGAGGCATATCTGCTGTGCGGTCAATTTACACGTTTCGGGATAGATTATGGCCTGGATTTGGACGGACGTCACATTAATTTAGTGCTTCTGGGATCCTTGCTGAGAGAGCGACAGCACATTCCGGCGGAACGCTGTCAACACCTATACCAGCAGCTCATCCTAAATCATTATTGCCTCTATCGGCGAATAAACCATAGCTGAGGTCATCGCATGGCCCTCACTACATATAAGTTCCCCCATTCTTTTTCCTTCGCCTCCCCAGTCTTCCTCTTCCCGACCTTCCCATTTGGCCCGGAGCTGACCCATCATGCCGCCATACTACGAACTCGCTGTAGCCCGCTTCGTTCCAACATCCCCCTCGTCCTTTTCCGCCAGCGAAGGTTCCCGATGGGCAATAGCCGTCACCTTCTCCTCTTCCTCATCGGGGTGTCTCCTCTATCAAATCACAGGCACACAGGATGATTACGCGCTCGCGGCTCCAGCATCCGTCACCCTCTCCTCACAACCCAACTCGCCATCCTCCAAGTCCCCCGCATCCTCATCCCCCACCCACCAAAACCAACCAGCGGGTTACCGCTATGCCAGTAAAGTCGCAATAGGCTACGCAGATGCGGAGTTACTCCACACCCTGCACTCCACGCTCGCGGCCATTCCGATCAAGCACGGTGACACTAAATGGGGAACACACGAGTGGGTGATGCAGGTTGCCGATGCGCTGCGGAAGGTGGAAGGGTTTCTGGTCGAGAAGCACGTTTCCACTCAGTGGATCAAGGACAAGTTCGGAGAGAAGTACTAGTAGGCGTCGGGGAGGGGGAAAGCAGTCGGAGAAGGCGCGGGTCCGACGCCTGCGCGTATAGACACCTGACCCTCTTTTGGTCCAGACGTCGTCCGGATCTTGTAGTGTCCTGACGCAGACGCCATCTCCGAAGATCATTACGTCCCGACGTCACGGGATCTGGACTGGGCTTTTCACTGTATTTCTTCTCACTACTGTCTGCCGTTGTTTCCATCATTGCATTTCTTTAGGACTGCCTAGTACATGGATATATACTTAGATCTGGTCCACGACTCGCATCCGTTCCTCGAAAGCTGGTAATTTCCGCAACCCGAGTCCACTGCGGAACACTTCCAATCTATTATAGAGGTTTTCCCACGGCACCTTGCTCAACACCCTGGACTGTCATGACAATAAAATATGTATCGGAAGAGAATGGATACCGAGGCAATGGTGCATTCAACATTTATCGAACCTTGAAACATGTGCATGAGGTCCTCGCCTCTATCATTAGCCAGCGGCCCCACCCGGGTCCGATGTTTAATTGCTTACCCATCTCGCTAAACTTGTCACGGAAAAGTTGTTTGTATACATAGTGTGGGTGTCCTTGAAGACCACCTCGAGGCATCCATCCGAGGTGCGGCTCTCCGTGTGAGATTCCCCACTGCAAAGATAACGGCGGTCACTGTGAATTATGGTGCCCGACGTTTCGGTCGTCAAGGCTTTCATCGGACATCAGTTGTTTCCCTTTGTGTGTCGAAAGCTTGAAAGTCTATCGCCGCTAGGCACGTATCCATTCGCCTGAAACCATGGATCCCCTTTGCCAGTCAAGTTCGAGTGAGCATCGGAACCGGGCGGTCAGGCTGAGTGACGCATGCTAACCACAAGTAAAATTTATACACTATCATTATGTTTCCCCACGGCCATCTCAAGACTCAAGCACTTAGTGCTACTTGGAAACGACTGCGAACAAACGTGACCACCCTTGAAAGCTTGACAGTCAGTGCTGTTAACGTGTTGTCTGGTGATCAGTCCAATAGCCTAGCAACAGTTGTATACATGTGCTGCGACCCCACCTTGTGTATCCAGTGATGAGCATGTTTGCGCTGTCGAACTTTGTCGCTGTACCTACGCGCGCCTATCAAGATATTACATCGTGTTGATCTTGCCGCCAAACATAATATGGCACCATAGCATCAGGCTGACAAGAACGATAGGCTACCAGCCATACCACCCAATGGCACACGGATGACGATGACGACAATGGTGCCAGAGAAATGGATGTCGAGGATGACCCAGCGTGCACCCAGCGCCGCAATTCTGGATTGCCAGTGGCTGACCAAGCAACATGACGACAAATTACTCACTCTCTGCCAATCTGCACAACACAACAAGCGGGACGGCTGTTTGGCAGTCTCTTGTACTTGACGGAGCCCTCTCATTGGCCAACGGGCGTCTAACCGAGCGGGAAAGTTGTCTTACAGCATGTCCTTCCAAACGGAGGTTGACATTTCATGCCCACTCCTTCAGGTAAATTTGCAGATGCTGGCATGGTGTCTGACCAATCTGGTTCTGACTGCTTCTTTGGACCCAGAACATCCAGTACCACCCAGATTTTCCATGATAAGTCATGGAATGTGGCACAATTTCATATTTCTGATAGCATATCAAGCAAGGGTTCTGCCAGCACAGTCAGCTTTTCAAGTCATGAATGCAGCAAGTACTGCTGGCCTGTGCAGCGCTAATGAACACGAGATTGGCAGCACATCAAATGACATGACAAAGTGTGACTTCATCTAAACTGTTTGAGATAAACATGCGGTGATTGACAACCTGGCGCTTAGAGTAGCGCTCAGATTGTTAACTGGCGGCTTCCCAGGGTTTTTTCCTAACTGGTGCATTTGACTGACTGGGGTCGCATTCCTGCCTCCCCCAGATGTGAGTTATGGTTATGGGGTGCATAATGGTGCAATATGCACATGTAGGAGCCCCGAGTATCACATATCGCCGTAAGATCGTTCGTTCGATCCACGTTGCCATCATCATATCGACCCATCGACGTTAGTTTCAAAAGCAACCGCGATACGTTGTGTAGATTTCATTTTAGTGCACCAATCAATCCCCCGATAAGTATACACTCAGCCCAAACCACAGACTAATCACGTACATTTACTTGGTCTGGAATGTGCTTGTTGTGGGGAATGTTCTCTGTGTTTCCGGATTCAATGAGAGCTTTAAGCTCGACAAAGGTGAGAGCGCCTTGTCTTGTTTGTGGTAAAATTCCCGGGGACTCAATTGGCGATCCCAATGCGCAGGAAGGGGAAGGGGATAGGTTGTCTCCACGTGTGGGGGGCGTGGAGGGTCCAGGCATAGAGTTGGGGGGGAGAGAAATTTCGGTAGTAAGCGATCTGACGTCTTCTAGCGAGACGTTGCATTCTGTTTGTCTGCCAGATGAGATTAGTAGTACATCGTAACGTCATTGAAGTAATGGCATCAGTATTACTTTATCGGTTTAACCGAAGTGTCGCAAACATGGAAGAAATCAAGCTCAAGGAGGTAAAATGAAATGAAGGCTTTGTGCATGAAAAGGAGAAATACGGATACGAGTAAGAAATGACATGGACGCAAGGGAGTGCGATGTCATACGAAGTTGATAAGTTACACACCGATTGAAGTAGAATAACTGAGTTCTGAGCTGAAGATCCGATCTTTCCTGTTCCGAAATTGAATGCGTAGAGCCATGTTCGAAGATTCCGATTAGACCTTGCTGTAATATAGCCGTTTCCATCGTCATTTATTGTCATCGTTTCCCATCCGGGTTGGTGTGGTCATTCGAACAACAGTATCAAGGAGAGTGCTCTGTCATTAGAGCTGATCCAATACAGCAATCACACGGACCTGGAAGACCTCGTCCGAGGAGAAAGGATACTCGAAGAATTTGCGAAGTGCTTCATCTTTTTCTGTATTCGACATTTTGGTAGTGCCTGCGGTGTTTGGGTAAGGGAGAAAGGTTGCAGTATTCCAGACACGGTAGATAGCTATGGTTGACCGTTTGACCGACGTTCTGGTCGGAGTACTGGCCAAGGTTGAACCGTGACGTCACACCCATTCCCAGGCAATTTTGACTGAATGTGCACCCAATTTGGGACAAAACGGACCACTTCAAACCGGGTGACTTCCTCCTTGTCAAAGGGCATTCACCTCGTAGAGATGTCCAAGATTGCCACAGAGAGGAATCATCGTGCTCTCACGGAGATCGTGATGAAACCCGGAAACGGTATGTATTGTACACACCGGTCCACCTTTATTGTCTCATACTTGTCTCGTATAGACGTGTGTGCAGACTGTAAGGCTCGTATGCCAAGATGGGCCTCGTTCAACCTCGGGATTTTCATCTGGTATGTCTTTCGTCTATTCTCGTTGGGACATCTCCCTTGCATCGTGACCGAGTAACCAGCGCTGAAAGTTCGTACTATCTGGCAGCATGAATTGCGCGAGCATCCATCGCAAGATTGGGACGCATGTTACCAAAGTGTATGTATCGTTGTCCTGCATCGTTTCACACTGCATCTCTGTAAGCGGAGGCTGAGTTATTATGCGTGAACATCAGAAAGAGCCTTTCCCTGGATGAATGGACGAAGGATCAGGTCGAGGTTAGATTCACTTTTCTTCTTCCTTCCTATCCCTGCCGCTTTCTGGTACCTCTTACTGCTGTCCATTCCGTCGTTATTGGATAATAATAATCTGCCCTCTTCAGTTCATGAGGCAGAACGGCAATGTCAAGTCCAATCAACTATATAACCCCGACGAGAATCGACACCCACCACCAACGAACATGATAGACTCTGAGCGAGACAGCGAGCTCGAAAGGTTCATCCGGGGTATGATTCATTGTTGCCTCTGTTCAACTTCATTTACACCTATTGGCCCGTAGCCAAATATGAATTCAAGCGGTTCATGAAGAAGTCATCTCACCAGGCTATGGTCTCACCGCCACCAAGAATAGCGTCGATGTCTAACGCGTCGCGACCTAAGTCAACACCGGTATCCAGGGACTCTACGACCATCGAACGTACAACATCGCCAGTGCCACCGCCTCCACCTGAAAAGACTCCTCAGAATATGCCCAGCAGAATGCTCTCCGCCGCTGGTACATATCCAATTTCGTCGTTGTCTCCGACATCGTTGTCGCGGCACGTTCCCCCGCCGACGCGTGTAGCCTCGCAGCCTCTGCCATTTTCGTCACAAAATGCGAATGTTACCGGCACATCAAGCAAGGGCGGGGTATGGGACGAACTCATCTCATTGCAGGGCCCTACACAGAATTCTTCACTTCCTTTGCAATTCCAGTCGCACAGTCCTTCAGCACCTGTCACGCCTCTACTAACCTCAGTGGCTCCACTGACGATGTCACCGACGGGGATACCCTCCTTGTCACAGAGGCAGCTACCGCAACTGTCCTTTCCGACGTCGAACCCGCTCGTGAACATGAACATGACTGGTATGGCTGCGACAACTGGGAACCCATTTGGGACAACAACTTCGATGTCCAATATTTCTCCTCTCAGTACCCCGAGTATCAATCTGACAGCTGCGAGCGCCAACACGAACCCATTTACTCAACAGATGACTAGCACGGGTTTGCTCACGCCTTCTTTTCTCCCCACTTCTCCAATGCCCACCTTCACCACTGGTGCCGTATTTCCCTCTAGCATGGGCCCCTTTTCGCCCTCTGTTGGCGCAGGTGGTATTGCGACCCCCGCACAGCAGCCTCTGGGACTTTCTCCGTTCAAATCACACACTATACCGTCGCTTGTCCCCAACCCAACCGGGGTCTTCTCCCCCCAGCCCCAGCTGTCTTCGCCATCCATAGCTCCTGTTCCTGGCACGATATCAGCCCCACATACCCCATCCCCATTCTCGACGCCGTTCGTGGCAGGTGGCACATTGCCCTCACAACAGCAGCAGCTGTATACTGCATCCCCTCAGGGTACATTCGGAACGACGCCATTCTTGCAGCAACAGGCTCAGTATCAGAGTCCAGTGCAGCTTCAGCTTCAGCCTCAGCAGCAACAGATGTTTGGTCAAAATGGACAGTTTGGTGGCTGGCAGGGTCAAGGCTTTTGATGTAGGATGGACTAACACGGGACTGGAAAATTTCCCCACCTGTCATCAAAGATTGTTTACAGCATTATTCGTTGGATTTGCGTGGGGAGTTGTATCTTTGGAAATTTGGTACATACATACCTAGCTGTGTGCTGTTGGATATCTTAGAGCACTGTACAATTTTGATTATTTCATCGAATAGCAAGGTTCGAAATGAGTTCCCATCAGTATGTACTTGCCAAGAAGGGAGGGACTTCGATCAGTTGACAGTCTACTCAGTTAGTCTATCCACCTTAAACAAATATGCGACATGAAAAGACAGCTGAAAGAGATAGGAGTGCATGAAAGAAGGGACGCAGTAAGGATGTCCGTGGTTTCTATGGGGTAGGAATGAAAAAGAGTCTGTTCAGTCCTATAGTTCATGTACGCCATTCCGTCTTCCTCTATTAATCTGCAAGGGTGTCCAACCTCTCCTCGGCTACTTGATGTCTCGCTTTAAGACCACTTACATCGTTAGAGTCGGTCTCCACGACCGATGACGATCACCTGCCACGCCATCCTTCAGCACCCTACCATAACCAAACGTCTAGACAAAACGCACCTGGAATCCGATGTCCCTCAGCTTTTGTGCGTCGACGAGTAGCCTTCCGTCGAACACGAAGGCGGGCTTGTTCATGCCAGCATACACAACCTCCCAGTCGATTTCGCGGAACTCCCGCCATTCCGTGGCAATGACAACAGCTTCGGCGTTACGGCAACACTCGAGAGCACTTGATGTGATATGAACTTGTTTCTGGACTAAGTATCATATTTACAGAGTCCGTGGAGGGGTCAAAAGTAGCGTATTCAGAAATGCGGTGAGCATGGGGCGAAAGGGTACGACGATGACGTACTGTCAGATAATGGCACCGAGGGCATGGCCTCGGCCAGGTCTGTCCAGATCTGCTCATGCACAACCTGAGGATCATAGATGTTCACGAGGGCCTTTTCCTGCAGGAAATCCTTGACGAGTGTAATAGCAGCTGACTCTCGGGTGTCGCCAGTGTCGGCTTTGAAAGCGAATCCGAGGACAGCAATATGCTAGTGATTTTGTCGAATCAGACGAAAATGGCAAAAGAAAGGGGGGGGGGGGGGGGATCACACCTTGCCCGTGATAGTATTGAACAGCGTATCGACCACGGTCTTGGAGAAACGCCGTTTTTGATATTCGTTCATGACGACAACTTGCTCCCAATAATCGGCAACCTCCGGGAGATGCAAGCTCCTACTGAGATAGACAAGGTTCAAGATGTCCTTTTGGAAGCACGACCCCCCGAATCCGACCGATGCACGCAAGAATTTCGATCCAATGCGTGAGTCGTAGCCGATAGCATGTGCAACCTCGTCGATATTGGCGCCAGTAGCTTCGCAGATCGCGGAGAGTGCGTTGACAGACGATATACGTTGTGCAAGCATGGCATTGGCGGCAAGTTTGGAGAGCTCAGAAGACCAGAGGCCAACAGTGAGGACGCGGTTGGTACTGTGGAATTTTCCGGTAGACAAAATGAGTATCTATTCATTACTTGGGAGGTAGAAAGGTGATAGGGGGAAGAGGTGACCACGAGGCCCCAGATAAACGATAACAGGAGTGGGGTGACTCACGGGACCCAGTTCGCGTAAATGTCACGGAGAGCATTTGATGCGGCGATACCGTCGGGCGTCTGAAGAGAGCCGATGAGGACGCGGTCGGGATTGAACAGGTCGCTGATCGCGGTGCCCTCGGCGAGGAATTCGGGGTTGGAGAGGATGTCGAAGCGACAGTTTGGACGGGAATTAGCCTCGAGGATAGTGCGCATCGACTCGGCTGTTCGGCACGGGACGGTGGACTTCTCGACGACTATCTTGTTCGAGGTGGCTACCCTGGCGATGTGACGTGTAGCGGACTCGACATACCTGAATATGCCAGGGAAGATGTAAAGATGACAGGAGTCGTGACATGACGGACGTACTTGAGATCAGCAGCAAAACCAGCCCCTACACCAGATTTCTTGGTTGGTGTGTTGACACTGACGAAGATAAGATCAGCATCCTGGATAGCTTTGTCGATATTTGTCGAGAAAAAAAGGTTGCGACCGCGTGCTTGACGGACAACGTCTGTAAGACCCGGTTCGTAGATTGGGAGTTTGTAGTTTGGGCTATTCCACGCATCGATACGGTTCTGATTAAGATCGACAATGGTAACTTGGACATGGGGGCACTTGAGTGCGATGACAGCGCACGTGGGACCGCCTACAAGTACATGAGACACGACAGGTCGTCAAGTTTCGAAATGCAATACGCACCAACGTATCCGGCACCGACTGTAGTATTTTGAGCTAGTCATGAGTGACGATCAATAAACACATGGGATGGAGACGCACTGCAGCAGACTTTGGAAACAGCAGGCATGACTGAACGAGTGCGAGGAGAGGAGAGGAAAATGGTGAGAGACCCGCTTGCCAGATCTTTTCCGCGTTTGCTTCCGCCTCGTTGCCGCTGTTTACTCACAACAATTTGGTCGTTGGTAGGTTTTATGTATGTTTTACGTCTGTTTGAGCTCGACAGGCTGAGTGCCTTCGAACAGTGGTATAGGTTTGTGTTTCACGCCTCCTGTAACTTGGGATACCCTGCATTCTTGCATATGTTTCATGGCGTCACTTCCAAACACAGCAGTGTGATGAGGTAATCGTGGGTTTTATAAATTATAACTCCCAGCCAGAAGTCGAATGACAGTAACGCAGGATGCACTCCCCGATTGCACTCAGTCCTCCATCGCCCTCCCAGTCGCTCTTCACCAAGAAGAGGGCCTCTCTCTCGCAACTGCCGCCGTTGGCCAGCGCTGCTTCCTATCTCTCTGCAGTCCACGAAGCAGATGTCCGTGCTCGCAGCCATGAAATCACCCCCACCTCAACACCTGCTCTCTCCGTATCGTCGTCCATATCCGCCTCCTCAGAGGACACTGTCCTCAACGAATCGGACGACAATTCGGGACTAATTTATCCTCTCACACCCCCCACGTCGGAGCAGGTCTTCAACACCGTTCACTCAGAGTTTGGTCACTGCGCCAACCAGAGCTATCGCTGTGTCTCCCAACACAACTCAGAAAAACCAGTCGGAGAACACGAGGTCGAAGAGCCGCCGTACTACATCCTCTTCACTACTTATTTCAGTTATCTCATTCTCATCATATTCGGGCACCTGCGCGACTTCTTTGGCAAACGCTTCGCAAAGTCCTATTTCACTCATTTGATGCCACATGACGTGTGTTGGTTCCTCTTTTGTCGTGTGGTGGGGCCTGACATTTCTGAATAGGGTTACGCACCTTTGAACTCGGACTTTGACTCGTTTTATACCCGTCGTCTCAAGCGCCGCATGGATAACTGTTTCTCCCAACCAGTCACAGGCGTAGCAGGTCGCACCATCCTTACTTATGACCGATACTCCAAAGATTACAACTACACCCAAATATACCCCGGTACCAAGACTCGTGCTCTCAACATTTCTTCCTACAACTATCTTGGTTTTGCCCAAGCACGTGGTGGCTGTGCCGATGCTGTTGAAGAGTCTATCAAACGATATGGCGTATCCACTTATGGCACGCGTCTAGAGGGTGGCTCATGCGATCTTCACCAAGTCGCCGAGGCCCTTGTAGCTCGCTTTGTTGGCATGGAGGACGCGTTAATTAGCTCAATGGGTTTTGCGACAAACTCGGCCTTCATCCCTGCGTTGGTGGGCAAGGGTTGTCTCGTTATATCCGACGAATTCAACCACGCATCCATCCGTGTCGGTGTAAGGCAGAGCGGTGCACATGTCCGCATGTTCAAACACAACGATATGAAACGCTTGGAGGGCTTGCTTCGCGAGGTTATCAGCCAGGGTCAGCCCAGGACCCATCGCCCATGGAAGAAGATCCTTGTCATCGTCGAGGGTTTGTACAGCATGGAAGGCACGATGGTCGATTTACCCAGGATTATAGAACTCAAGAAGAAGTATAAGGTGCGCTAATCTTCGTACCCGTTGTTCGTTGCTGAATTGCAATTGCATCTATGCAGTTCTATCTCTTCATTGACGAAGCACACTCAATCGGTGCACTTGGCCCACACGGTCGCGGAGTGACAGATTATTTCAATATTTCACCTCGTTCCGTCGACATCCTCATGGGCACCTTTACAAAATCCTTCGGAGCTTCGGGTGGATATATCGCTGGGCGCAAGTCGCTTATTGATAGTCTCCGTTTACGTGGACATGCGGGGCCATATGCAGAAGCAATGACACCCCCCGTCCTCACCCAAATCGTATCAAGCATGGCCAGTATCATGGGCGTCACTCCTCCTCCCCTTACCTCACCCTTGAAAACCCCTCTTGCATGCGCAACCCCAACGGCAAACGGAGTTTCATTGGCCCGCACGGTCGATAACTATGTGCATCCTGGCATGGCACCTTCTTCTGCTCTTCCCACGTGGCTCTCCCTCCCTTCCTCGCTGTTAGACGGATCCGAAGCACGCGAGCGCATCCGCCGATTGGCATTTAATTCTCGTTACCTTCACGCTGGCTTGAACAAACTCGGTTTCATCACCTGCGGCCACCCCTTCTCTCCAATTGTCCCACTCATGATCTTCAACCCTGGTAAACTGGGGGCATTTTCAATCATGATGCGGGAGCGGTCGACGCCAATCGTCGTGGTTGTCGTTGGATACCCAGCAACGCCACTCGTATCTAGCAGAGTCAGGTTCTGCGTGAGTGCGGCGCATACCAAGGATGACATTGACGTGATACTGCGGGCATGTGACGAGGTGGGCAATGTACTGGATTTGAAGCACGGTCATGGGGAGAGGTGGTCAATTGAGGAGATTATGAAGCGAAGCGTGGAGCTTGTCAACTCATTCTAAAGCATGGTTTGTCGTCGTTCTTTGTCTCTTGGTTGATGCTGACCAATGCCCTAGATGTGTTCTGCGAAGACATGGTGCACATGTATATATCAACATAAGAATACTTGGAACACATTGTGCCCACGACCCTCTAATGCATTGTCATCTATGATCCTCCTCCGGTCAGCTCATGCAAAATGCATTCACACATAAGTCAACTTGAAATAATGAATGCTGGACCTGTGCGGCTTTTTTGCTGGGGGCTGTAGAGTAATTTATGTATTTTATCCATCTGGATGCTTCTTTCTACCTGGTAATATACGTTCAACTGACATTCAGACAATTTGTGTTTGCATATACTATTCTCGTGTTGCAGGGGAAGATAGACAACCAGACTGAGAACTGAGTGACACTACAGGAATAATTCTGGCATGGCGAAAGCTCTCTGGGAGTCAGTTATGTGACCAGAGGCGGGTGCAGTATTATTTCCAGGCGGTGTGGTTGCCTCATAGCCTATGGGCAGTGAGAACATCGCCTGCGTTTTGGGCAGCACATGGCAATGTTGAGACTCTATCACCACTAGAAATGTCTCCCAGATATGAGATTTCTATGCCACCTATGGCACGGAAATACATCAACTTATTCAGGAGAGCGAAGGGATTGATGGCATATGTACATGGTCCGAATAAATAACGTGGATACAATCAGGCCAGTATACTGGTACGTGATGAGACAACAAGGAATGTGAACGTGCGCATTCATTAGATGAGGTCAAGGTGTTTGACACCTTGGAGTGATAGAGGCCTTGTTCTTGTCAGAAGTGATATTGAAATCACAAAGTGCAAACCCACTTCCTGAAAAGCCTTCCTATGATACTGTCGCAGATTGAGTCTACAAAGATTAAACAACATCAATGGGTAGTACCGATGGTTCCACATAAACAGCTCAAGGCTTACGACAACAGTGCCGAATTTGCGTATACTATGACACCGTGAGCGGATTTTGAGTCGGAAGCTGTTTAGACCTACTTTTCACGTGTACAACTCCGAATGAAAAGAATAGTAAACTGTTAGGGGAGGCCAAGAGCTGTTCCAGGCACACTAGTTTAGTCCGCCTGTCAATGGGTCAGAGTCAGTGAGCTTACGGAAATGAGTTCCATGACTGCGATCATGCTAGGTCCGAAGTAAGACAAATAATAGACCCAAGGGAGAGGGAGAACCTTGTGATTGCCCCAGTGCCAACAAAATATGCCAATAATCGGGTAACTATTTGTGTGGACCTGCAACGTGTGTAGAAGTCCAGCCCATCCATAGATGACAATTATTACCGTCCTGTATCACGTTTGTCGTATAAACAGTACGCAAGAATAAGCGCTGTTAGTGTATCTTGAAGGGTAGCAATACCCATCGTAATAATCATAGGCACCTACAGTAAAAAAGATATTGGCAGAGTTTCAGGGGCGGAACACAACAGAAGTGATCTACATATGATCCTTAGTTGATTCCCATGTGGAATAATGAAAGCTGTGCACTGTGTCAGGATACCAAGCCAAGTCCACGCAGACTTTGAAGTGGCCACTAACCTTAACGTTGTTGGCACCGCTGCCATCACTGCAGCCATATGTATCAAGTTCTACGTAGACAATAGTCTACGATGATGCATACCAAAGCGAGCAATCACTAAAAATGACTTCTATATGTCCAGATCACCATACCTTGAGAATAGGCAGAAAAGCTCACCAGCAGGCCAACGACCCAAGCCTTCCTGGAAACTGCAGCAGGAATCAGGGTGCTTGAAAGTGGAGCAACTATCATGCCACTTACATGCCCATACTCGCCAGGTGAAAAACCTAAATGGGAAAGTAGTGTATCAGTAAGACTATGCAATCGATGAACCGATCTGCACATACAGGTTCACGACGAGTATGATGACGAACTGCAAACACAAGGATATGGGATATTCGAATACTATGACGGCTATGCAAACTCACACCTATTTCAGCCGAAACCTGGATAGTTGTTAAGTAGCCTTTGAGTGACCGAACGGAGTACACACCAGAAGATCCCTGGATATTGAATTAAGGGCTGGTAAACAAGTACTGGGGCCAAATAAACACACCAGAGGATCTGATTAATCTCCAAAACATCACCAAACCTATCGATTAAATAGCTATTATTGAAGGATATCGTGAATCCGCTGTGGATGGATTCAAGGATCCTGAATTACGGCGTATAAGAAGGTGGATCATCGAAAGTGGAAACAACTGGATACCAAATAAATGCTACCTGGCATAAGACGTTCGGTGTTCTCGTCGCTGGCAGGGTCAATTGGAAGCCATACCAAATATTTCAACAATACGGAGTCGTCCCGGTAGGTCTGGAAATAGAAGAAGGTCTGCACACAACTGATTCCATAGAACCTGGCCCGTGCTTAGATCATGGTCCGCTAGTGACGTTTTGGCAGTGGACTTACAGCAGGCTAATGAAGGACCCAATGAATGGACCTTGTAGCATGTGTGCATTAGCTGCCAAGGGCTGGGGATCCATGGCCTTACGGAACAGATGAGGTGGCATTGAAGGCGGGGGGCTACTTCTTATATGTACCTGAAAACCATGCCTGAGGATCTGATGCGGCTGGCATAACGCAACCGCCAACTTGTTGGCCCCATCACGTAGATAACTTGAAAATATTGCCTTCCCTATATTAGGGTTGCGTAACAAGAAGCTGTACATGGAAGCGTATAAATCTCGAAAGACCACAGTTTTGCCGCACACCGACCTGATCAGTGGCGCTAGTGTTCTGGCCAGTAGAATCCATCCATCCACATCAGGATCATGATCACTTGGTCTGCTTGTCGAGATCCGTGCAGGTGCCTTCGTTACCTTCGATGACCATTACTACTTCTTGCTGTTAGGCTCTATCGAATTGTACTGAATCACCACTTGGACGGTTGATCTCTAATACGGTGTGGCGCGGTTAGTGGTCACCGTGACACAGTACCTCAGGCTCATAGGGGCTAGTCTCCCCAAGGCAGACCAAAGATTCGATGGAAGACAATCGTTCCCTCTCCGACTAAAGCTAGCCAGCCACGATGGCGAGACCACGAATAATGCCGTGAAGCCCATGGAAACAGCAGTTGAAACGTTAATCGCTCTCGGAGGCTCTCTCAGGCTCTTTGTTATTACTGACTCAGAATAGCGAGCCTTCTAATGACCTTCAGTAGGCCCTAGTTCTACTGCTGCGATTGCAATGCACATCCCTGACGATGAGAATCTTGCCGCGGAGCTCCTTTCTACTAATTCAAAAAGGCCTCCAAATGCCTCGCCAGTACTATAGGGCCATGATGTACTTGGCATTGGTGCAAGTGTCGACAACCCCACGTAGTACCGCTGGTCGTGCCATTGTTTGTATCCCTTGCTGACAACCAAGTCTACGTGGAGTTCGACATCATCAATCGGCGACTACGCAAGCAGTGTTGGAATCCGTGGCACGTGAGCGGCATGTTGAAGACGCCTTCAAGGGCAAAATGGATGAGAAGCAGGTACGCTCCAGCCGCGCCTTGCCGCTATAAAACCATTCAACAGGGACGTCACTCAGATAGCAAAAGTGGCGATGATGCTAAACAAGGACGTCCGGCCGTTATTGTCGGCGATGTCGTCTGACTGCTTGATATCCACCCAGGAGGTCCCCAAGAGCGCCGACCATAATCCAACTCGGACGTTCTTACCTTTGACAGGTTATCTCACCTCTAACAGTTGATGATCCTCTAGGCATGTTGACCTCAACAGGGCGTATTCTACGCTGTTGGGCACCCTTCACAAGACATTATTCAATATTGCCGTCATTAGCTCATGATGTACCTGTAAGTTGCGGTGTACCGGGCCCATGTCTACTTGTTATCTAACCAATGGAGCTCGTCCGCATGCTCTATTGTTGCACACTCACACTATCTTTAGCAAGTACTACTTGGCGGATGAGCATATCAGTCTCACAGGACTGGGCCCCTCATGCCATACCTGTCACTCTGGTGTTCCTATGCCGGGGCACGCAACGGAGCACGGGACATGATGTGGGAAGGTATGATAGCAGGGACCAGGAGTCACCCCGATCGGTGGTTTAGGAGCACTCTAAGACTGCTGAACACCATTCTAAGTTGTATACGCTCAATAGCCATACTTGCCATCATGTTGGTCTGTCACATCTATCCTGCAAACCATAGCCCATTGAAATGAAGTACCGGGTCAGACTGTCCAACTCGAAAGTAATCAGTTATATCCCAAATGATGTCTGAAGTATGCGAAATTGATAGTACATGCACGAAGGCTGCCAGTCCCCAGAACATCACGTCGGACACAATAACACGTACGACGGGATAGATAGATCTATGGTAGGTCTGAGGTAACATCATGTACTGGGCTCATAATGATGCTTGCAATACAAGAATTGGCTGGGGTAATAATAAAGTATTCAACAAGTGGAATTGATCAAGGTTCTGCTATTGTCAGAAGTAGTGTTAGTATCACAAAGAGAGATCCCTTCCTGACGAGACTTCCTCTGATACTGTCGCAGATTGAGTCTAGAGAAGTCAATGGAACGATGGTCTCACTTCAATAGCCTAAGACTCACGACAACAATGCTGAATTCGCATATACTATGACATGGTAAGTGGATCTTGCGCAAGTCAGAAGTTATTCAAAACCTACTTTTCACCTGTACGAGTGCGAATGGAATATATAGCATGCTGTTTGGAGAGACTAAGATCTATTCAAGGAACCATGATTAAGTCTGCCTGCCAATGGGGTACAATTGAACTTACGGAAATGAGTTGCAAGATCTCGACCGTGCTGGGTTCCGAAGTAAGTTAGATAATAGACTAAAAGGAAAAGGCGAAAACCTTGTGAGTGCACCGGTCCCAACAACATATGCCAGTAAGCGTGTTACTAGTTGCGAGGATCTGCAGCACCTCGTCATGAGAAATGCAAATCTAGGTCATTCAGATGAGTCACGATTATCACCTTTGTGTGCGCCTGGAGTGGAGGTAGTACGCGAGAATCAACGCCAATAATGTATCTTCAAGGACCCCAATGCCCATCGTGACAGCCAAGGGCGTCTATGACAAGACTTTTATGAGTGAGGAAGTCATGAAACACATGAGAAATGATCTACATATGATTGATCCTTGAATGTTGTCCAGGTAGTATTAACAAAGCTGTGGCTCTGCGTCAGAATGCCGGGTCAAATTCATGCAGACCAGGCACTGACCCCAACGCTGCTGAATATGTACCCAATACTACAGGCACGAGCGTTGAATATCAGAGGGATACCAGTTGATAATGATGCACACCATATCGAGCAATTGACAAGCATAGCTATAATCTTTCTTCAGAGCCTGTACTATACCAATTGACAATAACCTTAAGAACTCACGAGTAGGCTTGCAGCCCAGACCTTTCTAGAAACTAACAAGGCAATTTATACGGTCATTGAACAACGGCAACTTTTGGTCACTCACACGTCCATACCCGCCATACGAAAAAACTAAGAAAGTGACAGATCAGCAAATGTTACATTGTAGCAGATACATCGTCACATACATGTTCACAATGAGGATGACAACAAACTGCAGACTCGAGTAGGTACATTCGAGTTTGACGCAGACTAGTACCTGTACTTACACCTATTTCATAGTCGACCTGTGTAATTGTCAGATCGACCTGAGTAGTTTGTGACAGTACACACCACAGCATCCCTGAATATTGAATTAAAGCTGAGTAGGAGACTTATGGAGAACTCCAAACACACCAGGCAAGGTTACTAATCGCCACAAGGTCACCAAATCCATCTATTACATAGGTAATATTGAAAGCCATCGTGAATCCGCTGTGAGCAGATTCGAGGATCCTGGAATTATGAATATGGCACATAAGAGGTCATTACATTGTCGAAGTTGTGAATAGCTGGATACCAAAGAAACGCTACCTAGAACAAAACAATCAGTGTTATCGCCGCTGGCAAGGTATCGAAAGGTCATACCAAACACTTCAGCCATAGGCTGTCGTTCGGGTAGGTCTGAAAATAAAAAAAGGTCTGTACGCAACTAACTCCATAAAGTCTGGCCTATGCTTAGACCTTGGTCTGGTAGTGGTATTTGACCTGACAATAGACTCACATAAGACTGAAGAAGGAACCGATGAGCGGGTCTTGTAATAGGGCATGAGCATAAGTTTCTAAGGACGTGGTATTCATGGGTACGGTGCAAGTGAGGTCGCACTGAAGCCCGGGAAGCCTGTTCTTATATCCGGAAAATACATCTGGACTGAGATCTGAAGCTGCGATGAAGGACCAAACATAGCCAAGTGATGCAAAGTTGTGGCATATCCCTAGGTCTGTGTAAGAAAAAGCTGTACATGCAACCGGAGGAATCTCGAAACGCATCACCGCCCATTTTTTACCGATCCGATCATCAGAGCGGCAGTGTTCTAACCAGTCGTCTTTATGCATCCCATCAGGGTCAATGGTTGAGGAACGTCACTAGCAGTGACCGGCGCTGGAGAGGGTGAATATGGTGGATAACTTACAAGCATCCACGTTCAAGAGCATTGCTGTGTAATGCAGCCTTGCTGGATGTCGTCACGTGGATAGACGGTTGCAAACCTGGCGAATCAGAAAGAGTATTTGAGGCGAGTTTCTAGAGTTGTGGCAAGCTTGCCACCAGGCTCCTTCACAGCCTCTACTTCGAGTGTGAGGCGGCATCCTAGGGGTATTAGTGGAAAAGACCGAGTGGCTATGCGGAAGTTCAAACACCGCCAACCTTAAATACCTCACACTCTCACACACCGGGGATTTCAAGATTTTCCGACCGTTTATAGTGCATTGAAAATGACAAATGATAGTTTTAAATTTTACTTTCACATTTTACTTGCATTAAAATTTAAAATTATTACTGTGATTCAAATTTTACTGCCATTAAAATCTCAAACTACTGTTATAATTCAAATTTTAAGGGCATTAAAATGTGAAAGTAAAATTTAAATTATCATTTGTCATTTTCAATGCACTATAAATGGCCGGAAAATCTTGAAATCCCCGGTGTGTCAGTAGAGGCTGCAAGAAAACATTTGTAAACAACGTCAGCCACACGTCGGACTATGAAATAATAACGGGTTGCAAGACAATAAATCTGACGGGCTTATATAACTAGAAAGAAGGCCGTCACAGACGGCAAACACCTTGTCCAACACGAGCCACATATGTACATACAGCTGCACCATCTGTGGTCAGTTACAGGTTTGCCACATCAGGAAAATCACTTTACTATGTAGCATAGCCACCGAGGTACCCAGTTGCGTCGAGCCTCGGTAGTAATATGTTGTATCAGGCATGTGATATACAGCGCTATCAAGCTGTCACCGCATGACACATTGCGCGCGGTTGCCACTATAATTGACATTGTTGTCCTAATAGCTCATCATAGTTGATGTAGCCTGTGTTCACACTATGCGTCTTCGAGAGTTCAGGTAGCCTACATCGTTGTCCTTACATTACCCACTCGAAAGACACAAGCACTAGATAATCATTGTACCAATCACAATACCACTAATTAGTCAGGGCCACAAAAGTATCTAAGTCGATGTACGAATTAACATGAAAGGTGTTCGCCATATCAAGTACATTACCAGATGACCAATCCGAACTAATATATCTTCCACACTGGGCTTGAAGGTGACAAGCGCGCGCGAAGCGATCAGCACTAATCACTGACACATTGCGCCGATGGTTGCGTGTTGAACGGGTGATGATGTATTGGCCAGATATTGGATTGCGGCGACGGAGCAAAGTGAACCACTCGACGTAGGCCAATGGATGGGGGTAAAGGCCAAGATGATCTGGAAGTTTGAATATGACACGCACTCGCACGATATGGATTGCTAAAATCCTCGTCAGCGCACACTCACGGTGTCGACGAGGCCGGGTACATACCATTGGGCTCAAAATATTCGCTCAGCTGATGTCCTTTGCCCCACACAAATGTGGTATCAAATCTGGCAGGGGACTCAGCCTTGTTGAGAAAGTAAGTGCTTAGTCATCACTAGCACGTGACTTCTCAGGAGCCTTGACACGTGATGTGTCTGGACTCATTCTCTTCCATGTGATTGTCAAAGTCACATGACCGGTTATCAGAGAGTACCGACTAACTGGAGTCATATCTCTTATCTATGACAAGGTCATGATAAGGAGATAATGTTCGTTCCAGAACGTTCTTATGGGTCAATCTAGACCGTTTCTTATCTCTTATCTCACATATGACTCACTGGACTTCTTCGAGGTTCTACGAGATTCCACAGAACTACTATGTTAGGAAGGTACTTATCTACCGTCCGTTTATGGACTCTTAGGAAACACTCTACTTTACATGGTCTGTGCGCAGCTCAGACATATAAATACCCTTACGCTACTTGGAGTGCTGTAGAGTTTTTCCTACCTACGATTTACTCTCTGTTCTATCCAAGAACTCTCAAACCACCTTCGGTTTATTACTTCAAGTTGAACCTTCTACTCAAGTGAGTTAAGACTTCATTGTCATTTGTGTAGAGCCCGCTGCGCTGTGTCCACGTTCTCCATATTGTGGACATTGCCTCCCGATAGGTTATGAGCCCCGTCTAGGCGATCTCCTGTGACATCGTTATTCTCGTCGGCCAACGAGAAGATGGATAGGAACGCCGAAGACCGGTTCACTTGGAGACTATTTCTTTGTGTCATGCAGTTCTTACTTGCCGGACGAGGAGTACAGCTTTTGTTGTATCCTCATCCCGTCATATCCGCAGAGCTATGCTTTGCTGCTTTCTTGATTGCCTTCTTTACTTTAGTCGTGGACATGAATCAGACTCCGGAAGGATGTCGGTTCATTGTACAGGCTAGTACTGGAGATAGTCAGGGTCGATGGACAGTTACCCTTGAGCGGGAACGCTTTATGCGTTCTAATCAGGAACTGTCACTCATCGAGCATCAGGCTGCTGAAGCTCGAAGGAGGATTGAAGGTCCTATTAGAGTTCCAACGATGTCAGAGTATCTAGAACAACGTCAACGAGACCGTCGAGACGAGTTCTACTCTGTTCATCCTAGGAGTGGTATTCAACTTCCGCCTCCACACTATTATGCTCGTCTTGCAGCTAATGAGGCCCTTGTTCTTGATAACAATGGTATCCCCTATGGGGGAAATCCTCCTGCATATGATAGACTTGAGCTAGCTGAGAGACCGGGAATTACCGCTTCTAATATTGTTCAGTCTCTGCCTTCCCCTGGTCATACTAGCGGCGAGTTTATAGGCTTGACTGACAATTCTAATAGATCCTATTCAATTCGTTACCAGGTAATACCTTCTACTCCTCCTCCCTCTTACATCGACTCTACGCATCAAGAACAAGATGTCGTCGTCTACCCCTGTTCCCAGTTTGGACACAGTCCTCACCGAAGAAGCTCTGAATCGTCTGTTGGAACCCGTCCGCACGTCAGTACAGCGGGAAGAGCTGCTGCGGCTGCTCTTTTACGATCCCATTCGGACTCCTCGCCGAACCCCTCGCCTCTCGGCGACTCCCAGCTGTTCCGTTCCAACAACTAGAGGCAATCCCTCTACCAGTATGAACTTGTATATGCCTACTCGTTCTACTAGGGCTACCCCTGCTCCGGAGATTTTTGTCCCAGAGCAGTATGAAAGGGAGTCCTCTATTTTGAGCACCGATTCTCGCTTCGACCCGAACGATAACTGGCACAATCCTCTCTTGGATCCCCGTTATCTGTCATTCATTCTTCGGTCGGTCTACGAACGTGTCCGAAACCCGACACCAAACTTCGCCTCATGTATTGTCATTCCGGTGGAAAGACTCATCTACCTTCCTTGGTATGAGTATCCTGAGTCCACCATCCACCTCGAAGACTTTACCGTCCACTGCAACATTAACGAGGTCTATGTTCAGGCAACCCCTTTTGGAGCAGATCATCGTGGTTGTATCCTCAGATATAATCCCACTCCTATCGACCTTTTTCCCTCTGGCCAGGGAGATATTTTCTCGCTCTTCTTCTTGAAAGAAGATATTTGCTACCCTTGGCTACGGAGTGCTGGTCTACGAGTTGCCAGAAACAAGTCTCGTTTTAGGACAGCATGGATAAGGGGAGAGATAGACTATGGGCAAGAGTTTCCTGGAAAATTCTTTCGTGCCCTCTCCTCTATCCAGATGAAGTTTGCTAAATTCGTCATTGACATTTCAGATTATGTCATTAACCCGGCGGCAGGAAAAATTGCTGTATGCAATAGAGAGGCGCTTGCGTCTTACCTTGCCTTGGGTGTCGACGAACACGGTGACTGGTTTCTTAGCCAAGATTTTTGGCAATACTTTACAGACACTCGCGGCCCCAACGTACCCCATGCCTCTTTCCTCTCCCGTACCTTACGTTCGAGACGCGTATGAGTACTTGGAAGTCATTCCTCTTCGTCCCCGCTTTCATCGTCGCTTTGATTTTACTTCTTTTCAGACTCTCTTACTCTTTTGTACTACGACTAGTCCTGAGGACTATGCTCAGCTTCGACTATCCTCCTATATTCCTTTTGTACGAATACCTTTGGAGATTCAAGTTGCCAGCTATGTTAAATATCCTTTTACTTCTTGTGCGCTGAAGTCTTTTTCCTACTATTCAAATAGTTTTGCGGAGATGATTGGTAGCTCTACGGAGTTCCCAAATCCACATTACTGTTTTGAGCTAGACTTCGAGAGCGCTGAAGAATTGGATTGGCAACATTCCCAAGGATATCGAGGAGTCGAGTACTTGTCAAAAGAGGGTCAGAGAAAAGAGAATTGACGAGGTCGAACAAGCATGCAACAATTTCAACGGAGAGCAGAGAATAGAGAAAGGCGTAAAAGGGGACTGTTACCACCACGTCGTGCATCTGGGACTCACAACGGGAAACATCGTATACGACAACCTCAACCTCCATTACGACAATGGATAAATCCTCAAAACTATGGTTCTATTCCAAATGGAGAAAATATGTTCGCTGACCTATTCTTCTTTTCTTTGCTCTAGAATGTCTACAAAGGATCTCTCTACCTATGTCCCGATTTTTGATGGAACCAACTACAAGGAGTGGTATGACAAGTTGGAAGCGTTTGCTATGGCGATGAAATGCGACGGTCCTATGACCAAAGATCTTCCCGCTGGCGCTGCAGATCTTGCTGCCTTTAATATTATCGACCGACAACTGCGAGGCATGATACGCCTTCGTCTTGGAGCCACGTATCTGTCCCACGTCAAGGCTACTGCCAAGTTGACTTTGACGGCACTGAAGACTACCTTTGGTACCCCCGGAAGAGTTGGAGCTCACGTAGAGATGCGTTCAATGTTTCAACACTGCATGAAACCCAACTCCAATCCCGTTCATGAGGCTAACAACCTCATTCAGTGCGCGGCCCGGCTCTCAACTGCCGGTTTTGCTCTCGCAGATGGTCTTATCGCTATGGCCATCTTAATGGCGTTACCCCCGGACTGGGAAACAACTGTGTCGACACTTTGTTCTACGCTCGACGATGCAGGCTTTACTGTGGCTTCTATCACCAGCCACATCAATCATGAGTATATGCGTAGACAGGCTACCCGTGGCAAGTCCACGATCTCTTTACAGGATCGAATTTCGGAGTGAACGTCTTTCGCTGCTGAGTATGGACCTGACGCCACTCTTGTGTCGCATCTCACAAATGTTAAACCCGCCGTCCATCCCTCTTACCAAGGGGGAGGTAATCGAGGAAAAGGCAAGCAACCTGTTCATGAAGGACAGCGCAACCAGTACCCGCGTTGTATCTTTCAGGGATGTCGCCAGAATCATTTCCCGGCTGAGTTTTGTCCCATTGGTTGTCAGAGAATCTTCTATGACCAAGCAGGCAAACAGATTTGCTGCCAACCACAGGTCGTCTCTCCTCCCGCTGGAGGATCGAGTAACAACAGCCGCGGAGGATCTGGTCGCAGTCGCGGAGGAAAACGAGGACGTGGAAAGGGTCGTGGTCGAGGAGGTGGAACTCACATTGTCTTCGATGAGTCCCTCCAATATTATGACCAACCTGACTATGAGGAATTTCAGGATTATACGACCATGATGGTCGATCAACCCACCACCTCTGGTATTTCCGAGGTTCCCGTATCACCAACTGCTGAGCTTGATGCCCAGTTGGATGAGTATAATGCGGAGAGGCCTATGGCTCCTTACTCTGAGGAGGCCGTACGGGCAATGTGGGCAGATGAGTCTATGGGGCCTTCTAGTTTCAATGATATCATCGATACCTATGAGGAACAGGCCACCTATGACTTTGATCATACCTGTGCGTTAATCCATATCCCTAGCAATCCAGAATCTGACGAAGTCCCCTCATTCTCCCATCCAGAAACTATGGTTTCTCAGAATAATTGGGAAGAGATAGAGGATGAGGACTTTGTACGATTAGTGACTTGGAACGATGTCTTGTGTCCCGAAAGTCCTTTGTGTCTACGATTCTGGAATCATCAGGGACGTTACCCTTTCATGAACGAGAATGGAACTATTCGACTCAACGAAATGAGCTCTGAGGTATTTTTCCTCAATTGGACCTTTGACACTGGTCATGCCGAGTTTCAAAGGAGCTTTCGAGTTCCACGTGCTCTTATAGTTGGATGGTCCTTCTTAGGTTTTCCTGCCGAGGTTCACTTTTACGGTGGAGAAAGGGAGTGTGAAGAGTGTCTTACTTCACATCCTCGCTTTTTCTTTAGGCGACATCCACACAGTGAATCAGATGAGGCCATTCAAATGGCCTTAGATATATCAAGGAGGAATCGCACGCCACCTAATCGGCCAACAGTTATTCCATTACCTTCGTTCCTGACAAATCGAGACGCTGAGTGTATTCTTTGTCATTCTTCATGCACCTCCACTCTCTGTCTTGATTGTGGAAGGAAACAAAAAGATGGAAGTACACTAATCCTTTTGGATTCAGGCACGTCACAACATTGTACTCCTCATTTCGAGGATTTTATTTCATACAAGCCGTATGGAGAGTTGAAGTTCTCGACTACTGCGGATAAAGATACTTTTGTGGAGAAGCTCGGTCTTGGCACCGTACTTATGCTTCACCACGGCAAGATCATTCGACTTACGGATGTTGAGTATTGTCCATCTGTTGCATGTCGATTGATTTCTACTGGGCAGCTTATTGGAAGAGGTTATTCCTTAAGCACCACTGCCTCTGGCACAAGACTTTTTGCTCCTAATGGCGACTTATACTTGTGGTCGGACCCGATAGCAAGTATGGGGCCTCTTCACTATGTCCGTGTACTTTTGCAGTTCATAGATGAAAAGGTACAAGTCATTAGTTTGAAGAAAGATGAGTATCTTCTTTGGCATAAGAGGATGGGTCATCCTTCGAAAAATGCCGTTAAACATTTGCATAGTGCAACTAGGAATTTTAAAGCTGTCACTATTCCTACCGACCTAGCTCCCTGTTCGGGATGTGCCACCGGGAAGATGGCTGAGAAACCTTTCGCCCTCTCTCATTCCCGTGCCACAAAACCCTTGGAACTTATCCACTCTGATCTTTGCGAGTTTCCCACTCTGTCCTACTATCGTTGTCGCTACGTCGCGACTTTTATTGACGATTTCTCTGCCTTTGCATGCATTTATTCCCTCGCTGCGAAGTCTGACACCTTCCACGTCTTTCAGGAGTATAAAGCCTGGGCTGAGAATTCGCTCGGTGCGAAACTCCTTCGATTGCATTCGGATCGTGGGGGAGAATTTAGGACAAATGAGTTTTCTGCCTTCATGCACCAGTCGGGCATAGAGCAGCAGTTTTCTTCGCCTGATACTCCTCAGCAGAATGGTCGTGCAGAACGCTTCAATAGGACTATGGTGGAAAAGGAAGAAGCTATGCGACACTCTGCTTGTCTTCCTCCGAATCTCTGGCAACATGCTCTGGAAACCTCCGTTCATGTTTATAACCGCCAACCCTTTCGCAGATCTAGTTGGAAAACCCCTGTGGAGTTATGGAAGGGCAAAGCTCCGGATGTTTCTTATTTCCATGTCTTTGGTTGCCTTGCTTATGTCTTCATCAAGAAAGACCAACGCAATAAACTTGAACCGAAATCTCGTCCTATGATATTTCTAGGCTACGAATCTGGATCGAAAGCGTATAGGTTCCTAGATGAAGAAAGAATCATCGTATCTGTGAATGCAGTGTTTGATGAAACCGTCTTTCCTCGATGTGCAAAAAGAATTGAAGCACCACGCCAAAATGAAGTTAGCCGTGAAGACCACGATGAAGAGAATCACGAACGTGATCTGGAGGTCGCCCCTTCAGGCATTAGTAGTGAATCAAATATTCCCTACCCGTCCACATACGATCCGCCACAATCTAGTGCGCAGGAACATATTGAGCCTCCAGTTATACCTTCTGGAACTCGTACTCATTCTACTAGGATTCCACCATCGGTCAAGGGAACTGTTGTTACCCCAAAGCCGAGTATGGAGAATATAAGGTTTAAACCATATCCTGATCCATCCTTCCCTAGACGTTCAGGTCGCACTAGAGTCGTTCCGACTAGACCTGATAATGTCTATGGTGAGAATGTGCATCCTGTAGAGGCTGAGAAACTCGCCGAAGCAGAGAGTAACGCACAGGAGGATCCAATGACCTTAGGATTTGGGACTCATGGAGAGAGTCATGACCTTGTGGATTTGCATCGCTTGCATCATGAGTTTGGTTCAGACTTCTTGAACTTCTTGAT
>Ga0307518_10000210_pt1 | contig 44276 bp, 47 predicted proteins | sample 25_EM_MG_FD_203889 | JGI IMG/M metagenome (GOLD analysis project Ga0307518, IMG submission 203889) | Populus trichocarpa ectomycorrhiza microbial communities from riparian zone in the Pacific Northwest, United States - 25_EM | ecosystem: Host-associated > Plants > Roots > Unclassified | place... | reverse complement strand
TACGACTCGTAGCCGCCGCCGTAGGTCCGCACCTGCTGCTGGGCGTAGTCCAGCTCGACGACGCGATCGACAGTGCGGGCGAGGAATTCGCGGTCGTGGCTGACCAGCACGGTCCCCGCGCGCAGCCCGGTCACGAACCGCTCCAGCCGTTCCAGGCCGTCGAGATCGAGGTCGTTGGTCGGCTCGTCGAGCAGGAAGATGTCGTACCGGCTCAGCAGCAGTGAGGCCATCCCGGCGCGCGCCGCCTGCCCGCCCGACAGCGAGAGCATCGGCTGATCGAGGTTGACGGTGAGGCCGAGATCCGCGACGACCTCCCCCGCCCGATCGTCCAGATCGGCCCCGCCGAGCGCGAGCCAGCGGTCGAGAGCCAGCCCGTAGGCGTCGTCCGCGCCGGGTTCGCCCGCGGTGAGCGCCTCGGTGGCGGCGTCGAGCGCGGCCTGGGCGGCGGTGACGCCGGTGCGCCGGGAGAGGAACGCGCGCACGGACTCACCCTCGCGGCGTTCCGGTTCCTGCGGGAGGTGACCGACGGTGGCCGTCGGCGGGTTCAGCCGGACACTGCCCTCTTCCGGCGGCACGAGGCCGCCGAGGGTCTTCAGCAGGGTCGACTTGCCCGCGCCGTTCACCCCGACGAGACCGATCACTTCGCCCGGGGCGACGACCAGGTCGAGACCGGAGAACAGAACACGGTCGCCGTGGCCGGCGGCGAGATTCTTGGCAACGAGTGTGGCGCTCATGAGATCGGTAAGTCTACGGGGACCGATTGAACAGCTCGTGGTCCCTCGGAAGAGTGGCAAGTATCCAAGCGATCACGGAACGTGGGTAACCTGGTTGTTCTTCTGGACCCGAACGAATCCCCCGAGCATTGAGGTCGGTGACAGCAAATGGCGGACTCCGCCACCCCGGTCCCCGTCGTCCACCAGCAGAAAGGCGGTATCCGCAGGCCGACATTGAGCAGGCGGCGGGAAGTCGGTCATGCCAGCGCGCGGTCGCTGCTGATGACGATCCTCGGCGAGTACGTCCTGCCCCGAGACCAGGCGATCTGGACGTCGACGCTGGTCGAAGCGCTGAGCGTGCTGGACATCGAAGAGAAGTCCGCCCGGCAGGCGCTGGCCCGTTCCTCAGCCGAGGGCTGGGTGGTCTCCGAACGCGTCGGACGAAGAGTGCGCTGGTCGCTCACCCCACCAGGCAGGCGCCTGCTGACCGAAGGCGCGGAACGGATCTACGCCTTCGGCAACGAGGAAAAGGCCTGGGACGGGCGCTGGCTGATGCTGATCGTCTCGGTCCCCGAAGCGAAGCGGGATCTCCGCCACAGGCTCCGTACGCGCCTGACGTGGGCCGGGTTCGGCTCGCCGGTCGCGGGGGTCTGGGTCAGCCCGGATCTCAGCCGCCAGCGGGAGGCCCAGCAGATCGTGCAGGAACTCGGCCTCGACGCCCAGGCGATGTCGTTCACCGCCGCGTACGGCGACGTCGGCGATCAGGAGACGATGGTCGCGCGGTCCTGGGACCTGAGCGAGCTGAAGGACCGCTACGAGGACTTCATCGACCGCTTCACCGGCGCCCGGCCCTCCGGTGAACGCGGCGTGCTGCGCGCGCAGACCGAGCTCGTACACGAATGGCGCAGCTTCCCGTTCCTCGATCCACGGCTTCCGCTAAAACTTCTCCCCGACGGTTGGAGCGGCGTGCGCGCGGCGGACCTCTTCCACCGCAAGCACGTCGAATGGCGACCAGAAGCACAGGCGCAATGGGACGAACTCGCGGCGACCTCGGGCTAGGGTCACGGGAAACCGACCCACCGGAGGGAACCCGCCTTGGCCACCTCGATCCGCCTCGACCGTGAAGACGACCTCGCCGTCCTGACCATCGCTTCGCCGCCGCTGAACCTCTACACGGCGGAACTGCAGCGCGAACTGGGCGAGGCGATCGGCGAACTGGAGGCCACGCCGCCGCGCGCGGCGCTGATCCGCGCCGAGGGCAAGATCGTCAGCGGCGGGGTGGACGTCTCCCTGTTCGACGCCCAGTCGAGCGCGGCCGAGGCGAAGGTGCTCTTCGACGAGATGCTGGCGATCCCCGACCGGATCGCCGCACTCCCGTTCCCCACCGTGTTCGCCGCCCACGGTCTGTGCCTGACCTGGGCGTTCGAGGTCGCGGTCGCCTGCGACATCATCCTCGCGAGCGAGAAGGCCAAATTCGGCCTGGTCGAACGGGTCGTCGGCCTGACCCCGACCATGGGCGGCACGCAGCGGCTCGCGGCCCGCGCCGGCGTGGGCCGCGCCAAGGAGTTCGTGATGACGGGCGCGACGTACGACGCCGCGACGCTCGAACGCTGGAACGTGGTCAACCGGGTGTTCCCGGCGGACGGCTTCGACGAGGCCGTCCGCGCGTTCACGACCGACCTCGCCCAGGGGCCGACGCGGGCGCACGCCGCGACCAAGAAGGTGCTCGAGCACTACGAGCACGGTGGCGTCGCCGAGGCGAACGAGCACATCACGACCATCGCCGCCGGGCTCTTCGACACCGAAGATCTGCGCGGCGCGGTGAAGTCGTTCCTCGCCGACGGGCCCGGCAAGGCGACCTTCACCGGCCGCTGAGCCGCTAGGGACGCTGTCCGACCCGGTCCACCACGCCGGACGCGGTCACCGCGGTCGAATTCGTACCCAGGTACAGGAAGGTGTCGGCGGCGAAGACGATCACCACCGGTTTCGCCACCTTCGGGTCGTCCTGCGGCCTGAGCGGCCACGTGATGCCGACACCGGGCCTGCCCGCCGCGTCCTTGGCGTGGTCGACGGCGCGCAGCCCCGGCACCTTGGCGGCCGCACGGAACAGGGCGGCCCGGACGGCGGGCGGGAGGAGGTTCTCGTTCGCCAGAGTGAGGACGTCCTTGCCCATCGCGTTGTAGTCGCCCGTCTCACCGCTGTGGTTCGCGTTGAGGTGGGCGAACATCGCATCGGCGTCGGCGGGAAGATCCGTCCGGTAGGCGGGCGACGGCGTGCAGGGCTCCGTGACCCCCTCGAGCGGCTGGTCACCCTTGTAGACCTGCGCTTTCCCGTTCCGGCAGCCGGGAATCGGGAAGAACGAACCGTCGGGCATCTTGATCCGCCCGTCGTGGGTGCCGTCGGCCGACGACCAAGCTTCGCGCTCGCCGTCGGGACCCTGCGTCCTCGTGTAGACGAACTGGTCCGGTTCCGGTGGTGTGCCCGGCGCCTGCAGCGCGGCGGCGGCGGCGCTGCGGAGCACGACGACAGGATCGGCGACGGCCGCCGGGGGCTCCAGGCCGGCCTGCTCGACCGGGGCGAGCGCGACGACGGCGGTGATCGCCGCGGCGAGCCCGACCGCGCCCGCACCGACCCAGAGTCCGCGCCGGCTTTTCCTCGGCGGCACCACGTTTTCCGTCTCGGCGGCCGCGATCTCGGCCATCAAGCGCGCGCGGGCCGCGCCGAGCGCGCCGGATTCCGCGAGCAGCACCGGTCCCGTCCGATCGGCGATCAGCTGCAGCTCATCCATGGGTCGAGATCTCCTTCGCGATCATGGTGTCCGGGCGCCCGAGCGCCTCGCGGACCTTTCGGCGGGCGCGGTTGAGCCGTGAACGGACGGTGCCGAGCGGGATTCCCAGCGCCGCGGCGATCTCCTCGTAGGAGAGGCCTTCCCCGGCGAACAGCGTGAGCGTGTCCCGGTCGCCGTCGGCCAGTTCCGCCAGCGCGGAGTCCAGCAGTTTCCCCATCGCCTCGGCGGTCACCTGATCGGCGACGCGTTCGGCGTGTCCTTCGACGTCGGGTGGCGGGCCGAGGGCCTCGCGGAGTTTCAGTTCCCTGACCTCGTCACGGCGCCGCATCGCCACCAAGTTGGTGGCGATGCCGTAAAGCCACGGCCGGGCGTCACGGCGCTCGGTGTCGTATCCCTCGCGTTTGCGGAAAGCGATCAGGAACGTCTCCCCCAGCATGTCCTCCGCGGCCGTGGGCCCGATACGCCTGACCAGGTAACGATGGATGTGCGCGGCGTGCCGGTCGAAGATGACGGAGAACCAGTCCGGCCTGGTCACCGACCTCGCGATCAGTTCCGCGTCTTCCGGATCGCCCGGATCCGCCCCGGATGCACTCATGAGCCGCCCTTCACCGTTCGTCAGTGTCACCCGTTGTCCGCATCCGGGGCCGAATGGGTTCACGACCGACGAATCGGTCTAGACCTTTTATGCGCTCCGCGCTACATTCATCTGTGGTCTAGACCACACGCGCCAGTTCAGAGCAGGTCAGTCTCGCCGCCTCTTTTGGAGAGAACCGCCATGAGACGCACCAGAAGAAGACTACTCAGCGCACTCACCGTGACACTCCTCGCTGCCGGGCTCCTCGTGGCCGCGGGTAATCCGGCACTGGCGGCGGGCCGCCTCCGCGCCGCCTTCACCTTGGCCGGAACCACCGGGGAATACACCGTCACGAACCCCAGCAGCGAAACCGTCGCCGACTGGTCCATCACCTTCACCGTGCCCGCCGGCGTGACCGCCACGAGCGGCTCGCACGCCACGGTTTCCCAGTCGGGCAACCAGGTCACCCTCACCCCGGCGTTCTACATCAAGTCGCTCGCGCCGGGCCGTTCGACCTATCCCTACAGCCCGTCGTTCCAGCTCAGTTCCGCGGTCAACCCGACCACGTGCCGGATCGACGACGCCAACTGCGACGGCTCGGGCGACGCGCCGCCGTCGACCCCGGCCAACCTGCGTCTCGTGGCGAAGACGACCACGACCGCCGCGCTGGCGTGGAACGCCGCGGCCCCCGGCTCGCTGCCCGTCGTCGGCTACGACGTCTACCAGGGCACCACGCTGGCGGCCTCGGTCACCGGCACCGAAGCGAGGATCACCGGGCTGACGCCGAACACGGCCTACAGCTTCACCGTCGTCGCCAAGGACCGGAAGGACGCCAAGTCCCCGCCCACCCCGGCGCTGGCGGTGACCACCAACAACCCGAGCGACGACACCCAGGCGCCGACGGTGCCGTCGAACCTTCGCTCGACCGCGGTCACCTCGGGCTCCATCTCGTTGGCGTGGAACGCGTCCACGGACAACACCGGCGTCGTCGCCTACGACGTCTACCGCGGCACGACCCTCGCCACCACCGTCACCGGGACGACCGCGACGGTGACCGGGCTTTCACCGTCCACTTCGTACTCTTTCACGGTCAAAGCCCGTGACGGGTACGACAACGTCTCCGCGGCGAGCGCCGCCGTCAGCGCTCGCACCGGCGACATCGTGAACGGGTACGCCCGGGTCGGCTACTTCGTGCAGTGGGGCATCTACGGCCGCCAGTTCTTCGTCAAGAACCTGGTGACCAACGGATCGGCCGCCAAGCTGACCCATCTGCTGTACGCCTTCGGGAACATCGACCCGGTCAACCACACCTGCCTTTCGGGTGTCACGAAGGGAACGACGTCCAATCCGCAGGATCCGAACCAGGGCGACGGCGCGGGCGACGCGGAAGCCGACTACTCGCGGCCGATGTCCGCGTCCCAGTCCGTCGACGGTGTCGGCGACACCGGCTGGGAGACGCTGCGCGGCAACTTCAACCAGCTGAAGAAGCTCAAGGCCAAGTACCCCAACCTGAAGGTGCTCATCTCCTTGGGCGGCTGGACCTACTCGAAGTACTTCTCCGACGTCGCGGCCACGCCCGCGTCGCGGCAGAAGTTCGTCGCGTCGTGCATCGACACGTACCTGAAGGGGAACGTGAAGGCGTACGGCGGCGCCGGCGGGCCGGGCACGGCCGCGGGCATCTTCGACGGCATCGACATCGACTGGGAATGGCCCGGCAGCCCCGACGGGCATCCCGGGAACCACTGGAGCGCCAACGACAGGACGAACCTGACCGCCCTGCTGGCCGAGTTCCGCACGCAGATGGACGCCTACGGCGCGACCACCGGCAAGCGGTACGAACTGCAGGCGTTCACCCCCGCCGACCCGGCGAAGGTCAAGGGCGGCTGGGAGATCCCGAAGATCTTCGACTACCTCGACGTCGCGAACGTGCAGGGCTACGACTTCCACGGCTCGGGCAGCGACAACTCGTGGGAGCCGAACCGCACCGGCCACCAGGGGAACCTCTACGCCGACGCGGACGACCCGTACAACTTCAAGTTCAGTGTGGAATCGGCGATCAACGCCTACACCGAAGCCGGTGCCAATCCACGGAAACTGACCCTCGGGCTCGCCTTCTACGGTAGAGGCTGGCAAGGGGTCGCGGAAGGCGGGAAGAAGGGCGAATGGCAGAGCGCGACCGGAGCCGCGCCCGGCCAGTTCGCCGAGGAAGCAGGTACTCGTGGCTACGCGAATCTCTTGGCCAGCGTCCCCAACTGCGCCGTCCAGCACGACACCGCGGCCGTGGCCACGTCGTGCTACACCGGCAACGGCGGGCAATGGTGGACCTTCGACGACGCCTGGTCCATCCAGCAGAAGGTCGCCTGGCTCAAGACGAGAGGACTGCTCGGGGTCATGGCCTGGGAGATGTCCGGTGACACCGGAACCCTCATGACCACAGTGGACAACTCGCTGAAGTGACAACTCGCTGAAGTGACGCCTCGTGAGTGGTAAGGATGGTTAGAACCGTCCTTACCACTCACGAGCTGCTCATCGTCGGCTCCTACACCGCCGCGAGCGACGGCCGCGGCGAGGGCATCGGCACGTTCTGGCGCGATGCCCGGACCGGGGAGCTCACCCCGGCGGGCTCGCTCGCCCTGGATTCGCCGAGCTGGCTGACCCCGCATCCCACCCTTCCGGTGCTCTACGCCGTGAACGAGACGGCGGAGGGCGCGATCACCGCCGTGGCGGTCGCCGAAGACGGGACCCTGTCGGCCTTGAACTCGCTGCCGACCGGCGGGGCGGATCCGTGCCATCTGTCGGTCACGCCGGACGGCCGGTTCCTGCTGTGCGCCAACTACAGCGGCGGCAGCCTGGCCGCGTTCGCGCTGGGCCCGGACGGGGTGCCCACCGTGCGGACCGCGCTGGTCCGGCACGAAGGCAGCGGCCCGAACACCGAACGGCAGGAAGCCGCGCACGTCCACATGGCGGTCGTCGACGAGACGGGCACGCTGGTCAGCGCGGTCGACCTGGGCACCGACGAGATCCGCGGCTATCGCCTCGGCGAGGAAGGCGAACTGATCCCACTGTCGGTGTCGACGCTGCCCGCCGGGACCGGCCCACGGCAACTGGTCCGGCGTCCGGGCACGAACCGCGCGTACCTCGTCGGCGAACTAGCCGCGTCGCTGGTGACGGTGCGCGAAGAGCCGCCGGGCACCTTCGCCGTGGAGAACTCCGTTCCGGCGACGCTCGAACCGGGCGGCGAGAACCTCCCGGCGCAACTCGTCCTGCACGACGACCGGCTGTTCCTGTCGAACCGGGGGCCCGAAAGGATCACGGAGTTCACTTTCGACGGTGTGGCCGTGGCCGACCACGGCACTGGCGAATGGCCGCGGCACTTCTCCATCGTCGGCGATCATTGTTATGTCGCGGCGCAGAGCAGTGACGCGATCCAAGCCTATGAACGCGCGACCTGGCGGCTGATCGGCACTTATCCGGTCGGGAGCCCGGCCTTCGTCGGCCTTTGGCCGCACTGATTCGTTCAGCCCGCTGAACCGGGCGGGCTTCTTTCTTTTCGAGGCGAATAAAGGTCTTGACGCAACTGGTTCAGACCATGACACTGAACTGCACGCCGCCGGTGACCTGGCTCACACCCGCCCGAGGAGAACCATGTCCCTACCGAGGAAACTGCTCGCCCTGGCCACGCTCGTCCCGTTGGCGCTAGGCCTTTTCAGCGCCCCGACCCAGGCCGCGCCCGCCACCTTCACCCATCCCGGGGTGCTGGTCAGCCGCCCGCAACTGGACTTCGTCCGCGCCAAGGTCCAGGCCGGCGCGCAACCATGGAAACAGGCCTACGACGCGATGATGTCGAGTTCGTACGCCTCGCTGTCCCGGTCACCGAAACCTCGCGCCATCGTCGAATGCGGTCCCTATTCGAATCCGAACATCGGCTGTACCGATGAACGGCAAGACGCGATCGCCGCGTATTCCCTTTCGCTGGCGTGGTACATCACGCGCGACGCGAAATACGCGACCAAGGCGATCGAGATCATGGACGCGTGGTCCGCGGTACTGAAAGATCACACGAACAGCAACGCTCCCCTGCAGTCAGCGTGGTCGGCCTCCTCATGGCCGCGCGCCGCGGAGATCATCAAGCACACGTACACGAGCTGGCCGAATTCCGGCCGCTTCGGCACCATGCTCCGGAACGTGTACCTGCCCGAGGTGATCAACGGCAGTCACAGCAACGGGAACTGGGAACTCAGCATGACCGAGGCCGCGATCGGCATCGCCGTGTTCCTCGACGACAAGACGGCCTACGACAAGGCCGTCGCGAAGTTCCGCACCCGTGTCCCCGCGTACCTCTACCTGACCAGCGACGGAGCGCTCCCGAAGACCGCGCCCGGCAGCGGCCTGGACACCCGCGACAAGATCGTGAAGTACTGGCAAGGCCAGACGACGTTCGTCAACGGCCTCTCCCAGGAAACCTGCCGGGACTTCACCCACACCGGCTACGGCCTCGCCACCATCGCGGACTTCGCCGAGACCACCCGTATCCAGGGCCAGGACCTCTACCCCGAGATCGCCGACCGCCTCCGCGAAGGCCTCGGCTTCCACGCGAAGTACCAGATGGGCGCCGCCGTCCCGTCGTGGCTGTGCGGCGGCAGCCTGAAGCTCGGCCTCGGCCCGATCACCGAAGTCGGGTACAACCACCTCCACACCCGCCTCGGGCACACCATGAGCAACACGGAGGCCCTCACCCTGCGTCAGCGCCCGGCGGGCACCAACAGCCTGTTCGTCGCCTGGCAGACCCTCACGCACGCCGGCAACCCTCAGTGACCCCGTGGGGGCCGCCCGAATGCGGCAGGGCGGCCCTCACGGACCGTTTTCCCAGCTCAGACACACAGTGACCCCTGGTTGCAAGCCCCAGTTCGGGACCCGCTAAAGTACTCACATCGCACTCCACGGAGCGCGGGTCCGGGCTGTGGCGCAGTTTGGTAGCGCACTTGACTGGGGGTCAAGGGGTCGCAGGTTCGAATCCTGTCAGCCCGACCGGAAGACGAAGCCGCTTGGCTTGGGTGAAGACCCAGGCCAAGCGGTTTTTTCGCGGTCCGAACAAAATTCTTCGGCGAGCACCGAGGCATCTATTGAGGGGCTCTCGGGCCGGGACAGGCTCCATCCCGGACTACAGGTCGAACTCCCCCTGTGCGAGGCTGCGCGTCAGGCAGAACTCGTTTCCTTCCGGGTCGGCCAGTACCACCCAGGACCCACCGTCTTCCTGTCCCACATCTGTTTCGGACGCGCCGAGCGCGAGCAACCGTTCCAGTTCGGCCTGCTGGTCGGTGTCGATCGGACAGATCTCGAAGTGCACCCGGTTCTTGACGCTGCTCTTGGCCTCGGGAACGCGGACGAAGACGATATTCGGCACAGCCGGCCCGCCGCGCAACGCGGCCAACCGCCGCACGTCCGGCTCCTCGGGATCGGGGCCGATCTCGACCGTGGCACCGTTCTTGTCCTCATAAACGACGTAACCCAGAACGCCGCACCAGAAATCCGCCAGTCGCCGCGGATCCACACTGTCGATAGTCGCCCATTCGAACCGACTCGTCATGCACAACGCCTTTCCCCAGTGAATATCCGAGGTTCACCCTATTCGCTGCGGCGATCGCCTGCGACACGAAGGCCAGAGACGGGTCTCCGCGGCGACTCGGCCGCGGAGACCCGCTTCAGTCACCAGCTCACGCTGAACTCGGCCGTCGCCCCGCTGCCGGTTTTCGCCAACCGAGCGATCCGGCTCCGCCGTTCCGGAGAAGGATCCTCCTGCGGCAACGGGCTCGCGTCGGTGATGTAGTTCCACGAAGCCCACCACGACCCGTCGGGTGCTTGGAAGGCGTTGAACGCTCCGGGACCCCGTTTGTTGCCCGGCAGGTTCTTCTTGCGGAACTCGTCCGGCAGACCCGGCCGGAACCGCGGCTCGCCGTCCGGGTCGGGCTCGTAGGAGAAGTACGCGCGCTGCCCGGCCATCGGGGTGCACCGGTTGTCCGTCAGCGCGGTTCCGCAGTAGGCGACGCCGGTGGAATAGCGGTTCGCGTACCAGTTGTTCCCCGAGTAGAAGAGATACCAGTCCCCGTCGATGCGGACGGCGTTGGGATTCTCGATGGTGAGGACGTCGTCGGCCGGGCTGTTGTGGTGCGTCCAGTCGAGGTTCGCGTTGTCGATGAGCTTCTTCGCGTCGGCTTCCGCTATCCGCCGCACGTGGCGGGGCCGGTCGAAGTCCAGTTTGGCGGCCCCGAGGGCGGTGACGCGGTCTTGCGTCCAGGCGCCGTTGCGCAGGGTCAGCCAGACCTCACCCTGTCCCCTGCTCACGTCGGCGTCGATCGCCCATCCGCGATCCGGGCAGAACAGCGGATCCGCGTTGGCGACGAACCCGCCCGTGGCACGCAACGAGGTCGCGTAACCGATGCAGTGTTTCGCCTGCCCGGCGGGCTCGGAGCCGGGCAGCGCCGCGCTGTAGAACACGTAGTAGACGACGCGGCCGTCCTCCTGATGCGCGAACAGCGCCGGTGTCCACAGTGGAGAGTCCGGTCTCGCCCAGTAGCCCGCGGGGAAGGTGACATCGTCCCAGGCGTCGCCGTCGACGGCGCCCCGGCGCTGGAAGGTTCCGCCGCTGAAGTCGACCTTCGTGTACGGAAGCTTCTTGCCGGGGACGCTCGCGCCGACCGCGACGTAGGTGTTCGTCTCCGGAATCCGCATCAGATCCGCCGCCGGGAACCGGAAGTCCAGCGACTCGTCGCGGGGCCCGGTTTCGGCTGTGGCGCTCGGCCCTGCCGTCAGGAGGCTGACGCCGCACAGGACGGCGATCAGCGCGCGCCGCATCATCGGGTCACCGTCACACGGGCGCGCACCGGACGGTGGTCGCTCCCGTAGCCGCCGAGGGCGTCCACGGCCGACCCGGTCGAGTCCTTCTTCGCCCACACGTGGTCGATGGACCTGCCGTCGTGGCTCGGCGCGCTGTAGGAATCCGCCACGCGCCGCAGCCCGGCCATCAGGTCCGAACCCGGCTCGGCGTTGAAGTCCCCCATGACGATCGGTTCGGCCACCCGCGACGAGAACCAGTCCGCGGTGTTGCGGACCTGCAGGTTGTGCAGTTCGCGGTTGAGGTCGAACCGCTGCGCCGACGGGGTCAGGTGCACGACGCCGACGACCCACTCGAAGCCCGCGCCTCCGACCCGCACCCAGTTGACGTACTTGGGCGGCACCCAGCAGCCGCAGTCACCGGGCTCGGCGGAGCCGGTACCGGGCGTGGACGGGTCCACTTTGGACGCGGGTGAGATCTCGCCCGCGCCATGGCCGCTGATGGTCATGTTGCCGCGCACCAGGATGGCGTTGTGCTTGATCGCGCGGCGGTCCGTCTCGTAGATGGCGACGTAGCCGGTCGCCGCCGCGGCCTCCCTCACCACGTCCTCGCGGTCGGCGACCTCCTGCAGCCCCAGGACGGCGGGCCGTTCGGTCTCGATGAGACGGACGAGGTCGGCCTTGAGCCCGCCCGCGTCGCCCACGTTGTAGGTGACGACCTTGATCGTGCGCTCGGTCGCGGCCTCAGCGCTGGACACCGCGACGAGTGAGGCGAGCGGAACGAGCAGTGCCAGCGCGAAAGCCTTGCGCCTCGAATGCTTCATGGAATTCCCTCCAGTGTCGATGACGGAGGGAATCGGACCACCGACGGGCCGCCGCGGGCAACGGCAAGCGCGATGCCGTCATTTTCCGGAAAGAATTGGCCCGGTCATTCCGGCGAAGGGTTCGGCCGGATCCCACGACCGGCGGCAGCGATGCCACCACGAGTCGACGAAGAGTGACCGGAGAGACACTCACGGTTCCCACTGTAGCAAACCTCCCATGAGCCCTAGTACTAGCCGTCTTAGTAGGACTTCACCGGACACTCACCTCCGCCCCCGTACTACTAAGCGCGATAGTTGAACCTGCGCGACAGGAGATTCGGCACCCGTGACCTCATATCGGCGCTCGCCGCGGCATCCCCTCGCCGCCACCGCCGCCCTCGTACTCCTCGGCTTCGGCGCGCTCCCCGCGAGCGCGCAACCGGCGCCGGACGGCCAGGATCCGATGCGGCGCTATCAGGAACTCGGCGCCCAGGCGGCCAAGGCCGACGAGGACCTGCAGGAATCCCAGGACCGGCTGAAGACGCGCGAGACCGAGCGCGACCAGGCGACGGCCGCCCTCGGCCGGGCCGATGGAGACCTCACGCAGGCCCAGTCGTCGATCGATCGCTTCCGGCCCCAGGTCGAAGTGATCGCGCGGTCCGCGATGAGCGGCGAGCAGCTCGGCAATGCCGTCCTCCTCCTCGACAGCGGCAGCAGGCAGGAGTTCCTCGACCGTTCCTCCGCGCTGTCGGTCCTGGCCGACGAGAAGGCCAAGGCGTTGAACGGCCTGCGTGACGCGCTCGGGAAGGCCCAGACCGCCCGCGCCACGGCGGCGGACGCGCGGGAAACGGCCCAGCTCGCGGCCAACGACGCGACGGTGGCGCTGGAGCAGGTCCGCACCCGCAAGAAGGATCTCGACGACCAGATCGCCAAGGTGCGGCAGGCACTCGGCGAACTGCCGGCCGCGGACAAGGCGAAACTCGGCAAGGTCCAGGACAAGGGCTCCTATCTCGGCCCGCCCGGCGCCGCGAACGACGCGCTGCAGGCGGCGCTGTCCAAACGCGGCTCACAGTACGAATGGGGCGCCACCGGACCGAGCGAATTCGACTGCTCCGGCCTGACGTCGTGGGCGTACAAGCAGGCGGGTATCTCCCTTCCGCGCACCAGCCGTCAGCAGTACACCGTGGGGAAGGCCGTCCCGCTGGACGCGCTCGTCCCCGGCGACCTCGTCTTCTACGACGACGGGACCGGCAATCCCGGGGCGATCCACCACGTCGGCATGTACGTCGGCAGCGGCAAGATGGTCGACGCGCCGACCGAGGGCCAGCTCGTCGACGTCCGTTCGGTCAAGGGCGACGGACATCTGATGGGCGCGCGGCGCGTCGTCGGCTGAGCGGGGGCGGCACAGTATCCTTCCCGGCGGAGGTGTCATGCAACGGCTGGGCGAGCTCGAAGCGTCGGTGATGGACGTGCTCTGGGGCGCGACGGAACCCTTGCGGGTGCGCCAGGTCCTCGAAGCGATCAACCGCGATCGCGATCTCGCCTACACCACGGTGATGACGGTGCTGGACAACCTGCACCGCAAGGAATGGGTCGAACGCGAAATGGAGAATCGCGCGTACCGCTATCGCGCCGTGGCGACCCGCGAAGAGGCCACCGCGCAAAGCCTGCGCGAACTCCTCGACGCCTCGGAAGACCGGGAGTCCGTACTGCTGCATTTCGCGCGCTCGGTCACCGAAGAGGAGTCGGACATCCTGCGCCGGGCCTTGCGACGGAAACCCGGCAAACGATGATCCTGGCGGCGGTGCTCCTGTTCGGCGTGGTGGTCACCGGCTGGTCCTCACCCCGGCTGCTGAGCAGGCTGACCGCCGGCCGGATCAGCCCCGGCACGGCGCTCGCGTGGTGGCTGCTGACCGCGGCGGGCGTCCTCGCCGGCACACTCGGCGCCGTCCTGCTCCTCGTCCTGCCGGACCACGGCCCCGCCGGGGCCATCACCCGGATCCTCCACGAATGCTGGGCGGCCGTCGGTCACAGCGGCCTCCCTGGCCTCGATCCGGTCGCCGGGACCTTCGCCGCCACCGCGCTCGCGATCGCGGCGGGCCGGCTCACGCTGTCCAGCGCCCGACGGCGGAAATACAGCACACTGCTGCACCGGCGCCATCTCGACGTGCTCCGCCTGTCCGGTGCCCGGCCCGGGCCGACCCTGTGGTTGCCCGACGATCGTCCGATCGCCTACAGCCTCGGCGGCCGTGACGGCCTGATCGTCGCGAGCCAGGGCCTGGCCGGACGGCTCTCGTCCCGCGAACTGGCCGCGGTGCTGGCCCACGAACGCGCTCATCTGCGCGGCAGGCATCACTTCCTGGCAGGCTGCGCCGAAACACTCGGCCGCACGTTGCGGTTCGTCCCGCTCATGCGCGAACTCCCGGGCGCCGTCCGGCTGCTCGTCGAACTGGCCGCCGACCGGGCGGCCGCGGCCGGGCACGGACCGGAGACCGTGCGCTCGGCGCTGTTGTCGATCCACGCGGGTGACGGCGACACCGCGCTCCGGCTGCGCCGGCTGGCACGGCACCCAGGCGGGCCGTCGCGATTTCCGGACCGGGTGCGGGCCGTCGTGGGCGGAACACTGGCCCTGTTCGCCCCGCCCGTGCTCACCGTCTGCCTGATGTTCACGGCGGGCCTCCTTTCCTGCTGGTGAAAGAAACGCGTTCGTCACCGATGCCGACGAACGGGTTCAGCGCGGACACCATCAGGTGATCCACGTTTTCCGGCCAGGAAGTCGTCTTTCCCGAACGGACGTACGCACGTCGCGGACAGTCGTTCGCCGGTCAGGGAATCGGGGACGGTAAATCGTGCAGCTTCCACTCACAAGAGTGAGGGGCCGCCATTCCACTGAGCCGGAAAGGCGAATTCCCAGCGCTACTCAAATGGCGGCATTCGCCCGGCGTCCCGTTGTCGTAGCGTCGAATGAGGAGGGTTTCCCGCACTGAATTTCCTGGAGGTTTTCGTGATCCGACGCCCCCTGCGCACCCTGACCGCCCTGATCGGCGCTGCCGCGGCCGTCACCGCCTTCGCGAGCCCGGCTTCGGCGGCACCATCGATCCTGAACGAAGCGGCCGGACCGGCTACTTTGGCCGCCGCGCAGCAGAAAATCGGTACTTCGCTCGGCGCCGCGTTCGCCGGTACCTGGCTGGACACCACGACCGGCGAACTGGTCGTCGGCATCACCGACGCGCGCCAGTCGGCCAGGATCCGCGCCGCGGGCGCGAATCCGAAGGTACTCCGGCACAGCGCCGCCGAACTGAAGCAGATCCAGTCCACATTGGACAACAGAACCGCGGGCCTGCCCGGCTCGGTCGCCGGCTGGTACGTCGACGTGCCCGCGAACGAGGTCGTGGTGAGCGTGGTGGGCGGTGATCCCGCGGGCCGGGCGTGGGCCACGTCCGCCGGATTACCGGTTCGGGTGGAGCACGTGAAGAGCGCGCCGCGGCCGTTGTGGAGCGTGATCGGCGGGCAAGGGCTGTATTTCAGCGGTGGCGCCTGCTCGGTCGGATTCAACGCCTACGACGATGACGATCATTACGTGATCACCGCGGGCCACTGCACCGAACTCGGCGGCACCGTACGCGGCGAGGGCGGGACGATCGGCAAGGTCGCGAGGTCGTCCTTCCCCGGCAACGACTACGGCACGGTCAAGGTGACGCATTCCGACGTCTCGACCCCGCCCCGGGTCGACCGCTACGAGGACGGTTCCGACGTCCGGATCGAGGGGGCCGACGTGGTCGGCGTCGGCGGCCGGATCTGCCGGTCCGGGATCACCACGCACTGGCATTGCGGCCGGGTCGAGGCGCTGGACCAGACGGTTAACTACGGCGACGGGAACATCGTGCGAGGCCTCACCCAGACCGACGCCTGCGCCGAGCCCGGTGACTCCGGCGGCTCGTTCGTCAGCCGTCCTTCGTCGGGCTCCGGCACGAAACTGGTGCAGGCGCAGGGTATGACGTCGGGCGGCTCCGGTGACTGCAGTGAAGGCGGCACCACGTTCTTCCAGCCCGTCAAGGAGGTGCTCGACCGCTACGACCTGACGCTGGAAAAGGACTGATCTCCCGCGGCGAGGGGCGGCCGGTCCTCCGGTCGCCCCTTGATCAGCGCGGCGAGCTCCCCGGCCTCGAGGACGAGTGTCTCGATCTCCGCCCAGCGGCGGCGGATCCGCTCCGGATCGGCGACCAGCGTGCCGGAAACCATGCCCAGGAACAGGTTCGCGTCGGTCCCGATCTCCGCGAGCCGCAGAAAGGGGCGGCGTTCCTCTTCGGTTCCCGTTCCGTGCGCGGCCCGTTCGCGGGCTCGCATCCCGGCGTCGTGGCAGGCGTCGACGAGCAGGGTCCGGATCTCCTCCGTCCGGTTCCCCGGGATCGCGGGAGGTTTCCCCATCAGCGGGAAGATGTTCCAGGCCACCGACAGCAGGCAGTCGGCCACGTCGTCCATCGACTCCACGTCCACCGGGCGAGTGTTCCGGCCCGCGCCTCCTGCCAGGCGGAATGACTCGCCGGAACCGCAGGGTCGACCCGATCGGGTGGCAAGCCTCGTGAGTGGCGAGGACGGTTCTAACCGTCCTGAACACTCACGAGACTGGGCACCTCCCGTACGTCGTTCATCCGCAGACCGGCAATCAGCCCGGAAAGTCCTTGGTGACCTTCGGGGCGGATCGCGAGGACGCCGCTGGCGAAGAACAGCAGGTTCGCGAGCGGCTCGAAACCGCCGTTGACCACCGACGCCAAGGTGAGCAACGTGAAGTAGCCGCCGGACCCGGTCAGGAATCGCACGACCATCCGCCACAGCGAAGGCTTCCCGCCGTCCGGACCGGCGGGGCGGAGCAACACGACCCGCTGGCCGAAGCTGGCGCCGTTGCCCGCGACCGGGATGACGAACAGCAGGAGCAGCGCGGGCAGAAAGGTGCCGATCAGCGCGGTGACGACGGTGTTCGGTTCACCCACGAGCAGCGTCGTCACGATCCCGACCGTGGTGCCGAGCAGGACGACGGACACGACGTCGACGGCCATCCCGAGCAAGCGGCGGCGCGCGGTTACCGGCCGCGGCGTCCCGGGCGGCGCGGACGGCTCGTTCCCCGGCAGCAGCCGCAGCAACGGGGCGAGCCCGAAACCGACGGCGGCGCCGAGGGTGTTGGTCAGCAGGTCGTCGACGTCGGCCAGCCGGTACGGGCATTCGAACAGGAACCAGACGCCGGTCAGTTGAGTGCACTCGATGAACAGCGAAACCGCGAAGCCGATGGCGACGGTGGCGAGGAAACCGCGCCGGAAGAGGTGGCGCACGAACATCCCCAGCGGCACGAACAACGCGACGTTGAACACCGCCTGCTGGACCGCCGGATTGCGCAGGAACGCCCGAAGACCGACGCCGGTCTGTTCACGGCGGATGTCGGCGACGAACTGGAACGGGCGCAGCTGCAGACGACCGGCCACGTGCCCGGCGCACGTCGTCGTCTCCGGGATGGGGAGCAACGTGTACGTCCACAAGGACATGGCATAGACCAAGAAGCCGAGAACGAGCAGGACCCGCCAGAGCCCGAGTTCACCGCGGCGCCGGTAACTCGCGGCGATGTACGGGACGGCCAGGAGGCCCGCGAGCACGAAACCCGCGAACACCGCGATGACCGCGGAGATGGTCGGATCAGTCACTCGCGGAAGCTAACAACGCGCGCTCCGGCGCACCCGTCACACCACCTGGCCGGGTGACGGCGTCGGCGGGCGCCAGCGTTCGCTGATGCGCGAGCGCCGCGATGGCGAAGGTCAGATGGACGACGACCCAGTTGCGGTCTTCGCGATGAATCCGCTGCAGCAGGTCGAGAGAAGCGTCGCCCGGCGTCCGGCCCTGACGGCAGGCGTCGACGAACGCCTGGGTCAGTTCGTCGACGTTCCTCCGGAACTCCGCGAAGGTGTCGGAGGGCTGGGCGTTGGTGCAGAAATCCACGGTCACGTCACAGAGCGTTTCATAGCGCGACACAAAGTTACGAATCGACGGAGCGCGAATCACTCACGTGAGGTAGTCCCTGTGCTCTGCGTCACGCTGACGCGAGCCCCGCGGGCATCCGGCGTTCCCGTTCGGCCGCCTTCGCCCGGCGCGTGACGGGGAAGCGCTGGTCGAGTTCGACCAGCAGCGGCGTCGCCGCCATCAGCGCCAGAAGAGCGAGCCCGGCGTAGGCACCCAAGGTCGCGATGATCGTCATTTCGGCCTCCTCGTTCCCGTGCCGCCCGTTCCGGCGGCCTGGAACCAGGATCGCCTCCCGGCAGGGGGCGGCGGATCGGTCATCCGGCGGAGACGCCTCCACCGGTCGGCCTTTTCGGCACTGTCCGATCGGCCGATCCCGGGCGGCGGTGCAGCAGGTCGAACCGCGACCACATGGCCTCCGCCGCCTCGATCGACTCACCGGTGCGGACCGGGTCGACGGCGGCGAGCTGCGCGACGATCGCCTGCACCAGGGACATCCCCGCGGTCAGCGACGGGAAGAACGTCACGCCCTCGGCCGGCACCATCAGCACCTGCTCGACGGCACCCGCCAGCGCGGGACTCGCCGCGTCCGTGATGGCGAACGCGCGCGCTCCCCTGGCCTTCGCTTCGTTCGCGGCGAGCACGGTGCTTTCGTACAGGCGCCAGAAACTGATCGCGATGAGCACGTCTTCGGAGGAGAGTTTCGCCGTGGCGTTGGCGAGTTCGGCGTCGCCCGCGGTGATCGCGTGGACGTCGTACCCGGCGAGCCGGGCGTTGTGCGCGAACGCGATGCCGACCGCGGCGTAACTGCCGTCGGCGATGACGACCGTGCGGCGCGCCCCCGCGACGGCCTCGGCGACCTGGCGGATCTCGTCCTCGGCGAACCGCCGGTTGAGCAGGGCGAGGCTGTCGAGGTCCCGGCGCAACGACGCCGAACCCGGCGAGTCGACGTCCCGGTGTTCCTCGGCCACCTGCGGCGCGCTGAGCGACGACATGTACCGCGCCCGCAACTCCTGTTGCAGCGCCGGCCATCCGGCGAACCCGAGCGCCTGCGCCGTCCGGGTGACGGTGGCGACGTTGACCCCGGCGAGCTGGGCGAGCTCCGCGGTCGAGCCGAACGACGCCCGGCGCGGTTGCGAGACCAGCACTTCGAGTACCGCGGCCGACTTCGGCCGCAGGCCACGCTCCGGCGTCCGATCCCGAAGCCACGCCTCGAAACCGTCGTCGGTTCCCGTCTCTGTCACGCACGCCCTCCCTCGACCGCGCCACGGTAACGCATCGTGCCCGTCGAACCACTTGCAACAACCATTGCAGTTTTGACGAAACGCAGTATACGTTGTCCGCACTCTCGTCACCTCCTCGTCGCCCGAACCACGGAAGGCGTTCCCCATGACGCTTCTGGCACGACTGGACCGGCTCCCGCTGAGCCGTCCCCACTACAAACTCCTGCTCATCGGCGGGCTCGGCTACACCTTCGACGGCATGGACTCCGCCGTCGTCGCCTTCCTCCTGCCGAGCGCGAAAGCCGCCTGGGGCCTCGACAACGGCCAGCTCGGGCTGATCGGTTCGGCGACGCCGTTCGGGTTCCTCTTCGGCGCGATCGCCGCCGGCTTGCTGGGCGACCGCATCGGCCGCAAGAAGGTCATGATGTACGCGCTGGCCTTCTACGCGGTGTTCTCGGTGGTCGCGGCCTTCTCCCCCAATTACGAGGTCTTCCTGGGCGCCCGGGTGCTGGCCGGGGCGGGCGCGGGCGCCGAAAGCGCGATCATCGCTCCGTTCCTGTCGGAATTCGTCCCCGCCAAACGACGCGGCTGGTTCGTCGGCGCGCTGGCCGGGTTCTTCTCGTTCGGGTTCGTCATGGCCGCGCTGATCGGGCGGTTCGTCGTCCCGACCGTGCCGGAGGGCTGGCGGGTCGCGCAGCTCATCACCGCGCTGCCGATCGTCATGCTGCTGTGGTGGCGCCGCTCGCTGCCGGAATCACCGAGGTTCCTGGTCGCGAACGGACGTCACGCCGAGGCGGAGAAGATCGTCACGAAACTGGAGCGGGACGTCGAAAAGGCGACGGGGCAAGCACTTCCGGCCGTCGCCGAGGTCGATGCCCAGCCCGCGACGGAGACCCCCAAGGTCAATCTCCTCAGCGCGTTGAAGTTCCTGTGGAGCCCGGCGATGGCCCGCCGCACCGCGGTGATCTGGACCGTGTGGTTCGTGATCACGTTCTCCTACTACGGCTTCTTCTCCTGGATCCCGACGCTGCTCGTCGAGCGCGGCATCACGGTGACCAAGAGCTTCGAGTTCTCGATCATCATCTACCTGGCGCAGATCCCCGGGTACTTCTCCGCCGCGTGGCTTTCGGAACGGCTCGACCGCAAGCACACCATCGCGCTGTACCTCGCCGGCTCGGCGGTCAGCGCGTTCTGGCTGAGCCAGATGGACGCGCCGTGGTCGATCACCCTCGCCGGGGCGGTGCTGTCGTTCTTCCTCAACGGCACGTACGCCGGCGTGTACTCCTACACCCCCGAGGTGTTCCCGACCTGGATCCGCGCCAGCGGGACCGGATTGTCCAGCGCGTTCGGCCGGGTCGGCAGCATCCTCGCCCCGACGATCATCGGCCTGTCCGCCGCGAGCCTCGGCTTCGCGGGCGTCTTCGGCCTCACCACCGCCGTCCTGGCGGCCGGGGTGGTGTGCGTGGTCGTGTTCGGCCTGTCCACCGCCGGCCGGTCCCTGGAAGAACTGACCGAACACGGCGCGCCCGTGAAAACCGCTAAGGAGATGACCAAGTGACCGTGTCGCTGTCCACTGTGGAGGACAAGACCCGAGCCACGATCGGCGTACGGCTGTTCACCGTGCTGGCCTGGGTGCCGGAACGGCGGGCGCTGCGGCGGGTGCACAGCAGCCACCCCGTCGAATACCCGGTCGGCGGCGAGAAGACCGTCGAGGTCGCCGCCGGCTGGCTGGAGCGGTGCATCACCGGCCAAGAGCCGTACTTCGGCCCGGACAGCGCCGCGGTGCGGGAGATCTTCGCCGACCACGAACTCATCGACAGCCTCGGCTGCGGCGCGGTGATCAACGTGCCGGTGGTCGACGACGGCCGCACCCTCGGCGTCCTCAACCTCCTCGACGCGGAGGGCCACTACGACGACGATTCCGTCGCGGTGGCGCGATCTCTGGCACCGTTGGCGGTCCCCGCCCTGCGCGAACTCCTGGAGGAGACCCGATGAACGGATCGCTGCTGCTGCGCGACGCCCGTCTGCTCGACCCGGTCACCGGCGAGTACACCGAGGGCGATCTCCGGTGCGCCGACGGCCGGATCGTCGAAATCGGCACCGGTCTCACCGCGGACGACGCGCGGACCGAGGACCTGCGAGGGGCGTTCGTGCTGCCCGGTCTCGTCGACGCGCATGTGCACGTCACCGCGTCGACCGCGGATCTCGGGTCGCTGCCCGCCTCGTCACCGTCGTACGTGACCGCGCACAGTGCCCGCACCATGAGCCGGATGCTGGACCGGGGCTTCACGACCGTCCGTGACGCTTCCGGTGCCGACTACGGTCTCGCCGACGCGCAAGCCGAGAGTTTGTTCCGCGGCCCGCGGCTGCTGTTCTGCGGCCGCGCGCTGAGCCAGACCGGCGGGCACGGCGACAGCCGGACGCGTGGCGCCAACGCCAGCGAAGACCACCCGTGCTGCGCCGGTCTCGGCCGGGTCGCCGACGGGGTCGACGCGGTCCGCGCGGCGGCGCGCGACGAACTGCGCAAGGGGGCGCACCACATCAAGGTGATGGCCTCCGGCGGTGTCGCCTCCCCCACCGACCGGATCGACTCGACGCAGTACTCCGCCGAGGAGTTGCGCGCCATCGTCGAGGAGGCGGAGTCGGCCAACCGTTACGTCGCCGCCCACGCTTACACCGCCCGCGCGGTGAACCGTGCGCTCGAACTGGGCGTGCGCTCGATCGAGCACGGCAACCTCATCGACGACCGCAGCGTCGAGCTGTTCCTCCGGCACGACGCGTACCTCGTGCCGACCCTGGTGACGTACTGGGCGCTGAAGGAGGAAGGGCGCGAGCACGGGCTGCCGGAATCCAGCTGGCGCAAGGTCGACGAGGTGCTCGGCGCGGGGATGGCCGCACTCGAGAAGGCCGCCAGGGGCGGGGTGAAACTGGTGTACGGCAGCGATCTCCTCGGCGGGATGCACCGGCACCAGAACCACGAGTTCCGGTTGCGCGGCGAGGTCCAGTCCGCGCTGGAGGTGATCCGCTCGGCGACGTCGACGGCGGCGGATCTGCTGAACCTGACCGGCGAGATCGGCACGCTGGCGCCGGGAGCGCACGCGGATCTGCTGGTCGTCGACCGGGATCCGCTGGAGGACATCGGCGTGCTGGCCGAGCCGGAGAAGTTCCGGTACGTCGTGCAGGGCGGGACGGTCGTCTCAAACTGAAAGCCGAGGGGCTCTTTCCCCTGCCCGGAACGGGAAAGAGCCCCTCGGCCGTCATCACGGGGCCGCGTGCCCCTTCTTCCGGCGGATCAGGAGGTATCCGCCGCCGAAAGCCACCAAGGCAATGCCACCGGCCATGAGCGCTGGATCCGGCCCCGCAGGCTCCGGAACGGCTTCGCCATAGCGCTCCGACACCACACGCTGGTACTCCCCCAGCGAGTGGACCGATCCCGGCGCGAACGCTCCCCTGCCCGCGCGCAGCACCTTCACCTCGTCGCCGGACACCGCGTACCAGGCATCGGACTGCGACTCCCGCAGCAGTTTCGTCCCGGCCGGGAGAGCCGCGGACAACGCGTGCTCCCGGTCCCCCGAGGCGATGTTGCCGAGCTTCCAGCCGCCGTCCTTCGCCCGGACGATCCACACGGTCGCCGACCGTCCGTCCGAGGCGCGCGCCGAGACCGCCTGATAGCCGAGGCGCCCGACCTCGGCACCGGGAACTCCGGCGACGAACTCACGGGCCAGTTCGTAGACCGGCACCGCGGTGGTCCCCACGGTGATCTCCGGGGCCGCGCCTCCCGCCGGCTTGCCCGGCGCATGGTCGAAGAACCTGCCCAAAGTGGAAGCCAGCCCCGGTTCGGACGCCGCTCGCACAGCCGCGGCGACGTCCTCTGTGGACAGTTCGGGCAACGCCACCGCCCGCGCGGCGGCGCACGGCACGAACAGCCAGACCAGACCCAGCACCATGACCGCGAGGACCTTCTTCAGCGCCATCACCGGCTACCTCTTGACCCCGACCAGCGATTCCGCCCAGGTGAAGCTGTCGTTGCTCAGGTAGTAGTCGTAGGTGCCCCAGTTGTAGCGCTCGGAATCCGGGCCGGGGTCGCCCCAGTAGATCAGCTCGCCGTCCTTGTCGTAGCCGTAGAGCAGCTGGATGTGACCGCCACCGGACCTCCAGTGGATGTCCGTCGGGATGGGACGGCCGCTGCTGAGCTCGCGCTGGATGGTCTCGTAGCTCACGGATTTGCTGGTGGTACCGCTGGAGGAGAAGCCGAGCTTCTCGAAGGCGGGCTGGATCTCCCTGAGCCAGGCGCCTTCGTCCGCGCACGTGGTGCCCGTTCCGCCGTGCACGTACTGACAGAACTTCGTCTGGCTCACCGAAACCCCGTGGAACGCCGCGAGGGTGCTCCCGCTGGCCGCCCAGCACCACATGCTGTGCTCCTGCACCCGCATGGAGATGTCGTTCTCGTAGCTGTCCGGATAGGCCGCGGTCGCCGCGTTCGCTGTTACGGAGCTTCCGAACGAAAGCCCGGCCACGGCCACCACGACGGCGGCGATCGAGCGGAACGGTTTCCTCATCGCTTTGCCCTTCTTCGCAGGGTACGAATACCGTTGCCCGAAAATGGAAGCGCGGGAAAACGGTGCACCCAAGGATGAGTGAATTCGCGCGTTGTGTGACCACTCGACTGCGCATAACATCGTGTTATGGAACTGGAAGTCCGGCATCTCCGATTGCTGTGCGCGGTCGCGGAAAGCGGGAGCCTGACCAGAGCCGCGACGGTGCTGGGGATGTCACAGCCCGCCCTTTCGGCCCAGTTGCAGCGTATCGAACGGTTCCTCGGCGGGGCGTTGTTCGTCCGCGACCGCACTGGCGTACTCCCGACTCCGCTCGGCAGGCTGGTGCTCACCAAGGCCAGCGCGGTCGTCCCGACGGTCGACGAACTCATCCGGGCCAGCCTGCGCGCGACGCAGGGCGGCACTCGGCGACACCACTTCCGGCTCGGCTCCATCAACTCCCCGCTGCTCTCCGGGCTCGTCGGCGCGCTGCGGGAGCTTCATCCCGGGTGTGAAATCAGCACACGGCAGGAGAGTTCGATCCAGGCGCTGCTCGATCACGTTTCCGATGGCCGGCTCGAGGCGGCGACGGTCGGCTACAACCCGGGATACGAATTTCCCGCGCGACCGGGCGTCGTCGTACGCCCGGTGGTGCTGGAGCCGATCTTCGTGCTGCTGCCGTCCACGCACCGGCTGGCGGACCGGTCCGAAGTCGACCTCGCCGAACTCGCGGACGAAGACTGGGTGCTCGCCCCGCCGGACGAGGACCAGACGAGGCAGTACTTCGCGGCGATCTCCGGCTACCCGATGCGCGTCCGCCACGAGGCTTCCGGCAGGCTGCTGATCGAACTGGTGCGCTCGGGCTGCGGGATCGCGCTGGCGCAGCCGACCATCGACGAGGTGCCCGGAACGGTCGTCCGGCCCCTCGCCGGATCACCGCTGTTCTTCCAGCACGCGATCAGCTGGCATCGGGACAACGCTTTGGCGCCCGGCGAAAACCTGCTCGCGGACCGGGTCGCCGCGGCTTACGAAACCGCGGTCACGCGGAACGCCGCTTATCCCGAATGGCGGGCGAAGAATCAAGCGACTTATTGAGAGGAAAGTCAAATGTGGCGTGTTGCGTGCAGGGGCCGGCCAGTCGGGCTGATCACGACCACAACCGTCCACAAGGGACACCAGGACTCCTCCACGTGCCCGATTTGAGTGCTTTGTACAGGGGTCGTGAGTGGCAATGGTCGTTCTAACCCTCTTTGCCACTCACGACCCCCGCCGGTACCGGACATTTTGACACCAATCGGGCACGTAATCGGCGCGATGTGTCCCTTGTGGACACTCCGCACCGGGGTGAGCTCGCACGTCGGTCCGCAACCCTGCTGTCCAGGGTGGCCAGCTCATCGCGAAGTCGGTGAAGACGGCCTGCGCGACAGGGTTCGATCACGCCACGTTTGACATACCCCTCAATAAGTCGTGAGTGGTAAGGACGGTTCTAACCGTCCTTACCACTCACGAGTCACGAGAAGTGTTGCGGAACGTCCCAAGGGTTGTCGTCCCGCAACGGTTCCGGCAGCAGATCCGACGGCCAGTCCTGATAGGACACCGGACGCAGGAAGCGTTCCACCGCCGCCGTCCCGACCGAGGTCGACGCCGGGGACGTCGTCGCCGGGAACGGCCCGCCGTGCTGCATCGCGGCGGTCACCGCGACCCCGGTCGGCCAGCCGCCCCACAGGATCCGCCCGCTGCGGTCGGCCAGCACCGGGCGCAGCGCCTCGACTTCGGAGGCCTCTTCAGGCAAGGCGTGCACCGTCGTCGTCAACTGACCGGGCAACGCGGAAAGCACCGGCAGGGCGTCGGAAAGCCGCGAGTACCGCACGACGACGCCCAGCGGACCGAAGCACTCTTCGGCCACGTCGGGCACGAAGTCGGCCAGGTCGATCTCGAGCAGCCGGGCACCAGGTCCCGGGACGACCTCGCGCATCCCCGGAATCCCGGCCAGCCGCTCCGCCCCGGCGTGGAACCCGGACTCGATCCGGTCGTTCAGGAACGGCGCGTCCGGGATTTCGCGCAACCGTTCGGCGACCAGATCCACGAACGGACCGGAGGAAGGCGCGAACACCAGACCGGGGTTGGTGCAGAACTGGCCGTTGCCCAAGGTCAGCGATCCGGCGTAGCCCGCCGCCAGTTCTTCGGCCCGCTCCCGCGCGGCGCCGGGCAGGACGATCACCGGGTTGACGCTGCCGAGCTCGCCGTGGAACGGGATCGGGACCGGCCGCTCGGCCGCGATCCGCGCCAGGGCGAGCCCGCCCGTCACCGATCCGGTGAAGGCGGCGGCCGCGATCGCCGGGTGACGCAGCGCCTCCACGCCGACTGCTTCTCCTTCGACGAGGCCGAAAACGGCGCCCCATGGGCCGAGGGCCTCTTCGATGATCGCCGCCGTGCGACGGGACAGCTCCGGATGTCCGGGATGCGCCTTGACCACCACCGGGCACCCCGCCGCCCACGCCGACGCCGTGTCTCCGCCCGCCACACTGAACGCGAACGGGAAGTTGCTCGCGGCGAACACCAGCACCGGCCCCACCGCGGTCCGGTAGCGACGCAGTTCGGGACGCGGGCCGGGTGGCCACGACGGGTCGGCCCGGTCGATCCGGACGTCGTAGAACGAGCCGCTTCCAGCCGCGAGCAGCCGCAGCTGGAACGTCGTCCTGGCCAGTTCGCCCGTCAGCCGTGCGGTCCCCAGCCGGGTTTCCGCGTCGGCGATCTCGATCAGGGACGGCCCGGCCGCGTCCAGCGCGTCGGCGACCTTGGTGATCACCTCCGCTCGTGTCGTCGGCGACACCGCGGCCCAGGCGCCGGCGATCTCCGCCGCCCGCTCGATTTCCTTCATGCTTCCTTCCTCTCCGGGTTCTCCGCCGAGTTCCGGAATCCGAACAGCGCGTACACCACCAGGCCGAGCACCATCCAGGCCGCGAACCGCAGCCAGGTCAGCGCGTCCAGGTTCGCGATCAGCCAGACCGCGAACGCCACCCCGACCAGCGGCACGAACGGGACCCACGGCGTGCGGAACGACCGCGGCAGGTCCGGCCGGGTGCGCCGCAGCACCACCACCGCGATCGAAACGACGATGAACGCGGCCAGGATCCCGATGTTCGTCAGATCCGCGGCCTCCTTGATCGGCAGGAAGCCCGCGATGACCGCCGAGCCGATCCCGACCGGCCAGATCACCCGCGTCGGCACCCTGCGCCGGGGGTGGGTGCGGGCGAAGTACCGCGGCAGCAGGCCGTCCCGGCTCATCGCGAACCAGATCCGCGACACCGCCAGCATGTTCGCGAACGCCGACGTGGTGATCCCGAGGATGCCGCCGACCGCGACGACCGTGCCCAGCCCGGCCAGCCCGACCGCGGCCAGCGCGCTCGAGAACGGGCTGTGCACGTCGATCTGGTCGTAGCGTTGCATACCGACCAGCACGATGGACACCAGCAGGTAGATCACCGCCGCGATGGCGAGCGACACGATGATCGCCTTGGGCAGCAACCGTTTCGCCTCGACACTCTCCTCCGCGGCGGCCGTCATCGCGTCGTAGCCGTACACCGCGAAGAACGTCGTCGCCGCGCCCGCGACCGCGCCGCCGATGCCGTAGGGCAGGAACGGGCTGAAGTTCCCCGCCGAGATGTGGAACGCGCCGGCGACCACGACCAGTGCGACGATCGCCAGCTTGATCACCACCAGCGCCGTCTCGAACCGGGCGGATTGCTTGCTGCCACGGGAAAGGACGAACGCCAGCAGCAGGCACAGCAGCGCGGCGAACAGGTCGACGCGGTGCCCCGGCCCGGTTCCCGGTGCGCCGAGCATCCACGACGGCAGGTCCAGGCCGATCTGCTCCACGACGTAGGACAGGTAGCCGGACACCGCGATCGCCACCACCGCGACGATCGCGGTGTACTCCAGCAGCAGATCCCAGCCGATCAGCCAGCCCGCGATCTCGCCCAGCGCCGCGTACGAGTAGGTGTACGCGGACCCGGCGCGCGGGATGAGCCCGGCGAATTCCGCGTAGCACAGGGCCGCCGCCGAGCTGGCGATGATCGCGATCAGGAACGAGATCATCACGCCGGGTCCGGCCTGCTGGTTCGCGACCACGCCTGCCAGCGAGAAGACTCCGGCGCCGACCAGGCCGCCGAGGCTGAGCGAGACCAGCTGCCACAGGCCCATCGTGCGCGGAAGCCCACCGGGACCGGCCTCGTCGGGGCCTTCGAAGGACTTGCGCCGGAAGAGCCCGGAGCGCGAGAAAAGCTTGGGCTGGGGCCGGATCGTCGTTGATTCGGGCATGACAAATCCCTTCCGGACCGCGCGAGCCGGCCCGGGTCGGTGGTGGGGGAAGGAGCCCCCGTCAGAGGACGAACCCCGCGGGGAACGGGTCGTCCGGGTCCAGCAGATAGGTGGCGTTGCCGGTGATCCAGGCCCGCCCGGAGAACTCCGGCACCACCGCGGGGACGCCGCCGACGGTGGTCTCGGCGACCAGCTCGCCTGTGAACGTGGTCCCGATGAACGAACTGTTCTCGAACGGCGTGTGCAGCGGGAGTTCGCCCCGGGCGTGGAGCTGGGCCATCCTGGCCGACGTGCCGGTGCCGCAAGGCGATCGGTCGAACCAGCCAGGGTGGATCGCCATCGCGTTCCGCGACGCCCGGGCGTCCGACCCCGGGGCGAGGAACTGGACGTGTTTGCAGCCGCCGATCAGCGGATCGGCCGGATGTTTCGGCGGCCGCTGGTCGTTGATGGCCGCCATGATGTCCAACCCCGCGGCGAGGATCCGGTCCTTCTCCGCCCGATCGAACGGGATGTCCACTTGGGACAGTTCGAGGATGGCGTAGAAGTTGCCGCCATAGGCCAGGTCGTAGCGCACTTCGCCCAGCCCCGGCACCTCGACGACGGCGTCCCGCTCGGCGAGGAACGAGGCGACGTTGCGCAGCTTGACGCGGACCGCGCGGCCGTCGGAGACCTCGACCTCGGCGTGCACGAGCCCGGCCGGGGTGTCCAGCCGGACCACGGTCTTCGGTTCGGTCACCTCGACCATGCCGGTCTCCACCAGCACGGTCGCGACGCCGATCGTGCCGTGCCCGCACATCGGCAGGCAGCCGGACACCTCGATGTACACCACACCCCAGTCGGCGTCCGGCCTGGTCGGCGGCTGCAGGATCGCGCCGCTCATCGCCGAGTGACCCCGCGGCTCGTTCATCAGGAACTGCCGCAGATGGTCCAGGTTCTCCATGAAGTACCGGCGGCGTTCGGCCATCGTGTCGCCGGGGATGACGCCGACCCCGCCGGTCACCACCCGGGTCGGCATGCCCTCGGTATGCGAGTCGACGGCGGTGATCGACCGGATCGACCGCACCTACGCCACCCCCAGCGAGGCGAGCGCGCGCCGCATGTCGGCGGTGACCTGCTCGCGGTGCTCCCCGGTCAGCGGACCCCTCGGCGGACGGCACGGACCGCCGTACCGGCCGACCAGGTCCATCCCGAGTTTGATCGCCTGGACGAACTCGGTGCGCGAGTCCCAGCGGAACGCGGCCACCAGCGGTTCGTAGAGCGCCCTGGCCTCGTCGAGCTTGCCGGACCGCGCCAGGTCGAACAGGCGCACCGACTCCGCGGGGAACACGTTGGGGAACCCGGCGAACCAGCCCGTCGCACCCATCAGCAGGCTCTCCAGCACTACGTCGTCGGCGCCGCTGATCACGTCCAGGCCCGGTGCCTGCTCGCGGATCTCCAGCACCCGCCGGACGTCACCGGAGAATTCCTTGACCGCGACCACGTTGTCGATCTGCGCGATCTCCGCGAGCAGCGCGGGGGTGAGGTCGACCTTGGTGTCGATGGGGTTGTTGTAGACCATGACCGGCAGGCCGACCGACGCCACCGCCTCGAAGTGCGCGAGCACCTCGCCGCGGTTCGCGCGGTACATCGTGGGCGGCAGGCACAGCAGGCCGTCGGCGCCGTCCTCGGCCGCGACTTCGGCCCAGTACTTGGCCTGGTGCGATCCGGGGCCGTGCACGCCGACGACGACGATCCCGTCTTCGCCCACGGTTTCGATCGCGGTGCGGGCGACGCGGCGGCGCTCCTCGTCGGTCAGCGACGAGTATTCGCCGAGGGAGCCGTTCGGGCCCACGCCCCGGCAGCCGTTGTCGACCAGCCACCGGCAGTGCGCGGCATAGGCGTCGTAGTCCACGGCCAGCCCGGCGGGCGCCGACGCGTCTTCCCGGTACGGGAGGGCGGTCGCGACGACGACTCCACCGAGGTCGGGGGTGCTCATTCAGGTTCTCCTTCGGTTGGGGCGGCGAGTTCGCCCAGCCGGATCGGCTGGACGATCGGGCGGTGGTGCCGTTCGGCCCCGCCGCAGAGTTCGGACACGGTCGGGCCGCAGATCCGGCCCTGGCACGGGCCGAGACCGGCCCGGGTGCCGAGTTTCAAGGCGTGCGGGCCGGGACAGGACTCGTCCTCGGCCGCACGCGTGAGTTCGCCGTACGTGGTTTCCTCGCAGCGGCAGACGATCGTGTCGTCACGCAGCCAGCTCTGCCACGCCGGGCCGATCGGGTGGGCCGCGGCGAGACGTCCGGCGAAAGCGCGGGCCCGGTCGCGGGCACGGAGCAGTGCCGGGTCCGGCGTCCCGCCCGCGGCGGCGTGGCCGGCGACCGCGCCCTCGGCCGCCGCGGTGACCGCACCACCGATCCCGGTGATCTCGCCCGCGGCGAAGACACCGTCCACTGTGGTCTGTTGCGCGGTGTCGACCCGGACGAATCCGTCGTCCAGGACACAACCCGCCGCGACGGCCAGTTCCGGCTGCGGGCTGAAACCGTGGCCGACGCAGACCGCGTCGACCTCGTAGGCGCGCTCGGTGCCGGGCACGACGGACCAGTCCGCGCGGACCCGCGCGGTCACGACCTCGCGGACGCGGTCCGCGCCGCGGGCCTCGATCACCGCCCGGCCCGTCAGGTACGGGACCCGATGCCTGGCCAGTGTCGCGGCGTAACGCACCAGTTCACCCGCTTTCCCGGCGTGCGCGGCCAGCCGCCACGGCCGGGACGACCATCCTTTCCGGACGGTCGCGAGCGGATTCGCCTCCAGGACGGCGACCACCTCGGCCCCGACGCCCAGCAAGGATTCCGCGACCGGCAACAGGAACGGCCCGGCACCGGCGACGAGGACCCGCTCGCCGATCGCGACCCGCTCCCCCTTCGCCAGCGCCTGTGCCGCGCCCGCGGTGTACACGCCGGGCAGTTCCCAGCCAGGGAACGGCAACGTGCGGTCGTGCGCACCGGTCGCCAGGATCAGCGCGTCGGGGACGAGGGTCAGCCGCTCCCGTCCGGAACCGTCGGACGGCCCACGCAGGATGTGCACCCGCTTCTCCGCCCGGTCGAACGCCCAGACGGTGGAGCCGGGCCACCACCGGCATCGCGGATGCGCGAGTACCCGGCGGCGCCGGTCGAATTCCGCGCGGCCGTGCTGAATCCGGTCCGGACGCTTCGCCGCGTAGGCCTCGGGCAGCATCCGATGGTACTGGCCGCCGGGGGTCTCCGCCTGGTCCAGCACCGTGACCCGGGCACCGGCCCGCAGCGCGTGCTCGGCCGCCGCGAGCCCCGCGGGCCCGGCGCCGACGATCACCACGTTCACGTGGTCTCCTCCCGGGACTGGGTGCGGATTTCGTCGCCGTCGACGGCCGGACGGCGACACGCGCGGACGTCGGGCACGTCGTTGACCGTGAGCAGACAGTCGAAACACGCGCCGATACCGCAGAAAACCCCGCGCGGAGCCCCGGAACGCGTGGTCCGCCAGGAGGTCCGGCCGGCGGCGAGGAGCATCCCCGCCACGCTCTGGCCTTCGATCCCGGTCACGGGTTCGCCGTCGACGGTGATCCGGATCGGCCGGTCGGCCCGGCCCACCGGATCGCGATCGCGCGGCAGCAGCCATCCGCTCATGCCGCCACCACGGCCCCACGGTCCACGGTGAACTCGTCGACCGGCATCGCGGGCTCGGTTCCGGTGAGCAGTTCGCGCAGCAGGCGCGCGGTGCCGACGCTCAACCCGATGCCCGCGCCCTCGTGCCCGGTGGCATGCCAGAGGTTTCCGAGCCGCGGATCCTCGCCGAGCACCGGGAGATGATCGTCGACGTACGGCCGGAAGCCGCCGTACGCGCGCATGATCGCGACGTCGGCGAGCGACGGGAACAGCCGCAGCGCCTTGACCGCGATGGCGCTCAGCACCTCCGGGCGGATCGTGTCGTCGAACCCCACCCGGCGGCGTGAAGAACCGATGAGCACGGTGCCGCCCCAGGTCGACTCGACGACGGCGGAGGTCTGCAACTCGCCCGAATCGGCGCCGACCGCGCCGACGTAATCGGCGTCGTAGACCTTGTGCCGCACGACGCCCGGCATCGGCGTGGTCACCAGTACCTCACCGCGGCGGGGGCGGACGGCGATCGGGGCGCCGAGGCGCGCCGACACCTGACCGGCCCACGGGCCCGCGGCGTTCACGACGACGTCGGCCTCGATCACCTCGCCCGGCACGCGGACGCCGGTGATCCGTCCGTTGTGGACGGTCGCGCCGACGACCTCGGTGTCGAAGCGCGGCCGGGCGCCGTGACGCAACGCCGAGCCGAGCAGGGCCAGCGCCGCGCCCGCGGGCTGGACCTGCGCGTCCTCCGGGTAGTGGAACGCGGCGGTCACCTCGCGGGTCAGCGCGGGTTCCGCGTCGGCGAGTTCCTTGGGGGACAACGGTTCCGCGCGAACACCGGGTTGCGAAGCGGCGAACGCCGCGAGGGCGACGGCGCCGTCGTCCGTGGTGGCCACGACGATGCCGCCCTTGGGGTCGTACTCGATCGACGAGGCGGCACGCGCGTCCTCGTCGGCGATCTCGGCGACCACCTGGGGCCACAACGCGGTCGACAGCTTCGCGAGTTCGAGTTCCGCGCCAGGACCCTTGTCGGAGACCAGGATGTTGCCCTCGCCGTGCGACGTGGTCCCCCCGGCGGGACGGCCGCGATCCACGACCACGACGTCGAACCCGGCCAGGGCCAGCTCACGGGCACACGCGGCGCCGACGATCCCCGCACCGAGGACGACCACACGCGTTCGGTTCATCGACCCTCCAGCGTTCGGTAAAGCGAACGATCGGAGAGTAGGTTCCACCCCGGACGGGTGTCAATACCTCGGGCGCGGTCAGCCCTTCAGCACCGGATGGGGCCTGCCGTCGAGCCGTTCGTCGGCGCGGTACTGCAGCAGCAGGACCGAGTGCACCGGCCCCGCCGAAGCGGTGTAGCAATGCGGCTCGCGGGCGTCGAAGGCGACGTAGTCCCCCGGGCCGACCTCGACGCTGCGGCCCGCCACCTCGACCAGCAGCGATCCGGTCTGCACGATGGTGTGCTCGACCCCGACATGCCCTTGCGAACGCTGCGGCGCGTCCCCGCGTACCACCTGGTCGTACACCTCGAAGACGCCGTCGCCGGTCTCGATCCGCCGCAGCGGCCGGAGATCCACTCCCTCGCCGCTGAGCACCTCGACGTCGGCGCCGCGCACCACGGTGAGCGCGCCGCCCGCCCGATGGTCGAGCAGATCGGAGATCGCCACCTCCAGCACCCTGGACAGGCTGAACACGGTCTCGATGGTCGGATTGCCGCCGCCGGACTCCAGCTGGGACAGCGTGGCCTTGCCGATCCCCGACCGCCGTGAGAGCTCCGACAGCGAAATCCCCCTCGCCGCCCTGGCCGCGCGCAGATTGACCGCCAGCATGTCCCGGATCGAGGGCGTCTCGTCCTCCACCGCTTCTCCCCTGTCGTTCGTCAAACCGTACGACCTCGTTCGCTTTGCCGATCGAGTTCGCGGACATCATGACACGCCGTCCGGCAGGGAGGGCATAGCCGCGGCCGATGGGCCGACGCGATGGTGGGCGGCGCGGACCGCGATGAAACTCCATCACCAACCGGTGTGTCACCGTCGACACAGGGTCACGGGCGCACCGTCGTTCCTGTCAGCGAGGAGATTCCCGTGCAGCTGATCCGCAGATCCGCAGGCCGACGACTTCGGGCGTTCGGCGCGGTGCTCGTCACCACCCTCGGGTTGACCGCGGCCGTGGCCACCGCGCCGGCGACGGCCGCCGCGAACGCCTGTCTCACCGGCACGCTCGCCTTCGACCATCTCGACGCCGAAGCGGGGACCAGCAAACCCCTGCGCACCCAGGTGGCCCGGAACGCGAACTGGGAACTGTGGGGCCGCACCGGTTCCGGCACGGCGACCAGGCTCGCCAGGGGTATCACCGGCGCCTCCGACGGCCGGTTCACCGCGTGCCACACGTCATCCCTCGCGGAGGCGTACGTGCGCTTCCGGTCGAGCAGCACCTCGATGTGGCGGGTCGTGAAGGCCGCGAACAACACCACCGACTACACGTTCGACTCGGCGCGCCGCACGAACGTCTCCGGCACTCAGGACCTGGGCACGGTGAAGGTGCCTTCCACACTCCAGCGTGCCTGGAAGGTCGTGGACACGCTCAACGTCTTGTACTGGAAGCGCGCCAACCCGGTTTCGTCGTGCTGGACGGCCCGCCAGTCCGACGGACGCTGCGACCAGATCACCTTCGTCTGGGATCCGAAGGTCGCCGACGGCGGCTACTGGGACTACCCGGACACGAACTACGTCTTCCTCGGCAACACGATGCCCGACTCGAAGCACCTCATCCTCCACGAGGCCGGGCACTGGCTGCAGTGGCAGCTCTACGGCCGCGACTTCCCCGTCGTCACCGGCTGCAACCCGCACTACATCGAGAAGCACAGTTCGGAATCGTGCGCGTGGACCGAAGGGTTCGCCGACGCCGTCGCCGCCTACGCCCTCGGCGACTACCGGTATGTGTACGACAACGGCAGCTCCTACAGCTTCGAGAACGACGCTTCGACCCCCGGCTGGGACGACGGCGACACCGTGCAGGGGCGGGTCGGCTCGTCGCTGCTCGACCTGTGGGCGGCGGACGGGCCGGACGGCGGGAACTGGAACCGGACGATCGCGCTGATGACCCGCGACTTCAGCCAGGACTTCCGCGAGTACTTCACCGAGGACCGGCCCGCCGCCGGCCTGTCCACGACCGGTGCCGCCGCGCAGATCCTCGCCGGGCACACCATCCGGTACTGAGTTCGCGACGTGCTGACGCCGTGACGGAATGGACGGCACGCGTGATCAGACGGACGACGAACGTGACCGGACGGACGACACGAGGTGCGACTCGGCCGCGAGCGTGTCGTCCGTCCAGACACACGTGCCGTCCACTCAGTCACGCGTGTCGTCCCTCTGGTCACGCGAAACCGCCCGACCGAAGGGTTGCCTCTCACCGTCGTTGCCACTCAGGGGCTGAAGGCTCCCTTCACCGCGTCTGATGCGGCGAAGGGAGCCTTCAGCCCACCCGGTGCCGGTTCCGCCGTCTTGGGCCCCTTCACCGCGTGGGACGCGGGGAAAGCGTCCTTCAGCCCCTGGCTGCCTGGACCCAGGCGGTGATCTCGTCGGCGGTCGAAGGGAAACCGCTGGAGAGCAGGTCGTATCCCGATCCGGTGACCACGACGTCGTCCTCGATGCGGACGCCGAGACCGCGCAGTTCGGGCGGCACGGTGCGGTCACCGGCGTGGAAGTACAGACCGGGCTCGACCGCCAGCGCCATCCCCTCGGCGAGCGTGCCCTCGCGGTAGGTGGAGGGATGCGCGGCCGCGCAGTCGTGGACGTCCAGCCCGAGGAAATGGCCGGTCCCGCAGACGATGTACCGCCGGTGCTGCTGTCCGTCCGGCGACAGCGCTTCGTCCACCGACACCGGGAGGAGGCCCCAATCGTGCAATCCCTCCGCGAGCACGCGCAGCGCCGTCGCCTGGAACGCGCCGTAGTCCCGACCGGGCCGGACCTCGCCCAGCGCCGCGACGTGCGCCTTGTGCACCAGGTCGTAGACGTCGCGCTGGGCCTTCGTGAACTCCCCGCCGACCGGGAAGGTCCGCGTGATGTCGGCCGTGTACAGGGAATCCACCTCGACGCCGGCATCGAGCAGCAGGAGGCTGTCCTCGGTCACCCGCCCGTCGCAGCGCGTCCAGTGCAGGATCGGGGCATGCGGTCCGGCCGCCACGATGGAGGTGTAGCCGGGCCCGGTCCCCTCGGTGCGCGCACGGCGGTCGAAGGTCCCCTGCAGCCAGCGTTCCCCGCCACCGCGGACCGCCTCCGGGAGCGCGGCCAGCACGTCCGCGAAGCCGAGGGCGGTCGCGTCGACGGCGTCACGCAGCTGGCCGATCTCCCAGTCGTCCTTGATCCGGCGCAACTGGGCGAGGACCGTCCGGAGCCGCTCGCTGTGGCCGAAGCGGTACGCGTCGAGCGCGGGGTCGACGCCGGCGCCGACCAGAAAACCCGGGTTCCGCCCGCGCAGGCCGTGCGGGAGATCCTCCAGCGGGCGGCATTCGATGCCGAGCGCGTCCCCGTACGCGGCCGGTCCGGCGGCGGAGCCGACCCACAGCGGGCTGGTGTCGGCGTCGCCCACGAAGTCGGGCTCGTGTGCCTCGGCGGGACGCGGGACGTACAGCGTGGCGTGGTGGCTGTCCCCCGCCGGGGTCATCACCAGGATCGCGCCCTCACGCTGGCAACCGGTGAGCCAGACGAAGTCGCTGTCGGCACGGAAGCCGTGGAAGGTGTCGTTGGACCGCACGACGGCCCGGCCCGCCGCGAGCGCGATCCGCTGCCCGGGCAGTTCCGCCGACAGCCTGCCGCGGTGGGCGGCGGCCGCCTCGGCGGTGCCCGGCGGCACGTCCACCGTGTCGTCGGCAGGCTCCCAGCCGTCGCTGATCCAGTTCCGGAACCCCTTGGCGGCCAGCAGCGCGCGCAGATCCGGCCGGGTTCGGTCGCCGGTCATCGGCTCCCCTTTCAGGTAGTCGTGGTCCTGGCCGCACCTTCGCACCGCGACGGACCCGGCCGTAATGACCGGCGGCGATAGACTCCGCCTATGGCCCTGGAGATCCGGCACCTGCGGGCGATCTGCGCCATCGCCGAGGCGGGCAGCCTCTCGCAGGCGGCCGCCGCGCTGGGCATGTCCCAGCCGTCGCTGACCTCGCTGCTCCAGCGGCTCGAACGGCGGATCGGCGCACCGCTGTTCGTCCGCAGCCACACCGGCGTGACCCCGACCCCGGTCGGCGAGCAGACGTTGCGCCGCGCGCTGACCCTGCTCGTGGAGTTCGACCGGTTCGAGAGCGACCTCCTCGGCGCGCTGGGCGACGGCCCGGTGCGGCTCGGATCGTCCCAAATGGACTGTCTGCCCACCTTCGTCGAGCGGCTGGACGACGCGCTGCCGGGGCTGGACGTGACCGTCCACGTGGAACCCTCCAGCGCGGTGCTGGCGCAGGCGCTCGCCCGCGCGACACTGGACATCGCCGTCATCGCCATGTCCGACGACCAGGAAGTCCCGCTGGCGAAGCATCTGGGGCACCGCGTGCTGTTCTCGTGGGTGCCCGTCTTCATCGGCCTTCCCGCCGAGCATCGGCTCGCCGATGGTTTCGAGGTCGACCTGGCCGACCTCGCGGACGAGGCGTGGATCGGACCGCCCGGCCCCGAGGACGGCTCGCTGACCTCGCTGCGCGCGGCGACGCATCGGGCGGGGTTCACGCCGCGGATCCGCTTCGAATGCCCGAACGGCGGCGGGCGGCACCTGATCGCCGCCGGGCAGGCGGTGCAGCTCGTGGAACCCACCGCGCCCGAACTGCCCGGCATGGTCGTCCGCCCGCTGAAGGGCGACCCCATGAAGATGCGGCTCGTGCTGGCGTGGCGCAAGGAACGGCTGACCTGGGACCAGGCGGAGAACGTCTACCGCGCGGTGATGACGTCGTACACGCGGCACGCGATGGCGTCGACCCCGTTCCGGACGTGGTGGGAGCGGCGGCGGGATTCCCAGTCGTGGGACGGGCTGGTGGACTTCTTCCGGGTTTCGAACAGCCTGTAACCCGATCCCCCCTCGCCGCGATTGACCTACCGGGCGAACGGAGACGGGGGATGATGACGCAACGGCTGTGGCTGGGACTGGCGGTCGTCTACACGTGCACCGCCGTGGTCCAGCTCTACCTGCTCGCCAGTACCGGCGCCGTCTGGGCCGGGACACTCACCGCGGTCGGCTTCGTGGCGGCGCTCCTCTGCGTCCTCGCTGCTTGGAAGGCGCCGAAACGAGAACGGGACGACACAAGGGAAATCGACTCGCACCAGTCCTAGGCGGCCCATGGCTCTTCGTCGAGGCCGGCCCCGTTGGCGACGTACGCGATCGTCCGGTACCAGCCGGCCAGCACGAGGAGCTCCAGGAGCTGCGAAACCGGGTAGTGCTCGGCGAGCGCGGTCCACGCGGCGTCGGAAACCGTTGCCGTGTCATGGAGTTCGTCGACGGCGCCGATCAGGGCGCGGTGCCGCTCCGACCAGGCGGGATGCCCGGCGTCGCCGGACACGGTCGCTTCGAGCTGTTCCGGCGTCAAGCCGACCAGCGGCGCGAAAACCGCGGCGTGGACACCCCATTCGTAGCGGCATCCGCAGCGGGCGGTGACCCGCGCGATGACGATTTCCCGGTCCAGCGCGGGTAATTCGCCGTGCGCGAGCAGACCGGCCCCGAGAACGCGCATCCGTGACGCCAGCTCCCGGTGGTGCTGCAGCAACCGGAACAGCGCCAGCGGCTCCTCCGTCACGCCGGGCGGCATCCATTTGCGCAGGGCCTCTTCGACGTCCGCCTCGTAGGGCGGGGCGAGTGGGGTGATACGGGGCATGACCCACCTCCAGTGCTTCGATTTCAGAACCACTATGCTGGTTCGGAAATCGAAGCGCAAGGGGGTGTCATGCCCGACGATCCGATCCCGCGGCCCGGGCGGCCGGTCCGCGGCTCCGAAACCGGCCGCCCGCTCATGGCCGCGCTCGATCTGCTGGGACGCCGGTGGACGCTGCGGGTGATCTGGGAACTGCGCCAGGGCGACGTCGGCTTCCGGGAACTCCGGCGGCGCTGCGAACACATGTCGTCGAGCGTGCTCACCACCCGCCTGGGCGAACTCACCGAAGCACGCATCGTCGAGACCGGCGAGGAGGGTTACCACCTGACCCGACTGGGGGAACGGCTCCTCGACGCGTTGCACCCGTTGGAGAAATGGGGTCTCGCCTGGGAAAAGGCACTTCGCGAGTGACCTGGTCACCCGCCGTTCACCCCACACGGCCTTGCCAGGAGAGGTGAGCGGCGTACCGTGAGCGGTACGTGAGGTTGAGTCCACCAGCCCGCGCGAACGACCCGCATATCCGCGGCCCAGCATCTTTCCAGGGCGGCGCGGTGGCGAGTTGACTTGCGCAGCAGTTGTGCAGGCTTACCCGTTGCCCGTCTCGTCCCCGGCTATCCGGGAGACAGCATCATGACCGAACGCATTCCTTTCACCCGGAGCAGCCGCGACGGCCCCGCCTTCCGCACGTTGCTCCACCCCTCCGTTCCGCGACCGCGCCCCACGGCCGAGAATCTGTTGCGGGTTCGACGGATCCGATGGAACGACGATCTGCTCGTCGTCGCCGCAGCCGGGGAGATCGACCTCGCCACCGCGGGACAGCTGGAACAGGCTCTGCGCGGCCGACTCCCGGCCGCGACCGTGCTCGATCTCCGCGAGGTCGGCTTCCTCGGCGTCGCCGGGCTGCGGGTCATCGAATCCGCCGCGGCGCGCGCCCGCGCCGAACGCCGCCGGACCGGCGTCGTCGCCGAGGCCCGGCCGGTACTGCGCCTGCTGCAATTGTTCGGCGCCGACACCCACATCCCCGTGTACCGGCATCTCGACCACGCGATCCTCGAAATACCGAACCGCTGAGGATCAGGCGAGCGGCAGGAGCGTGGACAATCCCGTCTTCGAAGCCAGCCGCCGGATAGTGGGCGACGGCAGGAAACTCAGCGCGACCCCCTGGGTGCTGCACCGGTCGTTGATCCCGACCAGGGTCGCCAGCCCGGTGGAATCGCAGAATTCCACGCCTTCGAGATCGACGACGAGCTTGCCCGGCACGGGCTCCAGCGCTTCCTCGAAGCTCTCCTGGAGATCCTCGGAGGTCGTCAGATCGATCTCCCCCGCCACCGCGATGACGACCTCGGCGCCATCCGGCCTGGCGACGGACACCGAGAACGGAACCTCCCGGTGTTCGCCGTCTCCGCTCGTCACCGTCATCCACCCCTCACGATCGGTACCCGATTGCCCCGAACATATCGGATGACGCCGCCCGCTCGCGCGGCTCTCGTGTCCCGATCCGGGCGTGCCTTAGCCTTGTCGGTGGATCCGGCGGTCGTGGACCGCGGCGGACGACGAGGAGAAGCTTCGTGATGCCGATCGACGAGCCGGTGCGCAGGCACACCGACGAGCTGGTCCTCGAGGTCGCCGCCGTCCCAGCCCAGGCCGCCGCGTTGCGGGAGGTCCTGGCGAAATGGGCCCTCGACCGGGGCCTTCCCCGTGAACTGGCCGAGGACCTCAAACTCACCGCCTACGAAGCGATGACGAACGTCGTCAAACACGCCTACCCGGACGGCACCGAAGGCAACGTCATGACGGTGACCGCCGCCCACGACGACGGCCACCTCAAGATCAGCGTCGCCGACGAGGGCCGCTGGCGCGACGGCCGCCGCCCGGACGGCGGACGCGGCTTGCCGATCATCCGCGCTTTCGCGCCGGAGGCCTCGGTGACGAGCACGCCCACCGGGACCATCGTCCGGCTCGCCTGGCCCTGCCCCGCCCTCTGACCGGCCTCTTCACGACCGTCGGATCGCGTGTGCGGCCCACCGTCCGTTGATGCGGTGGACCTCGACGTCCCGCTCGTAACAGGCGGAAAGCCCTTCGTCGGTGAGGACCTCGTCGATCGGCCCCGCGGCGGTGACCTTGCCGCGGCGCACCATCAGGGCGTGCGTGGCCGTCGACGGGATCTCCTCCAGATGATGCGTCACGGTGACCGTGGCCAGCTCCGGCTGCGCCAGCGTCAGGTTCTCCAGTGCCATCAGGAGATCCTCGCGGCCGGGCAGGTCGAGGCCGGCGAACGGCTCGTCCAGCAGGAGCAGCAGCGGATCGGCCATGAGCGCCCTCGCGAGCCGGACCCGGGCGCGCTCGCCCTGCGAGCAGACGCGCACCGGCCGGTCGCGTAGTTCGGTGCAGCCGACCAGTTCGAGCAGCTTCGACGCCCGGTCCCGGATCGCGTCGTCGTAGCGGTCCCAGAGCGGGAGCACGCTTCCGCTGTGACCGGTGAGCACCACGGTGTGCGCGTCGTGGTTCTCCGCGTCGGGCAGCCGCTGGTTCGCGCCGACGAAGCCGATGTGCGTCCGCACGTCACGCAGGTCGACCGCGCCCATCCGATGGCCGAGCACGACGGCCGTGCCCGCGCTGGGGAACCGCTGGGTCGAGGCCACCGAAAGGATCGTCGACTTCCCGGCCCCGTTGCGGCCGAGGACCACCCAGCGCTGGCCGTAGTCCACCCGCCAGTCCACGTCCGACACCAGCGGCACCCGGCCGACGTGCACCTCGACCCCGGAAAGCTCCACCGCCGGACCGTCGAGGTTCGGCTGTACGAAGACGGGCTTGTTCACGCGGTTCATGATCGCAGGGAACGCGGCCGCCGCCGACCCGGGGTCCGATCATCGGATGACGTCGTAGACCAGCTTCTGGATCCCGTTGCCGTAGGCCTCGCTCTCGACGAGCTTGAGGCTCTGCTTGTCCTTGTCGGTGTCGCTGAACAGTTTCTTGCCCGCGCCGAGCAGCACCGGGAACAGCAGCAGGTGGTAGCGGTCGATCAGGCCGGCGTCGGCGAGGTTCCGGTCCAGTTCCGCGCTGCCGTGGAGGATGATCGGCCCGCCCTCGGTCTCCTTGAGCTTCGCGACGTCGTCGAGGGAGCGCAGGATCGTGGTCTCGCCCCAGTTGTCGACGAGGTCCTCGTCCCGCAGCGTGGTCGACACGACGTACTTCGGCATCGCGTTGTACCCGGCGAATTCCTCCGTCATGCCGGGCCAGACCGGCGAAAACGCCTGGTAGCTGACCCGGCCCAGCATCATCGCCGTGGCCTCGCCCTGCTCACGCCCCTTGAGCTCGTAGGCCGCTTCGTCGAACTCGATGCCGTTGAAGGTCCAGCCGGAGTTGCGGTAGCCCGGCTCTCCGCCGGGGCCTTCGACGACGCCGTCGAGCGAGACGAACGCGGTGGCGATCAGGGTGCGCATCTGGTTTCTCCTTGGTGGTCCGGAAGTGCTTTCGACACTGCGTCGACCGGGGAACGACGGATTCGACATCGCGGCGGAAAGAATTTCTCACTCTTCGGCGTCGCGGACCAGCAAGGCGATCTGGACCCGGTTCTCGACGCCGAGCTTGGCGAGCATGCTGCTCGTGTGCGCCTTCACCGTCGCGACGGTGATGTCCAGCCTTCGCGCGACGTCGGTGTTGGAAAGCCCCTCGGCGATGGCGCCCGCCGTCTCGCGTTCGCGGTCGGTCAGCGTGGCCAGCAGCCCGCGGGCGGTTTCCCGCGACGCCCGGCGCGCGTCGGACGAATGCGGTCCGGTGGCCGCGGTGATCAGCCGGGCCGTGGCGGCGGGCGAGAGCGCGGGTTCACCGGTCGCGACCGTCCGGATCGCCGCGAGGATCCGCGGCGGCGGGGTGTCCTTGAGCAGGAATCCGAGCGCGCCGACGCGCAGCGCGCCCAGCACCATCTCGTCCGAGTCGAACGTGGTGAGCACCAGCACCCGCGGCGGCTCCGGGAGGCCGAGGATCTCCTCGGTCGCGCTCAGCCCGTCGCGTCCGGGCATCCGGACGTCCATCAGGACGACGTCGGGCCGCTGCTCCCCCACCACGGCGACCGCGGCGTCACCGTCGGCGGCCTCACCGACCACGACGAGATCGGGCTCGCCGTCGACGATGAGCCGCAGCGCCATCCGCACCAGATGCTCGTCGTCGACCAGCACGACCCGCACCCGCTCGTCGTCCATTCATTCGCTCCCTTCGCGGACGGGCCACGGCAACCGCGCGGCGAGCACGAATCCGCCGCCGGGTTCCGCGTGGTGGTCCAGTTCGCCGCCTGCCAGTCCGACCCGCTCGGAGAGGCCCAGCAGGCCGAATCCCGACACAGGCGGGCCCGCGACCGCCCGCACCGCACCGGAATCCCGGATCGTCGCGCGCAGCCCGTCGCCCGGCTTTCCTTCGACGGTGACGGCCACGTCGGCGCCGGGCGCGTGTTTGCCCGCGTTGGTCAGCCCTTCCTGCACGATCCGGTAGACGGTCCTCGCGATCGCGTCGGGCGGCTCGCCCTCGGTCGTGATCTTCATCGTGACGTCCAGTCCCAGCGCCCGCGCGTCCGCGACGAGCGCGGGCAGTTCGGCGAGCGAGGGTTGCGGCGGTTCCAGTTCGTCCGGGTCCGCCCGCAGCACGCCGAGGACGTCCCGCAGTTCCTCCAGCGCCTGGTGGGAGCCGTCGGCGATGCCGCGAGCCAGCTCCGCGACCTGCTCGGCGGGCAGATCCGGGCGGTGCCCCAGCACCCCGGCCTGCATCGCGACCAGCGAGACGCGGTGCGCGAGGACGTCGTGCATCTCGCGGGCGATCCGGTGGCGCTCCACGATCCGCGCCTCGGCCGCCCGCGCGGCCTGCTCCCGTTGCGCGCTCTCGACCTGTTCCCGCAGGGAGCGCACCTCCTCCCGGCGCGCGCCGATCGCGGCGCCGATGGCCACGACGATGCCGACCAGCAAGGTAGGGAGGCTGATCATCAGCCACAGCGGTCCAGGCGTCTCGCGCGCCGGGTACAGGTCGGCGACCAGGATCGCCGTGACCACGGACAACACCGCCGCGACCACCGTTTCGGCCGGTCGCCGCCGGGTGGCCAGCGAACAGAGCGCCAGCAGCGCCGCGCCGCCCGCCAGTACCGACGCCGTCGAGGCGAGGATGACCGCGATGGCGATCACGACCGGGAAGCGGCGGCGCCACAGCAGGGCGATCAGGCAGGCGAGCGCGATCAGCGGATCGCCGGTGATCATCCACTCGACCCTGGGCCCCGACGCGCCCACCGGCAGTTGCGCCGCCGTGATGATCCAGAGCAGCACGCCCAGCGCGGCCGCGGCGAGCAGGCGCCACGCCTGTCCCCACGGACGGAGGGGCGGCTGGGCGCCGGCGTCGGTGATCACCGGCCCATCATGGTCGACCGGCCCGCGGCGGCGCAGCCGGACACGGGACGATCCCGGCCCCGACCTCGGTCGCGACGGGGATCGACTTTGGTCGAACACGGAGCGCGACGCGCTGCCGATGTGCGCCCGGGCCCGCGCGGGCGATGCTGGGGTTCGACCAGGGACCAGGAGGTAGGAAGCATGAGCAAGGGCGGCTATCTGGGGCTGCAGATCTTCGGGATGGTGGCGGTCGCCGTCTTCGCGCAGGCCGCCATCCGCAGCCTTTTCGACCATTCCGCGACCCAGTTGTGGGGCGCGTTCGATTGGGTACCCGGTGAGTGGGGCGGCAGGCTGATCGTGTTCCTGCTGCTCGCGGCCACCGGAACGGTACTGGCGGGCTGGGCGCACGATCGCGCCAAGCGAGTGTCCCGCTAGGGCGACGCCGTTCCGCTAGTATCCGCAGCCGGGCGTTTTCCGTCTACATCGGACGGAAACGCGGGGCTGGTCGATGGCGGGAGAGTGCATGGCGGACGGAGTTGGCTCGCTCGCGGGGTGGTCCGCCGATCCCACCGAAGTGACCAGCTACGTCGGCCGGGACGCCGAGACCGGCGAGGCGAGGCGCCTGCTGGAGGCCTCGTCGCTGGTCACGCTGACGGGGCCGG
>Ga0307518_10000209_pt1 | contig 44280 bp, 59 predicted proteins | sample 25_EM_MG_FD_203889 | JGI IMG/M metagenome (GOLD analysis project Ga0307518, IMG submission 203889) | Populus trichocarpa ectomycorrhiza microbial communities from riparian zone in the Pacific Northwest, United States - 25_EM | ecosystem: Host-associated > Plants > Roots > Unclassified | place... | reverse complement strand
ATTCAGTGAAAGGACAAGATAACTCACCTGGAAGTTTGCAGGTGATGCTGTTTCCGAGCTAATGGCAATGGCGCGAATGCCTGCTCTAGCCAAGGATGCTACATTTTGCTTGCCAAGCAGATTCAAAGGGGTCACAATGATCTGAATGCCGCCTGACCGGAACAAAAGAGGCATCCAAAAGGTCAGTGTTTTGCCCATGCCTGTGCCAGCAATGCAAATGACGTCCTTTCCTCCTTTCAGTAGTGTCTCGGTCACTTTGATTTGCCACAGGCATGGCCGGATTCCAAATACATTGTGGGTTCGAGTTCGGATATCCGATAACGAAGGAACAGGTGACTGATTCAGTGGGAGTGATGGCGGCGCTGCCATGTGTACGAAGGACATATACCGAAGTGGGAAACCGGCCGTCCGGTTGCCCCTGTATACTACAGTAAATAAAATAATACACTCAAACCTTAAATTTATATGAGTTTTTTCTGAACTCCGTTGGTTCAGCCACTGTGGCTGACGTTGTTTACAAATGTTTTCTTGCAGCCGTCGCTGTGAGTGTGAGGGGATTAAGGTTATGCTGGGTTTGAATTGTCCACGTGCGATTATATAATCATCCATTCACTCAGAATTTCTCTAAGTCTCGCAATAAGCCCCTCACACTCACAGCAGAGGCGTGAAGGAGCCTGCTTTTTACCTAGATTTATCATGGGACTTTCCTCCCGAACTAGCTCATACCAATGGCGCGCATGCGATATTCTTGACTGGCACTTATCTGCAACAATTCCTTTCCGGCAGCGACCCAGATCAGATACGCATGACTATACGAGACTCTGGGCAGTGTCGGCAAATCCCAAGACCATTCAGACGATCACCAACAATTTCATCCAACGAGAGCATCGGCGGTTGAAGGCAGCATACACAGGAATAGCGCTCCGTCATCGACGACCACACTTTGCACTTCATAGGTAAGAGGGCATACGAATGGAGATGTTTGTTGCCATTGACGCAGGCAAACAGCTGCAGGACCTTGAAAGAAGTCCAGCCAGACTCAGGCTTGAAGCCACTCCTTCCAAATGTTTCTCCACAGCGTATGATATGTACATTCACTCTCATCTACTTGTTGTCTATCGTAATATCTTTCTATCCGTGAATTGCGATCATTTGCGTTTCCTAATTCTGTTTCAGTAACGAACGACCCGACATATCTGCAACTAAAGTCAGAACACGGGCACGCATCTTCGAAACCATCCACTCACCCTCTGGCTGAGGAAGGCCCATCACCGCCAGTACGGTCGGCGCAACGTCAGCGAGGGCACCTGGTTCCTCCCCCTCCGTTCCCTCTTCATCATCCGTGACGAACTCGTGTCCCTCTCCCGTCAAGATAAAAGGAACCTTGTTCGTCGTGTGTGCCGTGTGTGGTGCACCGGTCTCGGCGTTGATCATCTGCTCCGCATTGCCATGGTCAGCAGTGATCATGAGGGCGTATCCTGCCTTCTCGCACGCCTCATAAATGGTCCCGACTGCCTTGTCCGTCGCTGTGATGGCCTTAACAGCCGCATCATACACACCCGTGTGTCCGACCATGTCAGGGGGTGCAAAGTTGCACATCACAAATTCGTGTTTGTTGGTAAGGAGAACTTCCGCAACCTTGTCTGCAACACCCTGTGCGCTCATCTCAGGCTGCAGATCATACGTGGCGACTCTCGGGGAGGGGACCATGTGACGCTCTTCGCCTGTGAACTGTTTCTCCACACCGCCATTGAAGAAGAACGTAACGTGTGCGTATTTTTCTGTCTCGGCGATATGCGCCTGTGAGATTTCTTTCTTTGACAGCCATTCGGCAAGCACGTTCGTCATGGCTTGAGGTGGGAATGCGACAGGAAGTTCGAACTCGGCCTTATATCGAGACATTGTCGAGATGTTCTGCAAGATACCGGATCGATGAACATGGGATCCTGCAGGGGTGAATGTAGACTTACGATGTCCTTGGGAATATGCGCATCCTTGATTGGTTCATCGAATTGCCCAAGCACGGTCACGATCTCGCGCATGCGGTCTGAGCGGTAGTTGAAGAAGAAGAGCGTATCGCCATCCTTGATGCGTCCCTTGTCGCCGTTGACAATGATTGGTTTGAAGAACTCATCAGTCTCGTCTTTGGCATAGCGCTCGTCTATCGTCTTGAGGACATCGTCAGTTTCCTCGCCCTTTCCATCGACGATTGCCTCCAAGGCGACCTGGATGCGCTCCCATCGCTTGTCGCGGTCCATGGCATAGTATCTCCCGACGACGGTAGCGAGTTCTCCGTATGACTCTGACTTGAGGAACTCGAGCAGTTCTTCAGCATATCCCTTGGCAGATCGGGGTGCGGTGTCACGACCATCGCCAAAGAAGTGGACATAGGTGTGTGGTACACCCTGCTCTTTTGCGGTCTCGAGGAGAGCTTTGAGGTGACGGATGTGTGAGTGGACACCACCATCGGAGACCTGCGAAGATAGAGTGAGGCATGACGTTGACTCAGGAACAGCATTGTGATGTGACTAGCACATACCAGTCCTAGCAAGTGGAGACGACCGTTACCTTCCTTCGCACGCTTGGTGCTTGCAAGGATAGTCTCATTCTTGTGGAATTGACGCTTGCTGATGGAGACATCGATCCTGACGATGTCCTGCCAGACAACGCGGCCGGCACCGATGTTCAGATGGCTTTCACGAAGGATCAGGATGAATGGAGGATCAGAGGAACTGCGGATGCTACACACCCGACCTCTGAGTTGCCCATGAGGCCATCGTTTAGACCGACCGCGTTTCCGTGAGCGAACAAGGAACGACTGGCGCATTTTTCTGCAAGGGTATCCATGTATGTGGTATCGGCAGCCTCGATGGCATCGCCCTTCATGCCCTTCTCCGGGGCGATACCCCAGCCATCGTGGACGCTGTGGAGGGAGTGAATAAACCAGCAAGAGAACCACGGCGAGGACACGCACATGAGACAGACCTTGTTCTTGACCTGGACCATGGCGGGGACGAAGACGAAACCGAATCAGTCTGCCTTTATCTTTCCTGATAGGTGGTCCTTGTGCACGTGACTCGGTGATCTCCGGACTGAACTGTACAGTCACCGCCACCGCGAAACTTTGGTAGTCGATACGCGGACGCTGTCCTCAACGATCCCAGCGACATGGCGAAGAAAGACAAGAGTGCGTTGAACCAGTGCACTGACCACACGACCACCGCTGACCATACACCCAGTTGGCGCGAGCGGCAAAAAATTCCGTCTCACCCTTGGTCTGCCAGTCGGGGCTGTCCTCAACTGTGCCGACAACAGTGGTGCAAAATCCCTATTCATCATCGAGCCATATGGCTTCGGTGCGCGTCTTAACCGACTACCAGATGCTGGTGTGGGCGACATGGTTGTTGCATCCGTGAAGAAGGGCAAACCAGAACTGAGGAAGAAGAGTCAGGCCATCAGTCCATCCTTCCGTCCTGTGTGTTCTGACGCTACGACCCACAGCGATGCCCGTGGTGGTTGTCCGCCAGCGCAAGGCTTGGCGGCGGCGAGATGGTGTCTTCCTTTACTTCGAGGTGTGTATCTTTCATCCCCTGCTTCATCTTGGGCTGATCGCCGGCGCAGGACAATGCCGGTGTCATTGTCAACAACAAGGGGGACATGAAGGGCTCTGTCATCGTTGGACCTGTAGCAAAAGAATGCGTAGGTGTTATCTTCTTCTCCCGATGACATGGCTGATGTGTTCGGCACTAGGCCGACCTATGGCCTCGTATCGCAGCAAAGGCAGGCACGGTGGTATAACATCTTGTTATCATACATACACGACACATTTCCTCATCTTTGGCGTATGCATGTCTTTGTTATACTACTATGATAATGACCCTCTCCAAAAATCTGTGGGATAACGGCGTTCTGATTATCACAGGCTATTCTTGGAATAGCCGCAAGGGGTGATCTCCAATTGACTTACTTACATACTTGTTGCACCCACTGCCTACCTCCAGTCTCCTCTTCCATCCATTCTTCCTACAGTCAATCATGTCCTCCGCAGAACGAGTAAACGTCAGTCCAATGCCACCCGGTGTCACTGATCCCGACTACAAGCCCTTACCGGGACGGTTGGGCAACCTCACCGCTGCGGAGCAACATGCACTAGAGACACTCAAGAAGATGCTGCAGGACGAGGGCCATTTCGTGCCAGAGCGGATGGATGACGCGACGATACTTAGGTGAGGGTTGAGCGCTGTCCACAACCGCGCCTCGAGTTCATCGCGTGCCTCGCTCCATGCGATGGCTTGTTGATTGTCTGGGTCGTTAATGTCGTCGCCACCATTAGATTCTTGCGGGCACGAAAGTTTGATGTTGCGAAGGCGAAGATCATGCTGTTGGCTGCTGAAAAGTGGAGAAAAGAGTTTGCAACATCTGGGATCGAAGAGCTCATGAAGTACGTATTCTCTCTCCCTCGCTCCTTCATGTTCCTCATCACTGCCATCCGTGTCCATCAGAAACTTTGACTTCAAGGAGAAGGAACAAGTGGACAAGTACTACCCCCAATATTATCACAAGATGGACAAGGTGCTTCTTGACCCCCTCTGCTTCCTAATCACTCTGTGGATTGACTTCTTCCGCCTCTAGGACGGCCGGCCAATATACATCGAATGTCTTGGCAAGTTGGACATCCACGCCCTGTACCAGTTGACGACACAAGAACGTCAACTGCAGCGTTTCGTCGTCGAGTACGAAAGGTTCCTCTCAGATCGCCTTCCAGCATGTGCAAAGACAGTTGGACACCCCGTCGAAACATCGTGCACAATTCTCGACCTTAGCGGCGTCTCCTTGTCCAACTTTTACAAGGTCAAGGACTACGTCTTCCAGACAGCCGGAATCGGACAGAATTACTATCCCGAGTGCATGGGCAAATTTTACATCATCAATGCACCCTGGGCGTTTTCTGCAGTATGGTCCATCATCAAGCCATGGCTGGATGCAGTGACAGTGGCCAAGATCGATATCCTGGGTGGTAATTACAAGGAGAAGCTGTTGAGTCAGATCCATGAGGAAAATCTACCAGCGGAATTCGGTGGCAAGTGTCGATGCGCGGGTGGGTGCTCACTTAGTGATGTTGGCCCTTGGAACCCGCAGGCGAACGGCGAGGTTGAGGGGGCATAGATGGCGGCGAGTACCTTACCACTTACGGTACATTGCAGAAGACTAGTCCTTCTTCGACATACCCCTTTGATTAGGGTATGTCTGCTAGGAATATACGACCACGGTGATAATCGTTCGAGGGTGGTAAGTATCATACTTTTTGTCTGATGATCATGCAGCTGCCGATATCCGTTCCCCTTGACTGATGCGCCAGATCTCTACACCACCCTCTCCACCCACACATAGTGTGTCTCCCACCCAGTCCACATCCAGTATTTTCATTCCCTCCCATACTCGGAAACTTGCCACGCTGCTTCGCATACTACGCAAGTCCCAAAGGCGTGCAACTCCGTCGTACGAGCCGGTCATCACTTGTGAAGAATTAGATACGTCAGGACACACGACGCACGATGGCGTTGCGGGGTGTGTTAGCGTCCCGATGGTACAACATAAGCCGGACCCGCGGAGATCGAAGACCGATACTGACCGATCCGTCGAAGCTGCCAAAGCCGTATTTCCATCGCTAGTCAGAGCTAGATCTAGCATCGGTCGCTCCGGAACAGTCTAGATATAAAGCATAAGTCAGCATACACGAGGTACATGTTAAGTGAAAAAGAACGCACGAGAGTGTTGGTGCAGACTCCCATTTCGACGTCCCAGTGACGCACCGTCGAGTCGAAGCCGCAGCTGTGCGCATGCTGTCGGGAGTTGGGAGCGAACAGTGCTTTGGACACGCGGGCCGTATGCGACTTAAGAACCGTGCTCGGAGCCTTGCGTACGGGGCGGGTGTCGTTACTGGCCCCGACTTTCCGTCTTTTCTTGCGATCGCCACTCTCGAGGGCTACCTCGTCTTCGGGCGGGATCGTACTGTCCCAGACACCGATGAGGGCGTCCCAAGACGCCGTAAGAAGGGTGGATCCAGTGGAGTCTGCGGTAATGGAGGACAAGGTAGAGGTGTGTAAGTGAAGAGATGCAAGGGTCTGAGAGGGGACCGGTGTGTCGGCTGCCAGTGAAATTTTTGTGAGATGAGCAGTCAGATCGTGTGACGCGGTTGCGATGATGTGCGAATCGTCATTCGCATCCGGACTTGGAACCACAGTACCGGACGAGACGGGCACGGGGTGAGCGGATATGTCGCGTATGCAATTCTGCGAATAGTCGAAAAGACGAACGTGCCCGTCGTACGAAGCTGTGAGGATGTGCCTGCAAGGAGTTCGGGCGAAAAGCATACATCATCCGAAGAAAGGACGTACTGTGATATGCAACATGAGACGGAAGACACCCAGTCTTCGTGTGGTATAGTGGACATGCGTTGAGGAGGTAACAGGGACTCGAAATACTCGATCTCGAGCGTTTCTTCCTGTTCATCCGGTCAGTGACGCCGCACACGGGGTGGGAGGTGTACATACCTCTCCTATTCCTTTCTCTGCCCTCCATTGTGCGAGACTTGTCCTCAATATCTCTCCGTGGATGAGAAAGTCAAATGGAATTGGGTGGGGTAAGGAAAGGGCCTTGTTTATGAGCTGGGACAGCTGGTATCGCGTCCAGTTGAGGGGAACCATGAATTTTTGAGATGGTAGAAAGTAGGGTGCCTTCGTCGTGAACACGACCGGCTGTGTCGTCCCTGCTGCCTCTGTGTCCATGGCGAAGTACCCTTGCTAAAGCAACCAGAATTGCGGATCGGCGAGGCTCCTGCGATTACTCGAGTCAAAGATTCCTAGATCTTATGTCAGCAATTGAATCAGTTTTATCGTCGATCGTTGACATCCAGCACAAAAGATGCGGTACTATGAACAGCGATATCCAGAGGTAGATGAACTGGTGATGGTGCAAGTGCGCCAGATAGCGGAGATGGGGGCATATGTCAAGCTGGTCAGTCTCTTTGTTGATCGCTCTGGCCGCAGTTCACACGTACTTCAGCTGGAATATGATAACATAGAGGGAATGATCCTCCTATCCGAACTCTCGCGGAGACGTATCCGCAGTATCCAAAAGCTCATCCGTGTTGGTAGGAATGAGGTTGTCGTCGTCCTTCGGGTCGATCGCGAGAAAGGTCTGTCACCACCACTGTCCTTAATCGCGGCCCTCTTTGTGACTCACTCGCCGAGCCAGGATATATCGATCTTTCCAAACGCCGTGTATCCCCGGAGGACATCACAAAATGTGAAGAACGCTACACGAAATCCAAGACGGTCGCCAGTATTATGCGGCACGTCGCCTCAAAGGTGCCTTCTCCGGCTGCAGAGGAGGGTGCAGATGCAGCGCAGAGTGAAGAGGCGGCTCTCGAACAACTATATGAACAAATCGCATGGCCACTCAGCAGGACGTACGGACATGCATACGATGCATTCAAGCTTATACTCACGTACGTCGAGTTCACACCAGCCTCCGCCTACGTTGTAACGGAGTCACAGAGATGCAAAAACAGTGTTGGCTACTCTAGCCACGCAACCAAGCGAAGATATCACTCAGGTCCTGCTTGCAACGATCGCACGCCGTTTGACGCCCCAACCGATCAAATTGCGTGCAGACATCGAACTGACGTGCTATACGCCGGTCGGGATAGATGCGATAAAACGTGCGCTCTTCAGCGGGGAGTCACAGGGATCAGAAGCTGTGCCCATCAAGGCGAAGCTTGTCGCCCCACCACTATACGTTCTTAGCACGAACGCGACTGATAAAGTGCGTTTACTCCATGCTCAGCATTTTTTACTATTCACGCCTACATTTCTGGTTTATAATATTCATTAGTACGCAGCCGTGGAACGGTTGGAACGTGCAATCGAAGCAATACAAACTTCAATCGAGTCGCAGGGAGGAGGGTTGGTCGTCAAAATGAAGGCATGTCATCATGTGTCTTTACACGAGCGAGGCAGACTGATCATGTGTTACAGCCAAAAGCAGTGTCAGAAACAGAAGAGCAAGACCTTGCTCAGCTCATGGCCAAGGCTGGAAGAGAGAACGCCGAAGTGTCAGGTGACGAGGATGATGAAGATGCTGTGTAGTGTACTGGTAAACGCGAATTGAAGAGTCCCTTTTGACACTAATTTTGTCCACCTTCGACATGAGGGATATGAGGATGGGAGGCGTTGGCTTGCTATCATGCCAACATTTTGCATAGTGTCATATCGCATTAACATACAAGGGGGAAAAATGCGTGAGTTCTAGTAGATATATCCTAGCAGTTTGCCGCCGACGTTCTTGCGACGTGCCTCCTCATGGTCCATGATACCGGATGATGTTGTCTGTAAAGAACAAAGCGTGAGATTTCATTCACATGTACGTGCACCGAAGGGACACGGACGAGGATGATGAAGCCGAAACTACGTGCTGGTAGTAGTAGGTTGACCCAATTCTCGATCTGTGTCACCTGTACAGAAAACCGCGGCGAGATAACGCCCGTCTTGTTCAGACGGCCGTTAAGTTGGACAACAATCTTGCCAGACCGATGGTCGTCGATTATCTCGAATTCACCGATGTATCCTTTGCATCCATAACATGTTGAGCACCGCGAGGAGCGGTGGAATAAGTCTCTTACCATGTCGTTGCATGACACTGAGAAATTTTACAATGACCTTTGACGAGGGTCGGATGAGCACTTGGCGTTTGCCACGTCGCTCAGCGTTGACGATGCTGTTCTGTGGTTGAGAATGTCAAGTGTACGCCGAGGATTGCGACTGGTTCACACCCACAAGGCAGTCATTCTAGCACAAGCATCAGCAGATGGCGAAACGCGCTGGTCTGACAGCACGTACCAATACAGAGACGCGAACCATTTTGACTGTCGTTTGCTGGCAAGAATTCGTGCGACGAGGAGACCATCGCCGCGGGTGGCTGCGTCGACTGTACAGCTGTTTCAGCCACACTTCGGCTGTTGCCGCGTCCTCTCCACCCCACGTCACATCTGCATCGACATCCACCACGCCAAAAACTCGTCGAAATGGTACAGGACTTTCACCGAGTCTGTTTCTCTGGTTGCGTACTAACCGTCGTCGTCCCAGGGTCGTGTCCGCACTAAAACTACCAAGAGGGCTTCTCGTGGGCTCATCGAGAAATAGTATGTTGGTCGTTGACGACTGTCCACAGCGCTCATATATATGCCTAGCTACCCCCGTCTGACCCTTGATTTCCACACCAACAAACGTATCATTGATGAGGTCGCCACTGTCCCATCAAAACGACTCCGCAACAAGATCGCTGGTTTCACGACTCACTTGATGAAGCGTATACAGCGTGGGCCTGTGCGCGGCATCTCCTTCAAACTGCAGGAGGAAGAGAGGGAGAGAAAGGACAACTATGTCCCCGAGGTCTCTGCCCTCGACACGAGCACGACGGGGCTGGAGGTCGATGACAACACAGCTGTGCGTCCCTTGGATCAAACCGGCTGTGGAATTGGGCTGATTGAAATTTTGACCTGCAGGAAATGCTCAAGAGCCTCAACTTTGACCTGCCCGTCAACGTTGTTCCTGTGGTGATTCCCCAACCAGAACGGGGGCCCCGTCGGGAGAGGCGCGCTGTTCCTGGTGCTGGCCGATCATGATGCGTCAGACCAGGGGACGTGTAAGAATGATATTAGTATGCTAGTAACATGCTCTGCGCGCACGACGTTATGCGCTAGTCTATGTACACCCATGCAGTGGGCGCTCACATTACACATTCGCCCTTCTCCTTCCCACCATGACCGTTGTGTGAATCTGTGTTCTTTGTGTAGCAAGTCAGGCTTCGCGAGACAGACATCCAAAGTCGCGCGCTATAAAGCCTTGATGGTCGAGGATGGATTCAGCAAGCTGTTTGCGGTTTGTTTCAAATTGTCGACCTCAACTCTTTCATTGACCGAACACCTGCAAGGTCTTGAGGTGAGCCAGTATCGGGTCCTAGTCTGTCCACCGCTGCAAGGCCATATCCAACTCTTTGGCTTCGTAGCTTCGAATGAACAATCTCTGATGATAGCCTCCATCGCATTTAAACATACATATTGATTTCGGTAGGGAATCTCGCAGTGAAGGGCTCAACCATGCTCTTTAATGCTACCTCAAATGTCCAATATCTCTTCGGGTCTCCCAGCACGGTGCTAGTAGGATTCCCCCAGGGATGGATCATGGATGTCCCTGTCTGCAGAAGGTTATGTGTGCATTCTGGTGCTATGGACTATGATCTGAGGAGGAAGATTGGACGTGAAGCGCGATAGTGGTGGGCTGGTTCTTCTCAAAAACATTTGTGGTGCCCTGGTAAGGTTGCCCGTTATCTTCAGCTGACCTTAACTATTAATTACAGATTTATAGACTGAACTTGCTCAGTGCTGACCCTTCATCTTTTTTTCCAAGTTCTCATCCATACATATTACTTTCCTTCACTGACCACAAGAAGTTATTTCGCCAATCGTTCCTTGGATTGTTGTGGGCGGGATTACTAGTAATCAGCCCACTAAGTGTAGTTGTCTTCCGAACTTGGTCAAATATCCCTGGAATCAACACAGAAAGTGAACTTCGGCGAGTAAGTCTATGTGACCTGACATCCTGAGGCTTTGCTAATCCGCACTACAGAGGGGAAACAGTGGTATTCAACATTCAAAACTATATCGTCCACTTGTTATACAACGCGACGTAATTCGGCCACTCGTTATGATCCACAGTGAGGTCCTTTCAAATTCAACAACTCGATCGAACATGATAGGTTGTAGAGAGCAAGGTCTCCCTACATGTTGACGTTGACAGGAATACAGTTGACACCGATCAATCCACCCTATCGTATCGTATGTTAGCTGTTCAAAATAAACAGAGGTGGGTGGTAGTAAGTAATACTCACTGCCTGATTACCCTCACAGCAGACGGGCTCCTGAACGCAGTTGGCACCCTGGCCAACTCCGATGGGGGTGATTGGGACGCAGTTAAAGCCGATGTTGCCATTGATGCCATCAACAGGAATGCCAAACAGTCCGAGAACGTTACTGGTTTGGGGATTGTTGGTCTAGACAAATCGTGAGCCGGTGTCGGGAGCCTGACGGTGGCTTGATCGTACATACCGATTGGACGCTGTTGCAGCAATTCATGGTACCAGTGTCGCAGTTGTTACCGCCTCCACCTCTGACACGACCGTTAGGAATGGCAGTGGCGATGACCGCGATGCCGACAACGACGAAAGTTGAAGCACGGGTAAACATTATGAAAATCTCAAAGGTAGGCAAAGAGGTAGACCGAACTGGGCTCAATGAACTGAGCTCTTTGGGCTGGGAGCTCTGGCAAGCGGGTTTTTATACGTTTCCCCTGAGGAAACGGTCCTCTTGACCTTGTAAACAATAGGTTTGCAAAGGAAAATGCCTCACCAAGTTAGTCTGTGGCCGACTCGTGCTAGGTGGGCGACTCAGGTGGCTTATGGGGAGGGGGGCATTCTTGGTATGATCCATGGTAGGTTCTCTTCCGTCTGTTCCTCAGCGGCTGCTAAAGTCCGACAGACTCGCCGTTATTATTCTTGTTCACCGTAACATTTTTGAGCACATGACGACATCCTATGCCATACATTTAACTATGGGAAATGATTTTGATCTCTCTGTTCCGAATCGAACAAGGGGAGAGTTCCTGACAAGGTCTGAGTTCATCATTGCATGATGAGAATCATTTACTAATATTGAGTGTGTGGCTCGAATTGATCACAGTTAAGGTGATCCTGGGGAGAACGCGACCCGCGTGCATACGAACACCGATGGCGGACCAGGATGTGGGCTCTCGGCAGGGCAAACAATAGGAACCTCGGACTCACTTTCGAGAGCCGCATTCTTGGTGGGTTCAAGAGTTAAAGAAGCCCGACATTTACACAACAAGAAAACGTGGTTATGCAAACCAGTCAAGTCCGACTGAAAGTGATTTTCAGTTTTTGTGGGTAGGAATTCGGGGCTTTCTATGGTGCTGTAAATATCGGACGTTCCGAGGCAACTCGGATTTGAAAATAATCATAATTCTTGTCAGTTCTCTTGACCCAAGGCATAACTACGAAGGAAAATGTCCAAGGTAAAGTAGTTCGTACTTTACTCAAGATGTTCCATTATCAACGACTAAGACGAACCAGGAACTCGACAGCTTTCTAGCTGGATAAATCTAAGATAAGAGACGTCAAGGGCTTTTCATAAATGATTCGACTGCACTCTGCATTGACCAGCAACGAAGACCGACAGAAACTACGACTTGCCAGCCCCCTTGGGCATCCCAGCACTGTAGCATGGGCACCCTCTACAGGTTGAGGTTGATGGGAATACAGGAAACGCCTACCAAACCGTTCTATTATGCGTTCAATGCCAGGATTTAATTATTGTCATGGGAGATGGTTGGACTTACGGCCACATCCCCTTCGCAGCAGACAGGCTGTTGGGTGCACCTCATAGGGTTGAGAATACCAAGGAGGATGTCGAGGGAGATGCAACCAATGCCAATGTTGCCAGTGAGGAGTTCAATGGGAATGTCCAACAAACCAGAAATATGAGCTTTTTGGGCGTCCGCAGACTAGATTGAGTGAGCTAATGACAAGAGACCGAGAGCTTGCACGGTCTTACCTCCTCGTAAACGTTGCAACACTTAAGGTCACCAGTGTTGCAGTAGCCACTGGCATCCCCCCTGATATGTATGTCGTGGCCGTCGGAATGTTCGTAGTGGCCGTGATATTCGGTCGGCGTGGCGATGGCAATGGCCGCGAGGGCGATGGTGAAAAGGGTGGAAGCGCGAGCCAACATCGTATATCGGAGGAATGGGCTAGAGGACGATATCGAACAGGCTATCTTCACAGATGAGCAAGCTTTTATGCGTGTTCTCGTGCTGACGAGCTTCTGGGGTGGACAGTGAGCAGATGCGCTGAACGAGACTCGAAAGGAATCAACTTGTTCAGTGCAGTCATTAGCACAGGGGTGTGTCAGTCCGCCAATTCGATGAGCTCAACATTCTGATACGGTGCGCCGTACTCCTGGTTGGGCTGCTAAGCAACCCCCTAGACTTTGTCGTCATTCGCTTCCACCGAGGTGAACGACGCGCCTAAGGATCAATGATGAAAATGCTCTGCGCCCGGAACCGTACTACCGTCGCATGATTTGTCGATGAAGCAGCCAAGTTAAGTTCCTGTGTCTCAAACTATGGAGATGTTTGATGTGGAAACTGAGGCCTGAGGTTGCAGGTTAGCCGCTACGAGGGTGGGGAGCCCCACAGTGGAGTCACATGTGCTAGCTGCAGACATTTGTTCACAAGCAAAAATCTGCAAGACGTCTTCCAATTATTCGTTCTGGAGTGCCTAGCTTCGTAGTGGACACTAGTGGCAGAATTTCAAGGAGATTTCGGAAACCCTTCAAGATGGAAGACGCCTGAAGACGCCGTCTTAGGTCAGCGCAAAGGAAACAATCTGACCACGTCGCTCACTGCAATCCAAACAGTAAATTCTATTGCCTTCCGATGCCATCAAGGATCACGCTTGTGACAAGAAGTCTTGCTCACCCAATCTGGTTAAACTGCCTTGAATGCCATGCAATTGCATGCTCCTTGCGTCACTGGGAAAAGACAATATTTTGATCTCATCATATTTTCCGCAGTGAATTTGCTGCTGATACAGAAGGCTGGCACAAATGTGCTCTCGGATGGAGTTAGTACTATCCACATCCGATAATCGAGTTACTAGTCTTGATCTCAATCTTACATGAATGATGCGACCTGTCTCTTGGATGCCTAGTAGTATTTACGGCATGCGGCATCCAGTCATGATGGGCAATCCACAATAAAGACGGTCCTGAATTCAGAAAATTCGGATATCTACATCGAGACCTATGTAAGTGTTCCACCCACGCTATCATATCCACGATAACGAGTAAGCACAAAATGGGGACTCGACGTCATTCCCAGAAGGTTAATCTAAGACAAATCATCTGAAAGTATTCCATTGATAGTGTCCATCTGTCCCATCAACACTTGGAGACAGCGCATCCCCGAAGGTCTCAATGTTACGTCGAACAGGCATTTCTACAAGTTAAGGTTGAGGGGAATACACCCGATACCGACCAACCCGTTCTGTTGTTTCCAGTGGGTAGATTCATGTCATTGGAAAGAGATCAAAAAATACTTACAGCCGCGTCATGTTCACAGCAGACAGGTTGTTGGGTGCATGAGATTGGGTTGAGGAGGCCAAGAACGGCGTCAATGGGGAGACATGCAATGCCAACGTTTCCAGTGAGGGCTTCGATTGGAATGTCCAATAATCCGGCAATCTTGGAGATTTGGGGATCCCCGGCCTAGATCGAATGAGTCGACTAGGCGAGTTAAGTCCCGAGTTGACGCACCGACTGGATGGTATTGCAACACTTGAGATTGCCAGTGTTGCAATAGGCCCCGTCATCACCCCTGGGGAGTTTGCTAGGTGCAGCCGTGGCGATGCCCGCGAGAGCAACGGTGAAGAATGCAGAGGCGCGAACCAGCATGGCGTATAGGGGTCGGAATGGATAATATTAAACGGGGGAGAACTGGGCAGGTCTGTGCAGATTGAACGAGGCATTTTATGCGCTTGTAAATTCATGCAGCTAATCTTCATTAAGAGCGTTGAATTGGATGAAACTGAAAAGGAGTACAGTGGTTGCAGATTGATCGCCCCGTGCAACACTGGTACGCGGCAATTGGTCGACTAGATGGCTCGCACTCCAAGGGTGGTGCGTGGACCCATCTCACGATATATTTGGCCAGCATGGCTCCTGCTATTGAGACTATTTGTCGACACTCGTTTCAATCGCCGCGGACGCTTCACTTCAGAAAATGCCATACGCCCAGGGTAGTACCAATGCACTTTTTCATCTGTGGAGCATGCAAATTAGGCTGATAGTTCCTTGTGGTGCCAACGTAGGTTGGTGAGGCAGAAGTATCGGAGGGCAGTCATGGCATCAGGGGGTAATCGTGTCGATAGTGCCTGTGATTCTAAAATCCGTGCCCTTTTTGTATTCTTCATAGACAACTTGGCACAGTCCTGAAACCAGCAAAACTGCAGAGAAGTTCCCCTCCGGGAGACGGTGCAAATATTTCAAACCAGAACTGTAGTAAACCACCATGAGTCCATTTCGTCCTCGGTAACAGTAATTCACTAGCCTCCAAAACTCACACGATCGCAGGCTAGTTTCTGATACTTAGTACCGCCAAATACTCCTTCCCGAAGCACTCCAGCGTTGGATTCTCGGGTCGATACATAGAACTACAGCCCATGAAAAATTCATCTGAGTGAATAATTATGTAGGTCTGGGGTTGGTTTGCAGTTTTTTCGAAATAAAACATTCCGCCGTCCCCTAACAGCTCTTCCACCGGAAAGCTAATCTATCGCACGCTAAGCATGTAGCAAACACACACCAGGGACTAACCCCGCTCTAAGACGATATACTTGAAAGGTGTTTCATATTGTTATCGACATGTCCGACTATCCAATGAACCATGAAACCCCCCAACTGGAGCCAACACGTTTGGGATGTTCCGATGCTGGAGAATGAACATCCTTCTACAAGTTAAGGTTGATGGGGATACAGCCAATGCCGACCAAACCATTCTATTGTATGTTCAGCAACTCAAATCACAAGAGGGAAAGCTAATAAGTAAGACTTACGGCCTCGGTACCCTCGCAGCAGACGGGCTGCTGGGTGCACGAAGGTTGATTGAGGAGAGCAAGAACATTGATGGGGAGACAGGCAATGCCGATATTTCCATTGAGGGCACTGATCGGAATATCTAGTATGCCTGCAATCTTGCTGGTTTGGGGATCATCAGCCTAGAAAGACGACGAGTCAGGAATAGAAGAGGAATATCATTAAGTGGGCGTACGGACTGGACGACGTTGCAGCACGAAAGGTTACCCGTGTTGCAATGACCGCCGTCGTCTTCGTACGCTCTGGATTTGCTTGGAACAGCAATGGCAATGGCTGCGAGGGCGATAGTGAAAAGGGCAGAAGTGCGAACCAACATAGCGTATTGTCGAACGATATTCAGGTGAGAGGGTTGTAGAAGTGAGGAATTCTGTGCAATGCGCAGGGTTCTTATGTGTCCACGAATCCCTGGTCTATGGATGGCTGCATTTTTCACGGACTATGACTATACGCATCTATGGAAGTCAGTCGACTCGATGCACTCCCATGTGCTCTGTAAGGCCATTTCGGCCATAGAAACCTCTAGAGCTATGTCTAATCCTCGTTCACTTGAACGGGGTTTATGAGACATCTAAGGGCCAGCCAAGTAGTGCGGTATTAGCCGATGGAACTTCCCAGTAGTGTGCTTAGTACCTCTCACAGCCAATACGGTATGTCTTGTGGGTTAAGCGCGGAAGAGAACAAAACAAAATAGCGAGCTATTTTCAAGCTGCTAGCTCTGATGGGACTTCACTGGGAGGCCCCTTGCCCTCGAATAAGTCTTGGTCACAAAATTCGTAGCGTGGCTCCTGGGGAACGTCAGAACAGTGGTGGGCATAGTGACATTTGTCCGAAAAATCTGCGCAAAGTAAGACGTCATTTATTTTGCCTTACCACGACCATCCCAATTCCATCAGCTTCTAAAGCTTAACAATCGCGTTGTGATCTCGAGTTGGCTTTTGGCCCGTGCATTGACGCATCAGATACCACGAACTCGCAATCGCTATTGCTCAGAAAAGAAAAACATTGTCCCAAATTCAGGGGTCCACCTCGGCAGCTACGAAAGGAAGCTCTCATCCTTCTTCAGCCCGTAGGCTGCCAAACTTGAGAAGTTCGTCGCACCGATTCACCGGCTCCAATCATCCATGGACGATAGGAAAGGTGTCTCCCTATGTCTTTGAGCGCTCCTGGACTATCTCGCGTAGACAAAGCTCTCGTGCGTGGATGCCGGACGTGGCATTGCTGAGGCTTCTGGAGACGGTATTCTTGTCTTGTACTAAGGTCAAGGATTACTTACTGCAGATATGGTGCCCAGCGAAATCCCTATCAAGGGTCAGACCGGATCATCATCAGCATCAGCTAAGTAGTGAGATTCTTCACGCGTTCCGCCATCATGGATCCCAAGAGCCATTCCCGATCTACTAGTTGAATCAACCGGAACTCTGAAGGAACAGAGCTGGACAAGAAATAATACGGAAGTGGGTGCAGGAGAAGTACGAAGGACCCCAAATATATCTGGGTAATCTGATGGCCAGTTGCTGGATAAGCTGACACTCGAAGTGTGCTTTCCTTTGCCCATGCGACTATTCTTGGTCCATCATTTCTGTTTTGGCGAGTTTTTGTCGGATGAACTCCCTGTCCAGTCAGTCTCTTCACGTTGTTATGCAGTGACCATATCGGAAGACCTCTCGACCAATCTTTTGGTCGAGTGCGATCACCTACTTCCAACGCGGTCCTCTGCCAAGTCGTCGATTATATAGTACGTCTCACATACCCCGTAAATTTCATCTTGCAAGTTCCACCAACAGTTCATGTTTTCAAGCGAGTCATCGGAGCTGAATGAATCACCTCCATCGATCTCGACAGTGCATCCTGTATGTCACTGCGTCGGCCATGAAACCCGTGCAAACAGTATCTGGATCGTCATCTGGATATATGAAGTGGGGTTCTCTGCTCGTGTTATATTTGACGAAAATCAAAGAGATTTTGGGGATTGATGACTATCTGCATACGTATTGATCACGAGCTGCTCTTCGACGCTTGTGATGGTAATTGTGCCTGGGATTGAAGTTTGGTTTGCATGACGTTGATCAGGTAATTCACGTTTTCCTGCTTCTTCTGTATTGTCTCAGACAGCGTCTCGAGGTTACTCCGGATGTAGTCCACTTTCGAAGTGTAGTATTTTGTTGCCTCCGCCCGCGTCTGTGTTCGCCAGAGTGTTGAATGAGTCTTGGCTGCATGATAACTAATACCCAATTAACTTGCCTTTTTGATATAGTAACCTGTACCAACGTCGACGATAACGTGCTCGGGGTCACTCAGCTTACCAGGCACATACAGCGAGTTCGTGAGTGGGACGAGAATTGTCGTCCCTAGAGGAATGCAGTGCATCGTCGACACGCAACGACGGAGTAACTGGGCCGACTAACCAGTGTTCTTAGGTTTCACCTCTGCCACGCTCTCAAGACACTGCTTGAACTTTGACTGCGCTTGCTTGAGCTGTGCAAAGGAGTTGGTGAGATGGTTCAATTCCTACTTGTAATCGCGTGAGATCCTGGATCTATAGATGGTGGTGGACTCGCCTCTTCGAGCTGGCGTCGTACTTCTGCCAACTGCTGGATGTCGAGGTCGGTAATGTTGATCTGCTGAGGTTGTGCTGTGGCCATAGCGTTGGGCTGACTTGGATGGGGTCGAGATTTGAGTCAACCCCGAGTCGACCCCCATGAGAGTGGTTCACGTCGGATATCGGATTCGACGGACAACAGTTCAGTCGAGAAAAACGTTGGCAACAGCCGTCACACAACAGCAGCTGGTGGCGCCTGCAATTGTGCCAACCCCAGCGACCACCAACGCCGTCATCATGACAGACATCGCCGTCGACCAGAGGGGGGAACGAGCAGGTCATGCTCCACAGGACGTTGGTCAGTACATTTTTTTCACCAGACCCTGAGGTCACATACACCTTGGCACCGTCGCGCTCATCACAGCTGTTCTGTGCATTGCGGTGGTGAATTGGTGACGATCAGTTGCCATCTTCCATGCCTCGTTCCATCCCACCAAGGGCAATGTCGTGGATTGGTGCCTCAAGGCTAGCGATGGTGCGTCATATCTTTGTGGTACGAGCCCAGCTATACTGAACACTCAGCACATTGTCAGACCTATCCATCGACGGCATCGAATTCAGCACGCTCCCAAGTGGTTTGCACCTCGTAGATCACGACGTCGTGTGCGTTGTTCCCGCCACTCTCCGCCCGTATCTAACACACTCCATGCATACATCCGCACGTATGGTAACAACATCTCATATAATTTAATTCTACCACAGTTATTTCACTAAAGATACCCACCCGGGTGTCTCCGTCTTCCGACGCCGGCGCACCGCTGAACACGGCCAGCGTGGTTTTCGCCTCTCCGCACTCGGCGTCCTCCTCGCGCGTTCTTCCCGTCCCCGTCCATGGCTACACGTAGATGCATTGAACGCGTTAATCGACCGCATATACGCTACAGTTGAGCGAAGGGGAAGTGCAATCGGTGGGCGAGAGCAAGGTAGCACACTCGAACCCTCGCAGGACGCTGGGGACTGGGAGCCTGCACGTGCCTTCTTTGAAGAGAGGGTCGTCAAGAGGGTCGACCTCCGTGGTGCAGGGCAGTGGAGGGGTTGGAGTTATGAAATGAACAATGTAAGTACATGTGTGTATGTCTACTGGGACTTTCTCGGTTTTCTTGACATCGCTACGCGGCGACCGTCGACTTACGCTTTTGTCGAACATATAACAGCCCGCTTTCCCCTCGACACCCTCTACCCCTACACCACATCTTCCGCATCTCTTGCGCATCCTTGGCGCTTCTGCTCTTACATTGTACAAGCACGTGTTGGGGCGACGGCGCATACTAATTTACACACTGCCTCCCGTCGAGGCTTCGTGCGTATTATGCTATGTCGCGGCAGATTTGTGCTTCGAACTGCAATGTGATGCTTCTTGCTCTAATGGGGTAGATGGGGCAAGAGACCACCCACCTAGCGGTGAGGAATTTACAATCACAGACACAGCGGTTGGAGGTGAAACATCTTCCCTCTTACGACCCAGAGGTCGGTCGAGGGAGGGGATTACAGTACTTGGGATGGTCACTCTGAACGACCTTGATAAGATGCATCACGAAGGAAAGTCAGGCCGAGGTTGGATTGCATGTAAGTATATATCAAGACATCAATTTGCTATGCTGACCTTTTGAATGATAAATCAATCCTGTTTGCCATTGACCATACGCCTTGATACTTTCGTGTCCAGGCACGACCGACGCGATATTCCTAGAAAAGCCATCTTATTATGACCTGGTGATTGATTTGACAACGTCGAACCCCTCCCGATCGTCCCGCCCGACCCTCTACCTCTCCAAGCCCGTCCAGCATACTTCTAACTTACATGGGCCTACACACAAGCTATCACTTGTCCGATTCACGTGGAGCGACGTCAGACTTGTGGGTGTCTCACATCTTCATTGCATTTGACGGATGCACTAACATGCAACTTGAACCTCTACAGTGGAACGAACTCGACCGGATTCTGCAACTCGACGCTGGGGGGACCGACTGTCCTAGCACGTGCTGTCGGCCCCCCGCCGACTCGCCGATTCTCAAGCACCCTGTCCCCCTTGGCAGTACAAGCTCTGGTACAGCAAAATCCCCAGCGCTCTCGTCATGGGCAGACGCGTGGCATCTCTATGAGGACGTTTGTCTCGTATGCGCGTCGCTCTGGATAGGTTCATGGCGCGGTAATTCCACTCAATCGTACTCGACGCTAAACGCAGACGGGTCAATAGCAAATTGGGGGGCAGTGCGGTTGGAGGGGGACGATGACCTTACTATTGATGGACCAGTAGTGAGGAGTGTCGGACTGGGGATCGAGGGGCGGCCGAGCTTTGGGAGTGGTGCGCCTGAGGGAGGTTTGAACATGAAAGGGCCGAAGAGATCACGAGGGATGTCGCTCGGGTTAGGAGGAAGCTCAGGGGCAAGCGAAAACGATCGGGATCGTCAAGCATCCACGAGTTCAGGACTGTCTGCCGAATGCATCGCCGTACCTGCGCTGCATACGCTCGATGATCCCATGACACAGAGGCTACGGGACGAGCGCATGGAGAGACAGATACGAACGACACTTGCGTTGTTGCAGACGTTCCATGCAAATTCATGCTTTCAGCTGTCGAGGCTTGCCGAACTGCTGCAGCCACAGTCAAGTGTCCCCCGTGCGACGGCGGGTCAGCTTGTGGATATTCCGTCTATTGCTGAGACACCCAACCCCACTGCAAGGACTCCACCTGATAGTGATATAGTTTATCTCACACCACGGGACGTCCTCTCGTTTGAACTTGGCCCATTCAGTACGTTGGACGCACGCTACCTCGAGTGGCTGGGTGGGGAGTACGGTGGTGGGAAGACGGTGGTGGTGAAGAGGGCATGGAAAGACCTGATGAGTATAATCTTCGGGTTTGGATAAGGGTACGGGCGACCGTTCTGTCTTTCTCGGTTTTTATATATTCGTATTGCCTTCCCCTTATGATGGGACATTTTCATCCCACTTACCGAGTGAGTATTCTGTTGTAGACACGTAGTGGCCTTTCGCTACATTGCTGCCTCACTCGATGTTCCCGTCCTGGGTGAATTGTTCCTCGTGAAGGGTGTCGATGTGGGCGGAGATAACGGTGTGCCCTATGTGCTTATCTCAGGTAAGGGACATGGGGAAGAGGATATAGTGCAAGTGAGGCCGTGTGGCGAAATGTCATGCAAAAGACAGTAGGAACAGCATGGCAAGTACGGATCTCTTCCACAAATGATCTACAAGTGAAAGGTAAGATTGAATCTAGCTATGCAAGAGTCTTCGGATGTGACAAATGGCAAAGCTGGGTAAAAATATGCTAACTGGTGTCGTGACGCGTATCCTGGATTGTCCACGCCCTATCCAGCAGAATGCGAACCCTCCAACCTGCTGATAATGGTGTCATTGTCGTGGTGGTGGAAAGAGTTGATTCCCATATGTGCATAACTCTTGTTGCACAAGATAGGTGATGCTGAGTCTTGACCACAATTGCAGCCAAAATTTGAATCAATAAACAAACGCTGTGCCAGGAATCATAGTCAATTGTTTTCCTTCAAGTCTTTGGTCTACCTAGAGGAGCCTCGAGTAAGATACTAAGAGAGTTCTTAGAGTGCGCCAAATGACACTCACGATCGGTTCGCATCAAAACTCGCCTGACAAAGTTCGCATCGCCTTGTGGTGTATTTGAGAACGTTCTCAACCGTCCGTGCAGCAAGTCGGCACGCTAACCTGTTGGTGCGCACCGTGTTTGTTATTCTAAGCCCATCGACATACTGTACGTGGCCATCCCCGGTCGTCGTCCTGGCGCGCACCCCAAATTAGGCGCCCTGATTGAAAAGTAACGCATATTACGGTCGCGAGCGGCAACAGTGGCGTTGGCAGAAGTACCGCCGTAGGTGCATTCTCTCGGATCCGGTGGTGCTCATGCACCTATACATTTGTACGCCCTACAGTCAATTCCCCGCTTTTGCTCGCCGATGCAGAGGCCCGCGTCGGTTGGACGGCGGATACGCGTGGGCGTGCTGGACTCGGATATATTTGGTGGATCTCCACACCGTCAAGCCGTCTGATAGCCCGCATACTCCTCATCCACATTCTGACCTTCGGCGTATGCGACAGTGATTGGAGCGCCAGGGGTCGACCAGGGCCAGTGGCGGCTGTGTCAGCCAGGATCATGGCGGCCATGATCATGGTCGATGGCTCCGCCACTGCTGGCTTTCGGGCGTGCCAGTGGCACTTCAAACACTGGTGCTATGCGATCCACCACATCACCAACCATGCTAACTGACCATTGAAGGAACTGCTTGTTACACAGAAGCAAGACGAAGTGGGATCAGTTGGGGCGGAAGACAAGTCAGACTTCAGACTCACCATCGTCAGCGTAAGCAGGGGGTCAGCGCTACTAGCTACCTAGACACTGCACATGCCGGTGCGAGTGTTTTTGTCGTTGACTCGTTGATTTTGTTAGGTTGTCGTTGACTTCCTTGCAGTGCTCTGTCAATATCACACCATCACTTCCGTGAATCGTCAATGGCTGCATCAACATTGGCATTGCCTTGATTTGAGGTGACAGCACTGCCTACCTCATTATCCATCATGTCGGATACGTTACGTGTGCAATAACAGGTTCATCCAGCTAAGAGGCCAGGTACTGCCAAAGTGACAAGCCAAGGTTTTGCGCGGGCGCCTCCCCGAGTAGCTTGTTTTTCTGTTGTTCGTAGAGTGTTACGTTTACAAGGGAGGTTCAAAACGAGTCAAGAATGGCAGGAAGCCTACAGCATGTTTCATACTTGGTGTCAAAGGCTGTGGACGCTCTTGTCGAACCTGGTGAGGAATTTCGATCTCGTATGGGCGGGGATAGTACATGCGATCTAGCGGCGCCCGCCCGTCACGGCTTCATCTTGCAGAGTGGCCGGGTTTACATAGGTTGGTCGGGGCCGGCTAGTGGCAACTGGAGAACAGCATGCGTTGGGGTTGCTGGACATGCTGTATGACGCCGTAGCTAGTAGTAAATACATAGTATACATCGTCGTATTGTCGTGTGTTGTTTGGCATCCGTCCATCCCCCCTCCCCTTTGACGAAGACAGCCATAGGCAGCCCAGTATATCTATGATAACAACGAAGACCATCGCAGTGGCCAACTCCCGAGGATGTCCAATGGGTAACAACACCCCACCGACATCAACCTCGCACACAGCTTCCGCAATCCTCGCCCCAACCCACATGTCCTGCGCACGCTTCAATCTCAACGCCAGTCTTAACGCTAACGGGCCATCCAACAAGCCGGCTGGTACAGAGGAGACAGTGGAAACGTCAACGGTTGTACCGTCGAACAAGGGCAACAACAAGCTTGCCATGTCCCGCGCGCTAGGTGCTGCGTTTCTTAGTCACCAGGTCGAGCAGCTCGAGAAATCAGTATCGTACAATGCACGCGTGCCCGTCGGGGGTTGGCGGGACCTTCACCGCGATAGAGATAGGGACGGAGACAGAGATTGGGAGCGAGCACGGGATAGACGCCAGGGAACTGGAGAGCTCGGGTCAGGCCCGGGTGGTCCTGCTTACAGGCGCGGGTTAACTAGTCATGGGTCGAAACACCGCCCACCTTCCGGACCTAAACCGATCTCAAGGAAAGAGCATGGCGAACGGGCAGGATATAAGGCGCACGAAGATTTACGGGACACGAAAGACGCTGATCTTGTCGTAGTCGATGCAAGCGTACTCGTGCATGGACTTTATCAGGTGAAGAAATGGTGTAAGGAAGGAAGGGAGGAGATTGTAATTGTGCCATTGGAAGGTCCGTTATTTGTTACCATCCTGCTGCCGTGGACACCGACACTTTTACCTTTGGGATGGACTTAGCCTTGAATACTCTCGATTTGCTCAAGAAGGGAACGAGTCCACTTGCTCAACGAGCCAGGTCTGCGTCAAGGATCTTAGAGGCGCAAGTAGGGACGAATCCGCGCATCCGGGTCCAACGAGATGACGCATTCGTTCCTTGGGACCGTATTGAGTTCAAGGATACATATACGGACGATGATGGGGATAAGCCAATCGTTCAACCCCTTCATCTCTCTGGCTCCCCAGAATGGGTCCGGAGGATGATATGTTGTGCGCGCTGGGAGGTTGACAATGCCTCGAGGACGCTCGAGAGGACGACTACGAAGGATCCGAAAGTCGTCCTTGCTGTATTGTCACACTTTTCTACGCTGGAACAGGTCGGAAAAATGACAGATTCCGCCTCAGAAATTACGTCTCCTGTGCCCCTTCCCGCCCCTGGTCCTCATTCACACAAATATGAGCCTCGCTCTGCTGGTCTCTTAGTTGCGCACTGGGCAGCCAGGGCTGGTATCGAATTGTTGGAAGTGGAGCCCAGCGCTGGTTCTGTCCCATCAAATGGTCATGTGCGGAATGTCGAGGACGATGAGAGGGGAAAGAGGCAGGGTGGTCGTGGGAGGCACAACTCTCACACCACGGGTAGTCCCCCCACTGCTCGTGGAACGGGTCTTGTCGAACGTCCTCCTGCAGTGATGCAGATGATGGAAATGGTGGCTCAACCTAGCAAAGTCGTCAGAGTTCTTGCAAGGGGTGAGAAGCTTGAGCCCGATACTTGATCCTCGAATTCCTGCTTGAAAGGTTCGCCTTCATCCTCGTCAGCCAAAGATGACTGATGAATGGCGTTCAGATAATCATGCTGCGACTCTCTCCAAGCCGGATTTTCCCATGCTCGTTTTGTCGGATCGTTCCTAATGGTAACGGTGGTGATCAAGAGCACACTGAGTTCCGTCTCGTCTCGTCAGGTTACAGAATTACAAGGGACTGGCGGTAGCAGAAATTGTTCCCCCTTACGTGCCCAACCGCTTGGATCTCCCTTGGCGTGCTGCTCCAGTCTATGTTCTGCAGGTGCTTGGTTTCTTTTCCAATGCGCGGATTCTGCCGGGCAGGTTATCTGGCTCCCATCTTCTGCCGCGGTAAACACCGCCCTATGCAACCATTCTCTACCCGTTTCATTTTATCCTCTGAAGTTTGGACTATCATGTATTATGATCTCGTCTTGATCGAATGTGCCTGTTTGTGATTATGTAACCCCTATCTGGGTGGTGGATGCTTAGTCAGGATAGTGGCTTGAATAAAGTTCAAACCTTAAATACCAGAGGGCTGATCTCTCTCAACATCCTCAGCTCAGTCAACAACGGCAGGTAGGCACTTTGCTCGACCGCTGACAAAACGATGCTAACAGATTCGTCCAGTTTGCAAAAGGCTATAGAAAAATGACCCACGACGCCGTCTGGTTCTCTCGTCCTAGAAAGTTCGGTAAGGGTAGCCGCCAATGGTGAGTTCACAAATACCGTCTCAGTCACCACCACATCCTGAGACTTTCACCAGTCGCCTCTGCGCACACCAGGCGGGTTTGATCCGCAAATACGGACTTGATCTTTGCCGCCAATGCTTCCGCGAAAAGTCAGCTGCCATCGGTTTCGTCAAGGTACATTTATATATTGTTGCTATACCTTCTGTACACTAAACGAAATTCTTCTATCAGAACCGGTGAAGAATTACACTATTTATCAGTGTCTTCCCCATGTTACCACCATGCCTCTCGGCCTTCATGCTCTACCATGACACCGAATTACATATCCCATATGTCGCAGTTCAAATGTAATCGTAGGGGTTACAATAAATGGTTAAATGGGATAAGACTTCCTCGGTGTCGCATTCATGCATGGGATCCAGCACCGAGTCGGTGTTCAAAATCCTATTACTTCGCATGAAATGTTCTACGTATGGTCAGTCGATTTCTATCTGTTCCAGTTTCGTTGCACACTGCCCGCACACACTCACCGCCACTAAACCAACAAGACTACTACAGCTATTGGTATCGGGGAAGAAACATCAACAGTCTCATTCCGGCATGCACATGTCTTAACCAGGGCTTACTTCCTATTTGTCGGACACACGAACCTGAAGAACTTCAGGCAAAGAGCGGAAAATATACGTGCAGAATAAAACAAGCGATCCCATAGGAATATCATCTAATTCCATGATTTGAAGGGCTTGGACCCCTCAAACAGTTCTTCTCCTTCTGACTGTCGTTTCCTCGGTCTCGCGTGCACAGAGTCGAGACGAATGGTGTCATCAACGAGGCTTTGGGGACATGCTTCCACGCATGTGCTCCTGGTTACTATGATATTCAAGTCGACCAATTCACCTTCTGCACACCGACGTGAAACGACAAATCGGGCTGCGCCCCATGCTTTTACTGTGTTATTGCAACGACACGAGGGGTCCATGTAAGAGCTTGGGTTCAATAGCGAATCATTCATCGTGTTATTTACAACGGGCCTCATGCCAATGGCACGATTATGTAACAAACATGGTCGCCGAATGCAGCTCGGTTTAGTGTGGGAATTGGGAATTGTGTGTACAAGTGGCGCAAGTTATCCCAGTACTCCTTCAATGGCTTCTCCAGTGACTTAGTAGTATATGGGACTCTGTGGTTTTATCCTGTCTCCACGTTCTTCTTCGTACTCCAACCTATCTCTATTTCCCCGTGGTTACTGATTTCTTTTCGCCATGAACACGTCAAGCCATGTCCATTGCAATGACGCAAGGGTCCTCGCCGAACGCTTGTTTGTGGAGACAGAGCTTAATCTTCATCCGCCGAAGGATATCAGGCTGAGCCCCGAGGTACTCGCCTTCCTTGCAAATCAAGGCATTGTAGGTCCCAACTTCCGATCGGGCTTCTGTGGTTCATGCGAATGCAAATGCACCTTGCTAGGACCAATCTGAGCTCGTACGACAAGCTGCCGTGCGCATACCAATCGTGAATGATACCCTTCCCATTAAGGATTACTTTATTTCGTTCGTTCATCGTTTACTGCCTTGTCCAGTTCTTTTCATTGACCGAAGTTCGAATGTCGCGTGGTGGTTGCGTGCACACATGTATGATACACAGGTCCTCTCATAATACCTACCTTGTTTCATGGCAAATCCTTGGACGCTCTTCTGCAGAAGCATACACGCACGTACTTTCAAGGAACGCACGATGCATCGAAATAGATGTCTGGTACTCTTCCAAAGGTCCCGTTGTCACCCACGGCTATACACTGAGCCGCAGTGTTCCCTTCTCTGATGTCTGCGAGGCAATCGGTGCAGCCGTGGGTGCAAAGGACACCTCTGGAGCCGGACGTACAAATGCAGGCGAACACAACTATTGGCCTGTGTTCGTGAGCCTCGAGTGCCATGTGCCTGTTGGAAAACAGGACGATATTGTAGAAATTATGAAGAAGGCTTGGGGTGATAAACTTGTCACGACAGCAGATGCGGCGACGTTACCGCCAGGGCATTTAATATCCCCCCGTGATTTGAAGGGACGAATTATACTTATGGTACGACGTCGGTGCAATGCGTTTTTTTTTTCTCATGCTGAACATCATTCGGTTCGTGTGCTGTTGACTTTGCTGTGCGGCTGGTACAGGTGGAGTACTATCCGGACGATGTTGGCAGCCTAGGGCTTGAACCGGAATGCAAGATGCCGATACTCCCGGACGACGATAATATTCAGTACGATAATGACCCTCAACTCGAAGAGCCCCATAGACATTCTAAGATTGCCGACTCGCTCGCTCAACTCGGGTTCTACGCCAGAAGCATGAAGCCACTCAATGGCTGGGAAAAAACAGGTAGTGTTCCGTTTATACCCCAATGCGCGGACGTGACCTTATGGATTGTCTTACTGGCATAGATTTCCCGAGTCCGCCGTATCCCCCAAACTTGATGTTGAACGTCAGCGAAAGGTCACTACTCACCCTTATACCCCGGGGACTTCCTGATCTCGTATGGAGCTCCGGGAAGTTCCTCCGCCGAGTCTACCCTGCCGGACTTCGACTAAACTCGAGCAACCTGGATCCCCTGGTAGAGTGGCGGAGTGGAACTCAGTTGGCATGTCTCAACTGGCAGCATTGTGATGAGGAAATGCTCTTCAATGAAGCACTCTTTGCTGGCACCATGGGGTATGTCGTGAAGCCATCCCTCGAAAAGTTGAGAGAGAAGAAAAGTGTACGTGTCGCCTTTGAGATCATCGGAGTCAGTTCCTGTACGTTTGTCATCCCTCCGATCAAGGGCTCGTAGTGATACGACTGTCCACGCTAGTGCCTTTACCACAGGACCACAAATCTTTCTCTGGACACCTGGTCGTTGAAATAGTTCAAGCTGATGGGAAGAAGGACTGGCGCACCGCCAGTGTTCAGTGTAGTGTGGACAAGGAGGAAAAAGGCATTGCTGATTTCACGTGGAAAGAACACCATGAGTGGCAATTTGATGCAGATGAGCTCACGTTCCTCAGGTCAGTGGTCGGAGTCGTATCCTCCATCGTCAGGCTTACGCGATTGAAGGTTGAAGGTCTTAAAAAACGAGGCATTTGGGTCAGACTCGCTTCTCGCGGTGTTCTGTGTTCGGCTCAGTCAGCTCCAGCATGGGTGGAAACTGATACAGTTGTTGGATACCAAGGGAAAGCATACTGGTGCAACGGTATTGTGGCATTTCATGATGAGCATTTCAGAGGTGGGCTGGAGAGATTCATGTCAAGTGGCATAGAGTATTTTAAGCGAGTACATAACATGTATAGGTGGGACCTGCATATCAATGCCAGTCACTTGATGTGGGACAGGTTCCCCCCAGCTGCCCTTTCGATGGCTTTTTGCATGGTGGCCAGTTGCTGTTCCGCAGCATTTCCTTTGTTTCGGCCTCTTCCTCTCCCGTGCGCTTCGGCTCCCTGCTCATCGTCAGCGTCTATTCCTGCACCTCTCGAACGCTCAACCATGAACTCTGCGACGAAACTTGCCACCCCCTGTTCACTGATTTCACTGTGAGAGCGATTGCCCCAGCGCCACTCGTATGCATGGTTGTCTTCACCTGAAACCTGGGTAGCAGCAGGAGCGCGATCCCGCTTTCCACCAGCAACCCTATTGTCACCAAGGCGAACGCGATCAAGGTAGCCCTGACGTATGAGTTGAGTAAGGTAGGTGTCGAGTGACATGGCTCTGTGCGTAGACTGCGCATTCATTGGTAGGTCGACGTTTGAATGCAGGCGCAGTCTCTTGAGGTTAGCTCTGAGGTCCACTGCAGCCAAGAATCAGCGACGATGATCGACGAGGAAGGGGTATGGTTACTAACAATCCGAAATACCCTTGCCATTGACTAGAACCAGGGCAAGAATGACATGTAGAAGACCAAGGGCAGCTAGCTGATCAGAGGAACTCCATGAAATAATACTTCCATAATATCTGGGGATATTGTCCTCTTCCTCCTCTGCATAGTCAGCTATTTCTGCCTGAAGGAGATCTTCGTCTGTAAGGGCTGCTTGGTCGATTATGATGGGATCTAGAACGGAGCGTAAGATGTACGTCCTTGATCCAGCTGCGGCAGCTATATAAGAGTTGGATTATTAGCACACAGTACAGCAGTGGGAGCAAGGTCGAAATGCACGCGAGTGAGCTCCCCGATTTACACATGGTGTCCAGGACGCAAAATGGGAAGACCAGTACGCAGCGCATTAAACCATTTCCCAAGCAATCGATATGAAAAGGACATCTACCTTTCTTCTTCACACCAGTAGCATTGCGGCCGTCCTCACCACCGGCCATAGCATCGTCTTCCCGGTAGTTCCGTGACGGGAGTTCCACAAGTTCCATTGCGAAGGTCTTGCGTAATAGCTTTTGTGCCCTCTCGAGTACGGCATTGAACGCGCGTGTATTTGATCCGAGGACTGGCTGAAGCATGGATTATAACACCAGCGAAACCAACGAGAGCGTACCTTTCTTGTTGATGTCTTCCCTGCGCAATGGGACGCGTTTATGCTCTGTGAAGAGCGCGAGCCTGACTAGGTCGCCTGCTTTCCTGTCCATCACCTAAGAAATATTCTCTTGCAATTCAAACAAAGAGACTTGGGCAGGACACACCGCCTCGCCGTCTGATTTCTTCACCTCGTTGCTGTCGGCATTTACATCGAGCTGTTCCTGTTCAACTCCCCTAGGGTCATCATCGTCCTCGACATCCTCGTTTACTTGTGTTCGTCGTGAAGATCGCTGCGACCGGTATTGGGACTGGGAGGGACCCGCGCGCGGCATGATCGCGTAGCAAAGGATACGCGTGACATGGATGTCACACCACCACCCGAGTGTCACGCGTCCGAGTCCCAAATTCAGGATGCCAAAAAATATTCGGATACCGGGAGTCGAACCCGGGGCTGCTGTGTGAAAGACAGCCATGTTAGCCGTTACACCATATCCGACTTGCCAACCCTAGACTGCAATTCAACATAGTACACAGAGAGTACAAAGAGTACATACAACAACACTCAAATAAAGAACGCGGCTCTATCCTACATACATCCCACATACACATACACATGTTGGAGGGTTCATATAACGCAATGTCGCTGCACTTTAATGTGCTCACGCATATGCCAGCGCAGACCACGTCACCACAGCGCCCACGGCCATGGCGGCCGCTGTTTGGGCCACCGTCCCCATCGTGGTCCTGGCTCGCTTGGTCTGCCGCAAAGAATCGGCACAGATCTCCGCAACTGGTGTGTCGACACGCATTTCCACTTCATCGTTCGTCGCCTTCTCCTCGACGTGTCCGTCTTCCTCGTCCCGTTTGCGTTTCAAAGACTTTAGATCCTGGGGGGTCGAGGATAAGCAAACATCGGAAAGCCATCAAAAACTTTACCTCGACCTCTGCAGTTATTGCATTCAGAGCGTCTGTGCGAGCGGCGTCAATAGCCTCCATCCTTTCATCTATGCGTCTCTCCGCTCCTTCACGCAACGATTTCATCTCTGCGAATAAAGGTCGGCGCCGTATCAATGCACTTCAGGACATGTGAACTAACCCGCAACAAGGGCACCGAGCGCATCGGCGCACGCTTTCATCTCGTTCATAGGGATCTCAACGGGCTTTGGTTCCGGATTGTCCAGTTTACTCTTCAGCGCATTCACTTGATTTTGGACAGTAGATAACGATGCAATGTTGCGTTCCGCCAGATTGAGACGGCAGAGGAACCGGTCTGATTCGGGCTCGAGCATGTCCACATGAGTCTGGAGGTCCATCACATCTTCTTCCGTGAAGCACTGGCGCGTCTTTAGATCCGTGATCGTCTCTTGCATTGCTGAGATTCGGTCCTGTGTACAGCGTCAGAACGATCCAATCAGCCGGTAAAAACACAGATGTACCTCCATGATCTTGATCGACGTCTTTAGTTCGCTGCCAATGCGCTCACTTGGGGGGTTGGGTACAGAAAGACCAGACGGGATAGGGGGTGAGCAGTTGAATGGATACGTGAGGCTCCTACCAAACTGCGGACCAAGGGGGAAGAACGAAGGGACGGGGATGTCCATAATGCTATGGTGGATGTCTGGTAACACGCCAGGTTCTCTTCCCTGAGCAGTTTCGGAGATAGCAGTCTCTACTGCTGCTACATGGACAACGTCGCCCTGCTCAAGTTCGATAAGTGGGTCAGGCGATTCAGGGCGAGATGTCGGCCATGCACCCACCACAGCGGGCTCGGGAGGGTTCTCCCAAGCGGGGGGTGACGAGAGTGATGGAGGGGAAGGGGACGGAGTTGACAACTCCATCGGCGACTGGGAGCGAGAGTTCGGAGCTGAGCCGATCACCGCCACAGCTGGTGACCCTGGTCTGATTTCTTCCAGTGAAGGAGAGGGTGACACCAGGAAATCTGCCAGATCATGAAGGGTATCTTTGGCAGAGGATGGACGTGGTCCGTCGTTGTTCCTGCACATGCTGTGTATGAAAGACTTGAACGTAGGAATCTTAACATGTATCGGGTACTTTCGTTCGAGCGAAGAAACTGAAACCTCTTCAATATCGGAATCGTGGTCTTCAGATACAGAAGATACACCATCAGAAGATACACAATAAGAAGAGAGGGAGTGGGACGACGGAGAGTCGTCACCATGTGGCGGAGGGAAGAACAATCCGTAGCGTCCAGGATTGCTCTTACAGGGGCGAGGTATCAAGTTGACCAAGGAGCTGATAGGAGTTAACGATTGAATAGATGGGGACGCCACAGGTCCGGGCTTCTCCCTCAGGAGCTCCACACGAGCAGTCACTGGAAGGACCAAGCACGCCCCTGCCCCGACTGCCTTGCCAAAGGTAAGAACATCGCCATCAGCAAGGGCAGTTTCTACTTCTGCTTTCAAAGCTTTGGGCGCTTCTCCAGCCCTGGACAGATGAGTTCCATGCCGTGAATGGAGGTCCACGATGTAAACCTATCATTTCTGCATGAGACCACAGCAGCGCCGGAACATATATGACTATTACCTGGCCACTATCCGACCAAACTAGCTTGGCGTGCCGAGCGCTCACCACCTGGCATGTAAAGACCGCATTGTGCTCGTCATTTTCCCTTCTCGATGCTTTATCTCCAGAGCCCGATTTGCGTCCGACGTTGACGTAGTTTGAGCGAGTGCGGTAGAATGTAATTGGATGAGCGGGCTTCTCGCCGCACTTTTCGACGTGCAAGGTGATTCCTGTCCGTTTGTAGGGGATAAGCCTATTGCCCAGGAAGGACGACAGAGGCAACATGCCTGATACAGCTTCTCGGGCCTCACAGGGGTCAGAAAGGGGCTCAGGCTGCGCAAGCTTCGTACCCAGATACTGGACGTCGTCGTCCATGATTCAGCTCAGAAACTTAATCGACAAAAATCGGGCCTGTGTACGGGCAGGGAGGGTTGCTGGTGACGGTAGGAGGAGAGTTGGGAGTCACTCCTTGTGACTGAGACGGGATGGCAATGCTTTTATCACAGGTAACACCTGGCACGCGGCCCGTGACTTGCCGTGACTCTCCCCAACTAACATTTGGTCGACGGGTACATACTAGAAACATTAAAGATACGATAACACCGGCGATGATTGTGGTGCATGGGAATAATGCAGAAGACGAAGAACAGAATGAATGAAAACAGTCTGTAATAGTGGTATCTAACAGAAATCATCTACAAGCCATCACGAACGGTAATCGGCGAACCAGGGGTGCAGGAGAGCGCGCTTTGCTATGTCTACAATCAGCACAAGAAAGCGTCGAATTGAAAGGAGACTTGCCTGAGATCCGCTTCGCAGTGTCATATGTCAGTGTTTTCTAGATGCCGACATGAACAAACGATAGCCGCACGAGCATACCCTCGCACTCACCGATAACAATTCAATACCCATATCATCCAAAGTTGGTACAGCAGTACGTAAGTCTTGTCTCGACCACTGGGGGAAGGTCTCTTTGTAGTCTGGAAGCTGGGAAACACCAGGCCAAACTTTTTCGTTGGGTGTCCCAAGAACCCTTTACGCTGCTGAGCGACTGCTCCCACAGAAGAGAGGAATACTGACCTGAAAATTTTGAAGATCTGATCGATTTCAGAATCTCCGGGGAAAAGTGGGTTGCCCCTCATGACCATCTCAGCAAGGATACATCCCACAGACCACATGTCGATTGCTGTCGAATAGTGCCGAGAACCTAGCAAGACCTCGGGTGCACGGTACCAGAGCGTGACGACCTGAGTAGGTCCAGACAACAAGTCCACATGTATGAGCGAAGTCCATCAGGTGAAGGTGTCCCTCACCTCGTGGGTGTACGTCCTCATCGGAATGCCGAAAGCCCGGGCTAGGCCAAAATCCGCTAGCTTGAGATTGTTACGCTTATCGATGAGTAGATTTTGAGGCTTAAGGTCCCGATGAAGGATGCGGTGGGAGTGGCAATAAAGCAATCCAGAACTCAGCTGGTGAGTGAATTTCTAGAAGCAGGGACTTTCGTTCAGCATGCCCGTCATCCAACAGCGGATAAGCACGTAAAACAAGTGGGTGGTGCATGCCGCCTGCCACCCGTGCAGTGATTGGCGCCCATCCGCTTGTGGGAGGGACAACACACGACAGCCTCGCGTCACCCGTGGCGAAAATGGTTCGCAGTCCAACAGCTCACCTTTACAATATCGATAGAGATGGGCGTGCCACTGGCGTTTGCGTGTTCCATGTACCGCTTGAGATCCACGTCAAGAAACTCAAAGACGAGGTAGAGTTTTTGATCCGCATGGACGATGTCCAGCAACCTGTGGCATCACGGTGAAGACGTGTGAGCGCCATGCTAAACTCAGTACCAAACTGCGACGTTAGTGTGGTAACGGACGTAATGCATACCTAACGATATTATCGTCTTTGAGCTCCTTCAAAAGACTGATCTCGCGAATAGCGGTGCTAGGAACACCTTCATCTTCAGCTTCCAGTCGTATTTTCTTCAGAGCCACAATCTGGTTGGTGGTGACATCGCGTGCTTTGTAGACGACCCCGTAAGTTCCTGCGCGCGCGCCAGATCATCGAGGTGATTAAACACAGCCTCGGATCAGTTGGCGCAAAGGTGCGGAGGTTGAACGAGACACACCCTCCCCTACACGGCAGATCGTGAACAGTCGGGACAAGCAGAATACAGGATTACGCACCGACTTTTTCTATCTTTGCGTAGCTAGATGACGCGCAGAGATCAGGTTATCGGGACTAGCACAAAAATGGTCGCCTACCGATCCATGTGATCGAGTCCAAGCTAATGGAGGAGTGTGGCGACAATGGCTCTTGGGATACGCCGCGGTCGAGACGTGCAGCGTATGTAGTATCTAGCGTGCGTGCAAGATGGTGGTGGAGAGGAAGGGGGTGGCAACGAGTCGTTAACCCCGTTTCACAAGCTAAATATTTTGGAAGCTGTCATCGTGTATCGCAGCAGGTTCCGGCGCTTCGCCAAGTCGAAATTGAACTTACAGCCTGTATGTAATGTACTTTTGTAGTGAGATGAGTGGAGTGATATGATACAGCCCAGCGACACTGCCACTAATCGGACCAAGCAGAAGACAGGAAGACTCAGGGTGAAGGTTTGATTGGTCCTGGTAGTAGTACGTGTACGAACATGGCAGATGTCTCCCAGCTGCACCTTCATCAACATCGAAAACAGGCAATGTGAAAGACTGTCAAACTCGGGTCAAATAGGTCTCGTATGAGCCGCCGATCAACATTTTCCATGCTGTCTGCCATCTCGTCGTCAAGGCCCAACAATCACCTGCGCGCTCCTCTACCATTAGACGGAGATGTTTGGTGGGTTGGCATTGGAACCAAAGTTTTGCCGTTCATGTAGCATTCACAAAATTCTCACCAACCAAGTGACTGAACCGTTTTTTTGGATCACTGCAGAACCCTATGACCTCACGTGAGTGCCTGAGATATTATCAAGGACTCGGGAGAGGTACCCACCAGATCCTGAGGTCGTTGGTCTGGCAGCAGGTTTAGCTGGGCCTCGGCCAATTTACCTCGTCGCCATTCCTGCGCATACGTGTCACGTCAATGTACTGTCCAGGCCAGGGTGCTTCGCCTATCAGGACCAGGTCAGGAGCACCTTAGACTACAAGGGGGAAGACACACACCTCGATCAATGATGTTGACATCAAGGTCATCGTCATCTTCGACCCCTTCCTCTGAATCCCATCCGTCATCCGCTGCAGCCTGAGGATTTCGGGCCCGGTCTAGAGTGAAATCTTTCATAAATCGCGTCATCGAATCCTCTTTTGTTTCCTGAAGTGATTTTTCTCGAGCAGCGCGGGCACGGGCGAGCTCTGGTAGATATTCCCTGCATTATGATGAAGCGCATGCACGAGAAAATGACCAAAAGACTCACTTTTCATAAGTCTCCCTCGACTCTTCAACAGCATCGAAAAATTCTTTGATCCCGTCACCCGTCAGACTGGAAACCCCGACGGCCTATAAAGAATGGGTGTTCATCCATTTGTTATGCGAAACCACTACAGCCCATACCTTGAGGTGCTTGTAGAACTCATCAAGAACAAGGCTCATGCTGTTCATCAGACTATTCATGTATGTTGGTTCACCTTCCCCATCCCTCGACCCCGAGTGGGTTGCCAGTGCTGTCTGAAAGGCTTCAAAGTCTTGCATCCATTCAAGAGCAAAGTCATGAGATTCTACATCAGTCTTGTTGAAGACAAGAATAAAAGGAAGCTTCGTCTTGTACATGATGCTATGGCAGAAATCAAAATCTCGCGCGTGCTTGGCTTCCGGGAACCACAAACGTACCTGCAAGCATATAGCATATTCGACATGAAAGTTGCCGGCGCTGTCGTTCGCGGCGTGTCGATGATGTATGCCACCACTGTTGGGAATGAAGAAGCAACAGCGTCTGTTATTATGGCTCCCGACGCAGACCAAGTGAAGATTTCGATTTGGCCTGGTGTATCTAAGATGATGTGACTGAGAAAATGGTTTTGTCAAACTGCAACGAGGGGATCAAGAACGAGTAATTACTCGACTTCCTCCGCTCTTTTCTCCATGAGATCTAAAACCTGGTCGAGTTTGGTGGTGAATAAATTAAGAGCAGTTAATATTCCGCCGTTTGGTCCAAGGTTATACCTATGGGTGATGATCTGCAGCCGAGGACGTCTCCCAGAAGAAGATCGAGACATACTGCTTCATGACTTGCTTGTAATCAACTGTATCTCTGATGTCGATGTTAGGCTCAAAGGGAACATGGGCAACTGCAGGATCGAGGTTCAAGATGTACGGTGGTCTCGCGTGGTTTTGCGTGTGCAGATAAGAATTGATCCGTTGCACAAAGGTAGACTTTCCAGCACCCGCCATGCCAATGGTGACGATCAGACTCGGTTTTCGTGGCTGGTCGCTCATCGTTACCAACTAACTTTCTGCGATAGAGGCAGCTGGCCGTGGTAAGAAAGGCTTGTGAATACACAAATACAAACAACTCCATTGCTTTGACCTCGACAGCAATATGGAGTCAGCCGTCCACAGAACACACCGAGGTCGCGGAACTGCGACACATAATGAAGGCAGTGGTTTAGGAAAGAGACCCATTCACAGGAACAAGCAATGGGTTGCAGATGGCGTCGCTACACGCCCCGGCACAACCTCTTCGCATACAGGCCTTGACAGCGAGAGGTGGGAGCGTGGTGGTCATAGAGGTGGCAGAGGTCGAGGTAGGGGGTCTAGAGGGAAGCACGCCAATGTTACTGTGACATTTCGCCGGGATGTCTTGGATGCCGGTGCCACGGCCAGCGAAGGCGAGCATAGTGAAATGGATGATGAAACTGAAGTGGAAGAGGTGTTCCCCCCAGACCCGGAGACACCAGAGGAACGGGAAAAATTCTGGCAAGAGGTGTGTCGCACAAATTTGTCACGTTTAATTCTACTGTATCGGATGTCGCGCAGTTGGTCAAGGCCCGTGAAGCCGAACGGAAGAAGGCTATTGCAGACGGGAAAATGGACGACCCTCTGGTGCAGAAGGCACTCAAGGACGCAATCACGATGGTCGGAACGTGTAGGGATTTGTGCCCGCGATTCGAACGGTATCGACGCGAACGTGAGAACAACCTCAGCGAATGGGAGACTGTACGAGTTCCTAAGCTATCAGGTCCAAGTGCTCTAGATTTGTGTTGACGCTTGTTATAGATTCCTGGGACTAAGAGAGTGGACCACAGACGAGCTGTCAAGATCTACGAGCGTGCAGCCGGGGACAAGACTCTTCCATCAGATCTTCGTCCCCCGAAAGTTCTTAAGGTGCTCTAAGGTCGACTACTCTTCGTTATATGATCTTGCCGACGCTCAATTTCAGCATACACTTGACTATCTGTTCCACGACTTGTTAGCCCGTGGTGGATTTTCCGCAACGTTCAGCTTCATCCGCGACCGCTCGAGAGCGGTGAGAAACGACTTTACAATGCAACACGAAATGGGTCCGATCGCTATCGAGTGTCATGACCGATGTGTTCGGTTTCATATCCTCGCCATCCATTTGGAACGCGATTCTCCTGGATTTTCAACTGCGTTGGAAGAACAACAGCTTATGTACAGTGCGTGAACCTTCAATATCACTACTCTACCACTCAAACATCGCCGAAAGCTCTCCAAAGCTTGAAAGAGTTCTACGAGGACCAGCGCGGCCGGTACCAGTCTCCTACAGAATTGGAAATGCGCGTTTACCATCGTCTCATACACATTCGTGATCAAAAAGAACGGCACGAAGATATACCCGAGTCGCTTCTTAATCACCCAGTGTTCAAACTTACAACCAAATTTCGCGCCCGCGTACAGGAGAAGAGTGCCCCTATAACCCGGAATTCACCCCTTGCGGTTGATGCAGAAGCTATGCAGATTTTTGCGGAACTTGCCAACGTTCTTCGCCAGGAGGGAAACGTAGTGATGACCTACCTCATCGCTTGCATCCTGGAGAGATTATTCGGCAAGGATACCATCGAAGACATCGAGACCATTCGAGGGGATTTGTCCAATTCTGACGTTATTGATGGTTACTCCGGTCCACCCGCTCAGTTAGAGGATGCAGAAAATGATGCCATACGTGTCGATGAGGAACTCGAGGGCAACTCGGGACTCACCGCTGACCAACCATTTGCAGAGGATCCACTGCATCCGTTGCGACCAAGCGGAACACAATGGCCGACAGACAATTTTGGACCCAAGCCAACGGAGTCCGTGTTCTACAACGTACCTTCGACTTCAATGCCCACGCAGCCAGCCACAAGCCCCCCGAGATCCGTGTTTGCGAACCTTTCAACCGTGCCGAACGTATTCGGGACTGGGACGTTTGGGGTGCCTGCCTCTGAGGCGAACTTGTCAAATACAAGTCCCTTCACATTTGATGCCCCTAAAGAAAGTACAACACAGGCTTCAAGCCAATATCCACCAGGTAAGCTTCAATACATTTAGTCAAATTGGCCTCTATCAGCTTCATTAAATGCAACAGCGCCTGGTGGTCTTCTCACCGTCCCTGCAACAACCACAAACATTGGTTCCGTAGGAGCCTCTGCTCTGCAGCCAGACAGCCCAATGTTGCGGGCAGCGAGCACGAATCCTCACTCATTCGCTCTGGCAACGCCTGTCTTCAATTCCCACATATCTTCGTTGGCAATCACGCAAACTAATGGATTTAATGGGCACACAGGCCAGCCACCCTTAAGTTTTGGTGCGCGCCCACTCCCTCCAGAGTCGCCAGAGGTCCAGCCTACCGTTCCTTCTCCGGAACCAGACCTGTTCCTTGCGTCAATGGCATTTGATGTTTCCACTTCCCCCCCTTCTTCGTTTTCGGTCAATGATGAAGACCATCGCACGCAACCTATTGATATTAACGCAGAATTCAATATGTTACCCCTTCCATCACGTGGCCCCTCACCGCAAGAACCCCCTTCCAATTCAAATCTTTCCTCTGTACTACCGACTTCTATACCTTGTGATCGGTCGTCGCAGCCTCCACCGCTGGACACTGATATTGCAACGCCTCCCATTCAACCTCCCCCGTTGAATAGGCTCCAGCCAATATCTTTACCTCCTACCCCAACTGCAACGGTTTTCATTCCTCATTCGACTCCTTCCAAGAAAGCAACGTCGTTTTTCGGTTCCCTGAAGAGTCTTCAGACGTCGTCTCTAGTTCAAACTCCAACGGAGATTCTGAGTCCGCTTGTTATTCCATCTCCTTCCACTTCCAGATTCTTCCAATCTGTTCCACATTTACTTCGTCGTGATTCTCAATCGTCGCCTCTGCGAGCAGCAGTTAGCAAGACTAGCGATGACAAGCTGAAAGAACCTACTTTACCCCACCCAGACCAAGTAAGGAGAGCGGACCCTCTCTTGGAGGCTACTGCACTCAATTTTTCGCGAAAATCCTTACTTGTGAAGACGTGTTTTTCACGGTGGCGGGAACGTCTATCTGATCGAGCGAAATGGTTAGAGGCATGCAGAAGAAGCCAAGCCTACAGCGAAAAGGTGCAAGCTGAGCGGCTTTCACGCGTTAGTGCTACGCCGCCCTTAGAAAAAAAGCGGAAGACCGGTCCCGCAGAACCCCGCACGCATCCGAAGAGCCGAGCAAAGAGTCGCCCATCTATTGAGTGTAGGCCCCCTCCGATCGATGAAGAACTTGCCAGGCGGTTTGAAAAGGTGAGTAAGATGGTTTGTATTGTACATTGACTTATGTTCTGGGCAGAATCACGAAGAACATGAACGACGCTGGGCACGTGGCTCTTTCCTTCGTATTCTCCGAACCAACTTGGACTCTACACCGTCACCTCTACCTTCCAATTGGGCTGTGTGGTTATCACTGAATCAGGAGAACGACGGAACAGCCATATGGATAGAGCAGAAGTTTGACATTCCCAACTCTGGAAAGTGGAAATCCCAGAACGTTTTCGAGATGCCAATATCAAGTTTACATGTCGATGCGGACAATTACTACCCAGGAGTTGTCATTTTTGAATGTACACCTCTGAGTGGTACACCAGATGTGCTAGAAAAGTAGGTGAAAGTATTGTTGCAATTCCTTGCGCAGACTTATAGGAGCAACACAGAAAATACCGGGTGTTGGATGATTGTGCTCGCTTGCGCGAAATCCTCAAGGCGCTCCCACGAAACAGACACTATATCCCTGTTCTGATATGTATTTCATGGTCGCACGAGCTGCCAGACGTTATCAAAGACTTCGATGACATGGTAAGACTCTACCCATTCTGACTTGGGGAACGACTTGCCGACTGTAACAGGTTGCAGCCGCGTTTCAAGGAAACCTTCTCCGATCACGTCATGAATTCATTGTTTCTTCGGGTGCATCAGATACCGAGTTGAAGTTCGAAGAGTTACTCAGGTCGATCGCATTCGACTGTGATGGACGTTTGGTGAAGCTAGTTTCAGTGAATGGTTTGTTGTGCTTTATAGTAGGAAGTTGAGTTCCTGATCTACCACCCGTAGACCTCTTCGAGGGATGGGGACGTATCTGGGATGAATTGACCGCATGGCTACCAAAATGCACGATCCGCAATGACTGTGCGTGCCCGCTGCATTGTTTGTACTCTGAGGCTTACTCACGCAATGTTCTGTAGTTCATTGGGATCTCTATGCTGCATTTTTGCACGCTGTTGTACGACTCCTACACCACACTGTCAATTCTGCCGTCGGCTTGTTAAGAGATGGTGACGTGCAAGCTGACTTACCTGCCTTGCAAGATGGTGTGATCATTGATTCAGGGTATGTCCCTGAATGTGTCATCATAGATACCACTGGTATAGCCATCTCATGTAGCTCCGCCTTTGATGTTGTTCTGGATTGGCTGGAACAACTTCCTCCTACACAGGTCACCTTGGATCTGATTGATGACATCAAGGTTCATATGAACCTTGGTCGAGGTGCGCTTAAAGGGTTACAAAGTTCTCGGATTTTTATCTGACTGTTTCTGCAGACTTCCCGACGCTTGGCTTTATACCCCAATTATACACTGTAGCCCGTGCATTGGTTGCATATCTTGCGGATTTTGAACTGGATGCTCAGGTTTGCGTTGTCAAGGCCTCTATGGAGGAAGCAACCAAGACTCTCCGTTTACTCAGAGCGAATCTGGAGGATGAGTTCACCGCTAGCCACATCACACGGTCGAGATCCTCGAAACGTATTCCATCGGATTCTAATAGGTTTGTTGACTTGATGCCTTTGTAGAGCCTAACTGGCTCACTTCCCTCTTTGTGTAGTAATTCTATGCCAGCTAAAAAGAGACGCCTATCGGACTCTGAGACATCTGACTTTCCTGAAGACTCAGACGGCTGGCCACTTACTTCACATGAGCCCTCGCCATCCCCTAGCTGTGCCACGTCTGTGCAGTCTCATGATATGGCGTCGTTCATCACGCCCGCGATGCTACGCTCTTTGACTAGGGATATCCGGGTCAAGTATGGGCCTTCGACACCATCACTTTCAAAGTAATCAGTGTGTGGTACTCATTATTTGTATAGATATCTAACACAGCCTAGCACCAATACCTGTAGCATTGTACATTTGAATCTTGAATGGTCTTAATAATATACAGATGTTATTACTATTCACTTTGACGCAGCCGGCGGCGGTCTGAGAAACGGTATTCGGCCTCGAATCTGCAATGTGTAGATATCTGAATGCAGACTATTTGTTTGCACGTAGCTCAAGCTACTACTACTACCGTACACCAATGTCTGACTCCCCTGTCGGCCTTTGCTGCGCACTTGCGGTCACTGCATGTTGCGACGTTTTGAGTGGCATTTGTTTTGATTTCGCCTCTATCAGTAAGCTGCGGACTGCCTCACATTTTTGTTTTCCTGATTTCGAGTCTGACAGGACATCAATGTACTGAGACAGTCTGTCAGTGCTCTCTTCGCAGAAACCATAAGTCAGTCGCTGGTTTCAACGATGCTCACGACGAACGTCAGCCTCTCCACCCGGAGACACACCAACCTTCGTTGCGTGCACCAATGTGTGGCTCCGCTTAGCACCTTAGCACCTTTTAGGTGGGGTTGTCTCGCTAGCTCCAGATTACCGGGGCTGAAGGAACTAGTTAGAAGAACCTGGTACTATCTGTACTATCCGACAGTCTGATTCTGACTAGTATGCATATGCATGTTCGAATCTCAAATGTCCAAATCGCATTTTATGTTCCATACCATGTCAAATGGGAAAAACTGGCACGAGTCCATGATCGTTTCGAAAATCCTCACAACGAATGTCAGTTCCTCGGGCCTAAACATAACCTTCGTTGTGTGCACCAGTATTGATGTGCAATTCTACTTACAGCGGGTAGACGGTTTGACCATCTGCCGGGCACAAATCGCTGCATTCTGATTCATACGTTCAAACGTCTGTCAAGTCCGTTTACAGATTATGTAAAAGTAGGTCCGCTTCTGGAGAAATAAACAAGAGAACTAACACCCCGCATGAAAGAAAATAGCACAAATACGTCGATACGTCAATTATGATTGCGTTACACTCCCGGCCTGGTGAAATCCGGGTGGTTTGGCCAGTTTCCAAGCTGCGCTGGGTCTCCACCAATGCGCACCCACGCGGAATGCGACGGAGTCGGTCCATCCAGGACGAAGAGCTGGTGCCATCCCGGGGGAGATACAAACGCGTTGGGCGGTACTGTGATCGTACAGGTGTTTCCGGCGCAAGTGAACGCAGGGAAAATGATCCGGCCCCCGCTCATAACGTTTCCATGAGTGCTGGATGATGCTAATATGTTTGTGAACAACGCAGACCTGCCGCACAAAGTACTGATGAACATACCTGCAACAAGGGATACACGCATGTTAGATGTTTTTCCTTGGAAGAGAGTGACGACAATGCTGTATTTCCTTGAATAGGCCCAGTCCGTCTGAGTGATGGTGAACTGAGGTTGCTTGAGACCTTGACTCAGGTATGGCGGGATGTATACTTCAAGGCGCAACTCTTCCGGATATACGTACGAACCGTTTGGATAACGGGTCAGGGAGTCTGACCCAGAGATAAGAACGCGACCGTCAGGAAGTAGCGTGGCCTCTGAGTGATACATTCTTGCGATAGTCGTGGAATTCAAGATCGACATGCGCTGACGAACTGGTTGCGACGGATCATATAGAACGGCGTTGAGGTTGGGGTCGGAGGCAGTCCCAAAACCTGCGACACCTTGGTGTGCACCATTCAAGATCATGTAGGTTCTAACACAGGTTAATGATTATGACATGTCAGCATAACAAGATACGTTGTTACTTACCCGTCTGGCAGTGTGACCATGCAAGGTATGACTCGCTTCGATGGCTGTAGATAGAGCATGATTGGCATCAGGGCGAGTCGGGATTCCAATGCAAGTATATACCATTCTCTCCAAGGTCCAAGTAGGGTTTGTTGATTCAGGGGCAATTGAGATGCAGCTATCCAAAGCAGCCGCCTTAGGCGTAGAGCCTCCACATACCAGGATCTCAATGGGATCTGTGTATGGCGCATGTTGAGGGAGAAGAACAGCAGACCCCTCCAGAGGATACGTGCGGCCAGCCAAGGCATTGTTGACTGCTCCAGGC
>Ga0307518_10000208_pt1 | contig 44319 bp, 65 predicted proteins | sample 25_EM_MG_FD_203889 | JGI IMG/M metagenome (GOLD analysis project Ga0307518, IMG submission 203889) | Populus trichocarpa ectomycorrhiza microbial communities from riparian zone in the Pacific Northwest, United States - 25_EM | ecosystem: Host-associated > Plants > Roots > Unclassified | place... | reverse complement strand
ATCTGTAGCTACGGTAGGGATACGGTATAGAGAAGACGAGAATGAGACTCCAATTGAATCCCCGCTAAGGCGCCGGATACATAAGACGCCGGACAAGTTTTGCCGGACATTCCAAAACCCGAATATTATCTCGAAAACGGCTCGAAAACGGCGCGAAAACGGCACTCTGTATTCCCCTAATGGCGAACTTCTGCGCTCAAACAAATCACATTGCAGTACTCCTACTACCGTAGGCCCTGGCCACCGTCTCGGACAAGCAACTTGAGGATTTGCCAAAGCAGGCGACAATGATTCATTGTCACTGTCTCAACGAGTATCGTATGGATATAAGGTTGTTCAACTTCGCAACACCTAGGAATCGTTTGGTCATGAGATGTGACTGTGCAACGAACTATTATAAGACAAATAGGAAACCAGCTAAGTATGCCGGGTGGCTGGCCAACAGTATCGTAGGCGCCGTACTACGGCGCAGTCAAAGTAACTTGCAAGTCTACCTCAGATCCAACGTCGCACCATTAGCAACAGCGATAGCATTTGGCCATGACCCCCAAACTTCCATGATAGATGTTAGGCATGGAAAATGCAGCCCAGAATGCTCAACCCTCTGTCGAATTCGATGGATTTTCATCGAAATCAATACTTTCCCTATTGCCCAACTTTTGAATGAGGTGATCAATCTTGGCCTTGTGTATCCGGTGGTGCTCCTGCCATCCTTTCCAAGGGTGATGAGGATGCTAGGATAGGAAGATAGTCAACACGTCATCCAAGGTTTGTAGAAAGGGACAAATACCAGGCGGCCAAAGGTCTGGAAGACCTTATCAGATGTTCCCTCAGGTTTGGTGAAAAAGTATTTAGCAAGTAGGATGTCATCAGTTCGAGAGTACCGCATTTTTTTCTCAGGCGGCTGCGGTAATGGATCATCCTCTTCGGTCCTGTTTAACTCATGCTTGTGACGGCGCCAAAACTTCATCCAAGATGCACGGGAATGATGGGGAGCCTTCGAAAGCTATTAGTGATGATCAACCATCATGTTGGAGTCGCTTTACCTTAGCAGCGACGTCTTTCCAGAATGCCACCATATCAAAGCGATCCTGCGATCTGTTCACAACGGTCGCAATGAGTCGAAACTATGGGCATTAGTGGCAATGATTCTCACTTTCGATATTCCATAAAACGGACAAGGAACGCCACGTCGTCATCAGTGAATGCCACACCTTTGCCAGTTGTACTCCTGTAAAGTGCTCGTGGAGGTGTGGGTGATCGATTGCGAGGTTGGTTTCCATCTTGTTGCAATTTCTGTTGAGCTGCAGCAATGACTCCTGGTCCAGTCATCCCACTTCTAGGTGCGGGTGTTGGACTGGTACCCTGATCACCCTCTGGAGGCGGCGTTCCCGAGTCGCCTGTATCCATAGAATATCCACCGAGACGGATCTGATGCTTGTTGCAGTACCTTCTCCAAGAGTAAAATCTTTGAACGCTTGTTAGGGATTAAGAGATATCAATAGACAACCCACTCACGTGTGATGAGGCGCCTGGTCGTAAAGAAATATCAGTATACGTTATATTCATTAATTAATCAAGTCGAACAACCTTAACGGCTATTCGTTCACATATTTCACGTAGACTAATGATATCCATTAATGTCTGTCATGTTGATAACTAACAATGCGAACCTGAGGACCAAACCTTGTTCCTGACAGTAATCAATGTATTTTTTGAGATACAGAACGTCATCAGAGGTGAAGAGATTGCCGCCGTATGTGCTCTTAATCACACGAGTTGGAGGCGTGGGGGACCGAGCAGGTGGATTTTTCCTGTTAAGAACGAGAGTTGATGGCGGGACAGCAGGGGTGGCCTGCCAAGTGTGAATGATCGAAGAAAGATCACCATGCCAGTGTAACCTCACCTGACTGCGAGTTCGTTTGCGGCCGCGAGTTTTCTCCATGGCAGGGTTATCGGCGGGGGCGCTGGATGGGCCGGCATTGGTCGAACTAGCTTCTGCCAAGTAGTGCGGTGGCTGTTCATAGGAAGCCTGGTACTTGGTGCAGACCAAATACTGTTAGTACATTTTAGATTATGCATGTCAACGTGCCTACTGTTGCAGGGTCATAAGAAAAGTCTCCTGGGGGAGGCACCCAGCCAGGTTGGTCATCCCTATATCTGTAGTCAAAAGGAGCATTACTAGGGCCACCCACCATCTGAGGCTGATCAAACCCAGCTACCCAGGGACCATCTCTATAAGGGTGAGGAGGGCGAGGAAGCATGCCCGGTGGTTGAGGTGGCGGCATGTGAGTCTGCTGCGGCGCTATAGCATTGGGGGCCTGCCAGGATTGGGGTGGTGCAGCCGTTGGAGGTTGCATTCCCCTGGGAAGGGGATGTAATGGGTGGCCATAGACAGGATAGCCATACGAGCCTTGTTGGGGGGGATGGACCAAAGATTCTGGAGGAGGAATTGGAGGAACGGCTTGCTGATGAGGTGACGTCGACTGTACTGGGGGAGTCTGGGTTGATTGGGTGGCATGTGCAGAGTCATCTTGCGAAGGTGTGGTCGTGGGGGGGTTGAGTCTAGAAGAATGGGTTAGCATGTCCAGAAGATATTCAAGAAAAGATGTACTTTTCTGTGCCGGACACTTTACAACCTGCCCAGTTGTTCTGGAAGGTCTGCAGTGCTCCCGCGCGAATGCACTCGTGTACCCATCGAAAATGAAGGACGATCTTTCCCTTCTTTCCAGCATATTGGCGATACAGATTCTGGCCCGACTCCTTGTGAGGATCGACTGGGACTTATGTCAAAGGTGACGGAACCGGATGCGGGGGGATGACATACCAAGGATGTAGGGGGTACCACTGTAGCCAGGGGAAACGGCCCCGCCGTGTTTCTGGAGAAAGCGGGTCGCGGATCAGAATGAGGATGTCCAAAGGAGGCGGAATACGCACGGAGATGAGTTGGACGAGGGACTCCCGTTCTTCGACGTCCTTCTCGATGTAGACGGTGAGTGGGGTGCCCATCATGGGTTCCAAGAAGAGGTCGTTATTGGCGGCATCGTTGGGTGTCGAGTCGTCTGAGGGTGCATTTCTGGACTGGCCTGGCTGTTCGCGTCTGTTGGAACGCGCTGGTGCCATGGGTCTCAGCCAGGGATGGAGAGAGTTGCAGATGCGGAGTGCCAGAAGACTGGCAGCAGAGTTTACATATTATTATTATTATTATTACTTGAGTAAAATAATAAATAAATAAATGTTTACGTGTGTTTGTGTTCATCAACAGGTCGTCGTCGGAGTCCCAAAATGCATTATCGTTTCTCGCCCATCTACTTGCCACTGCCAACCTGATCGTCCGTCGACGCCTTCGACGCCCTCCTGCTCTTGTCTTAGAGCCCCCCCAATCATGGCCAACGTCCCCGGTCGTAAAAAATCAATTGCATCCAACTCTGGTCTTGTCATTGACACCCCAGTCGCCAACAACAATATTCTTAACAAGGCCGCGTCCCAGTCTACCTCTCTTTACCAGCAATGTTCGTCATTGCGTTCCCGTCTCATGCGTATACCGGAGTTCTCCGATTTTTTTGTCCTCTCGTCCCCCACCGGCTCCCTTCGTCAGTCAACGGACCCCGTCACACAGCTTTGGGACTGCTTCTCTCTCGGCATTCCCCTTTGCTTCCTGTTCAACCTGCTCCCTCTTCCTAACCCTCCCATTTCCATCGATACAGATGCCGCTAGTTTTGATGTCTCCAATGAACGTGCAAAGAAGCACGCCATTGCATTGTTTGCCATGCGGATCAAACAGGTCCAGGATTGCGAACAATTTACGGTTACAGACCTATGGGAGCGTCATTCGACTGATGGTCTAGTCAAGGTACGTAGCCTTGGTACAAAAGGAAGTTGCATCGTCACGCAGATAATTGGTAGGTCGTGAGTACCGTCACCACTATTGTCGACCTCCTTCCTCCCGAGATATTCGAGCCTCCCCCGCTTTCTCCACAACTGCTCACACCACAAGAATCAATCGATTCCCTCATCAATGACGTTCCCAATACTGCTGTTCCCGCTAATGCTCGAGAAGCTGCCCGTAACAATATAATAAGAGAGATGGTTGAAACGGAACGCAAATACGTCCAGGACTTGGAGGTCATGCAGGTGTGTAGGTTAGTGTGCTCGTGGATATTTGCCTTACCTTGAGTAGAAATACGCGAATGCGTTGTCCCACAGCAACACGATCGATCAAGACACCATTCATCTGCTCTTCCCTGGCCTGAACAATTTATTGAACTTCCAAAGAAAGTTCCTAATTCGCCTAGAAGGCACTGCAGAACTGCCATGGAAAGATCAGCGCTGGGGTCTCCACTTTCTGGAACACGTAAGCATGGGCTTTTATTTATTTATTTGCCCTCATGCAAACGTTATCATCACAATGCAGGAGGATGATTTTGAGGTGTATGAACCATACTGTGCAAACTACACAAGTGCAGTGGAACTTATGCTTGCTGAGGAACAGAACCTGCAGGTACGTTGCATGCGTTGTTGTACTTTGTCGGCATGACAACTGGAATGTTGCCCCTTTGGTTTTGTTAATTCCCATATCTAACCTAACTTGCCATTTTCAGGTGCACAATAACCTGATCAACGCCAAATCAGAATTACCCGCGTTTCTGATCAAGCCTATCCAGCGCATCTGCAAATATCCACTCCTTCTTGATGTGCGTGCAGTTCGACCGACTCGTTAGCATACTTAGCTTCATCCCACAGTCCCTAATTAAGGCGTCCTCTCCAAGTGATTATCTTCATTATGAGGAGCTCCAGGCAGGTTCCGCTGCAGCCAAGCGCATAGCGGATCAGATCAATGAAGCGCAACGACGTGAGGAGAATCTTCAGACCGTCAAAAACCTTGAAAGTCGCGTAAAGGACTGGAAGGGTCACCACTTGTCCAACTTTGGCAATCTCTTACTTGACGACATCTTCACCGTCACGAAGTCGGAGGTTGACAGAGAATATCATGTATTCCTTTTCGAAAAGATAATCCTGTGTTGCAAAGAAGCCCTACCGCCACCCCCAAACGGCAAGAAAGCCAGCAAGAATAACTCGATCTTGAAAAAACAGTCGACGTCTTCACCCGCAACCGGGGTCGTACCGAACAAAGACAAGGATACTCCCCTTCTTTTGAAGGGCCGCATTTTTTTGAACAATGTGACGCAGGCTATTCCATCTTCCCCGAGAACTTCTGTCGGTACGTTTATTTTTTCATCAGTGTTAGTACTTGTGTATATCTGACTCTTCAAGGTTCAAGCAATGTTGTTCCGTATTCGCTGGCTGTCTGGTGGAGGGGGGATGACGACCTTGAATTTTTTACTCTGCGGTGTCGCTCAGAAGAACAACTCAAACAGTGGGAATCCCAAATAAATCGTTTGATCAAGGAGGTTGCAAATCGCAGAGCTTCGGAACGTAACCTCCCCCTTATCGCCCACAACAGCCACGCATCCATTCCGGTCTCAATGCCCCACCGATCGCCTCTTCCAAACGTGCACGACAGGACTTCATCGTCGATGTCACATTCTCCATATCTCAGAAACCTTTCTCTACATCCAACGAATGGGCGGGATCGGGTCACACCTCAGAACTTCCCGCTTCCGCTACCTCCTGGTGCGGCTGCTGCTATCATACCAACCTATCATCCAATACCACCGCGCGTGGACTCCAGTACAAGCATAAGCACAGACAATAGTTTTACTCGACCTCTCCGAGTGCCTTTACACTCCCAATTAAGTTCGTCACACCTCAGGGCAACCTATGACGCAGGCGACTTTCGAAGCGCGACGCCTTCACCATCTCCGAACGGTGCCTTTCCCATGACCCGATCACGCAGCGCTAGTCAACCTAGCGCCTATGTACCCATAGCTGCACCTCCCCCGGTTCCTGCAGCAAGTACATGGCCACATCGATCGCAAGGATCTATTATTACGCAAAGCAAGCGTGGCAGTGGCTCCAGCCAGTCAACGCATGGGTCGTCAGAGGAATCGCCCAATACATCACCAATAACACCATTTGGCTCAAGCGAGTCATCTCTTGGGGGAGCAGTTACATCTCGACCGCGGACATTTGAGGGTCTAGCGCCCAATGGCGGAGGCGGACATGTCGGCTTGTCCCCTCCTGTCAAGGTGAAGGTTCATTACAATGAAGATATTTTCGTCATCCATGTTCCTCGATCTACGGATTTCAGTGACCTTGTCGACAAGGTCGAAAAGAAGATACGTCTTTGTGGTCCACGCCGGGAAGATAGCCCTTTACGGGTGAAGTACAAAGACGAGGACGGTGACATGATTTCGCTCGGGTCTACTGAAGATGTGCAAATGGCGTTTGAGTCATTCCGTCCTGGCGGCCAAGTAGTGCTCTACGTCACCTAATAACGTCCTATAGCATTCTCTTATGTGTCCATTCTTTGCATGCATCGCCACTCAAATCCGCTGGAGCTGAATCTTCCCATTTTTGCCTTCGGGACTCATCACTTTCACTTGTATCAATGGCATCTTCACTTCCACGTTCGTTTCGCGTTCTCCTTCCATACCTACGTTACCCGGAATTTTGTTGGCTGGATCCTCATTAGGAAAGCCTCATTTGTTTCGATTTCCCTGGGTTTTTCCTTGATGCTACCACAGTGTTTCTTATCTAAGAGGCGGAACATCAGTCACTGTAACCCTTATAGAATACTGCATTCATTGCTATAGGATCCAAATATATTATATTTTATTGCGGGATGTACGATTGTGCTGCAAGTACTCGCTGAAACGAAGTGCATGTCCTGCATATCCATGTATTCACGGATGTGAGCGAGGGAATGGTCAAGTGCGCTATGTGTGGAAGCCATCGAAGATTCTAAGAGCCTTCAAGTTGGTCTCTCAGTACGAGAACAGGAATTTTCAGGCCAGCTGTCCCAAACCCGGTCTCTAGCATGTCTGAATGCCCGCCCAATCTCCACAGTCGCTGTCTTCCATCCTTCTCGACGAATGTTCTCCCACGAAAGAGGCGCTGTCCACGAGGGCGATGGTGACAGCGCGCTAACAAAATACGGGCTGCCGTCAAGAGCATGCAGCTCAGGGTATAAGGGATCATAATATGTAGTATAAAAGAGCCTGCGAGCCTCCATATGAGCGTATCTGAGTGACAGATCTGAGTGGTTCGTTCAGATCTAAGGCTTTGTGGTTGGACGTACCTCCACATGACTAATATTAGCAGCAGCTGTATGAAAAGGATGGAGTATACAAGGGCTCGATTCCACCCGCCATTGGCACCGTTCTGCTTGTACACCTGTCATGTAGCTTGGTGAATTGACCAAGTCTAGGCGTTTACATACCCCAAGTCGCTTAGTCCATGGTGGCGCTTTGCGCATGCTAATCTCGCTCTCCTTCGCTGCTTCTCTCTGGACCTTTTGGGCAAGTTCGCTCCTCGCTAGTCGGGCAGTCGTCGAAACTTCTTCGAGCTTCGCCAAATGGTCTGGGTTGAACACAAGTTCATCTGCTGACCTGTAAAGGTGTCTACACCCTGACTAGGGACTGAGAAGAGAAAGCACACCTGTCAGCGTCACTTAAACCTTGATGCAGTTCCTGCAGCGTTAGTTTCATACGAGCAATGGTGTCGCTTGTGTTTGTAGGAGAGGCGGGCACGATAGGATGAGACGGACTATGCGTACCCATGTCCATGTCCATGTCCGCCTGGTTAATCTGATCATGTGAACTTTCCGCCTCTGACGCTGCCACATCATCCGCATCTCGTCCATATGCGTCCACGACGCGTACCATAGGTGATTTATAGAGTGGCCTCTGAGAATGGAGTGCACCTCGTTCAGGTAGCTCTGGCACTTCTGGATTGTCCGACCTTACGGCAGATAGTAGGGCACTCGGATCATCTCCTACAATGGAGCTTTCAGATTCAGATATGTCGAAGCGAACTTTCAGGAGGCTCCTCCTCCTTCCGATCGTCCCAAACTGCGAGTCATTCATCATAAGAGCCTGTATAGTGGGTTGATTGGGAGTTGCCATCCATCCCCCTGGAGGGGCTGGGGTGTGAGGTGGTAGCGAGTTTGGACATGGTGACGAAACAAGAGTGTTGACAGTAACGGCTTTTATGATGGGTTGATTGGGAGTGGCAGCCCATGCGCCTGGGGGGGCTGGGGTGTGAGGTGGTGGCGCGCTGGAGCCTGGAGATGAAATAGGTGTATCGACAGTAACTGACTTGACAGTGGGTTGATTGGGAGTTCCCATCCAGGCCCCAAGGGGGGATATTTCGTGTAATGACTCAGAGGAGATATCGGAATCTAAGGCGCGAGAGAAAAGCTCGTCCAAATTTTCGCGTGCAATGGAAGAGGTGGTGGGCGGTGAACGCGGTGTAAGAGTGAGAAGGGCTCGGAGGCGGGCAGCTGGGGTATCGGCTGGTATGGGATCAATCGAGAGGGAGGAGAGAGATATACGGCTCGGTCCTGGCTCAACACCCAACGAGGTGACGGGAGTGGACTGGTCGACCTCTTCCTCACTAGAACTCGCGAAGTCATTGGATGTCGAGGGAGAAACAACTCCGGTCTTGCCGTTATCTGGCGTAAGGAGGTTCGGTCTGCGCCTAAGGAGCCGGAGCCGGGGCTTCAAGAGACTGACGGACGAAGGAGCCTCCATGATGGCGACAAACGGTGAGTCCGCCAATGACACTCCTCGAAACAAGGACAAACAAACTTGCTATTAGCATTCCATGCGTGGGAACCTTGAATTTTCAACTCGTAGCCCTCGACTCGCATCTCTGAACGCCCTGCACGTCCGCTAGACCCCGTCTTTGTTCCATGGCCGCTACCACTCCTACCATTCGCATCGTCCCCGGTGCTCCACCCCCGCCACCGCTTTCCAAGTCACAGAAGAGGAAGCGCAAGTCCAACAAAACCAAAACACCTGACTCTCCTCTGGAAGGCTCCCCCATCTGTCTGGATGTGAATTTCACTACCCCTCTGGACAAGGCTCCAGAGGAAAGCGAGGCAAAAGAAAGCGCTGGTGCTGTCGAGCTTGTTGCTGCCTCTGAAGCCCCAACCAACGATGACGCCCTGTTGAAGCCTAGCCCAGCAGTAGAACTATTACAGAAACGCATGCGAGCGCTCAACAAAAAAATCGTATGTTTTCAATATTTGCACCTAAGACCATCCGCGACTGTTAACGAATTCGAACTCTTGGTCCACGCAGTCACGGATTGCAGGTTATGCATCTACTGACTATGAAAAATTGGACGATGATCAAAAGCGAAACATAAAGACTCTTTCTTCTCTTGAGGCAGTCCAAAAGGAACTGGAGGAAGTCAAGCGAGCAATCGAGGTGTGGTTATCGGCGCTTTCCTGTCTAATTGTTGAATTTATAGTCAGGTTCACGAGGCCGAAGCGACACGCAAATTAGCTCTTAAACGGGCGGATGCTGAACGGCTTGAAGCGCAGAAGCTTGCACAAGCCGTGTCATCGACGCAGGTTTGACTATTTGCCAACGCGGCTACTTACACCATTCAACATCGCAACTTCCAGGCACTCTGCATTTCAAGAATGTCATCAGCATTGACATTACTTCGCATACGGTCTCTCCTTTCTGCCGGCAATCCCCTTCCTACCGTGCTGGGCTTCGATGAGGCCGAAGGGTCCGCTATATTCAGAACGTGCGAGATTCTCGTAGGCGAAGAATGTGATAGCAAGCAGACCCTTATTTCCGGACTTCTCACCGGCCAAGGTGAAATAGACGGTGTGGCATGTAAGACAGTATATTGCTGGCATTGGTCTGCATTAAGCCCCTACCTCTAGATACTCGGTTGTTCGAAGCGGTGGAATCATTTTTGGACCCTTTGCGCGAACCAACTCCTCTTCTTGATCCGACGCCTGATATACCAGAAGCAGAAGCAGAAGCAGAAGCAGAAGTTGCTGTCGACAGTGCACCTGATGAACCAGTTTCTGGGATCCCTGACGTTGTAAATGTTTCTAACAACTTCCGCTTTATGCAGGCGAGCGAGCTCGACAACTTTGAGACAAGCACAGAATGGGTTGATAAACAGGACCCCCCTGAGGCCGAGGCCGAGGTGAACGGGGTTCCTGAACAAGAGCCCAATGGCACTCCTGACGTTGTGGTTGTTGAGGTATAGATTTCGTATGCCAGCTCTAAGTGTACTTGCTGACCAAGTTGATAGTCCACTTCGACCTTGCCTATAGACTGGGCTGAAGCTGATGAAGATGGGCTCCCTTCCATAGCCAATCTGCAAGCCAGTCTCGTACCATCAGAGCCTGCGATACCCGAAGTGAACCTACCCACCTTGGCACCCGTGAATGGCATTGAGGTTCCGACCACTGGCCCACAACATGAGGATGACGGGTTCACTCCCACCAGCCGTGGAGGCCGTGGCCGTGGACGAAGTCATCGTGGCGACCGTGGCAATACGCGTGGCTCTGGTTTCCGCGGTGAAAGAGGTGGCTTCTACAGAGGATCCCGTGGCGGTCATCGTGGCGGAGATAGAGGTAGCTGGTATTTTCTACACAGCACAAACCTGTCCTTACACAGTCAACAGCACGTCGGGGCCGATCTGATACTGAGGGGCGTGGTGGCGATGAACCCCGCGGTCGTGGCAGAGGTCGTGGCCGCCGCGGAGATCGAGGAGGGGGTATGTGATTGGACCGATATTTAACAACGTTACTGACAACGACGATGCAGCACATCCCCAGGAGGGACAGGGTGACGCCCCTTCCTCTTAAATGACACTTGGGTTGTTTTGGTTCGCAGATATGATCTCGGCCATCAGATTGTATGTACATTGAAAATCCTATGGCTTGCCATTGGGACACTCTACCTTGTCAGAGTAGTTGGGAGAGACTGTTGTCTACTGGAATTACGAGCCCTTTTTAGCAACATGCTACGTTGAGCGGCATTTCAATTCGCCCAGCGTTGAATCCCAGCCATGTCAGACGACTGGCCACACAACATGTTTCAGACCGACCCGATGAGGATATACCGCGCGAAACGAGATGCGTCTCATCGTGGTGTGACGTCTAAATACACCATCCTGGGATTTATATCATCTGGAACGTACGGAAGGGTGTACAAGGCTCAGAGCGTGGATTGCGATGGGGTCGTCTATGCCATCAAAAAGTTCAAACCAGACAAAGAGGGCGACGTGGTAACCTACACGGGAATAAGCCAAAGTGCCATTCGCGAGATGGCGGTGAGTACAATCAACCCTGTGAACATAATCCTGCCTCTGTTGATTGGCAAAGGCAGCTCAACAGAGAGATTTCCCATGCAAACGTCGTTGCTTTGAAGGAAGTCATACTCGAAGACAAATCCATATACATGGTCTTTGAATACGCTGAACATGATTTCCTCGTGCGTCCCGGATCTTTCATTGGGCTCTCGACAAGGGGTGATGTTCTGCCAGCAAGTCATACACCATTACTCCCAAACGCTCCGGATCCAGATCCAGTCTCAGGTCCTGAAGTCAATGGTATATCAACTCCTGAATGGGCTTGTCTACCTTCATTCAGCGCATATTTTGCACCGAGACCTCAAGCCGGCCAATATTCTTATCACTGCTTCTGGTGTCGTAAAAATCGGGGACCTGGGACTGGCTCGGATTATATACCAGCCTTTGCAGCCACTTTTCGCTGGAGACAAGGTGGTGGTCACAATATGGTACCGCGCTCCCGAACTTCTTATGGGTGCTAAACACTACCACAAAGCCATCGATTGCTGGGCTGTTGGTTGCGTGTTCGCTGAGTTGGCCAGTTTACGACCTATTTTCAAAGGGGAAGAAGCAAAACTAGACTCAAAGAAAAACGTGCCATTTCAAAGGGATCAGCTGCTGAAGATCTTCGAAGTGCTTGGCACACCAGACGGTAATGCCTTGCTTTGCACATACTTTGTATCCTTCAGTTAATTGTTTGTCGTGGATTGAAGAGAAGGATTGGCCAGGTGTCCGTGACACCCCAGAATATCAGAGTATGAAAAGATTGGATCCGTGGGTATTAACATCTTGTTTTTCCCCCCAGTGCTAACTTTGTAGCTCTCGCTGTCAAGATATCAAAACCGTCTTGCTGAATGGTGTCAGTCACGCATCCGGTCACCGCACGGTCACGACTTGCTCCGTCAACTTTTTGCATTTGACCCCGATAAACGTTTGACAGCAAAGGATGCCTTGACGCATAAATGGTTTCAGGAGGATCCCCGGCCAACTTGGAAGTAAGTCGATTATATCCAAAGACTTCCCTGCACGCCCATATTAAGTGTATTCTTATCCTGAACAGCGTTTTCCAATATATCCCCGTCCATCAACTTCCACCTCAACGCAGAATCACTCAAGACGAGGCTCCATCGATGATGGGCGTTCCTGCTCCAACACAAGCGCAGAGTCAACCTCACGTTGCCCCAGCCCATGTCCACGGACAGGTACAGCATTTAACTCAGCAGTCTCAGGGAAATCCTTCCCAGCAATCGAAGCCCGGGAGCACTGCCAGCTTCACTAGCGTCAGCGCAGGCGGAGCACCTGTGCCTGGTAATCAAGGTGGCACAGCAAGGAAGAAGGCTAGGATTGGTTAGTGCATGGATGTTGGCAGCTGTGGCTATCTGCCATTTGATGAAGTACAGCCGTGGGGTTTGGATGAGATGGACCTCTCTGGTGAGTCGCAGACCGAAAAACGTCGATCGATCAGTCAAAGATACTCACTCGCGATCTGCATACATCAAGATATTGCTGTTATAACGATGGCACTGAGCAAGCAGTCTTCAAAGTTCGAAGTCGTTGTCATCTGCGTATTACAATTCATTGCGCCTGTATTGGAACACTCCTCGCTTCGCAATGTCTGGCACAGCTTCAAACAATACATCGAGATTGCATAATTGAATCTACACGGTAGACTGTCGACTTCGATACTTAGTGGATGGGCAGATACTAAGTACCCTCTACTTCGAGAAGTTTGAAGTGAATACTATTCGGACATAATTCCCTTGCTTGCAAAGCAAGGGTTCTGGGAGTTCGTTAAATCGTGAGAACCTGCCGGTTTGGAAAATGTTCCCTTTTCTGGACGAGCGTGAGAAATATAAAATTCGCCCTTCATCAGGTAATCAAAGTTAAGCAATCCAAAGTGCATGCAGCAAGCAAGGGTTCTGCCGACGCAGGCGGCATTTCGAGTATGTCAACTGTCATAATAATCATGAACTATGTAGTGAAACCCTGGCCGATAATTTGTATGAGCTAATGCTATGAATCTCTACGTCTGCCATCTTATTTCCCACTGCCAATTTCCCCGCCCTCTTCTTCATTTTCATGCATATCGGCTGCATTCTCTAACTCTAGTGTTGCCGAAGGACCTCATTCTCTTTTATAATTAGACGATATGGGTGACCCAGACCGACAGCCGAAATTCTACTCGCCGGAGATAATGTCATACTTCGTCGCTGGTGGTGTCGCAGGTGCCACGTCTCGGACTGTCGTGAGCCCATTAGAGAGGCTAAAAATCATTCAGTGAGCGATGGGTGAATTCAATGTCGTTAGAACAGAGTTCTGACCTTTGATGACGTCCTTTAGGCAAGTCCAGCCCCGCGCTTCAAAGAAGCAGTACAAGGGGGTGTGGTCCAGTCTTGTACGGATGTGGAAGGAAGAAGGGTTCAAGGGTTATATGAGAGGCAACGGAGTGAATTGCTTGCGAATAGTGCCCTACAGCGCTGTCCAATTCACAACCTATGAACAGGTGAAGAAAGTAAGCTATCTACCACATACAGTCCCCGTGCTCCCTGATTCCCTTTCTTATACATAGTTCTTCATTCGGGATGGTACGAGTCAGCTGGATACCCCTAAGCGACTGGCTAGCGGCGCTCTAGCTGGTATAGCTTCCGTTTGTTCGTCAGGAACATTCCTTCCTTGGTCTGCTGCTCAACGTGATCATTAGGTACGACGTACCCCCTCGATCTCGTACGCGCACGACTATCTATAGCTACAGCCAGTATACCTATGCAGAACGTGCCACCACCACCTGCTGTTCAACCTCATTGGGTTCCCTCCAATCCTTCATCAGATCAAAGTATTCCCTCCAGTCGTTCTTCACATCGACCGAAATGTAGCAACAGAGACCTTACAATAATTGGGATGACCATCAAGATCATGCGCGAAGAGGGTGGAATACGCGCATTGTACCGTGGCTTAATACCCACAGCACTGGGGGTTGCGCCATACGTCGGAATCAATTTCGCTGCCTACGAATGGTTTCGAGGAATAATTACACCGCCAGGTAAAAACACTGTTGGAAGGAGATTACTCTGCGGGGCGCTATCAGGTGGGGGTTCTGGCTGCTCTCCATATCAATACGTGCTTATGTGTCGCATGCAGGAGCAATATCGCAGACACTCACTTACCCCCTTGATGTTTTGCGACGGAAGATGCAGGTTATTGGCATGGAAGGTGTTGGACGTCAACGCAACGGTGCCGTAGATGCGTTGGTATCAATCATTCGCACAGAAGGCTTTCGTGGCATGTATCGTGGCCTCTGGCCCAATTTACGTGAGTAAACCGAATTAGATACGCGACGCGGTCCACTGACAAGTACATGATACCTGAAGTGAAAGTTGCCCCAAGCATAGCTACATCATTTTTCACCTATGAATTCGTGAAGGAGTACCTCATTATTCCACGAAGATAGGAACCACTACCTTACCATATCTGCGGAATTCAATTCATTTTTGGCCTCTTTTTTGTACCTTAATGTCCAATTTGTACTAGGATAGATGTTCTGATAGATATTCTGATCTACAGCCAACTCACGGCTTTTAAGGGAAAGTATTGAAATACAGGGCGGAACGATACTATCAAATACGCACAAAACGAAAACTCGAAGGAACACAGCCTTCAGGCCAAAGCACGAAATCCAATTTGCAAGGACAAGTTTCAAGGCGAGAATAGTTGATCACCTCGAAACGAAACGAACAACAGGCGGCCGACATACTCTCCAAACGCCACTGGATATAACTTACTGTGACGTTCAACTCCAGTCTTTGAAAATGAATACTTCTGAGCGTGAACGAGACAGGACAGATTTCGCGACGAAATGGTAGTTACCTTTGTGCAACTCAAATCACTGAATGTCTGGAACTCCAACATTCAACTGCACGGACCGAATCATTATTCTGAGACACGCTGGAGCAACGATCCCACTGGACGCTGCGCGCCTTCTCTATTCACCGCACTTCCACCAGTTACTAATGTCCAGCAATGTCAGAAAGTGTTGAAGGGATTCAGTGCCGCCGGGGGCAACTCGAAGGTCACCATCGACCTCATCAGCCTTCGGCAGTGGCTTAGTTTGCTTTTCAAGCAGCACTGTCAACACTTTCACCTGTGAAAATATCATCAGTGACTTGTTGAACGAAGACTGTAAAGGGAAAACAAACTAGTCTTGCAACCTTCTTGCGGAAAGCGACATACAGTGCCTCGAGGGTAGAAGCCGCTCGATACTCTTCCAGTCGACCATCTGCCAAGTCTCCGACAAACACACAGAACCGTAGTACAAGTTCCATTGCACCTTGCAGGATATCTCCAGTACCTCTTTGTGATGACCTCAGCAAACAGGCGCTGAGTATATTGTCCAGGACAGAGGAATGAGTCTGTGCGAGATCAAAGATATCTCGAAATTCACAAGGGTGATCTGAAACCATATTTCTACGGCACACAGCAATCCGGGATAGGAATGCATCGAAATTCCCCCCGATGGCAATATCGTAGACGTAAGTTGAGAGGGCGCTGATGAAGGAGTGTGCGGCAAAGCGGAAATGACAAAGCACCCTATTGGAAGCCGAAAGTGTATCGAAAAGTGGGGTAGATGATGAACGCATCAAACGAAAGACGAAGCGAATGGCAGCCTCAACTGTAGCCCTTGTTTAGACTAGTTCACCTAGCGTGTGCCAACATACCTCGCATCAGCCGCAGCAAAAACGAGAAGACTCTCTGATATTTCGATAATACAGCCTGTGGAATCAGAACCTCCATGGAGTGTGGTACCTTGTAGTCGAGGTAAAGGAAGTCCAGAGCCCTAAGGGATTATTAGGTTTCCAACGTTAGCGGCATGGAGCGCTAAGCACTGACTCAATGTCTGAACTCGCGTATGAGTTGAATGTTTGATACTGATAAGAAAGCACTCACTCAGAGGGTCCAGCCATCGCTCCCGGCCTGTGCCTGCTGGAAGGTCTCGCACCGCAAAGCCCAGGCGAAACACGGCTTCATCCATGACTTGCTGCATACCATCCAGGCTCTCTTCGACCAGTCGTGTTCGAGGACAGAAGGAATCCTGCATATCGGCGATGACTGTGCGTAAGAGAAAGCTAAGGTCGGAACCACCAGGCGGCCAAGTATCTCTAGATATCAGAGGGGCCGCCAAACCAATTGCTTTGCTGGTTTGGGGATGCCCATCAATAGGCAGCTTTTGCTGGGGTGCCGATGGGTGGTATACCTTCATGGCGCGTCCCGGGGTTTGTAACTCGTCCTCATCGGAGAACAGGGCTGCAGCGAGTCTCGGTTTAAAAACGTGAGAAGTCAATAGTAAATGAGAACGAAGCAGTATCAAATGTGCATCTAAACAGAGGAAAGACGCCCGATCAAGGAAAACAGAGAGTAGAGCACTGGAAAGTAAGGTAGCGTGGTTTTGGAGAGGCGAAAAGACCAGGTCACAAAGAAGGTGCAGGTTGGGGGCAATCATGGGTAGTGACTCGGGGAAAGTGGCCACAAACTTATGGATTGCTGATTGTGAATCGCCATCGATTTCCCCCGCGCTCAGCATCCCTGGGGCCAGATCGAAGATCTTGAACTCATCGAGGACTGAATTACGGGTATCGAGTACTCTGAAAGGCGAACAGTCTGTATGTGGTAGAGTGGGTGTTGAGTGAAGTGGTTGGACGTTACTCCATGCTCGTTGGATTTCTGCTTCCGTCCACAACCATGAAACTTCCTGAGGAGCTGTAGCTTCGTAGAAAATCCAATGGTTTGGTTGTGCGGCTTCAAGGAGTTTGAGGGACTTCCTTGCTATGGGAAGGATGTCTGCCAAATCGGATGGGATGAACTCCGGGAAGCGATCCATATCCAAGTGATCATTATCTTTCCAGGTTTCTTCATGGCCATCTCCATCTCCTTCAAACAGTGCCGGAGCGTCCAGAAAATGAAGCCTCTCATGCGTCGACGGCAGGTGACCGCTTTCGCCGCGTATCATCGACTGGCATAAGTGTGCAAGATATGGCCTTGAAGCAGCTGTCAGGAGATAGGCCACGACTGCGGTTACAGATCGAGGGGATGAAAGCCGCACGTGTTGTTCGAGCGCTCGGTATACAACAGTTAACAGGTCCGCAGGAACCATGGAAAACTCTGGATAATCTTCTGGAACAGTATTTATGCTCTAGATTAATCAGCAAGCGCTTACGAAAAAAGCGAATTGATGTAGTACCCTGTGGCATAGAGAAGCCAGAGCTCTGACGACCCCTTCCCACTCTGTGTAGTGCAGCCAAATACTAGCGAAGTCACACGCATGAAAACCGTTGTGTTTGAACAACGGACCGTCCGAGAATTGACGTCTGAGAAAGCTGAGAAGGCTCGAAAGCCCATGGGCAAAGGCGTGGACGGTCGCGTTTGCATGTCTCTTTCTAGCCGTTAAATTTGCGTCATTTTCGGTCTACAGAAATCCACGCGCTCAAGTACCTGTCACGCAAGCCATGCACAAATACCTCCAGGCGGCGGACGAGGGACCCGAGCTCAAGAAATTGTTGCAAATAACTAGGAAACGTTAGATAATGATCGGAAATGTGGCGTGTGTGCATACCTTCCATGGACAATTTTGCTTCCAGGTTCAATGAAGACGGTCATTGAACCAAAGGTTGAAGAATATTCGTGCACGAATAACTCTGAACCTCTATCCCAGGTATATAAACGTGATGAACTTCCCAGGACGACCAATTTGAGGGATTCTATGAACTCGGTGGTTGATCTACAGATAAGTACACCTTTTGGGTTATTGTGAGGATAAAGAATGCTAAGCGTCATTGTGAATATCTTGTGTCAGATTTGATTAGAACGGGCGGACCGGTAATGTACCAGGTCGTACAAAGGGGGAGGCTGCTCGGTCAAAAATGGTGTCTTGACGCTGTCACTAGTTTTGCAAGGGTGATTACCAACCCACGACAAAGTGCGGTCCTATCGATAGTGATTCGATGTGAAAATCTAGAATGGACCTTCACCTACCTCGTCAAAAGGGTGCATCAGAGCTTGACTCCACAAAGGGGCTGGGCTCTTCTCAACAGATGGCGTATGGGACGGAGGCCTAGGCCGAGGAAATAGTGGGTCAGAACCACATTCGGAGGCATCTAAAGCAGATCGTCCGAATTCTATGCCGTCACAAATGGGATCGTGGGGTTTGTCCTGTAACCGCGGGAGGAAGAAGCGGGGTGCCAGTGGAGCTAGGGAAACAAGCGAAAGTACATCATTATTGTCTTCAATCATTCGAGAACCGTGTGTGGGGTGATTCTTCAGGTCTTCCACGTTCTAAAGCCAGAGGAAGATCGGTTCTCTACTAAATGTTAAAATGATGATGAGTGCCAAAGACGTCACGAGGTTGACGCGTTATTTGTTGTTGTTTGTTGTACCAACCGTTTCGTCATGTCCTAGTGGCAACTTGCAAGCCTATCTTCGACTCCGTTGGGTCCATTCATCGTCTCAAGCACCTTCAAGCGGAAGCAGGCTTCGATTCAGCATAGAGTCCATGGTCAACCTCGCCCGTAGGCCTCTTAGCACACGCCAACAAGAGCTGCCGTTTGGACTCTCGCCGCAGAAGTTGCCGACTCGTCCGGTGAAGCGTCCTCGCTCACCCGATGCCCCTGGACATGTCGTCCTCACACCTTCTCACTCAAAGAGAGTGAAATCAGTCTCTGTGGAGTGTACTACATTGGCCGGCCAGAACGACGAGGAACGCAGAGACAAGGACCAGAGGAGGCTCGCGCGTGAAGCAGCCAAGAATGAATTTCGCATCAAGTACACGCGCGCATTCCCAAGTTTCATCTTTTATTTTGACTTGGATCAACTGGATCCCCAATCTGCATCGTTAAGGGCCTCCCTAGTGGCTAGGGTTGTTCAGCTCGGTGCTGTATGTTGATCGTCCTTTCGCTATTCACCACTCTCAGTTTCACTTTACATAAATAGCGTGTCGACGACTTCTTCTCCAACGAGATAACGCATTTGGTCACAAATGAACCCTTACCCGCTGAAGAGACCACCTGCAACAAGGAAAATGCCCATCGCATGCGAGCTTCTGCTGGGCGGGCCGCATCACTTCTTAAGAGTCCCATCAAACTTACAGGCCGGTGAGCCTAAATATTCCGAATTTGCTATCCATCACTGAGATGAGCCCCTCAGTGTATCCGAGGATGGTTGCACGCAAAATTTTAGCCTTATGGACAAGGCACAGGCTTTTGGAATTAAGATTTGGAATACTACCAAATTGGATAGCGTACTCGACCGCTGTGATGTGCCTGGATCAGCATCCTTGAAACAGGCATTGAGTGCTCAGTCCATCCCGGCCACCTCTACGAATCAGCGATGCCTCACCCGTTTACTCGCATCAGAACGCCTCCATGGAAACAGTGAACGTGACCCTACGCAGAAGCGCCATGACTTTCGATACTTCTCAAAGCACAGTTTCTTTGTCTTGGTAGAAGACGTGCAGCAGGAGTTGGCTACTATCCACGCCCTGGAATATCCTATCACAAGGGGCAAAGACGGCAAAGAGCGAGGAGCCTGGCCTGTGCTTTATTGTCACCCAAACTCTAGGGGTCCTTTCATAGAATTTGATGAGCGTGAGAGGAGGCGATGGGAGAAGGGTCGCCGCGCGGAGGAAGACGGAGAGCTTGAAAAGCGACAGAGAGCGGCCAGAGAACTCCAGCAGAAGAAGCGAGCAACGGCTTGGCTTGTATCCCGGAAGCCCGATCTTCGCCGCTCGGTTTCAATGAATAACTTGCACCGTCAAGCTGCGAACGGTTGCGTAGAAGAGCTCGCGGACTTGGAAGACACCCAACCCTCGGCAAATGCATCTGGTTATTTGGCTTCTACCTGCACAGGCACCTATGTTGCTGCCTCGGGTAATAGCGTTGCAATTGCATCCGCAACGGGGACCACCTCAACTGTAGGACGCCCGTTGCGAACGTTCGACTTGCCTGCTTCTCTACGGGGGCGCATACAGCAACATGTTGTCACGTCACGAAAAGCATCGTCACTAAGTACGAAAGGTACTCAGAATCGGGAGCCCGGTGCAATGGGTCCGCCTGATGGTATCCCTGAACGTGTTCTCCTTAGAAAAAGCCGGAGCACTAATACATTGAAACTGCCTAAGCGTGACGAAGGAACTAAACCCGGTTATTGTGAAAGTTGCAGGGTTAAATTTGAAGACTTCGAAGTTGTGAGTTTCACGACAACAAACTAACGTCTGCTGACGCCGTTGAGCAGCACATACGGGATCGAAGACATCGCAAGTTTGCTGAGAACGACTCCAACTATTTACAGTTGGATTTTCTTCTCAATCGGGTCAAGCGCCGTACTCGACAACAACTTGAGGAGGAGCAGCAACCCTACGCAATGGACCATGTGCCGCACCACAGTACACAAAATCAGGATATGTCTCTTCTGTCAGACACTCTCGTCAGCCCAGAACATACTATTGGGTGGAATGAGGAGATGGCTGCTATAGGTGACATGGTTGACTTCAGGGAGTGAAAGGCAGCATTACAACTACAATATATAATAGTTTGGCTTTTGTGTCATCGTGTCACTTGTACCATAGACCACACGATCAATACATGTAATACACTCGATTACCATGCCTTCATTCATAACAAACATCCCAGTGAGCGGTCCATCCCTCAAACCCTCGATGAATTGAAAACGGGTATATATTGTACACCAGAACGGTTCCAAGCTCTTCTCCAGTATCTAACGACAGACCAAGTAGAAGCAAAGCACAAACAAAGGCATAAGCACGCGATCACAAAATTCCTCTCACAATGACCTTGTCAGCAAACGGTAATAAGTTACGTGTGCGTGTAGGTGGTTATGGGATGTACACACACCTTATGGCTCATCGAGTATAGTAACCGTCAACAAGGTAACGATGCCATCCTGTGCGATGCCTAACTTGACGGTCAGAAGACCTACTCTCGGATTCAGATTCCAGCGCACCGTGATTGATGTGATCAGAACCCGGAGGGAGTAGTCCAGTGATGTTCGTGGCAGTGGTATAATAAATGACACCATCAAAGCTTGTTTCCCCGACTGCAGCAGCCACTAAGTTGTCGCTATCGAAAAGAACCTCAATGCACGGATGCAGGCACAAACGACCAGACTAACCGTCCAATATTGTATCCGTTGGGGATAATATCATGATGCTTGGAGGCAGGCTACATGGAACAATGACTTGCAGCTCGTAAGGGGCTACGAGTGCTCTTACCTCCTCCTGTGACACTCTACGAAGGAATACGTTACGAACGTAACTGATAAGATTCACAATACGTACGCAAGGAACAAGGCAGCGCTGTTGGCTGAAGCGCCAATCTGAACGAAAACTCTGTTATGGGCGATGACCGTCACTCACGTATTAGAAGTTTACTTCGTTGGCATATTATAGGGAGATTTCACCGAAAATGATTGCCACCAACAAGACTCTCCAAGCAGGTTCCGATCCCAGAGTCGTCGTAGTCCTGGCGAAGTTCATAGGTCTGATTGGCCCAACCCTTCCCATCACCCAGATTGGCAGACATAAGTCCCCCAAGGTGGATACCAAAACATTCTTCGGCACTTTCGCGAGAGAAAAGGAACTCATCACCATGGAGCACTGAACACGACAAATATTCTACCTACAAACCTATAGCACGTGCATAATTGAGGATGCCATCGCCCGAAAGAACAACGGGCGAGCTAAGCCCTGAGATTATAACCTGGTGTAGTGGAAGTACGCAAAGCGGATGGAAAGTGAGTATAGACCTACATTCAACGGTTCGCCAAGGCCATTTCCCGCGTTGTCCAACATAGATCCGCCAGTCAAGGTCGGATTATAAAATGGGACGTTACTACGAATACCGAGATCCCGGCTGAAACGATTTACAAGAAGAGTGGAGAAAGTAACAAGGGTCTCGAAGGAGAGCATTATGGTTTACGAAACAACTTGGTGGGGGAATGAAGGAGGGAGGGACCCTCCCCTCCCCCTTCCTATATAGCGTACGGGCGCCAGTGGCAATCATATCGAACGACATGGCCAGGTTTCAAGACGAGAGCCATAACTTGATTGAGGCTGAACGGTTCGCATGTGGAAGTTCTCCCAATCTGGCTACATTGCAGGTACTACAGTCCAAAAAGGGTAAGTGTTGAAGACAGTTATGTAAACACTCAAAACGAACTTGCCTCTATCACTGTAGTACTATCTCGAAGCCATCGTATATCATTTACAGTAGCTATCCTGACAATTTTAAAAGTCGAGAAAGAGGCCCTGCGTTCGTCCAAATACCGTGGTGTTTGAAGCCTGCTAATCTTGCTTACTCCATCAGCAGACTGCATTTCTGCCATTCCGTACGTCGCTGTCAGTGACACTGCAGGCAAGGCCTTGGTGTTATCCCCCCGAAATTGTGATTCCGAGGGATGAGTGAAAGCTCAATGTCACAACAATCAGTATGAGTCAAATAACTAGCACTTTTTGTGTTGTGTTGCAAAACGAGCAGTCATTTGGCCCCGCATCATATCCAGCGTCAGACTAAGACAGAGTCTCGTTTCTGCAGCGAATATTGTCACTCCACATACCACCCTGAACACCGGGAACGTCGTTGACGCTGGCGGCCATGTCCAGCCCAACAGAGCTTCATTTACCCCAACATTTGCCATACCCTGTCAAGGTCATTTCTCTCGACGTCAAACCTTCCTCACCAGTGCAACGAGGCACTCGTCTACTGAGCTATTCCTTCGAGTATCAGCCCCCAATACCCGGTTCAAGACCGGAACTTCGCTTTGGAACATGGGACTGCTCCCTCGAAGGTACCATCGATACCTGGAAAGTTCGCGTTGGGGACGAGATCACTCTTCAACGGGCGAGAGCGAAGCCTGTTGTAATCATGTCCGAACCTTGCAAGCATGGCGTCCAGGTCGGAGGCCTGTGTGGTCTCTGTGGCAAGGATATGACAACGTACGTCATTTCTGGCAACCTTGAGCGGGCATTCACACTTGTACAGCTATGACTACACCGGATTTTCCGATGCGTCCCGTGCCCGTATTCAGATGACCCATTGCTCCTTCGGCCCGACTGCATCCCTGGAAGAAGCAGAAAAGATTGAGAAGGAAACCGCACAACGCCTCTTGACAGCCAGAAAGTTATCATTGATCGTCGATCTGGACCAAACCATCGTTCATGCAACTGTCGATCCTACCGTCGGTGAGTGGATTGCCGAGGGCGAGGCCTGGGAGGCTAGGCAGGCCAAGAAGGCAGAAGCAGCCACAAGTTCAACTAACTCTGACTCTGAATCGGATGACACTGATTCTGATGAGGACGAATGCAATCCCAATTGGCATGCCCTCAAGGATGTACGCAAATTTCGGCTCGGCCCTGAAGCTTTTGGCGTCCCACTGCATAAGAACTCACTGAGATCTAAAGGCAAACAGAAGCATATCGAGAATCAAGGGTGTATGTATTACATCAAGCCGCGGTATGTACTTCGCCCATTCTCAGTAACCCTATTTGACTCCTCAATAGGCCAGGCTATCAATCGTTCCTCCGACAATTATCTTGCAAATATGAGATGCACATCTATACGATGGGGACCCGGGCATATGCGGAGGAAGTATGTGCAGCCATTGATCCAGACGACACGATATTCGGTGGCCGTATCCTAAGTAGAGACGAAAGCGAAAGTAAGTACATGAGGCCATGTTATGCCACCCATTGCTTATACTATCCAGGTCTTACGCAGAAGAGTCTCCAGCGTTTGTTTCCGTGCGATACATCCATGGTTGTTATTATCGACGACCGTGCTGATGTATGGGAGTGGAGCCCAAACTTAATCAAAGTCATTCCTTGTGAGTTGGTCCGTTCCACTGAGGCACGCGCTTGACATTCTTTTTAAGATGACTTCTTCGTCGGGATCGGGGACATCAACTCTGCGTTCCTCCCAAAGATAGAGTTCCCGGGTTGTAAAAATCCACAAGGTGATTATTCATTCATGCTTTTATTGGGATTGTGGCCTGAGACAACCAAACTAAGGCAAAACGGCCGCTCCTTCGTCAGACCTTCCAGCATTATCACCACCGTCTTATACTCAACCCGAAGAGCGCGAACGTGCGGAGCAAGAATCTAAAGCGATGTTAACGCAGAATTCATTGGTACTGGAAGCACAAGTGGAAGGGCGACCACTAGCAAAAAAGCAGGAGGCATTGCAGACGGCATCGAACGAAAGTGGAAGCTCGACGAATACACCCTCGGATGCACCAAGCTCTGAAAAGGTGCAGGCGACGGATCCTTCACCCCGAAAAGCGTTGTTGAAGAATGATGACACTGAACTGAAGCGGGTTGCCGATGTAAGTTGAACGATCTGTCGTAACCACTCATCCCAATGCTTTGTCAGCTGTTAGGAGAAGTTCACCGGCAGTTCTACGCGTCGTTTGACAGCAATCACACGGAAGAATGGACACGACATCATACTGGTAAGCTCATCGTCCCTAAGCCGTATGATGTCAAGGTGAGTGACAACTAAAGTATGTAAAACTGTGTGCTAAGGCGTTTGAAAATAGCAAATTATTCCCCGAATCCGCCGGCGAACATTGCAAGGCGTCCACATCATTTTCTCCAGCGTTATACCGCTCGATACACGACCAGAGACAACAGAGATTTGGAGGGTCGCTCACATGTTTGGTGGCCAATGTCACACAAAACTCTCCGGCCAAATTACCCATGTCGTTGCTGCTAAGGTTCGAGTCAGTGGATTATCCCATGCCTCTGATCAGCTAATACTTTTCAGCACGGAACTGCCAAGGTTGATGCAGCACGAAAGCGAGGAGGTATCAAGATTGTGTGGCTTTCCTGGTTTACTGACTCAGTGGCGCTTTGGCAGCGACAGGAGGAGACGCCGTATCTCCTTGACGATCCGACACCGTCAGCTGCAAGTCTAAGTCCTAATCTTGACCCTCATCAGATATCGTCTGATCCGGAGCCAGACGCCGATGACTGGGATGTCGAATCCGCGGTTGATAAACCGACACTGGAGCTTACCGACATCGACTGGAACAATATTAACGAGGAAGTGGAGGCGGCTATGAATGAGAGTGATGACGAAGACGACACAGGAAGTAGGCATGGCGGCGTGAGGAGTGGAATGGCCACGGATGACGAGGATGCTATCACTGATGACTCTCGTAGTCAGGACAGGTTAGTCCATACTTGTGCTTGAATACATCTTGGGCTGAATGAGCTGTACGCCTGTAGTGTGAGTTTGACGCCACGACCCAATCGCAAACGCCTCAGAAGCGTTACACCATCAGAGAGGAGCAATGCGTCCGATCAACAAGATGTCGTGCGGTCTCCACTTGCCAAACGCAAGAAACTCTCTGCAAGTCGGATCGGGATGTCCAAGCTGAAAGAAGCATTCACGGCTGAAGAGATCGCTGCGGCTTCGCAACTAGGGAGTCGAAGTAGTAGCCTTCAACGACCAACACCTTCCCCTGGTGCTCCGAGTCCAATAAACGAGGATGACGAAGGTGAAGATGAAGACTTCCTAGCTCGAGAATTAGAAGAGCGGGGTTAGTGCGTTGTTTCGGCAATAATCTATTCGTCTTTGGCCACTATCTTGCTTATCCCTACTTATTCTTGTAGCTGCTATGGTTGTAATAATGAACTGATCAAGTTAGCGGGCATCCTTTCGCTCTGTATCCTGATTTAGCTCATTGCAGGACGTCCCACAAAATGACAAGCGCATCTCCAGCAACAGCCAAGATCTTCGGGACGTATATCCTGTCTTCCATGAATGCATTGAGCTTCTGGATGGTACTATTGTCACGCCGTCGCTCGATCTAGTCGAGGAAGGACGCTGTGGTATCATATCCTTTGTTCCATTTGTCACCGCCTGCTGGGAAATACAACACACCTTCAATCTCACGAGCTCTGCCCTTCATCAATGAACTGTTCCATTCTTAACAATAGTATTCGTTGTCACACTGGTGTGGAGAGCATGTTGTTGGTGGCAGTGCACAACCTCGTGGACAAGTACACCAATAATTTCATCGCGATCGAGAAGCAGAGTCAACGACAGGGTTCCCCATGCATATCAGCAAGGTGCAAGGATTCTAGCTGCAGCCTCCAGGCGAAGGACCTCTTCTTTGAGGGCGCCCTCTTCCTTCCTCCAGCCAACGACAATATTCCACAGCACGGAACAAGACGCCACTTTTGCCTTTGGTGTGGCCATTGCTATTCATCCAACTATCACTTGGGTCGCCCTCTCGATGGTAGATCGATGGTTTGTGCACGAGCAGGAGCAATAAGTGCTATCAGCTGGGCGTCACCATACCGGATCGCGTTCCGACGCTTTTGCTCGGACATGATGTGATTGAGCCTCTTTTGTGAGGTGGACAAGAGCGGCTTGGGCTCTGTTGGGTTGCAGGGACTCAGACGTGCTCTTTCGCCTAGCGGATCTCGTCTGTGACCGACTCCGTGATGGATCCGGTTCAGGGGCGAGCTCCTCTTCTTCCCTCTTCTGTAGGGGAATCTTCCACCCGCGTGTTTGGTTGGATCGCTATCTGGGGAACCGGAAATGTGGAGGAAGTAGGGCTATTTCCCGCCAACAGCTGATGCGAGAAAGGGGTAAGGGGCTGTAAAGGCGGCAGCTGAGGTGGATTAGATGAGTCGGTTGGGCATCTACGTCAAAGTCCCAATCGAAGGCGTCGAGGAAACCCGAGACATTGTATCGGAAGAAGATGGTGGCCATTCAGCGATAGGAGGAAACAAACTAGATAGAGCAGGATCGAATACATGCCCGAACTCTGAGAAGGGCACTGGTGGCTGCGGGCGATATGGTCGTTGGTGGAGGGAGGCAAAGCGGAGGCGCAAACAAGCACAAATGAGGGGTGCTCCGATGAATTAACACCAGGGCTTTGCTCTACATTACCATATCGTCCAGCAATGAGTTCGGGCTCTGCAGAATCCCCACTATTTACTTGCATTTCTTGCACAATTGCGTTCGCATCGGCAGATGGCCAAAGTACCACTCCTAGCCGAGTCTTTCCATCGCCTGACACTTGTTGTAGGGATCCACTATCGTTCGGATCATCATCGATACAACATGAAGCGCCGCGTTTCTGGCCTACCACCAGTTAGTGTGGCTGTCTTCAATCAAAAAGTTCTGGAGCGGCGCGCTGAGACGGCAGTAACGGCATCTCCGAAAAGCACGACTTGCGACGTATGCCGGTGAGTTTGCCTTGCCATAGTATTGTAACTCTCTCCTGAATTCTGCCATGGTGCTTGTTATATTGGCCATACATTGTCCCAGGAAAACATACACCACAGAAAATGCGTACAGATCCCACATCAACTCGAGAAAACACAGAGAGAATGAGCTCAAAACGCCTATTAAGGTCACCAATCCCACTCCATCATCTTGTCTACCGCAATTGGGCGAAGAGGACGCATCTTCAGAGAGTGAACTTGAACGCGCTTTAGCCGCTAAAATTGCCACCGCCCGCGAAAACATGGATCCCAATGCCTGCCTTTTTTGCCAAAGCGTTTTTACTTCCATCTCTAGCAATCTCGAGCACATGTCTTCAACCCATTCTTTCTTCATTCCGGATGCCGAGTACCTTGTGGATCTCCCTGGGCTTCTCGCTTATCTGGACGAGAAGATTAATATCGGAAACATGTGCATCTACTGTAATGGGCGAGGTCGCGAGCTGCGAACGCTGGAGGCAGTCAGAAAACATATGGTTGATAAGAGTCACTGCAAGATTGCGTATGATACTGAGGCAGATCGACTTGAAGTATCTGGTTTCTACGACTTTACGAGCTCTTATCCCGATGGCGGAGAACAAAACAAGACGAGCAATAAAAAGCCAAAACAAGATGTTGATGAAGATGGATGGGAGGACGTAGAAGATGACAATGAAGAGGTGAATCAAGTTACCGAAGAGGTCGTTAACTCCGGTGACCCACCGGATTCTGATGACCTACCTAGTGGTCAGGTCACTTATGGCGATACCCAGTATGAGCTCGTACTCCCGTCTGGCGCCCGCATAGGACACCGATCCATGAAACGTTATTACGACCAATCGTTCTACGGCATTCGTGCAAAAGAAGAAGACCCCAACTCGGGCGCTGCTCTTGTACGCCGCCTTCTTAAAGATAAAAATTCCGCCCTTGTACCTCGGAAAGGTGCATTTGGCGCATTCGGTGGCGGAACTGAAGTAGTGAAAGCAAGAAATAGAGGTGAAGCAAGAGAGGCGGGACGCCACGTAAGGGAATTCAGAGATCAGAGACGACGAGAGGAGTTCAAGACAAGGGTCGGGTTTATACACAATCACCAGAAGCACTATCGCGATCCGCTGTTACAGGCAAGATGACCTTACTCCAAGTTTTGACTCTTACTGACTTGCATTCTGCAGTGACAAACTTGCAGCTACTTTCTTCTACTAGACGGGAAAAATACGTAGGATAGAGAATCAAAGTCATTTGTCATGAAATAGGGTATAATAATGCACAGAAAACTTCCTCCTTTCTTTTTATAACGTTCTGGTTGCGCTCACCACAACAAATCAATATAAATACGCTGCAGGGACAACACCCTCCTGTCCAGTCTGCGGATTCCTGGCATACCACCACCTATGAATGTCTGCGATTGAGGACCAGAACTTACACACTCATAATTGTTAAGATACGACTTACGCGGCATCTCTGTCATCAAGGACATCTACTGCTAACCCAGCCGTCAAAGGAAGTTCACCCTCCCCAGTTCCGTCGAACGAATACCTTGCACGAGCAGGCCGACTATCTTCCTCTGCTGCCGCCAAAGTTCCAACAACCGCGTCGGAAGGTGTCTCCGCACGCAAGTAGTTGCTTCCATCTGGTCCGAATGGATCAGGCTCTCCACTGCCACCTGTACGTGCCATTTCTTCCTTCTCGGCGCTGGCGGCGAACGGACTTGTGCCAAGAATCGTTGTCCGTGTGGCAGCATTGATGTGCTCTAGTAAGGAAGAGGGGCGGTGTTGAATGGAGTCCTCGTCTTCTGCGTTGGGATCGTATTTGTTGACTCTCTCGTCTCTCCTCGATAGAAGAGTCCAAATAATTCCTAAGAGTGCAAGAAGGAAGACAAGACCAGCCGCAATCGCAATAGAGATTAGAATAACGACTCCAGTGGCGAGGAAATCTGGAGGGGAAAGATAATTAGCCGAAATACGGGTACGCTCTACCTCCACACATACGTTGTTGCACAAAACTGAAGTTGGCAATTGAATAGAACAGCGCGGAAATAAATCCCATCGTCCCTTGGGCAGATACTGCAGATATATAGGGGATGAGCGACTCGCCATCAAAGAGTACGGATGATGCTGAGCCGAATGTCGAGTCGGACAATGATCCAGAAACCATCAACATCCGATCAGCTTCGACGATAGCGTTGGAGCTGTGCGTATTTTGAAGGGGTACCATAAGCAATTGTGAAATGTTCGAGTTGCCCTCAAGGGTGGTTCCTAAAATCAAATCGTGAATTTTCCAAATGCCGCAAATCGGAGAATGCACACCAATGTTAGACCACGAAATACCATTCCAGAACATCATGAATGGCAATAGTCCATTGCTTGTGCTACAGAAAAGGTCAGGCAATAGGATGCGCATAACAAAGAGCAAACCCACCGGCCGGCAGCGAATATGCTTGATGAGTTGCCGTCATTTACTTCTACAGCCGTCACAGGACCCGGGATATCACTGGGGTTTCCGATGGCAGTCCAGGTAGCATTAGAAAAGCTGTATTGTACAACATTTGCAGTGACCCCGCTGGGAAGCGTGATCGCTCCACCGACGACTAGGAATTCTTGATTGCTCTGAAATTAAGAGTAAGTAGGTGATTGCTGCCTGTAACGATAAACATACTCCAGCATACGAAACGGAGGAAACGTCACCCTGAATGCCTCCCCCAAGTACACTCCATTGGTTGAGCGTTGTATCGAGGAGACAGATTCCGACACAGTTGATCGAGCCTGCTTGATGGAAAGTGCCCGCAACAACAACAGTGTTGGGCATATAGGTAGAAGTTGTTATGGAACGGACAACAACATTGCTTCCGGAGGTCGCCTGGAGGGGTTGGGTAAATGAAGTGAGCCACTTCTGAGCAGCCAGATTGTAGATGGCGAATCCATTGGCACTGGCGACACTTGAATTGAACTCCCCCCCTACATAAAGGTGTTGTTCAGAATCAACAAGCAACGCACGAACGATGCCGTATATCTGCGGGCCAGTAAGTGCGCTGATGGTGGACGAGACTGGGTCGTAAATAGCTACGCCCTGGGACACTGCAGGCGAAGAAGTGGCAAAAGTGAAATTGCCTCCAATAATCGCCACCTCATGCGAGGATGTCACATTAGACCAGAAGGCTCCAGCAAGGACTGCAGGAGCGGGTGCAGGAGAGGACGGTAATGCTGATGGAGAACTCGAGCTTGTTGTTTGCCGGGGAAACAAAGTCGCCCTCAGGTGATGAGAAACCCAAGATACTGGACCATGGGTACGGTGCCCTCTACGCTGATTCGTCGTGCTTGTAATTGATGTATTGGTCGTGCCAAGCTGGATGCCGAGCGGAGTCACAACAGCGCCATTACGGTCGTTCGACAACATGACAAGACCAGTGGAGCCATACTCAGCCATGTTCTGAACGCTGCCTGCTATAAACTGAGACTGCGCTTGGCTATTAGAGGAGGTGCCGTTGCCAACGAACGTCATGTTTCCACGGATAAAACCCCCGCTATTGACCCAAGATCCGCTCTTGATGTCCCAGACAGCGAAGCCACCCGCAGCAGAAGCGAGGCCTGACGCAGACAGAGTCTGAGTGAAAGCTCCAACAACTTGGAGTTGGTTGCTGGAAATGGCGATGTCCGCTACGGGACCATCGACACCAGATCCAAGTGTACCCCACGAGTTGAGGCTAATATGATACACGGCAACCCCTCTTAGCTTGCCTTGCATCGAAGCGGTCTGAGTATCAGAGAAGGTTCCTCCGACGTAAAGTTCGTCCCCATAAAGGGCAAATGAAGAGACGGCTCCGTTGAGCCCGCTGTTGGCCAATGCAAACAAACTTCCGTCCTTGTAGGCGACAATATTGGAAGTCCCACTGGCTGCCCCTGCACTAAGCTTGAAGTTGCCACCCAAAAATATAATTCCGGAGGAGTGCTGAATAACAGAGTAAACTTCTGTCGTCCCAGAGACAGCTGCACCCAGTGCGTTGTATAGCTCAGCACCCACGTTGTCCAGGGGGGTTTTCCCAGTCCCTGGGATCGTGCCTGTTGCATCAATACTTGATGAGGAGTCCAACGGCCACTCGAAGAAACCGAAGCCATGCTGCGCCGTTATGCTACTATTCGACCCTGTGCCAGACGATGCAGAACCAGAGCTGGTTACGATGCTAGCAGAGGTCAAGACAAGCTCTAGGCTCCCCGCAACCAACTCGTACTCCCCGTTTTCACCGCTTCCAGCCGGACTGTCTGCGAGTGTCATGGTGACCGTCACCACAAAATTAGAGGAGGATGGAACAATTGACCCGCTGTAAATAAGTACTGCAGCATCATCTTGATTCTGCTGTGACACAGTGGTGACGTATGGTTGTGAGCCACCTCCAGGGAATACCGTTACTTGAACCGAGGTACGAAGGGCGCAATCCTGGAAATCTGCACAACCAGGGATAATCAAATTGATCTCGTATTGTCCCGATGCCGAAACATAAGGCATCCAAGTAAGTGTAGGAGACTGCGGAGAGGGGGTACCAACGGCAACAATGGAAACAAGGACGGTCTGCAAAGTTGCTGGGATGTCCGTACTAGCGTCCTTTGTAGTCCAAGTACCCGTCGTTGTGACATTAGAAGGATTCGGCGCGAAGCAGGACTGAGTGTTTTCGTTATCAACCGCAGAAGCAAAGGCACCGGAGGACAAAAGTTGCATCATGTGCAAACCGGGTGCAGCGCCAGTCCATTCAGAAAGGGTGATTTGAACACCACTTAAGGTCACAGGCGAAGCGAACAAGAAATCCTGATAAAGAATAGACGAATCCGTGGACAGTGGACAGGGGTCAGCACATGTCAAATTCTGTCCAGTGGATGGGTCCACATATGACAAGGTTTGCACAGTGTTATCCGGGAGCGACGTGACACTGATCAATAGACAAAGGTTAAGTGTAGGCCAAACATGATGAAGAGCATAATACCTAAAACCAGTTGTCCCATAGTCGGTGATGAAGGTATTGCCTAGACGAATACCATATGCATTGCTGGAGGAGAACGTTCGGACGGTGACAACAGCACTATTGCCGTCTTGGGCGAGCCAAGTATTTCCTGGACCATCTGGACCAGCTGGACAGAGGATGACTTGAATGTCATTAAACTGTGCGTTTGTGGACGATGGTGCCCCTTCGATTTCTGCGTTTTGTAGGGGAATGGGAACCAACGAGGAGGAGAAGGGCGATGCACCCGGGGAGTAAGGAACATTTGGATTATTAGTATTGTTGGTGGACGTAGTGTTCGCGGGAAAAGATGTGATAAATGAACCTGCGAAGAACAAACTGGAGGCGGATGCATTTGGTACGATAGCGAAGACTTCCGCGCCCGCACCCGAAAGCCCTTTGAAAGGTGGTGCCGACCAGGTCTTGGACTTGATACCCCAAATGGCTATTGAAGAACCTGGGGATGAGAAGTGACCGCCGACCCAAAGATTTCTATTGGACGTGTCACAATAAATGGCTGTAACCGGGCCATTTGGTCCATTTGAGCCCAGTGCAGAAAATGTACTGGAAGAAGGGGAGAATGACGCAACATAGGTAGCGGAGGTGTTGCCTATTGAGGAGAAGGATCCAGCGAAATAAAAAACGTCGTCTATAGCACAACCAGAAGAGATGGAACCACCAGGGTTGGTGTTGCCAAGGTTCGAGAGGGCACCGTGAGGCGTGCGAGAAAGCAAAGACGTTGCGGAGGGGTCAAAGACAGCAGACGTGGAGTTGTCGAATAGACTGAGTCCCGCAAAGGCGCCAGTAAGAGCAACCTGGCCCATGCGGTCAAAGTCGATGAGAGGTAGCGACGCGAATGCAGAACGCGCCACGAATGCCAGGAGAATGGCTGAAATGCACGGCGACAATGGCGGGGAAAACATGGTGGTTGGCATAGACTTGGAACTACACTACGGCCAAGTAGTGGACCTTGGGACGGACGTGGCTTGTGGCCTCGATGTAAAACGGTTGGCGGTGGGAAAGGAGCGAACGTAGTTTTGGAGTCAAAAATGGTAATTCAAAAGCTATCAACGAACTGGTCCCGTGACTGGGACTGTGGCTATGGAACTCTCATATCCGACGCGCATTCACTCTGCGTGTTTTTCATCGTGGCTAGCATGGGTGGCAGCACCAATGGGCTGCAAGTGAGGAGAGGTCTGCTCCAGTGCTCTAGCGAACCGCTGGTCGTCATGCATACCGGATATCCACACAGCGACGGAGACTCACTGAGGGTATCTGTACCGCACCATGGAGGGCCGCTGTGCACTCGTTTGCAACACGTTATTGATAGCCACTTCCTGCGATCGAAGCAGCTGTTGCTCGTTGGCTGCTGCCCACACTTCCCGTGGTGTTGAATAGTGAGACAGCCACTTGGTCAAGTATGCATCTTCGTCTGACTTGGGAGCCCACTTGTAGAACCCAACAGCAGCAAGTGAAAGGAAAAGGGTGTTGCGCCAGAACGGTGTGAAAAATCCGGCTTCAACTATGGTCAGCTTATGCCTTCCATTTACTGCGGGAAGACATACACTCTGCGTGAGCCTGTGTCTGACCCTCCAGGTCCTCATGGGCACGATTGCTATGCGACGCAAACCTCCGCTGCAAACGAATCCCGCCGTTGAAATGCCTTGCACACACGGGAATAACCGCCCTGGTCAAGGCCATCGTAGTTGGGTGATGAGCACGGATAAACAAGTCATCACACCAACTACCCATGTCACTAGTAAGTGTTTGATTAGGGATGGTGTACAAGATGATTTCTACTAAATGGAATGCTCAAAATTATGCAAGGTATCCTGGAATCCCTATGGTAAATATCAAGAATTGAGAGGTGAAAGTCGAATGATTATACCACTGGCGTTCGACCACCAAGCGCCTACAAGACCCCCATTTAGTCGTTTTCTTTTCTGCTTCGGAGCCTATTTCTCATCTCTTGTGCCGCTCGCTTCGCTCCCTCGCCACCTGCCCATCCTCTCGAACGAAGCCAACCCACTAACCGAGGCGTCAACATAGCAGTCAACCCGATTCTAACGGGCAAGAACAGCGTCTTGTGGACGGTATAGGCCAAGACTAGCATCGCGTACAGCCCCTCCTGACCCCCAGTATCCTCACCAGTGTTCCCCGCTCTCTCCCTGCCAGGCTCCGGTGTTCTTGCAGGTAACATTCCGACGATGACCTCTTTGACATACGCTGCGCCTTGCGAGACTTGCTCCGCACCCAGCAAATTTATACCGATGAAGGCAATAGTAAAATCGAGGGTTGAAAGAACAAAATAAACCCCAGCTGCATACCACCCATAGGACTTCATCAGGTACTTGAGTCGCTGTGAAAGTGTGGCGTCTTGCGGCAAAGAGGTGTTACCATCATCTTGTCGAGGGGACGGCGGTGGGGTGGAGACGAGACGTGGAGTGGAGGCGCGAAAAAAGCGTAGCGTAGACCGCGAGAGCCCCCTAGAGGAAAGATTCGCTGATGGTGTGGCTATCCGTGAGGCCAAGGGTAGGATTGGTGCGGATACTCTGAGCAGCGGGAGTCGAGGAATCATTCGCCGCAGCATCATTAGCATGGTCTTTGTGGAACTGGTAAAAACACTACTGACTGAAAAAGGAAATCAGCAGGATGTCTCAAGGTTTTCTTCGGCGATGACCGGTTAGCAAGTCCGCTTGTCGATCGCAAGTGTCGTCAAGGATGTCTGCATCTGCCCCCTTCGAAGGACCAGAGAAACTACTGGAGGTATGGTTCGCCCCTTCTCCGGCTCATGTACCCGATGCGCACTCTCCAAAGAATGGAAAAATCGGTTTGAGAAAAGTCCCCCGATATGCATGGGAGGACATGCTCGCCATCGTCAAATGCAAGGTCCTCAGTGTCATCGAAGGTGATGAAACGGATGCGTATTTATTAAGGTGAGTAATGCCTATCTTCGCAAACTATTTCACTCAAACCATCTCTGGTAGCGAGTCATCCCTCTTTGTCTTCGCCCATCGCATCATCTTAAAGACATGCGGTACAACTCTTAATCTGCTTGGCCTTCCGGGAATACTCGTCATTGCTCGAGACTATGCGTCTCTTCCATCTGTCTATCGTTGTTTCTATTCCCGCAAGTCCTTCATGTTTCCAGAACGCCAGCTCGGTCCCCATCGGGAGTGGAAGGATGAAGTTGCTTTCCTGGACGCTATCTTTCCTAGGGGTGCAGCGTACACTGTAGGGAAAGTGAACGGTGACCACTGGTTACTCTACATAACGAGTCCTGGTGAGGCTGTCCCGCCAGACATAACCGAAGTGCCTCCACCACCAGATTACACCATTGAGATCCTTATGAGCGATCTCTCACCCGACGCTCGCGAGCCTTTCTTCGATTCCGCTTCTTCTTCACCAGGCGATGACGTCCCTTCTGATCGGTTGCCGTCCACACTCGGTCAGACGTTGTCCTCTGCTCTCCGAATAACGGAGATTTTCCCCGCTCACTTGACTACGCTGGATGCCTATGCATTTTCCCCTTGTGGGTACTCGTCTAATGCTCTGCTGAAGTGGGGTAATCCTGGACCGGATGGTTACAGTGGAGAAGGATACTACACAATCCACGTAACACCCGAGGAGGGTTGGTCCTATGCCAGTTTTGAGTGCAATGTACCACTCTCCACAACCCCTTCTTCCTCTAAGAATGACATGCCGGACCTAGAGACTCTCGTCGGGCGTGTGGTCGACATATTTCAACCTGGAAGGCTCAGCTTGACACTATTCATTTCAAGTGAAAATAACAATGCAGAGGAGGATGGTGGTGATACCATCGAAGCTGCACAGAGGGCATTCAAAGTTGCTCTCACAGGACGCCGCCCTGAATCCTATCCGTCTAGTGGCTCAGAGGCAAAAAACGAGGTTGATGGGGAACGTCGCAGAGCGTATAGAAGAACTGACAAAATCAATTATGAATTTGGCGGATACGATTTAGCCTTCGCGAGTTTCGAACTTCGATAAATGGGAGAGTTTAGTGCATGGCGGGCGTATATCACAGTAGGCAGATTTCTATTCCTGTAATACTATACAGTGCAAGTCCCGACTCGATCTTTAAACACTGCTGCATGTGCCACTAATTCTCCAGGGCTCTAGGAGCTTATTTCTGATCAAAATCCTGTTTCAGAGCCTATCTAAACAACCTATCCGTAATGTTCCGGGAGCTCAGATATAAATGAAGAGTGTCAATTATCGCGGCAAGATCGGTATGTAGGTGGGACGACGATTTTTGCAACGCGGGGATTTATCATGCCACCGTAATCAGGCCATTGCCTTGTCTTCGAGGCAGACATCAGAGTACTCGTACAATGCCTCAGTCTACCTGAGGGAGTTATCATTGAAATCGCATCGTTCACTACCGTATCCAGATGCAGGCGTCCAATCGGGTGTCACATCAAAGCAATTAATGGCGGTACCTGCGCGTATAAGGGAGACAATGGTAATCTCCAACTTCTGATGGCCTCGATACCCCAACAGCTTATTTGGCCGCCGTGTCGTTACGGATAGTGTTGGATTTGCTACGCAAATTGCACAGCGGACAGAGTTTAATGAATATTTCCACCATCGGCCAGGTTATTCCCGCCTAGCGAACAGAGATAAGCGTCGAATGAGGAAGAGGCAGAATACATACCATTCCGATTCTCCGCGCTTCGAAGAGTACGGAAGACGAGGGACCATGAGCGCGATGAGCATAAACCAGGATATCATATATCTGGTCGAGCACGGGTATCCTTTCGAAAGCTCTCGTCCATTCGAACCCTCCAAGGTCATGATCGATGGTCTCCGATGAAGCGATTTCGGTGGCCCGACCACTTCCTATAGGGTGGTCATCGACATGTGCCATGTAATCTCGACAAAGGTTCTCTTCCTCCGCTGCTACGATTTGAAAAAAAGCATCCCGAGGAAGTAGCAAAAGATGATATTTCTCCGATCCTAATCGGACATGGTGATACGCGAGCCACATGCGCAAACGATCAGAGAGTTTTTCTGCGCCAAAGCCAGAGAGAGAATGGCAAACAGCGGCATATACTTCAGAGCTGAAAGCACATGTCTCCCGCAGGTCAATGGGCAAATCGGCCAAAAATTGTGCTAAAGCTTCTTCAAAAAGCGCGCGACTGGGCATTTCGACGGCGCTGACACTGCTGATACGTCTGCTAATAGCGTCCGGAAGAGGAGCGAATGACGGATGTACCCAGGACTGGACCAATGACCTGTTCACTACGGGTCCCTTCTCCGCCAAAGACGGTTGGGATATGAAGGATATTTGACTGGTACTATGGGATTGGCGAGGAGTAAGACTCGGAAACGTGTTACGAAGAAGCCACCGCTGTTCGCTGTGGTCAGGGGCGACATGGTCAGAGGAATGCGGCCCAATTGCTTCCTTTCGATTTCGTTCAGTCGGCGAGAGTGTACTTGAAGAACGGGATCCAGACAACGTTGCTACGTTTTGGCCGTAAAAGCTATGACCATCCCCTGAGTCACCATGTGCACCTGGCACCTCGTCATTGGTAGGAGTCTCCGAGACGAGAAAGGACGTCGTCTTGGCGCCGTATGGAGATGTGAGATTTTCCACAAATGTAGCATGATCCGACGGGACCTTGTGTCGCTTCTTAGGGGTATAGTTACATTCTGAATGTCCCCCGTCAGCGCAGTGGCTACAAACTGGTAGATTGCGGTCGCACTTGGAAAGTATATTAGACGACGAAGTAGCTTAATGAGGAGTAGGCACCTTGAGATTACCGAATCGACACCTGTCACAACGGGGAATGCCACGGTGAGCTGGGGTGGGCAGGGGTGTATACCCGCACTCCCGATTGTTGGCCCAGGAACAGTGGTTACATGTCGGGAGGACCCTATCACACTAGACAGAAATTAAGATGGTATTTCTCACACCCATAGGGTGGTCGCGGCTCACTTTCAAGTTGTTTATGCGACAGTGGTCACAGCGGGGTTTTCCTCTGCGTCCTTTCCATTGTGACTGACGGGCCATGTACACTTTAGGATTTGGGATTCGAATGGTCAATTGGCCGTCTTCGTTTGCCTCGTGGGTGGAACCCGTCTCGTCAGGAGACTCTGACAAGTGAGGCGAGGGACCTAGCGAGACCATCAGATTGAGGGTATATTACCAAATGGCCGTTGACGACTTTGTGCGGCTGAAAAAAATAGAAAGTAGATCCTTGGGCAGGAGGTGATTCAAGAACAGCGATTTACGCTGTAGTAGGCTTGCAAGATCGTAGTAGAATCGAAGGAATGTCAATGCAACCAGCCCCAAATCGAACCTACTTACACCGTGACATTGCTGTGACATTTACCATTCTGGGACAACGACTTGGCCGGTGGACGGAGGGTTCGCAGTCCTACACTCTCGACTAACACACCCAAGAGCCCCCAGGACGACGACGGCCTGGCCTCGATCCCGCCATCCCCCCCCCCATACAGTAGAATATTCGTGGTACACCCAGTGCTGCGACGCGATGACATAATCTGTGCTGACACATCGGTTCCCACTACATTCCCGTTTGCAGTGGCAAGGTCGTTTTGCTGAGTGAACGCGAGGAGCCAATCAATGGGCGATCCTGTCGATCAGCTGCTCTCCCCCGCTTATCATCACCACCTCCACTTCCACCACAACTACCAAAACCAATCCCAACAGCTGCAACACCAGAACCCGTCTCAGAACCAGATCTACTCACAGAACATATACAGAGGCCATTCCCCTGCTCCTTCATCTCCCGCCCATACCACCCACCGCACCTTGGCCCAGGATGACCTCTTCCACCATGTCCAAGCCCATCAGATCTCCCCTCACGACACCGAAAACGTCATACCCGCCAGCGACCATCATCCCGACGACACTCCCGTCGATGAGGAACCCCTCTATGTCAATGCCAAGCAGTACTTTCGCATCCTCAAGCGTCGCGTGGCCAGAGCGAGGCTAGAAGAGGTTCACAGGCTCTCCAGGCAGAGAAAGGTGCCATTCTCTCCCGCTGATGCTGCCCTCTTTCTCACCCATTTGCCTCCTCAGCCTTATCTCCACGAGTCTCGTCACAAGCACGCCATGCGTCGCCCCCGTGGTCCAGGTGGTCGTTTCCTCACAGCCGAAGAAATTGCCGCTCAAAAGCTCGCTCAACAACCCTCCAACGGGGACACAATCGACGACCTCCCTGACCTTTCTGCTGGTTCCATTTCCACTAATAAACATGAGGACCTTCACCCTCCGGACGTCCTCCTCGACTCAGTTGATCCACCCTCCCATGAAAACCGGCCTATCGCTCCAATGTCTCACGCCCACTTGCAGCCCCAACTTGTCCATAACCGCGACCCATATGGCCGAGTATTACCCACAACTGAAAATAACTCCGTAGGACTGTCGGGTGCAGCCGCTTCCTACCCATCACTCTCACAGAACATCCCTTCTCCTCCCTCCCTGTCCCCCCTGCTTTCCCGCTCCTACCCTGACAGCCGTCCAGGCTCAGCGATCCATATCCATCTACCAGCATCCACCCAGTCTTCGCCTGTCGACCCTCAACCTTGCCCGATATTACCCGGTCAACCACATGCATCTCACAAGGGGACATCCCCTCTAGCCTTACGTTCCCCATTTCAGTCTACACTCCACCATGTCCCCCATCCGCATGCCCACACACGTCTCCGCCACTTAAATTTCTCAGAGGGACTATATTCTAACGAGGAGGGCGGGCAAGGTTCATCCACCGGAGAAATGCAGGGACATTCCGAGGGCCTTCTTCCATCTTACGGAAATCCTCCCAGCCACATGGATCCTGCCAGGCGCTAAAAACTGTGTGGGGGGCAAATAAGCTGTTTTCTGTTTCTCCTGTTCAATTCTATTTCATGATTTCATGATCCCGATAGTCATACCTACGTTCTCCACCCTGCCATACCTCCCTTGCATAGATTCACGTCCTGTATGTTGTAGTAGATGTTGTGACAAATCTCGTTGCAAGCAGATAACCCTCAAACATCATGTAGATATCTGGTGCTACACTTCTACGTCCATTGCATTTCCTCCCACCATCATGCGTACCTTGCCCGAGCCATTGGCAGTGTCGTCTCCACTGCCAGTGTTGTCGTCTTCCGGTACACGTTGTGGAGTTAGCGTGGGTGAAGGTGGACGTAGTGGCCGATAGAGAACAAGTGCCTGAGAAGAAGACGCAGTAGTATTTGGTGAGGTGATCGGGATGATCGGGGAACACTTCGTGTGTTTCAAGTGTCCAAGCAAAACAGGAGAAATTTCAACTTGCTTGAACTGTTCTGGCTCCTCTTCTGTCTTGGAACTCTGTTTTTCGGGTGAGTAAGCCACGGCTGACCACACAGTCGGAGTGCCGTGCAAAGCGGTACACGAACCTGTGTGGCAGGTGTGATATCGGGTGAATGAACTGGATGGTGAACAGAGAAGATGAATGCTTACTATCACCTTCGACATCCATTTCTATGTCGGATTCTGGCAACGTGGAGCCTACGAAGGAAGTCGGCAGAAGAGGCACATCAAACGTTGAAGAATAAGACACGCCTGCTTTGCTAGACGCTGATATGTTCGTCGAATCAACCTGAGATGTCAGGTGCGAGGGCGACAAAGGCGGGGAGGGCAAAGGCAAAGGAGGCGACGCAGTGTGATCTAACGTCAGGCGCGCGAAACCATGCTCCAGGGTGTGGTGTTTCCTCCGCTTAAAGGGTAAGCTGACCGTGGTGTCAAGATCTTCTCCTTCCCCATCAGCCAGTCTGCGCTTTCCAACAGAGCGACCTAACCATGGATGACGAATGGTGCATGTCCAGCCAGCCATAAGGCGGTACTTGCAGCTGTTTGCGGAAATAATAGTGGTGTTCAAAGTCACTCTGGTCCACTCTGTTCCGCTTTGTTTCTGGCTCTGTTCCGACTCTGGAAGCTCCAGGTTTCTACATGAAATTTAAACTCCGGAGTGACAAATGCAGTGCTCGGCGTTGACCGCGACCATCCGCTCCATCACACACAACTTTTATTCGTAGAATCAAGTAGATTTTCGTAGAATGGAACATCAGATATTCATAGAATGAAATAGATTACAATCAGATATCTCCCATCTCCTGCTGAAGCCCTCCATGCCCCGGAAATCCCTTCGACAAGAATTGTATGAAGAGCTTGACTATGTGGCCTTAAAGATCGTGGATTTGAGATGGAAGAACACAATCGCCTATTTCAATGATGATCTGGATGATGAGTTCTCATCGGACGACTCACTCGAACCCATCATCATCACCCCCCCCCCCCCTCTCCTATATCCCCGATTCTTCCTTCAGACCTTGATTCTGGCTCGTTATCCTCTTCTGACTCTTCCAACTCGTTTCATGACCAAGACTTGTGATATAGCCGCCTCTTGGATGTGATACAGGCACTGCGCGATGAAATGAAGCGTGCTCGTGTGTTGAACCAGCTGCAAGAGCGGCCACTCCGTGCACCACAGTTGCATCTTCTGGAACACTTCGCTGAATTTCGCCCTCATTTGTTCCGTAAAAAATTGCGTGTCGATCCCACAGTTTTCGACTGCATTTTAGATCACATCAGTGATCATCCTATTTTTCAAAGCAGGTCAAACAACTTACAGCTCCCAGTTGCTGTGCAACTTGCGATATTTCTCAATCGCACCGGCCACTACGGGAATGCAATTCCGCCTGAAGACATTGGACAGTGGGCAGGTGTCAGCGTGGGTTCAGTAATCAACTGCACGCACCGGGTCATGGTTGCGATCCTTGATCAGCATGACGAATTTATTGGTATCCCTTGCGCAGCTTCCGAAGATGCAGAGGAGGCGAGGAAGTTTGTTGAAGAGCACACTTGCCATGGATGGCGGGGCGGAATTTTTGCAGCGGACGGAACATCCATTAACCTGCATGAGAAGCCGTCAATATACGGTGAAACATTTTACGATCAGACATCAAGGTACTCCCTTAATTGCCAGGTGCATTGTACCTGCTCCTGCATCTCTGTAAATTCATGTGACACAGTTGGTTGTTATGCTGCATAATTTGCTCATTGTTGATTATGGTCTTGGCCATCCTGGAAGTGTCCACAATGCTTATGCATTTCAGGGGACATACCTGGCAAGAAATCCCAGGCATACGATCCTCCATGATCATTGGATATGGGCAGATAGCGCATACCCATCCCACACATGGTGTGTTGTGCCCTTCAAAACACCATGGACTGCTCGCCTGTCACGAGCTCAGAACTTGTACAACAAGTACTTATCACGGGTGCATACAGGCTGGTTGACCGATGAGCCTACTTTTGATTGTTGCTGAACTAGGTTCGCGTCTGTGTGGAACATGCTTTCGCAGCCTTGAAAGGCCGGTTCCAGTCTCTCCGTGAGCTTCGTCTACAGATACGCACAGAATGTGACTTACAGATTGCGGTATACTGGGTGGAGTGTTGTCTCATCCTCCACAACATGATCATTCGTTTTGAGAGCGTGCTTGGAGTAGAATCAACCGCTGGCTGGGCAATGGATGAGGGGAGGGAACCGGATCATCGCCTGAATCCTGTTGTGGTGGATGTTCCTGAAGGGTCGCCTGGTCAGCAGTTTCGTGGGGAATTGATGAGGCACCTTTTTACTCACCTTAACATGCTCGAATGATGTCATATACCACCAATAGAAAGGGCCAATGGTAGTTATATTCAGTATACAGTCCCGATACATCAGTGAGAAAAAAAAACATGCACGACACACCACATAGCGTACACAACCGAGAACGTAGACCAGTAACAACAGCACAGGCGATGAGATAGCAATACAACGAGATGCGATGAGTAGATGGTTCAGCTAATTGAATGACTAGGGACCTGAAGACGAGCTGGGCTGTTTGCTGCTTTGCAACTTGGCAAGCCAGACCTGCAATTGCAACGCCTCAATCTGCTTCGAGTATGCATTTTCCTTGGCTTGCTTGAGCTTGATCTCCAACTTCTTCAGCCCCTCCTGGCGCCTGAATTTAGCCTCGGCATTTTCACGACCGAAGTGGATTTCGTCCTGCTGAAGGGAAATTTCTTTGTCCCTGATGGCATAGTTCATGTGAGCCACATAATGTCGAGTATGATCAGCAGATGCCTCCTCTGTCTCCTTGCCGAAATCACTCAGCTTATCATAAAGTTCTGCCTTAACGCGTGGCTGCTCCAGCACTGCCCTTCTTTGTGGTAGAGAAAGCTGGGGAATCAGATGAGAGATGGGATGGGAGACTTAAAGAAGATCGGGCAGAGCTGGGGGGTTGGGCATATGGACTTTGCTGACGAAATGCAGTGCAGCTGTCATAAGAGGGGGTTCTTGCTTTGGGCGTAAGGTTAAATGTCGTGGAGGGTGCCATGTTGTCCTGAGGCTGAATGGCCTAGATGTGCAGTGCTGAGTATGAAAGAAAATAATATGGGTGCGAGTGACATACTGGCAATGCATCCTGGCGCTGGGGAGATAACATCTCCACATCTCCATTGAACGGTTCATCGTCGTCCATTGGTGGGTTGTCACCACCATCAAACTGAGCAGGAGAGACACATGGCTCGTCATTCCCAAAGTCCATCTGCATACCATTGTCGACACCCTCCTCATTGAGACCAGAACTGTCACCTCCTTTCTCATTGCCAGGTCCCTCTTCATTCTGTTCAGCTTGACCAACATCATCACCGTGAGATTCTTCATCTTTGCCATCGCAAGGTTTCTTCTGGTGTACAAGGGACGCTAATTTCTCACCGCGATTGATATTTTTGTTGGAGGAGGAAAGTTGACTGTCAAATGAAGGGATACCA